>Ga0208242_100375_pt1 | contig 34624 bp, 25 predicted proteins | sample SubbioAug_CSW13A_FD_184825 | JGI IMG/M metagenome (GOLD analysis project Ga0208242, IMG submission 184825) | Serpentinite rock and fluid subsurface biosphere microbial communities from McLaughlin Reserve, California, USA - CR12Aug_CSW13A (SPAdes) | ecosystem: Environmental > Terrestrial > Deep...
GAAGGGGGTGTCGGCCTGGTGGAGGGCGTCGAGGGCGAGCTGGCCGTTGTCGGCGGTGGTCACGACGAGGCTGGCCTGCTGGAGCATCTCGCGCGCGACCTGCTGGTTGATGTCGTTGTCCTCCACCAGCAGCACTCGCGCACCTCGCAGCTGTACCAGGCGGGCCAGTGATGCACTGTCGGCCGCGGTGTCAGGCTGGTCGGGCGCCGGGGGGCTGGTGCCGTCGACGATGTCGACCAGCGTGTCGAACAGCAGCGAGGGCGTGACGGGTTTGATGAGCACATGCTGCAGGCCGGCCTCGCGTGCCTTGTCAAATACCTCGTCGCGGCCATACGCCGTGACCAGGGCCATGTGCGGCAAGGTGCCCAGCCCCAGCTGGGGCACGCGCCTGACCGTCTCCAGCCCGTCGAGACCAGGCATTTGCCAGTCGATCAGGGCCACGCGGTAGGGCTGGCCCGCACGGTCGCTCGCTTGCAACGCCGCGAGGGCCGCTTCGCCGCTGTCGACGCTGCTGGCATCGAACGCCATGGCCTGCAACTGCTGGCAGAGCAGTTCGCGTGCGCCCGGGTTGTCGTCCACCACCAACACGCGGCTGCCCCTCAGGGCCTCCAGGTGTCGCGGCCGCCGAACGGTTTCGGTGCCGCGTCCCAGCCGGACGGTGCACCAGAAGGTCGACCCTTCCCCCGGGATGGAGGTCACGCCTACCTCGCCGCCCATGAGCTCGACCAGCCGCTTGACGATGGCCAGCCCAAGCCCGGTGCCACCGTACCGGCGTGAGATGGACGTATCGGCCTGGTGAAAGCTCTGGAACAGCGCGGCCGCCTGTTCGGCCGACAGGCCAATGCCGGTGTCCTGCAGCTCAAAGCGCAGCACCACCTCGTCGCCCAGGTCCTGCTCCAGCCGTACCCGCAGCCGGATCTCGCCGTGTTCGGTGAACTTGACCGCGTTGTTGCCGTAGTTGGTCAGCACCTGGCCCAGCCGCAAGGGGTCGCCAATCAGGTTCATCGGTACGTCGAGTGCCACGTCGAACAACAGCTCCAGCCCCTTGCCTTGGGCTTTTTCACCGACCAGGCCGACGAAGGTGTCCAGCACCCGGGCGAGGGAAAACTCCACGCGTTCCAGTTGCAGCTTGTTCGCCTCGATCTTGGAAAAATCCAGGATGTCGTTGATGATGCCCAACAGGTGTTGGGCCGACTGGTGGATCTTGTCCATGTAGTCGCGCTGACGCGGCGTCATTTCGGTGCGCAGCATCAGGTGCCCCATGCCGATGATGGCGTTCATGGGGGTGCGGATCTCGTGGCTCATGTTTGCCAGGAAATCCGATTTGGTGCGTGAGGCTGCCTCGGCCGCCTGCTTGGCCTCGATCAGCACCGCCTCCTGCGCCTTGAGGGTGGCGTTCGCACTGGCCAGCGCAGCGGTGCGCTCGGCCACGCGCTGTTCCAGCGTGGCATTGAGGGCCTCGATCTCGGCGCGCTGGCGCTGTGCTTCGGTCACGTCGCGAATGATGGCGGTGAACAGGTGCTCCCCATTGACTTCCATGTGCGAGACCGACGCTTCGATCGGGAACTGTTCGCCGTTGGCGCGCAGCCCCTGCAGGCGGGTGATGCCGGTGCGTTTGGGGCCGGGCATCCCGGGCTGGCCTGCGGTGCTGCGCATCTTGCCGGCATGGCCCGCCCGCTTGCCTGCAGGGATCAGCATTTCGAGCGACTGGCCGATCACCTCTTCAGCGCGGTAGCCGAACATCTGTTCGGCCGCGCTGTTGAAGACGCGGATGCGTTGGTCCCAGTTGGCGGTGACGATGGCGTCCATGGCGGCATCGACGATACCGGCCAGCCGCTCTTCACTTTCGGCCTGCGCCTGCTGCGCCTGCCGGCGCTCGGTGATGTCCATGCAGTGCCCGATGTAGCCCACAAACTGGCCCTGCTCGTCGAAGCGAGGCGAGCCGTCGCACAGCACCCAGCGGGTTTCGCCCCGGTGGTTGGGCACGCGGAATTCGGCGCTGAACGGTGCCTGCTGGGCCCGTGCCTCATCGAATGCCGCTTCGGCGGCCTCGACATCGGCCGGGTGGATGGTGCGCAGCCATTCCCGCCCGAGCAGCTCCTGGCGGCCCAGGCCGCTGAAGCGCAGCCAGACGTCGTTCACGTCGAGCAGCCGGCCTTGCGCATCGCTGCTCCACACCATGACGCGCCCGGCGTTGGCCAGCTCGCGGTAGTGCGCCTGGCTGGACCGCAGTTGGGTTCGCGAGGCGCGCAGGTCGTGCAGCATGGTGTTGAAGCTGCGGGCCAGCACCGCGATTTCATGCGGGCCGGTTTCGGGCACCAGCGGTGCCGAACGTTCGTCGCGCACGAAGGCCGCTGCGGCCTGCTCCAGCCGGGACAAAGGTTGGCTGACGTAGCGACGCAAGGCCCAGCCCATGAGCCACATGGCCACGATCGCTCCACCGGCCAGTGGCAGCAGCCGCTGCAACGCCATGTGCTCGACCAGGCTGTGGTAGTAGCTGAGGTCGTATTCGATGAAAACCACCCCCTGGTCGAGGCTGCGCAGCTCGCTGTGCTTGGCGGTGGTGGCAAAGGGTGACATCGCCGACAGGCGCACCCCGTCGTCGTGGACCTCGAGGTCGGGCAGGCGCCCCTGGGTGACACGGGCAAACCGCTCGGCCGAGAAAGCAGGCCACACTGCGGTGGCAGGTTGCCCTTGCCAGTCGAAACGGTGGGCGACTTCCACCACGCCGTCGGGCCCTACCACCATCAAGGCGGCCACGCGCAGGTCGGTGGCGGCCAGCGTGAGATCCGACGCCACGTTGCCGCGGTGGGCTTCCAGGTCGCGCTGTGTCATGCGCGCCAGCTCTTCGGCCAGGCGCAGCACGTCGGTGCGCGCCGCAGCGAGCAGCCGCTCGTGCGCGTCCTGGCGGGTGCCCAGGTACACGCCCAGCAGGCTCAGCAGCATCAAGGCGGCCACGGCCAGCGGCAAGGCGTTGCGCAGCTTCAAGCGGAGCATCATGTCGGCGAAGGGTGGAAGCGGGGGTCGAACAGGCTGGCCGGGGGGGACAGTCGGGGCAACAGGCCCTCATCGACCATCAGTTGCTGCAAGTCCTGGATGTTGCGCAGCAGGGGGCCGTCGGGGTCCAGCAGTTTCAGGGATTCTGCTGCATTTGGCTGCACCAGCCCTTTGAGCGAGGCCATCACCTCGTCGGGTGGCAGCTGCAGGCGCTTGGACATCAGCGCCGCGGCGCGCTCCGGCTCGTTCTTCAGCAGGGCGACCGCGCGGAAATGGGCCGCCACTGCCGCATGCAGGCCGTCGGCCCAGGGCTCCAGGGTGTCGGCCCGCGCGACCATCACGTCCACGATGCGTTCGGGGATGGCCGCACTGTCAAACAAGCGAATGCCGCCCAGATGTTCGAGCCGGCTGGCCCAGGGTTCGGCCGTGACGAACAGGTCGGCCGAACCTTGGCGGAACAGCTCCAGGTTGTGGCCCAGGACCACCGGCACGGTGACGACGTCCGAGGGCTCGACGCCCCGCGCGTTCAGGAACGCGCTGAGCATCACCGCGCCCACAGCCCCGTCTTCGACCGCGATGCGGCGGCCACGGATGTCTTGCCGGTCGTGCAACTGGGGGTGGGCGATCACCACGTCGGCCCCCAGCGATTCGTCGAGCACGGCGATGATGCGCAGGTCCAGGCCCTCGGCCCGGCCACTGAGGAACTCATCCACTGTGAGCTGGGCCGCCTCGATCTGGCCAGCCGCGAGGGCGCGCAGCGCGTCGGTGTTGGAATACAGCTCCACCAGCCGTACCAAGGCCGGGTCGAGCCAGCCCAGCTCGCGCGCCATGAACACCGGCTCGTAACCGGTGAACACGATGCTGCCCAGCCTCAACGGCGGTTGCTGGTGGCACCCCGCCAGTCCGGCAGCCCCCACCACCACCGCAGCGGTGGCCAGGCCCAGCCATTGGCGGCGGCGGATCGGGGGCGCAACAAGGGTGCACATGCCCGCACTATACGACGTGCCGGCGCCCCCTGGCCGCAACCACCCCGTGCCCGCGCGGTGTCACCCCTGGCTGCCCCGGTGGGCCCAGGCGGTGGTGTGCCGCTCCACCCAGCTGAAGAGTTCATACATCACCATCGCCATCAGGCCCACCACCAGCAGGCCGCTGAAGGCCAGGCCCATCTGCATGGAGGAGCCGGCGGCGATCAGCAGGTAGCCGATGCCTTCGTTGGCGGCCGTCATCTCCGACACGGTGGTGCCCACGAACGCCAGCGTGATCGCCACCTTGAGCGAGCCGTAGAAGTAGGGCAGCGAGCGGGGCAGCCCCACCTTCACCAGCACGTCCCAGCGCTTGGCGCCCAGCACGCGCAGCACGTCTTCCAGCTCGGGCTCCAGCGTGGCCAGCCCGGTGGCGATGTTCACCATGATGGGGAAGAAGCTGATGAGGAAGGCGGTGAGGATGGCCGGGCCGATGCCGATGCCGAACCACACCACCAGGATGGGCACGAAGGCCGCCTTGGGCAGGGCGTTGAAGGCCGTCATCAGCGGGTAGATGGCGGCGTAGGCCAGGCGCGAGGAGCCGATCAGGAAGCCCAGCAGCACCCCCACCACGATGGCAATGCCGAAGCCTGCCATGGTCACCCAGTAGGTGCGCCAGGCGTGGCCGAGGATGACGGTCTTGTGCTCCAGCGTCTGCTCCCAGATGCGCGACGGGCTGGGAAAGATGAATTCCGACACGCCGAAGCCGCTGGTGATCACTTCCCAGACGACGACGATGGCGAACAGCAGCAGCAGGGGGGACCAGCGCTCGAGGTGTTTCTTTCTCCGGGTCATGGCAACGCTTTCACTGGTGGATGGCCGCGCCGGTCTTGCGCATGGCGCCGATGTGCCCGCGCAGCTCGTGCACGATGTCGGTGAACTCGCGGGTGTAGGTCACTTCCAGGTCGCGGGTGCGCGGGATCGGGATCTCGCGCTGCACCACGAAGCGACCCGGGCTCTTGCTCATGCAGTACACGGTGTCGGCCAGGAAGACGCTCTCGCGCAGGTCGTGGGTCACAAGGATGACGTTGAACTGCTGCGCCTCCCACAGGTCGCGCAGGGTGCACCAGAGCTCCTCGCGGGTGAAGGCGTCGAGCGCCCCGAAGGGCTCGTCGAGCAGCAGCATCTTGGGCTCGTGGATGAGCGCGCGGCAGATGCTGGCGCGCTGCTGCATGCCGCCCGAGAGCTCCCAGGGGAACTTCTTTTCCATGCCGCCCAGGCCCACGCTGGCCAGCAGCTTTTTCGCCCGTTCTTCGAATTCCTTGCGGCGGTCCTTGAACTGGCTGCGGTAGGGCTCCACGATCTCCAGCGGCAGCAGCACGTTGTCGAGCGTGGTGCGCCACGGCAGCAGCGAGGGCGCCTGGAACGCCATGCCCGAGATCTTCAGCGGGCCGTTCACCGGCTGGCCGTCGATCGTGATCCTGCCCATGCTGGGCATTTTCAGCCCGGTGGTGAGCTTCATGAAGGTGGACTTGCCGCAGCCCGATGGGCCGACGATGGCGATGAACTCGCCCCGGCGGACCTTCAGGTGGATGTCCTCGACCGCGAAGACGTTTTTGGCCAGCAGGTCGTCGTTGTAGGCCAGCCAGACGCCGTCAAAGTGGACGAACGGCGGCTCGGGCGGGGGCAGGGGGGTGTCGGGCATGGTTGGGGCGCCTCACTTCTTGGCCGGCGGCAGCACGTTGAGTTCGGCGGCCGAGGGCAGCAGGCTGCCGTTCCACACCGCGGTCGGGTCGACCCGGGTCTTGGTGGCGTAGGCGTCGGACACCTGTGAGGCCATCAGCGACAGGCGCCCCGGGTTGACCTGACCGAAGCCTTCGCGGCGTGCGTCTGGGCTGGCCACCACGGCGTCAATGGCCAACTGCAGCCGGCGCGTCTCCAGCGCCACGTTGATGATGCCGTCGCGCGCCTTGACCGTCTCGATCGACGCGGCGGGGTTGGCCATGACTTCCTTGGCGCCCTTGGCAAAGGCCGAGAGGAAGGCCTTGACGGCGGCCGGGTTCTCCTTGATCAGCTTGGGCGTGGCGATGATGGCGTTGCCGTAGAGCTTGACACCGTGGTCGGCAAAGGGGAAGACGACGACCTCGTCCGGCTTGGCGCCGCGCGCCTCCAGGTTGAGCAGCGAGGTGAAGGAGAAGCCGGTGATTGCATCCACGTCGCCGCGCACCAGCATGGTTTCGCGCAACGGCGGGTCCATGGCGGTCCAGCTCACATTGCCCAGCTGGTTGGCCTTCTGGAAAATGGGAAAGGCCTTGCGGCCGGCATCGAACACCGGAGCGCCCAGTTTCTTGCCCGTGAGGTCGGCGGGCTTGCTGATGCCGCTTTTCTTCAGCGCCAGCACGGCAGCGGGGGTGTTGTTGTAGACCATCATCACCGCCACCGGCTTGTTGGGCGCGTCGGGGTTGTTGGCGTGGAACTCCATCAGCGCGGCCATGTCGGCCAGGCCCATGTCGTAGGTGCCCGAGGCCACCCGGGTGACGGTGCCGCCCGAGCCGTTGCCGGAATCGATCGTCACGTCGAGCCCGGCGGCCTTGAAGTAGCCCTTGGCCGCGGGCTGCAGGAACAGCGCTGCCGGGCCTTCGAAGCGCCAGTCGAGCTGGAAGCGGATGGGCGTCTGGGCGTGGGCGCTGCCGAAGGTGAGGGCGGCGGCCAGGGCGGCCGAGGTCTGGAGGAACAGGCGTTTGTTCATGACGGCTCCGTGTCAGGGTTGGGATCCCAAGTGGGACGGTGACACTGCAAGCAGCAAGATCGGTGCCAGTGGTCCGGTCCGCGGCCGACAGAGTGAATTCAGGGCGGTACACAATATTTGTATACAAAGTCTGTCTGCTTCGCCGCTGTCTTGTCAACCCGGAAAATCCCGAAATGGTGCACGCGGGCCGGGGGTGCACCGGCTTGGGGCGAGATGGTGGGGTGCCCCCCGTGCGAGCCCTCAGTCGATGTCGGCCGGCAGCACCAGGTTCAGCCCAATGGACAGGGCCGCCGCCGGGAACAGGCCGCTGGTCATGAGCACCCTGGCGGTGGCCGGCAGGTGTTGCAGGGCATCGGGCGCCAGTTGCAGCCCCAGCCCCACCGAGAGCGACACGGCGAAGATCAGCAGGTTGCGCCGGCTCCAGGTCACCTCGGCCAGCATCCGCACGCCAGAGGCGGCCACCATGCCGAACATGATGATCACGCCGCCGCCCAGCACGGCAATGGGCATGCTCGCGATCACGGCGCCGAGCTTGGGCACCAGCCCGCACAGGATCAGGAACACCGCGCCTATGGTCACCACGTGGCGGCTCATCACGCCCGTCATGGCCACCAGGCCCACGTTCTGGCTGAAGCTGGTGTTGGGCAGGCCGCCGAACAAGCCCGCCACGGCGGTGCCCAGGCCGTCGGCGTAGGTGGCGCCCTGCACTTCCCGGTCGGTGGCTTCGCGGTTGGCACCGCCCTTGGCAATGGCCGACACGTCACCCACCGTCTCGATGGCCGAGACCACCGCCATGAAGCACATGCCGATGACGATGGCCCAGTTGATCTCCCAGCCGAAGCGCAACGGTTCGGGCGCGTTGAACCAGGCCGCCTGGCCCACCGCAGCGAAGCTCACCTGACCCAGCAAGAGCGCGTAGCCGTAGCCCACCCCCATGCCCAGCAGCGCGGCCGCCATGGAAAGCAGCCCCCGGGCCAGGCACTTGAACAGCAGTGTGGACACGATCACCACCAGGGCGACGGACCAGTGCAGCAGGCTGCCGTACTCGGGCTGGCCCTTGAGTGCCACGCCGCCGGCCGCGTATTCGATGCCGACCTTCACCAGCGACAGGCCGATCAGCAGCACGACCAGGCCGGTGACCAGCGGTGGCAGGGCCTGCCGCAGCCGGCCAATGACGCTGCCAAGGCCGCAGTGAAAGAGCCCGCCGATGACGACGCCGGTGGTGAGTCCCGCCATGCCCGCCACCCCCGACCCGGCCACCGCCGGGACCATGATGGGGATGAAGGCGAAGCTGGTGCCCTGCACGATGGGCAGGCGCGCGCCCACCCGGCCCAGGCCTATGGTCTGCAGCAGCGTGGCGATGCCGGCCATCAGCATCGAGAGCTGGATCAGGTAGACCATGTGGTGAACGTCCGGCGAGCCGAAGCCGAACCCGGCCGCCCCGGCCACGATGAGGGCCGGCGTGACGTTGCTGGCGAACATGGCCAGCACGTGTTGCAGGCCCAGCGGCACCGCCTGCGCCAGCGGGGGCATGTAGTCCGGGTTTCTCAGTTGCTCCGGGGTGCCAAGGCGGGCATGGGCCATGCGTTGCTCCTGAAAAAAATGCGCCCGCAGGCGCATTTTCTGGCGTGAGGAAACGGCGTTCAGGCCCCCCCGGCCTTCGCGGCCGCAAGAGCCGTCATGTTCAACACCCGGCGCACGGTGGCCGCAGGCGTCAGGATGTAGGCCGGCTTGTTCACGCCCATCAGCATCGGGCCCACGGTCACACCACCGCTGGTGGTGGTCTTGAGCACGTTGTAGAGGATGTTCGCCGCGTCCAGGTTGGGGCAGATCAGCAGGTTGGCCGAGCCGCTGAGGGTGGAGTCGCCCAGGTAGCGTGCGCGGATCTCGGGCTGCAACGCGGCGTCGCCGTGCAGTTCGCCGTCGCACTCGATGTCGGGGTGCTGGGCCACGAACAGGTCGCGCGCCAGCCGCATCTTCTTGGCCGAGGCCCGCTTGGACGACCCGAAGCTGCTGTGCGACAGGAACGCCACCTTGGGCGGGATGCCGAAGCGCTGCACTTCCTGCGCCGCCATCCAGGCGATTTCGGCCAGTTGTTCGGCGCTCGGGTCTTCGTTGACGTAGGTGTCGGCGATGAACAGCGGGCCCTGCTGCGTCATGAGCGCGTTGACGGCGGCGTAGTTGGTCACGCCGGCCTTCTTGCCCAGGATGCTGTCAATCCGCTCCAGGTGGGTGGTGTAGGTGCCCACGAGGCCGCAGATCAGCGCGTCGGCGTCGCCCAGGCTGAGCATGAGCGAGCCGATGATGGTGTTGGAGCGGCGCACTGCGGCCTTGGCCACCTCGGGGGTGGCGCCGTTGCGCTTCATCAGCAGGTGGTAGTGCTCCCAGTACTGGCGGAAGCGCGGGTCGTCTTCGGGGTTGACGTTTTCCACGTCCACGCCCAGGCGCATGCGCAGGCCGGCTTTCTCGATGCGGGCCGCGATCACCGCCGGGCGACCGATCAGGATGGGGTGGGCCAGGTGGTCGTCGATCGCCATCTGGGCGGCACGCAGCGCGCGCTCGTCCTCGCCGTCGGCATAGGCCACGCGCTTCTTGCCGTTGGGCACCGCCTTGGCCTGCATGAAGATCGGCCGCATCAGCAGCCCGGTCTGGTACACGAAGCGGCCCAGCGTCTCCTTGTAGGCCTCCATGTCGGTGATGGGGCGGGTGGCCACGCCCGAGTCGGCGGCGGCCTGGGCCACGGCCGGCGCGATCTTGAGGATCAGGCGCGAATCAAACGGCTTGGGGATCAGGTAGTCGGGCCCGAAGGTCAGTTCCTGGCCCACGTAGGCGCTGGCCACTTCCTCGCTGATGTCGGCCTTGGCCAGGTCGGCGATCTGGCGCACGCAGGCCAGCTTCATTTCCTCGGTGATCTTGGTGGCGCCGCAGTCCAGCGCGCCGCGGAAGATGTAGGGGAAGCACAGGACGTTGTTGACCTGGTTGGGGTAGTCCGACCGGCCGGTGGCAATGATGCAGTCCGGCCGGGCCGCCTTGGCCAGTTCGGGGCGGATTTCTGGCTCCGGGTTGGCCAGCGCCAGGATGATGGGGCGGTCGGCCATGGTCTTGACCATCTCTACCGTCATCACGCCGGGGGCGGAGCAGCCAAGGAACACATCGGCGCCGTTGACGGCATCGGCCAAGGTGCGCGCCGCGGTCGTCTGGCAGTAGCGCTGCTTGGAGGCGTCCAGCTTGCCGGCCTTGGCGTCGTCGCGCTCGCTGTGGATCACGCCCTTGGAGTCGCACACCAGGATGTTCTTGGGATTCACGCCCAGGCCCACCATCACGTCAAGGCAGGCGATGGCGGCGGCACCCGCACCCGACACGGCCACCTTCACCGCGCCAATGTCCTTCTTCACCAGCTCCAAACCGTTGAGCAGCGCGGCGCTGGAGATGATCGCGGTGCCATGCTGGTCGTCGTGGAACACCGGAATGTTCATGCGCTCGCGCAGCTTCTTCTCGATGTAGAAGCACTCGGGCGCCTTGATGTCTTCCAGGTTGATGCCGCCCAGCGTGGGTTCCATGGCGGCGATGATGTCCACCAGCTTGTCCGGGTCCTTCTCGGCGAGTTCGATGTCGAACACGTCGATGCCGGCGAACTTCTTGAACAGGCAGCCCTTGCCTTCCATCACCGGCTTGCCGGCCAGCGGGCCAATGTCGCCCAGCCCCAGCACGGCGGTGCCGTTGGTGATCACGGCCACCAGGTTGCCGCGGCTGGTGTACTCGGCCGCCTTGGTCGGGTCGGCCTGGATCTCCAGGCAGGGGAAGGCCACGCCGGGCGAGTACGCCAGGCTCAGGTCGCGCTGGTTCGACAGCGGCTTGGTCGGGTTGACGGAAATCTTGCCTCTGGAGGGGGCGCGGTGGTATTCGAGGGCGGCTTCGCGCAAGGCTTGTTCAGCGGGGGTCATGGGGTGTCTGCCTGTGGTGTGGTCTTGTGCAGCGGATCCGCGCGCGGCTGCCGTTGGGCAGGGCTGCGGAGCCCGCAATTGAGTGTACCCCGTAGCAGCGACAGACCACGAGGGGGTCTGTGGCATGGGTCTTGGGCTGGGCCGCGTTCAGGCGTGTGCACGCGGTGCGGCCGGGGCGGGCGGCGCCGCAGCGCCTGCGCCCCGTTCGAACGTGACCACGTGGTCCACCGCCACGCGGATGCCGATCCATTCGCCAATCGCGTGGTTGTGGTGCGAAGGCACGTGGGTCATCACCGTCTCGCCGGTGGCCAGCCGAAGGGTGTAAAGGAATTCGGAGCCACGAAAGGCCTTGCGCACGATGCGCGCCTTCACCGGCGAGTCGTCGTCGTGCACGATGTCGTCGGCGCGCAGCAGCACGTCGCACAGGCCGGCGTCGTAAGCGGTGGGCAGCGGGCATTCCTCCACGTCCTGCAGCGGCCCCAGCGGTGTGTTCACCACCACCTCCTGCTCCTGCAGCAGGATCTGCGCCGGCGCGAACACGCCGTGGCCAATGAACTCGGCCACGAAACGGGTGGCAGGCCGGTGGTACAGCGCGTAGGCGTCGTCCCACTGGTGCAGGTGGCCCTGGTGCATCACGCCGATCACGTCGCCAATCGCAAACGCTTCCAGCTGGTCGTGCGTCACGAACAGCGCCGTCGCCCCGGCCGCCTTCAGGATGCCGCGGATCTCGTGCGCCAGGCGCTCGCGCAGGTCCACGTCGAGGTTGGAGAACGGCTCGTCCAGCAGCAACAGGCGCGGGCTCGGGGCCAGCGCGCGGGCCAGCGCCACGCGCTGCTGCTGCCCGCCCGAAAGCTCGTGCGGAAACCGCGCCTGCATGCCGTCGAGCCCGACGAGCGCCAGCACCTCGCGCACCCGTGCCTGCCGTGCGGCGCTGCCGAGGTGCCGCAGGCCGAAACCCACGTTGCGTTCCACCGTCAGGTGCGGGAACAGGGCGTAGTCCTGGAACACCATGCCGATGCGGCGCGCTTCCGCCGGCAGGTGGTGCTGGGCGCTGCTCACGGTTTCGCCACCCAGAGAAATGCTGCCGCCACTGGCGCGCTCCAGCCCCGCCACCGCGCGCAGCAGCGTGGTCTTGCCGCAGCCCGATGGGCCGATGAGCACCCCGATGTCGCCGGCTGCGAGGCCGAAGGACACGCTGTCCACCGCGGCCTGCGGCGCGCCGGGGTAATGGATGGACAACTGCGAGACGGACAGGAACATGCCTTGCATTGTAGATAATGACCATTCTCATTCCTGTTGACATGGCTCAAACCTTGACTTCTGCTGCTCCCCCGGTGGCCGTGCGCCTGTGGCGCCCCTTGGCGGCGTTGGCCATGTGGCTGTTCACCCTCGCGCTGGTGCTGCCGGTGCTCGCCCTGGCGGCTTCGTGGCTCCAACTCGACGCCGAGGCCTGGGACGTGCTGCGCCAGATGGCCGACACCGTGCTGCCCGAGTACGTGCAGACCAGCCTGTGGCTGTGTCTGGCCGTGGCCGTGGCCGTGGCTGCTGTGGGCATGGCCACCGCCAGCGCGGTGACCCTGTTCGACTTCCCTGGTCGCCGCGTTGCGGAGTGGGCGTTGCTGCTGCCACTGGCCATGCCGGCGTATGTGGTGGCCTACGCCTACACCGATTTCCTGCAGTTCTCCGGGCCGTTGCAGATGTGGCTGCGCGAGACCTTCGGCCTGCGGGGGCGGGTGTTTCCCGAAATCCGCAACACCTGGGGTGCGGTGTGGGTGTTCACTTTCACCCTCTACCCCTACGTGTACCTGCTCGCGCGCACGGCCTTGAGCGAGCGGGCGACGCAGCTGATGGAGGCCGCACGGCTGCTGGGGGCGCCTTTGTCGCGCCGCATCCGCGAGGTGGCGCTGCCGCTGGCACGGCCCGCCGTGGCGGCTGGCGTGGCGCTGGCGCTGATGGAAACCCTGGCCGACTTTGGCGTGGCCAGCTACTTCGGCATCCAGACCTTCACCGCCGGCATCTACAAGGCATGGCTGGTGATGGACAACCGCCTGGCGGCGGCGCAGCTGGCCACGCTGCTGTTGCTGACGGTGGCGGTGTTGCTGTGGCTGGAGCACCGCGCGCAGCGGCGCATGCGGTTCGCCACGAGCCGGGCCGGGCGCGCCCACAGCGGCGAGGCCCAGCCCGCCGTGCTGCGGGGCAGCGGGCGTTGGGTGGCGTGGGCGGTGTGCGCTTTGCCGGTGCTGTTCGGCTTCGTGCTGCCGGTGCTGTTCATGCTGCGGCCGCTGATCGGTGGCTGGGAGGCCCTGCCCTGGACCTCGTTTTTGCAGTGGGCACGCAACAGTCTGTGGCTGGCCGGCCTGAGCGCGGCGCTTGCCACCCTGGCCGCGCTGGCGCTGGCCTTTGCCCACCGGCGCCAGCCGGGCTGGACGTCGGCCGCGGCCAATCGGGTGGTGGGGCTGGGCTACGCCGTGCCCGGAGCGGTGGTGGTGGTGGGCCTGCTGCTGCCGGTGGGCTGGGTGCAGCAGGTGGCACCCGAGAGCAGCCTGGGCTACTGGGTCACCGCCACGGCGCTGGGCATCGTCTGGGCCTACCTGGTGCGTTTCACGGCGGTGGCCCTGCAGTCGGTGCAAAGCGGCTACGCCCGCATCCCCCACAGCCTGGACGATTCCGCCCGCATGCTGGGCACCACCGGTGTCGGGCTGCTGGCCCGGGTGCACTGGCCGCTGCTGCGCCGGTCGATTGCGGCGGCGGTGCTGCTGGTGTTCGTCGACGTGATGAAGGAGCTGCCCGCTACCCTGGTGCTGCGACCGTTCAACAGCGACACGCTGGCCGTGGTGGCCTACCAGCTGGCCCGCGACGAGCGGCTGGGCGAGGCGGCCTTGCCCGCGCTCACGCTGGTGCTGGTGGGGCTTATTCCCGTCATCCTGTTGAGCCGGACGCTGCGCAGCCGGGCTTGAGCGAGGGTGGGCTAACTGGTTGCAAACTTGACGGTGAAGCTGTGTCCATCCACGCCATGGCGCGTGGCCGGCCGGTAGGTGAGCTGGGCGCCGTGGTGCTGACACAGCTCGCGCGACAGGTACAGGCCCAGACCGCTGGAGCGGCTGTGGCTGGACGCAAAGGGTTCGAACAGGTGCTGGGACACGCTGGCGGGCATCGGTGAACCCGGGTTCCAGACCACCAGTTGGCCGGTCGCCGTGGTGGAGATCTCGATAGCGCCGCTGCCACCATCGCCGTACTTGCAAGCGTTGTCCAGTAGGTTCACCAGCACGCGGCGCAGGTGCTCGGCATCGAACCTCACTTGCAGGCCTGCAGCGCCGGGGTGCCACTGTGGCGCGGCGCCTTGGCCCTGCTGGGCGTGCCATTCGGCCACGGTCGTGGCCACGGCTTCGTCCAGCGGCGTGGGCTCGCTCGCCGCCTGCGGGTGGGCTGGCAGCTTGGCCACGTCCAGGATATCGTCCACCGTGCGGCCCAGGCGCTTGGCGTTCTGGCCGATCATGGTGGCCAGCCGCTGCTGGATGGGCGTGAGGCTTTCTTCGCGCAACAGCGCGTTGGCCTGCGCAATGGCGGCCAGCGGGTTGCGGATTTCGTGCGCCACCGCGGCCGACACGCGTCCCATGGCGGCCAGCTTTTCGTTGCGCACGCGCGTCTCCACGTCGCGCAGGTCTTCCAGGAACAGGACGCACGCCGAAGTATCGGTGCCGTCGTCGGCCCACGGGGTGACGCGGGCACGCAGCAGCACCCGGTGGCTTTGCCCGCCAGGCAGCGGCAGGGTGATTTCACAGCGGTCGTCCTGCCCCAGGTGCAGCACGGTGCGGGCCCAACCCGCCAGCAACGGCCAGCCAGGCTGGCCCATGAGGGCGCTGTAGGGTGGCCCCACCTGGGGTGCGCCCAGCATGGTGCAGGCAGCGGGGTTGGCGTGCCAGATGCGGCCATGCGCATCCACCACCAGGATGCCCTCGTTCAGTCCGGTGACGATGAGCTGGTTGACCTGGGCTTCGGCCTGTGCGCGGGCGCGGCTCAGGCGGGCCTGGGCCTGCTCACGCCCCAGCCGGGCCGACAGCTGGTTGGCCAGCAGCGCCACCAGGAAGAGCCCCACGCCGGTGATGGCGCTCTGCACGTAATTGGCCGTGGCTTGCCCGGGGCGCAGCACGTCGCCCGAAAACGCGTCGAACAGCAGGGCCAGGGTGGCAAAGGCGGCGCTGCCCAGCGCCAGCAGCAGCGGGCCCAGGATGGAGGCCAGCAGCACCGGCAGCACGAACAGCGGCGTGTAATTCACCCCACCTTGCTGGAAGGCCTGCAGCACGCCGAACACGGCCAAGTCGACCCACAGCGTGAGCGCCCAGCCGATGGACCAGAACGAATCGGACCGCGCAGGGCGTGACCACCGCAGCACCGCCGCGGTGGCCACCAGGTAGCCGGTGCACAGCAGCAGCTGCCACGGCCGCCCGGTGCCCTGGGCGTAGGCCAACCCTTGCAGGGCGAGCAGCCCCAGCGCCACCACCACGCGGGCGCCCATGAGGTAGGCCCACAACCGGGCCGAAGCCGAGCCGAGCCGCAGGGGCGACGTCTGCCGTCCTGGCTTTGTGAGGGGCGACGGCATGAACCACGACGGCGCAAAGGCCGAGGCCGTGGCGTCGTCCTGGGGGTCAGCCTTCGGCGAGGCGCCGGTGTTCGTGGCCACAGTAGTACCCCAGGGTGCCTTTGACCGCGTCCTGGCTGGGCAGGTGCAGGCCGCAGTGGCGGCAGGTGACCATGGCATCGGGCGCGGTGGGCGGTGCCGGCCGCGGGGGTGGGGCGGCTTGTTCGCGCTCCCGCGCGTCGGCCGCACGGTTGTTGCGCCAGATGTAGAAGGCCACCAGCACCACCGCCAGTACGAGCAGGTACTTCATGTGCGTTGCAACACCACTTCGAGCACGAAGCGCGAGCCCACGTACCCCAGCAGCAACAGGCCGGCGGCGGCGTACAGCATGCGCACCGCGAGCCGGCCGCGCCAGCCCCAGAGCCGTCGGCCGCCCAGCAGCACCAGCAGCACGGCCCACGAGAGCACGGTGAAAATGGTCTTGTGTGTCCACGCCCAGCCATGGGCGGGCAGGGTGAGGCTGAAGTACCAGCCCGCCAACAGCGTCAGCGTGAGCACCACGAAGGCGGCGGCCACGAAGCGGAAGGTCAGGCGTTCCAGTGCCAGCAGGGGCAGCGCGTTGGGCGAAGTGGCACCGCGGCGTATCGCCTGTTCGGTGCGCTGCATCATCCAGGCATGGGCCACGGCCACGCCCAGCAGCCCGTAAGAGGCTATGCCCAGCGCCCAGTGCAGTGGCAGCCAACTCGATGCCAGCCCCGGGTAGGCCGAGCCAGGAAACACCAGGGCCAGCAGCACGGCGGGCACGCCCAGACCAGCCAGCGTCCAGCGGGTGCCCAGCTGGGGGTAGAGCCGGGTTTCGACGGAGTACACCGTGAACACCAGCCAGGCCGTGACCGACAGCGTGGTGGCAAAACCGAAGCGCACCGGCGCCATGCCCAGCACCAATCCCAGTGCCAGGCCGTGCAGCACCCACACCGCCGCCATCAACCCACTGATCGCCTGGCGCCCCAGACGCTGCGACATCGCAGCCAGCACCGCGTAGCCAAGCGCCGCGCCCACCGAGGGCACGGCCGTCCACCAGGGGCTGGGGGCTAAAATCATCCCTTGAGTTTAACGGCCAGCCGGGCCGCTTGACGCCCCTTACACCACAAAGCACTGCATGGCCTCCGCCCTTACCGAAAAACTGTCACGCCTGGTCAAGGAGATGCGCGGCCAGGCCCGCATCACCGAAAGCAACGTCACCGACATGCTGCGCGAGGTGCGCATGGCGCTGCTGGAGGCCGACGTGGCCCTGCCCGTGGTGCGCGACTTCATTGCCCGGGTGAAGGACAAGGCCCTGGGCGCCGAGGTGGTGGGTTCGCTCACGCCAGGGCAGGCGCTGGTCGGCATCATCAACAAGGAACTGGCCGCCACCATGGGCGCCGGGGTGAGCGACATCAACCTCGCGGCCCAACCGCCGGCGGTGATCCTGATGGCCGGCCTGCAGGGCGCCGGTAAAACCACCACCACCGCCAAGCTGGCCAAGCTGCTGATCGAAAAGCGCAAGAAGAAGGTGCTGACCGTCTCGGGCGACGTGTACCGCCCGGCCGCCATTGAGCAGCTCAAGACCGTGACCAAGCAGGCCGGGGCCGAGTGGTTCCCCAGCACGCCCGACCAGAAGCCGCTGGACATTGCCCATGCCGCGCTGGACTATGCGCGCAAGCACTACTTTGACGTGCTGCTGGTGGACACGGCGGGCCGCCTGGCCATTGACGAGGCCTTGATGGCCGAAATCCAGCAGCTGCACGCCGCGCTCAACCCGGTGGAAACGCTGTTCGTGGTGGACGCCATGCAGGGGCAGGACGCGGTGAACACCGCCAAGGCCTTCAAGCAGGCATTGCCCCTGACCGGCATCGTGCTCACCAAGATGGACGGCGACTCGCGCGGTGGCGCGGCGCTGTCGGTACGGGCCGTCACGGGCGCGCCCATCAAGTTTGCCGGGGTGAGCGAAAAGATCGACGGGCTGGAGGTGTTCGACGCCGAACGCCACGCCGGGCGCATCCTGGGCATGGGCGACATCGTGGCCTTGGTGGAGCAGGTGACGGCCGGGGTGGACCTGGCCCAGGCCCAGAAGCTGGCCGCCAAGGTGAAAAGCGGCGAAGGCTTCGACCTGGAAGATTTTCTGGACCAGATCCGCCAGATGAAGAAGATGGGCGGCCTCTCCAGCCTGATGGACAAGCTGCCCACCCAGATGGCCGGCAAGGCCAGCGAGGCGGACCTGAACCGCGCCGAAAAAGACATCAAGCGCAAGGAAGGCATCATCTGCAGCATGACGCCGCAGGAGCGCCGCAAGCCCGAACTCATCAAGGCCACCCGCAAGCGCCGCATTGCCGCCGGCGCCGGCGTGCACGTGCAAGAGGTGAACCGCCTGCTCAAGGAATTTGAGCAGATGCAGGCCATGATGAAGAAGATGAAAGGCGGCGGCCTGATGAAGATGATGAAGCGCCTGGGCGGCATGAAGGGCATGGGCATGCCCAAGCTGCCCGGCATGTGACCCACACGCCACGCACGCCATGGACGCCGCGCTGCCCCTGACCACAGTGTTGGAGGCGGTGCTGGCCGTGGCAGCCCTGGGGCTGGCCGTGAGTTTGCGCCCCTGGCGCATGTTGCAAGGCGGCTTGCTGACGCCTGCCCTGGCCGCGCTGGCGCTGCTGCCCTGGTTCTGGCTGTTGCCCCAGAAACTACCGCAGGGGCTGGCCGTGCAGTTTTCGGGCGCTTGTTTGTTGCTGCTGATGCTGGGCTGGCCCCTGGCGGTGCCGGTGCTGGCGCTGGTGGCCGCGGCCGTGTGGGCGCTGGGCCAGGCCGGCTGGGAAGCGGTCCTGTCTCAATACGTGTGGGTGGGGCTGGTGCCGGCCACGGTGGCACTGGGCATCGGGGCCGCGTTGAGGCGCTGGTTGCCGCCCAACCTGTTCGTGTACACCCTGGGGCGGGGGTTTTTGGGCACGGCCGTGGCGGTGTTTGCGGCCGGCGTGCTGTACGAACTGTCGTACCACCTGCTGGGCGGCAACACCCTGCACGACGCGCTGGTGGCCCGCTGGCTCATGGCCTGGGGCGATGCCTTCCTCACCGGCCTGTTCACCGCGGTATTCGTGGCTTTTGCGCCCCAGTGGTTGGCTACGTGGTCAGACGCGCGGTATTTGCGGCCGCCGCAAAGTTGACGGGACATGCCCCAACTCCCCCCCAGCCGCCTGCCCAACTTCCGCAACCTGGGGGTGCTGCTGCGTGCGCTGGTGCTGGTGCAACTGTTGCGGCTGGTGTTTGCCTGGGTGCAGGGGCCAGGCTGGCGGGCGTGGTGGCAAGGCCTGCTCGACGCGGCACCGCTGTACGAGCCAGTTACCCTGTCAGTGGTGTTGTGCCTCTATGCTCTGGCACCGTGGCTTGAACGGGCCACTTACCGCCGGGCGGTCGCGGCTGTGGTGGCTCTGGCCGCCCTGGTGGCTGCCGCCTGGCACAGCGCGCTCACGCTTGGTATGGGCCTGGGCTTGTCCGGCAGCGCCGGCCACAGCGCCAGCGTGGCGGCTCTGGTTGCCGGGGCGGTGCTGTTTTACTTCAACTGGCGGCACCACCGCCTGTCGCCTGCGTTGACCGAAGCCCGCATGACTGCGCTGCAGGCCCGCATCCGACCGCACTTTCTGTACAACAGCCTCAACAGCGTGCTCGCCCTGCTGCGCAGCCAGCCCACCGCCGCCGAAGACCTGCTGCACGACCTGGCCGACTTGTACCGCGCTTTGCTCGCCGATGCGCGCACCCTCGTGCCGCTGGAGCAGGAATTGGCACTGGCCCGCGCCTATGTCAACATCGAGCAGCGCCGCCTGGGCGAGCGCCTGCGCCTGCACTGGTTGTGCGACCACGCGCCCGCCCGCGCTCAGGTACCCCCTTTGCTGCTGCAGCCCCTGCTGGAAAACGCCGTGCGCTACGGCGTGGAGCCCAACCCCCACGGTGCCGACGTGACCCTGCAGGCCGTGGCCGATGACACCACCCTGCTACTGTACGTGCGCAACACGCTGCCACCGCCCCACGTTGCTGGCCAAACTCCGCACAACGGCAACCACATGGCGCTGGACAATATCCGCGAGCGGCTCGCCTTGCACTTTGACGCCGAAGCCAGCCTGCGCATCAGCCAGGAGGGTGGCGAATTTGAGGTGCTGGTGCGTATGCCGTTTCAGGAGCAATCCGGGTAGCCGGGTACCCGCCCAGGACCTGTCGGCGAGCACATGCGGATGCGTCCCAACCCGCTGACGACCACGCGCAAGGCCTTGCCGTTGGGTGCGGTCAACTGGACATTGCCAGCCGTGACGGTCCCGCGCCGGTACTGGAACGAAAAGCGGTTACCCGATACGTTGCTGGCGAGGGCAATGCCTGGGTAGGCCGTGTGGCTGAAGCGGTACTCGACGTCATCCAGCAAGCACGAATTCGGGATGTTGCAGTCGCATGCTGTGTCTTGGCTGAACCCGTAGCACCAGGTGGTGCCCGATGTGCGGAAGGTGACCGAAACGTTGCCACTGCGTTTGATGGACTCGGACTTGGCCAGCCTGAGATCCGACTGAACCGCTTCAGCTGAGCCTTTGAGCCGCAGCGTGTCCCGCATGCTGGAAAAGGCCGGTAATGCAATCGATGCCAATACGCTCAGCACGGTCAAGGCGACCAAGGCTTCGACCAGTGTCAAACCGGCAAGCTGACGCTTGTCGTAGATCGACATGTTGTTTCCTCCCTGTGTTTGGAAGGATTTTTAACATTGTCGGCAGGGGTTTCCTATCCCCTGTTTGGGGGAATCAACCGATCAGGCCGTCACGGCGTCCTTCACCACCACCTCGCCGCGCAGCGAATGCGGCAGCGCCTGGGTGATGGTCACGTCCAGCATCTGGCCCACCAGCCGTGCGTTGTTCGGGCCGCCGTCAAAGTTGACGATGCGGTTGCATTCGGTACGGCCCATCAGTTCCTGAGGGTTCTTCTTCGAGGGCCCGGTGACCAGGATGCGCTGCACGGTACCCACCCGGCTGGCGCTGATGCGCTGGACGTTTTCCTCGATCGTGGCTTGCAGGTGCTGCAGCCGCGTGAGCTTGACTTCGTGCGGGGTGTCGTCGGGCAGGTTGGCCGCCGGGGTGCCGGGGCGCGGGCTGAAGATGAAGCTGAAGGACGTGTCGTAGCCCACGTCGCTGATGAGCTTCATCATCTTCTGGAAGTCTTCTTCCGTCTCGCCGGGGAAGCCGACGATGAAGTCGCTGCTCATGGACAGGTCGGGCCGGATGGCGCGCAGCTTGCGGATGGTGCTCTTGTATTCCATCGCGGTGTAGCCGCGCTTCATCGCCATCAGGATCTTGTCGCTGCCGTGCTGCACGGGCAGGTGCAGGTGGCTCACCAGCTTTGGGATCTTGGCGTAGGCCTCGATCAGCCGGGGCGTGAATTCGTTGGGGTGGCTGGTGGTGTAGCGGATGCGCTCGATGCCGGGGATGTCGGCCACGTATTCCAGCAGCAGGGCAAAGTCGGCGATCTCGCCGCTGTCGCCCATCGGGCCGCGGTAGGCGTTCACGTTCTGGCCCAGCAGCGTGACTTCCTTCACGCCCTGGTCGGCCAGGCCGGCGACTTCCACCAGCACGTCCTCGAACGGGCGGCTGAATTCCTCGCCCCGGGTGTAGGGCACCACGCAGTAGCTGCAGTACTTGCTGCAGCCTTCCATGATGGACACGAAGGCGCTGGCGCCGTCCACCTTGGCAGGGGGCAGGTGGTCGAACTTCTCGATTTCGGGGAAGCGGATGTCCACCTGCGGGCGGGCCTGGGCCTGCCGTTCTTCCAGCAGCTGCGGCAGGCGGTGCAGGGTTTGGGGGCCAAACACCACGTCCACGAACGGCGCGCGCTTGATGATTTCTTCGCCCTCCTGGCTGGCCACGCAGCCGCCCACGCCAATGAGCACGCCTTTCTTCTTCAGGTGCTTGACGCGGCCCAGGTCGCTGAACACCTTCTCTTGCGCCTTTTCACGCACCGAGCAGGTGTTGAACAGAATGAGGTCGGCTTCGTCCACGTTCTGGGTGGGTTCGTAGCCCTGGGCAGCGCCCAGCACGTCGGCCATTTTGTCCGAGTCGTACTCGTTCATCTGGCAGCCGAAGGTTTTGATGAAGACTTTTTTGCTCATGGCGGTGCAGCGGCGCTGGTGTGGATCCAGGGGCTGTGTGAAAGTGGAAACCCTTGATTTTACTGGGCTCGCCGGTTCGCGGGGGCTGGTCTACACTTGCCGGAGACGAACGTATTGCAGGGAGAACACCATGACCGCACAGGCCGCCATGAAACGCTTCATCACGCCACAGGAATACCTGGAAGGCGAACTGCGCAGCGAAGTCCGCCACGAGTACGTGGACGGGCAGGTGTACGCCATGGTGGGTGCGAGCGACCGGCATGGGCTAATCGTGAACGCGGTGGCGTTTGCCCTGACGCCCAAAGCGCGACAGCACCACTGCCAAGTGTTCACCTCTGACATGAAGGTTCGGCTGGATTTTGCCGGGCAGGAGGTGTACTACTACCCCGACTTGCTGCTGTGTTGTGATGACACAGACCGCGCGACCTACTTTCGCGAACGTCCCTGTCTGATCGTTGAGGTGCTGTCCGAAAGCACCGAACGCATCGACCGCCGCGAAAAGCTGCTGGCCTACCAGCAACTGCCCAGTCTGGAGGCCTACCTGCTGGTGGCGCAGGATGCGCGGCGGGTGGAGGTGTTCCGCCGATCCACCGGCTGGCGCCACGAACTGCACACCGAAGGCACCATCGAGCTGCCCTGTGTGGGCGGCCCGCTGGCCCTGGACGACATTTATATCGACGTGGGGCTCTGACGGCGCCGGCCGCGCAGCAGCGCCTTTTCCAGCTCCAGCAGCGTCAGCACCGCCAGGCCCACGCCGGCGCACAGCAGCACCTCCCACCAGGCAAGCGGCCGGGTGTCGAACACGCCGTGCATGAACGGCGCGTAGGTGAACAGGCTTTGCAGCACCACCACGGCGCCCACGGCCGCCAGCACCCGCGGTGTGCCCTTGACGCCTTGCCAGTGGAACGAGGGGTTCTTGAGGTAGCGCACGCTGAACAGGTAGAACACCTCCATGGCCACCAGCGTGTTCACGGCCAGTGTGCGGGCGTGCTCCACCGTTTCGCCCTGCACCAGGGCCCACTGGTACATCCCGAAAATGCCGGCCAGGAACAGGCCCGACACCAGCCCGATGCGCCAGAGCACGAAGCCGCTCAGCATGGGCTCGCGGGGGGAGCGGGGTGGGCGCTGCATCACGTCGTGTTCGGTGGGCTCGAACGCCAGCACCATGGCCAGGGCCACCGAGCTGACCATGTTGACCCACAGGATTTGCGCCGGCGCGATGGGCAGGGCCAGGCCGAACAGCACCGCCGCCAGCAGCGACAGGGATTCGCCGCCGTTGACCGGCAGCAGGAAAGTGATGGTCTTGCGCAGGTTGTCGTAGACGGTGCGGCCTTCTTCCACCGCGTGGGCAATGGACGCGAAGTTGTCGTCGGCCAGCACGATGGCGCCGGCCTGCTTGGCCGCTTCGGTGCCTTTGCGGCCCATGGCCACGCCCACGTCGGCCTGCTTCAGCGCCGGGGCGTCGTTCACGCCGTCGCCGGTCATGGCCACCACCTCCCCCCGGGCTTGCAGCGCCCGCACCAGGCGCAGTTTGTGTTCGGGGCTGGCGCGGGCAAACACGTCCACGGCCTGCACCGCGTCCTGCAGCGCAGCGTCGTCCAGGGCCTCCACGTCGGGGCCGCTGAGCGCACGCAGTTGCTCGCCCATGCCCAGCTGGCCAGCAATGGCGCTGGCGGTGACCACGTGGTCGCCGGTGATCATCTTCACGCGGATGCCGGCGCTGCGGCACTGCGCCACGGCGCGGATGGCCTCGTCGCGCGGCGGGTCGATGATGCCGACCAGGCCGATGAGGGTGAGCCCTTCGGCCAGGTGCGAGGGGTCCAGCGTTTCGTCGCCGGCCAGCAGGTGGCGGGCCAGCGCCAGCACCCGTCGCCCGGCGCGGGCCTGGTGCTCGATCGCGTCCATCCAGTAACGGGTGTTCAGCGGTGACTCGGTGCCTTGGACGTCGAGCTGGTGCCGGCACATGGCCAGCACCCGTTCGGGAGCGCCTTTGACCCAGATGACCTGTCCTGCCCCGTCGGCCGAGGCGTGGGCCGTGGCCATGAAGCGGTGCTGCGACTCGAACGGGATGACGCCGCTGCGCGGCCGCTCGCGGGCCAATTCCACCGGGTCGATGCCAGCTTTCATGGCGAGTGTGAGCAACGCCCCCTCGGTCGGGTCGCCGCTGAGCTGCCAGAGGTCGCCAGCAGGGTGCAGGCTGGCGTCGTTGCACAGGGCGGCGGCTTCGGCCAGCACCAGCAGCGTGGGGGCTTCGCGGAACAGTTCGGCCGGCTGCAGGTGGTGGCCGTCCCGCAGCAGGCGGCCCACCGGGGCGTAGCCCGAGCCCTCCACGTCCACTGTCTGCTGCGCCAGCACCACCTGCTGCACCGTCATTTCGTTGCGGGTGAGGGTACCGGTCTTGTCGGAGCAGATGACGGTGACCGCGCCCAGGGTTTCCACCGCCGGCAGGCGGCGCACCACGGCATGCCGCCCGGCCATGCGCTGCACCCCGATGGCAAGGGTGATGGTCATGATGGCGGGCAGCCCTTCCGGGATGGCGGCCACCGCCAGGCCCACCGCGGTGAGGAACACCTCGCCCACGGGCATGTGGCGCACCAGCACGCCGTACAGGAACAGCAGGCTGGCCGCGGCGAGGATGGCCCAGGTGAGCCAGTGCGCCATGGTGGTCATCTGGCGCACCAGCGGCGTGGTGGTGGGTTCCACCCCCGACAGCAGCTTGCCGATGCGGCCCATTTCGGTGCGGTTGCCGGTGCTGACCACCACGCCCCGGCCCTGGCCCTGCGTGACCAGCGTACCGGCGTAGCCCATGCAGTGGCGGTCACCCAGGGGGGCACTCGCGGCCACCACGCCCACCGCCTTTTCCACCGGCACCGACTCGCCGGTGAGCGCCGATTCGTCCACCTGCAGGTTGTGCGCCTGCAGCCAGCGCAGGTCGGCCGGCAGGCTGTCGCCCGAGGCGACGTTGACCACGTCGCCCGGTACCAGGTCGGCGGCCTGCACGTCGTGCAGCCGCCCGTCGCGCCACACCTGCGCGTGCGGGGCCAGCAGGTGGCGGATGGCGTCCAGCGCCTTTTCGGCCTTGCCTTCCTGCACCACCCCAATACCCACGTTGAGCAGCACCACCGCCAGGATCACGGCAGCGTCGATGCCGTGGCCCAGCGCAGCCGTGGTGCCTGCCGCTGCCAGCAGCACGTAAATGAAGAGGTTGTGGAACTGCAGCGCGATGCGTTTCCACAGCGGGGTGGGGGGAGCCGTGTCAAGCCGGTTGGCCCCGTACTGGGCCAGACGGCGCAGCGCCTCCTCGCTGTCCAGCCCCTGGGGGGTGGTGTGCAGCCGTTCGATGGCGTCGTGCGCGGTGTGGCTGTGCCAGGGGTGGGGCGCTTCGGGGCTGGTGGGTGGGGGGCGGTTCATGGCGCGGTGCGGGGTGTCTGGTGCAGGGCGGTGGCCACGCCGCGCATGAAGCCAGTCAGGTCGTCGGGTGCGCCGTGACGCTGCAGCAACAGCGCGGCCTGTTCGACGTCGCGTTGCAGGCCAATGCTTGCCTGCCATGCGCTGGCCTTTTGCGTCCAGCCGGCGCTGCGCCGGGTTTGCGATTTGGGCAGGGCCGCGGCGATGGCCTCACTGGCGTAACGCAGGCGCTTGGCCAGCAGGCGCGCGTCGTGCAGCTTGTCGGGGTGGCCGGGGGCTTGCTTGAGCAGGCGGTCGAGTCGGCGGTGCCAGCGGGCGAGCCGGTCGGTGGCCCAACGGGGCGGCACCTCGGGTGGGGCCGCTGTGGCGTGTGCTGAGCGCGCCAGCAGGTACAGCCACTGCGTGCTGTCCACGAAATAGGCGCCTGCGGCCGGCTGCGCCAGGGCCTGGCGCACGACCGTGCGTTGCTGGGCGGCCGCGGCGCGCAGCGCCTCGAGCGCCACTGCCCAGCGGTGTTGGCGCGGCGCGGCTTCATCTGCACTGCCCTGGGTGTAGGCGGCTTCCCACCCGGGCAGGGTGTCGTGCACGGCCACGTCGATGTCGCGCAGCGCGCCCAGTGCCTCCAGCAGGCCATGCAGGCCGTTGGCTGCGGGCGGCATGGATGGCAACCAGGGCCGCAACAGCCGAACGACGCTGCGCCAGCGGCGCCAGGCCACGCGCGCCTGGTGCACCAGTTCCGGGTCGTCTCGGTACAGCAGCCCTTCCAGGTTGCGCTGCAGCTGGCCTTGTATTTCTGCCAGCACCGGTGCGGCCAGCTGCAGCGGGGTGCCCTGGCGTGGCAGGGGTACGGTCTGCGCCTTCACGGGCTGGTGTGCCCGCTGCGCCGCCAGTGCGTAGCCCCGCTCGGCCTTGCTGATGTCGCACGGCAGCACCGGCAGGTGGGCGGCGATCTGTTGCGCCAGTTCGAACAGGCGCTCGGCCGGGCCATGGACCAGCTCCAGCTCCAGTTCGAGCCAGTGCTCGGTGTGCGGGCCGGCCAGCACCTGTCCAGCGTCGAACGCTACCTCCACATGGCTGCCGTCGCGGGTGCGTACCTGCCAGGTGGTGCGCTGGCAATGGGTTTCGAAGCAGGGCTGCAGTTGGGTGAACAGCTCGCCAGCCGGGTCCAGCGTGTCCCAGGCGGTCCCGTGCAGCGCTTCGTGCGACAGCCGGCCCGCAGGCACCGCCGTCTCCCATTCCCCCCGCTGACTCAGCCCGCCCTGGGAGTGGCCCGCGGTCTTGAGCGTCTGCCGCCAGCCCTGGCCGTCGGTCTGGCGCAGGCGCAGGGCACAGCGCTGCCGGTGCAGGTCCAGCGCGGGCGTGTCGAAGTAGCGGTTGAGCAACTGCTGCGTCTGACTGGCACGCCGGCGCAGCGCGGGCACCCGGCGCAGGCGCTGCAGCGCCTCGGTGGCGCTGGACAGCGGCACCAGCAGCTTGAGTTCGATTTCCTGTGGGGTCTGCATGCACCGACTTATACCGCGGCTTTGCGGCACAATGCCGCCAAGACCGTTTCAGGACCGCCCCGATCATGACCCACACGCCCCGCGACACGTCCCACATCCAGCCGCGCGACCGCGCCGAAATTCTGGCCCAGGCGCTGCCGTACATCCGCAAGTACCACGGCAAGACGATGGTCATCAAGTACGGCGGCAATGCCATGACCGACCCGGAATTGCAGGCGGCCTTTGCCGAAGACGTGGTGCTGCTCAAGCTGGTGGGTATCAACCCGGTGGTGGTGCACGGTGGTGGCCCGCAGATCGAAGGCCTGCTCAAGCGCCTGGGCAAGCAGGGCCAGTTTATCCAGGGCATGCGCGTGACCGATGCCGAAACCATGGAAGTGGTGGAGTGGGTGCTGGCCGGCGAAGTGCAGCAGGACATCGTGGGCCTGATCAACCGCGCCGGTGGCAAGGCGGTGGGCCTGACCGGCCGCGACGGCGCCATGATCCACGCGCGCAAGCTGCGCATGGTGGACCAGCAGGACCCGAGCAAGGAACACGACGTGGGCCAGGTGGGCGACATCGTGGGCATCGACCCCAGCGTGGTGAAGGCGCTGCAGGAAGACCAATTTATCCCGGTGGTCAGCCCCATCGGGTTTGGCGAGCACAACGAGAGCTACAACATCAACGCCGACGTGGTGGCGGCCAAGCTGGCCACCGTGCTGCAGGCCGAGAAGTTGCTGATGCTCACCAACATTCCCGGCGTGCTCGACAAGCAGGGCCAGTTGCTGCCTTCGCTGACCATGAAGCGCATCGACGAGCTGGTGGCCGATGGCACCATCAGCGGCGGCATGATCCCCAAGATTGCCGGGGCGCTGGACGCGGCGCGCAGCGGCGTGAATGCGGTGCACATCATCGATGGGCGGGTGCCGCATGCCATGCTGCTGGAGATTTTGAGCGACCAGGCCTTCGGCACGATGATCCGCTCCCACTGAGGGCGCCATGACCACGCCGCGCCCCCAACCCGGCGAGCGCCGCCTGCAGATCCTGCAGGCCCTGGCCGACATGCTGCAGGCCCCCGGTGGCGAGCGGGTGACCACGGCGGCGCTGGCCGCCCGGCTGGGCGTGAGCGAAGCGGCGCTGTACCGCCACTTTGCCAGCAAAGCCCAGATGTTCGAGGGCCTGATCGATTTCATCGAACAGAGCCTGTTCGGGCTGGTTCAGCAGGTGGACGGGCGCGGGCTGCCGCCGCAGGCGCAGGTGCCGATGATCGTGTCGCTGGTGTTGCAGTTTGCGGAAAAGAACCCGGGCATGGCCCGGGTGATGGCGGGCGATGCGCTGGTGCTGGAACACGAGCGCCTGATGGCGCGGGTGAACCTGTTGTTCGACAAGCTCGAGTCGGCGCTCAAGCTGCGCCTGCGCGAGGCCCAACACCCGGACACGGTGGCCGTGGCCATGGCCTCGGTGTTGACCGCGTTCATGCTGGGGCGGGTGCAGCGGTTCGTTCGCAGTGGCTTCAGGCGCTCGCCCACCGAGCTGCTGGACACCGCACTGGCTTGCATCCTGGGTAACTAGGGTAAACCCTAAATCAAAAACCTGGCCGAACGCTTGACTAGGGGTGGTTAGTCCATAAAATAGAACGACCGTTCGTTTTATTTTGTGACATGACCATTGCCTCACATACCCGCTCCACCGCCGAGCGACCCAGCCCGGTGAAAGGGCCGCACAAAGGCCCGCACAAGGGACAGCAGACCAAAGCGGCCATCGTCGACACGGCGCTTGCGCTCGCGTCGCAGGTCGGCCTGGAAGGCCTGAGCATCGGCGCCATTGCCGAGATGATGCAGATGAGCAAATCTGGCGTCTTCGCGCATTTTGGCTCGCGCGAGGAACTGCAGATTTCGGTGGTGCGCGAGTACCACGAGCGTTTCGAGCGCGAGGTGTTTGTGCCGGCGCTCAAACTGCCGCGCGGCCTGCCGCGGCTGCGCGCCCTGTTCGACAACTGGATGCGCCAGACCTCGACCGAAATCGATTCGGGGTGCATCTACATCAGCGGCGCGGTGGAATTTGACGACCGCCCCGGCCCCGTGCGCGACGCCCTCGTCGACACCGTCAACACCTGGCAGGCCGCCATCCACCGTGCGGTGCAAATCGCCATGGCCGAAGGGCACCTGAAGCCCGACACCGACCCGGCCCAACTGGCCTTTGAAATCCACGGCCTGATCCTGGCGCTGCACTACGAAGCCCGCTTCCTGCGCAACCCGCAAGGCCTGCAGCGCGCGCGGCAAGGGTTTGACAACCTGCTCGCCCGCCACCAGCCCTGACCCTGTTTGTCTTCAGATCCTCTCAATTTTCTCCAGGAGACCCGCCATGCCCGCCTACACCCCGCCGCTGCGCGACATGCAATTCGTGCTGCACGAAGTGTTCAACGTGGTTGAAGAACTCAAAGCGTGTCCGCCGCACGCCGATGTGGACGCCGACACCATCAACGCTGTGCTGGAAGAAGGCGGCAAGTTCGCCGCCGAGGTGACGTTCCCGCTCAACATCAGCGGCGACCAGGAGGGCTGCACGCTGGACAAGACCACCCACGAGGTGAAGGCCCCGCAGGGGTTCAGGCAGGCGTACAAAACCTATGTGGAAGGCGGCTGGCCATCGCTCAGCTGCGACCCGGCCTTCGGCGGGCAAGGCCTGCCCCTTGTGGTGAACGGTTGCTTCTACGAGATGCTCAACAGCGCCAACCAGGCCTGGACCATGTACCCGGGTCTGAGCCACGGCGCCTACGAGTGCCTGCACGCCCACGGCTCGCCCGAACAAAAGGCGTTGTACCTGCCCAAACTCACCAGCGGCGAGTGGACCGGCACCATGTGCCTGACCGAACCGCATTGCGGCACCGACCTGGGCCTGCTGCGTACCAAGGCGGAGCCACAGGGCGACGGCACCTACCGCATCACGGGCCAGAAGATTTTCATCAGCGCCGGTGAACACGACCTGGCCGAGAACATCGTGCACCTCGTGCTGGCGCGCCTGCCCGATGCCCCGCAGGGCAGCAAAGGCATCAGCCTGTTCCTGGTGCCGAAGTTCCACGTCCAGGCGGATGGTTCGCTGGGCGAGCGCAACGGTATCTTCTGCGGTGCGCTGGAACACAAGATGGGCATCCACGGCAACGCCACCTGCCAGATGATCCTGGAGGGTGCCGTGGGCACGCTGGTGGGGCAGCCGAACAAGGGCCTGCAGGCCATGTTCGTGATGATGAACGCGGCCCGCCTGGGTGTGGGCAACCAGAGCCTGGGGCTGACCGAAGTGGCGTTCCAGAACGCCTTGGCTTACGCCAAGGACCGCATCCAGATGCGCTCGCTGTCGGGCACCAAGGCCAAGGACAAGCCGGCCGATCCGATCATAGTGCACCCCGACGTGCGCAAGATGCTGCTCACCGCCAAAGCATACGCCGAAGGGGGCCGCGCGCTGCTGACGTTCTGTGCCTTGCTGCTCGACAAGGAGCTTCACCACCCCGACCACAAGGTGCGCAAGGACAGCGCCGAGCTGCTGGCGCTCCTCACCCCCATTGCCAAGGCCTTCCTCACCGACAACGGCTTCGAGGCCACGGTGATGTGCCAACAGGTGTTCGGCGGTCATGGCTACATCAAGGAATGGGGCATGGAGCAGTACGTGCGCGATGCCCGCATCAACATGATTTACGAAGGCACCAACACCGTACAGAGCCTGGACCTGCTGGGCCGCAAGGTGCTGGGCAACAACGGCGCCAGCCTCAAGAAGTTTGCCAAGGTGGTGGGGGCGCTGGTGGAAGAGGAGGGCGTGAACGAGAAAATGGCCGAGTTCATCAACCCCCTGGCCGGCCTGGGCGAGCAGATGACCAAGTTCACCACCGAGATCGGTTTCAAGGGCTTCCAGAACCCCGACGAGGTGGGGGCGGCCGCGGTGGATTACCTGCGGGTGGCCGGGCACCTGGTGTTTGGGTACTTCTTTGCCCGCATGGCGTCGGTGGCGCTCAAGGCCATCGGCGCGGGCAGCACCGATCCGTTCTACACCGCCAAGCTGCAAACGGCGCGCTTCTACTTCGCCAAACTGTTCCCGGAAACCGCCACGCTGATGCGCACCGCCCGCGCCGGCAGCCGCGCGCTGATGGACACCGACGCTGCGCTGGCCTGAGCCGCTGCACGGACCCCCGACACAAGGAAACACCATGTCCCGTTTCTCCGTGAAACAAGTCGCCGTGCTGGGTGCCGGCGTGATGGGGGCGCAGATTGCCGCGCACCTCGTCAACTGCAAGGTGCCCGTCATCCTGTTCGACCTGCCTGATGGCAAATCGAACGACAAGAACGGCATCGTCACCCGGGCCATTGCCAATCTGAAGAAGCTCAAGCCCAGCCCCCTGGGTGTGGCCGATGACGCGGACCTGATCCAGGCCGCCAACTACGAAGAGCACCTGGAGCTGCTGCGCGGCTGTGATCTGGTCATCGAGGCCATTGCCGAGCGCATGGATTGGAAGCGCGACCTGTACGCCAAAATCGCCCCGTTCGTGGCCGACAACGCGCTGCTGGCTTCCAACACCTCGGGTCTGTCCATCGGTGCGCTGTCCGAGGCACTGCCCGAGGCGCTGCGCCCGCGCTTCTGCGGCATCCACTTCTTCAACCCGCCGCGCTACATGCCGCTGGTGGAACTGATCGCCACGCCGTCCACCCAGCCGCATGTGCTGGACCAGCTTGAGGCTTTCGTCACCACTGGCCTGGGCAAGAGCGTGGTGCGCGCCAAGGACACGCCCAACTTCGTGGCCAACCGCATCGGCATTGCCGGCATGCTGTCCACCATGAAAGAGGCCGAGCGCTTTGGCCTGACCTTCGACGTGGTGGACGACCTGACCGGCAAGCGCCTGGGCCGTGCCAGCAGCGGCACCTTCCGCACCGCCGACGTGGTGGGCCTGGACACCATGGCCCACGTCATCAAGACGCTGCAGGACACGCTGAGTGCAGAGACCGACCCCTTCTATGGCAGTTTCGGCACTCCCGAAGTGCTCAAGACCCTGATCGAACTGGGCAACCTGGGCCAGAAGACCAAGGCCGGCTTCTTCAAGAAGGTGGGGCGCGACATTATGCGCTTCGAGCTGGAGAGCAAGGACTACGTACCCGCAGGCCAGAAGGCCGACGAGGTGTACGGCCGCATGCTCAAGAAGCCCGCCGCCGAGCGCCTGAAGCTGCTGCGCAACTCCGAAGGGCCTCAGGGCCAGTTCCTGTGGGCCATTCTGCGCAACGGTTTCCACTATGCCGCCGTGCACCTGGCCACCATTGCCGACACCGCGTGTGACGTGGACCAGGCCATGCGCTGGGGCTTTGGCATGCAGCAGGGCCCCTTCGAACTTTGGCAGGAAGCAGGCTGGCTGGAAGTGGCCAAGATGATCCAGGAGGACATCTATGCGGGCAAGACGCTGTGCGATGCGCCCCTGCCCGAGTGGGTGTTCAAGGGCCCCGTGGCCGAGCGCGGTGGCGTGCACCAGCCGGAAGGCTCGTGGAACCCCACGACCGGCCAGTTCCAGCCCAAGCGCGACTTGCCGGTGTACCAGCGCCAGATCTTCCGCGAGCAACTGCTGGGTGAGAACGCTCCGGTGTTCGAGACCGCAGGCAAGACCCTGCACGAAGACGCCGACATCCGCCTGTGGACGCTGGACGACGAAGTGTTGATTGCCAGCATCAAGAGCAAGATGCACGCGATCGGCCCCGGCGTGACCGAAGGCCTGAGCCGCGCCGTGGACCTGGCCGAGGCACAGTACCAGGGGTTGGTGGTGTGGTCTGGCGACGAGCCCTTCAGCGTGGGTGCCGACCTGCAGGCCGTGATGCCTGCGTTCATCGCGGCAGGTGTTGCTGCCATTGAGGACGTGGAGGCCGAAATGCAGCGCGTGATGCTCAAGCTGCGTTATGCCCAGGTGCCTACCGTGGCGGCTGTGCGTGGCATGGCGCTGGGCGGCGGCTGCGAGCTGGCGGTGCATTGCGCCCGCCGTGTAGCCCACATGGAAAGCTACATCGGCCTCGTCGAGGTGGGCGTGGGCCTGGTGCCGGGTGCGGGTGGCCTCACCTACATCGCCCGCCGCGCGGCCGAAAACGCCAAGGCCTCCACCGGCAACGACCTGCTGCCCTTCCTGACCGAAGGCTTCAAGGCCGCCGCCATGGCCACCGTGGGCACCAGCGCGCTGGAAAGCCGCAAGCTGGGCTACCTGCTGGACAGCGACATCGTCGTGCCCCACAAAGACGAGTTGCTCTACGTAGCCATTGCAGAAGCCAAGGCCATGGCCAACGGCGGCTACCGTCCGCCGCTCAAACGCCTGTTCCCTGCGGCAGGCCGGTCGGCCAAGGCCACCATCCTGGGGTCGCTTGTGAACATGCGCGATGGTGGCTACGTCAGCCAGCACGACTTCCACATCGCTGGCCTGATTGCCAACGTGCTGACTGGCGGTGACGTCGAAGCCGGCACCCTGGTGAGCGAGGAATACCTCATGAAGCTGGAGCGTCAGGCCTTCTGCAGCCTGATCGTCCACCCCAAGACGCAAGCGCGCATCCTGGGCATGCTGTCCACTGGCAAGCCTCTACGCAATTGATGGCAACTGAACGGAGTACCCAATGAAACAAGTTCAAGACGCCTACATCGTCGCGGCCACCCGCACGCCCATTGGCAAATCGCACCGCGGTTACTTCAAGAACACGCGGCCCGACGATCTTCTTGCACACGTGCTGCGTTCTGCCCTGGCGCAGGTGCCCAACCTGGACCCGGCGACCATCGAGGACGTGATCTGCGGTTGCGCCATTCCCGAGGCGCAGCAGGGCCTGAACGTGGCGCGTGTGGGCGCGGTGCTGGCCGGCCTGCCCAAGAGCGTGGGGGGCATCACCGTCAACCGCTTCTGCGCTTCCGGCCTGAGCGCGGTGCAGATGGCCGCCGACCGCATCCGTGTGGGCGAGTCCGACGTGATGATCGCCGCTGGTGTGGAAAGCATGAGCATGGTGCCCATGATGGGCAACGCGCCCAGCCTGTCGCCCACCATCTTTGCCAACACCGACAACGTGGAAGATTACGGCATTGCCTACGGCATGGGCCTGACCGCCGAAAAGGTGGCGCAGCAGTGGAAAGTGACGCGCGATGCGCAGGACGCCTTCGCCCTGCAGTCGCACCAGCGCGCCCTCAAGGCGCAGGCCGCTGGAGAGTTCGCTGACGAAACCACGCCGGTCGAGATCACCGAGCGTCAGCTGGACCTGGCCAGCGGCGAAGTCCGCTACAGCCAGCGCACCGTGACGCAGGACGAAGGCGCGCGCTCCGACACCTCCCTGGAAGGGCTGGGCAAGCTCAAGCCCGCGTTCGCCATTCCGCGCCGGGCCGACGGCACGCCCACCGGCCTGGGTTCCGTCACCGCGGGCAACAGCTCGCAGACGTCCGACGGCGCCGGTGCGTTGATCCTGGCGAGCGAATCGGCTGTGAAGCGCTTCGGCTTGACCCCGCTGGCGCGTTTCGTCAGCTACGCCAGCCGTGGCGTACCGCCGCACATCATGGGCATTGGCCCGGTGGAAGCCATTCCGGCCGCCCTCAAGGCTGGCGGCCTGAGCCAGGACGACCTGGACTGGATCGAGCTGAACGAGGCGTTCGCGGCGCAGTCCCTGGCGGTGATGAACTCGCTGGGCCTGGACCCGGCCAAGGTCAACCCCATGGGCGGTGCCATCGCGCTGGGCCACCCGCTGGGTGCCACCGGGGCTATCCGTTCCGCGACAGTGGTGCACGCGCTGCGGCGGCACAATAAGCGCTACGGCATGGTGACCATGTGCGTGGGCATGGGGCAGGGCGCTGCGGGTGTTTTCGAGCGCGTCTGACGCCACCCCGCCCCGGCACGGTTACCCTAAAACAACGAAGCGAGGAGACCGCATTGACCACACCGGCAGCCACGCCTGCTGCGGCGCATCCGTTTGATGAAGCGATGGTCCTGCAGTCCCTGCAGGCACCAGAAGCTGGGCGCCCCCCGGCTGAACGCTGGCAGGGCCAGGCCCACCCCGGCTACCAGAACATGGTGGGGCCTTTCGGAGGTATCACGGCGGCCCAGGCCCTGCGTGCCGTGCTGCTGCACCCTCAGCGCCTGGGCGAGCCGGTCACGCTCACGGTCAACTTTGCGGCTGCCGTCGACCCTGGCCGCCCGTTCTGGGTCGAGGCCACACCTGCGCGCACCAACCGCTCCACCCAGCACTGGACCCTGCAAATGCTGCAGGCCGACGCCCAGGGCCAGGAGCAGGTGGTGCTGACCGGCACCGTCGTGACCGCGCTGCGTCGCACCACCTGGAGCGCGGTGGACGCGGTGATG
>Ga0208242_100376_pt1 | contig 34234 bp, 27 predicted proteins | sample SubbioAug_CSW13A_FD_184825 | JGI IMG/M metagenome (GOLD analysis project Ga0208242, IMG submission 184825) | Serpentinite rock and fluid subsurface biosphere microbial communities from McLaughlin Reserve, California, USA - CR12Aug_CSW13A (SPAdes) | ecosystem: Environmental > Terrestrial > Deep...
GCAGCAGCGCCTGCAAGGCCGCGGCGATGGCTTCAGGCTCGGCGGGTACCGCGATTCCGCGGCGCGTTTGCGCCAGCAAGGCCGGCGCCGGGTCAGCGGCATCGTGGACCACGTGCAGGACCGGTCGCGCCGCGCCGAAGTACTCCTGCAACTTGCCAGGCGACTGCGTGGTGCCGGCATTGCCAACCCCTACGAGAACATCGGCGCGCATCTGAAGTGCCAGCGTTGCCTCATGTGAAAGCTGGCCTGCCAATACGATGGATTGCGGATGTGCGCGCGCCGCCGCGTGTACTTCGGCCGGCATCTCTGGACCCGCCAGTACCAAACGCACGCCGCGTGTGGCGACAACCGCGGCCAGCAGTGCTGCGGGATCGCGGAACGCATAGAAGCGGCCCGTGTAGACCAGCTCCAGGCCATCGCCCGCCGGCATCGGTGATACTGCGGCGCTGCTGAAGCCCTGCGGGAGAATCGTAATGGCGTCGGGTGCGATGCCGTGCCGTCGCGCGATCAGTTCGGCGGTGGCGATATTTGTGACTGACACGGCGGCCGCACCTGCCAGTACCCTGGCCTCGAGCCGCGCCGCAGCGCGACGGAACTGCCGCGGCGTGTAGGGCGCCAGCACCGGGTCGGCAAGGTCAGCCAGCCAGGGCACGCCGGCCCCGGAGAGCACCGGCGCCAGCAGCAGGCACGCGGCCGGCTCGTGCATCAGCAGGGCCACGTCGGGGCGTGCGTGTCGGCACAGCATGGCCAGTTCGCGGCGTGCGGCCGGCACCCAGGCGGCGCGGCCGTCGGGAAAACGCAGCTGGTCAATCGCGCGGCGGGCCAGCGTAACGCAGCGGCCTTTCCAGTTCAGCGCTGGCGGTCCGGCGACACCATCGCCGCCGCCGGTATGCGGTGCCGAGGCAGCGCGGCGGGCAGCGAGTCGGTCGAGCAGCGACTCAAAGGCGCCGGGCGAGGCGCGATGCACGCGCACGTTGGCGGGAAGCGACGGCTCCGCCAGGCCGGGCATGGCGGTGCGCGTTAGCACATGCAGCTCGGCGGCGCCGGTGGCCAGGCGGCGAACGAAGGCCAGCGCGCGGATCGATTGCGGGCTGCGCACCGGCGGGAAGTCGTGCGCCACCACGAGCACGCGCCGCCCACGCAGGGATTCGATGCCGGGGCGTGGCGTTTCCGTGGCCGCGTTCCTCAGGTGAGGACGTCGGCCGCCTGGCCGGCGATGATGGCGGCGATGCGGGCGGCGGCGCGGCCGTCGCCGTAGGGATTGTGGGCGCGCGCCATGGCCGCGTGCGCGGCGGCGTCATCGAGCAGGCGCGCCGCTTCGGCGACGATGCGCGCGCGGTCGGTGCCCACCAGGCGCACCGTGCCGGCCTCGACGGCCTCGGGCCGCTCGGTGGTGTCGCGCATCACCAGCACGGGCTTGCCCAGCGAAGGCGCTTCCTCCTGGATGCCGCCCGAGTCGGTGAGCAGCAGGTGCGCGCGCGACATCAGGTAGACGAAGGGCAGGTAGTCGAGCGGCTCGATCAGGTGCACGCCGGCAACGCTGCCCAGGATGCGTTTCACCGGTTCCTGCACTTTGGGGTTCAGGTGCACCGGATAGACCACCTGGGTGTCGCCGCGGGCGGCAAGGTCGGCGATCGCGCCGCAAATCTGTTCGAAGCCATCGCCGAAGTTCTCGCGGCGGTGGCCGGTGACCAACACCAGCTTGCGCGAAGGGTCGAGGAAGGGGAAGCGCGCGGCCAGCGAGGCCGCCAGGGCCGGGTCGGCGTCGAAGCGCGCCACCACCGACAGCAGCGCGTCGATGACGGTGTTGCCAGTGACGTGCACCTGCACCACCGGCAGGCCCTCGGCCAGCAGGTTGTCGCGCGCGCGCGCGGTGGGCGCGAAGTGCAGCGAGGACAGCGGCGCGGTGAGGCGGCGGTTGGCCTCTTCCGGCCACGGCGCCTGCAGGTCGCCGGTCCGCAGGCCGGCCTCGACGTGGCCGACCGGGATGCGCGCGTAGAACGCGGCCATCGCGGTGGCGAACGTGGTGGAGGTGTCGCCGTGCACGAGCACCAGGTCCGGGCGGCGCGCGGCCAGCACGCCCGACATGCCGGTGAGGATGCGGGCGAACAGGTCGGGCAGGGCCTGGCCCGGCGCCATCACGTCCAGGTCGTCGTCGGGTACCAGGCCGAACAGCTCGAGCACCTGGTCGAGCATCTGCCGGTGCTGCGCGGTGACGCAAACCAGCGTTTCGACGCCCGGGGTGGCCTTCAGCGCGGACACAACCGGCGCCATCTTGATGGCCTCCGGCCGCGTGCCGAAGACCACCATGACGCGGCGTTTCGTCAAAGCGACTTCTCCAGCTCGGGCACGAGCTGGAACAGGTCGCCCACCAGGCCGAAGTCGGCGATCTCGAAGATCGGCGCCTCCGGGTCCTTGTTGATGGCGACGATGGTGCCGGCGTCCTTGATGCCGGTCAGGTGCTGGATCGCGCCCGAGATGCCGATGGCCACGTACAGCTCCGGCGCGATGATCTTGCCGGTCTGGCCCACCTGCAGCTCGTTGGGCACGTAGCCGGCGTCCACCGCGGCGCGCGAGGCACCGACGGCCGCGCCCATCTTGTCGGCCAGCGAGTAGATGATGCCGAAGGCGTCGGCCGAGCCGAGCGCGCGGCCACCCGAGACCACCTTCGAGGCGCCCTGCAGGTCGGGGCGGTCGGACTTGCCCTGCTGCAGCTCGACGAAGCGGGTGTGCGAGGGCAGGGCGGCGTCAACCGAAGCGGCTTCGATGGCGGCGCTGCCGCCCTCGGCGGCCTGCGGCCAGGAGGCGGTGCGCACGGTGGCGACCACGGCCATCGAGGACGGCGCCTCGACGGTGATGATGGCGTTGCCGGCGTAGATCGGCCGCTTGAACACGTGCGAGCCCTCGACGGCCATCACGTCCGAGACCTGGGCCACGCCCAGCAGGGCGGCGACGCAGGGCATCAGGTCCTTGCCGAAGGTGGTGGAGGGGCCGAACACGTGCGAATAGCCCGCGGCCAGCTTGGCCACCTGCGGCGCCAGCACCTGGGCCACCGGGTGCGCGTTGGCCGGGTTGGCGACGGTGATGACCTTCGCGACGCCGGCGATCTTCGCGGCCTCGGCAGCCACGGCATCGGGGGCGTCGGCCAGCACGGCCACGTGGATCTCGGCGCCGGCGATGGCCTGCGCGCAGCTGACGCAGCGGGCGGTCGAGGCGTTGAGCTTGCCGCCGAGGTGCTCGGCGATTACCAGGATCTTGCTCATCTTCATCGTCTCCTTAGGCCAGGCCCTTGGCCTTGAGGGCCGAGACGAGCTCGGCGACGTCCTTCACCATCACGCCCTTGCTGCGCTTGGCGGGCGGGGCGTAGTGGGTGGTCTTGAGGTGGTCGCCCGCCTCGACGCCGAGGTCGGCGAACGCGATGGTCTCGAGCGGCTTGGACTTGGCCTTCATGATGTCGGGCAGCTTGATGAAGCGCGGCTCGTTCAGGCGCAGGTCGGTGGTGATGACCGCCGGGAGCTGCACTTCGAGCACCTCGAGGCCGGCGTCCACCTCGCGGGTGACCGTGGCCTTGCCGTCGGCGACCTCGACCTTGCCGGCGAAGGTCGCCTGCGGGCGGCCCCAGAGCGTGGCCAGCATCTGGCCGGTCTGGTTGGCGTCGTCGTCGATGGCCTGCTTGCCCAGCAGCACGATGTCGGGCTGCTCCTTCTCGACCAGCTTGAGCAGGGCGCGGGCCGCGGTGAGCGGCTGCACGGCCTGGTCGGTGACGACGTGGATGGCGCGGTTGGCGCCCATGGCCAGGCCATTGCGCAAGTGCGCCTGGCAGTCGGCCGGGCCCATCGTGGCGACCACCACTTCGGTGGCCAGGCCCTTGTCGCGAAGGCGCAGGGCTTCTTCCAGGGCGATGTCGTCGAAGGGGTTGGCGGAGAGCTTCACGCCCTCGGTCACCACGCCCGTGCCGTCGGGCTTGACCTGGATGCGGACGTTGTAGTCCACCACCCGCTTGTAACCGACCAGAATCTTCATTTCGCGATTTCCTGTGGGGCATTCCTGCGCCGGGCCCGGGGGCCCCGCGGCAGGTGTCGTGGGGAACGCGGATTCTACCCGGTTGGGCCGTTGCGGCCCAGTCGAGGCGCCCCCCGGGCGGCGATTGGAGTCCTTGCCAATCAGGCACTTGTGCGGCCGGCCGGGGCGCTGGCCCGCGCTTGAGGCAAGTCATGCGGCCGCGCCGGCCGAGGGTGCAGACTGGTGGCCCGACTTCCGCCACCCAGCCCGCGTGCCCTTCGACCTCCCGCCCGAGTTCCTGGTGTTCGTGCTCGTGGGCATGGCCGCGCAGCTGGTGGACGGCGCGCTGGGCATGGCCTATGGCGTCACCTCCACCAGCCTGCTGCTCGCCCTGGGCATTCCACCGCCGGTGGCCAGCGCCAGCGTGCACGCGGCCGAGGTCGCCACCACGGGCGTATCGGGCCTGAGCCACGGCCTGTTCGGCAACGTCGATCGCCGGTTGATGTGGTCGCTGGTGCTGCCCGGCGTGGCCGGTGCCGTGCTGGGCGCCTGGCTGCTCAGCCAGCTCGACTGGGCCTGGCTGCGGCCGCTGGTGTCGGCCTACCTGCTGGCCCTGGGCGCGCTGCTGGTCTGGCGGGCCTGGCGCGGACTGCGGCGCGAGGCGCGCCCCGGCGGCCGGGGCTGGCTGGGCTTGGTGGCGGGCTTCCTCGACGCGGTCGGCGGCGGCGGTTGGGGTCCGCTGACCACCAGCAGCCTGATGGCCCGGCACCTCGAACCACGCATCGCCATCGGCACCGCCAACGCCGCCGAGTTCTTCGTCAGCCTGGCGGCCTCGGTGGTGTTCCTGGCGGCGCTGGGCGTCAGCCACGTGCACGTGGTGCTGGGCCTGTTGGTCGGCGGCGTGCTGGTGGCGCCCTTCGCGGCCTGGCTGGCCCGGCGGGTGCCGGCCCGGCCGATGATGGCCGTGGTGGGTGGGGTGGTGTGCGCGGTGAGCCTGTTCAACCTGCTGCGTTGATATCCTTCCGGGCATGAGCCTGCCCGACCTGACCCACCTCGACCGCCTGGAAGCCGAGGCCATCCACGTCCTGCGCGAAGTGGCGGCCGAGTTCCGCAATCCGGTGATGCTTTATTCGGTGGGCAAGGACAGCTCGGTGCTGCTGCACCTGCTGGTGAAGGCCTTCCACCCCGCGCGCCCGCCGATCCCGCTGCTGCACGTGGACACGACCTGGAAGTTCCGGGAAATGATCGAGTTCCGGAACCGCCGGGCCGTCGAAACCGGTGTGACCTTGCACACCCACACCAACCCCGAGGGCCTGGCCCAGGGCGTGAACCCGATCAGCCACGGCGCCACGGTGCACACCGACGTGATGAAGACCCAGGCGCTCAGGCAGGCCCTGGACCAGTGGGGTTTCGATGCGGCCATCGGCGGTGCCCGGCGCGACGAGGAGAAGTCGCGCGCCAAGGAGCGCGTGTTCTCCTTCCGCACCGCCCAGCACCGCTGGGACCCGAAGAACCAGCGGCCCGAGCTGTGGGACCTGTACAACGCCCGCATCCACAAGGGCGAGAGCGTGCGCGTGTTCCCGATCTCGAACTGGACCGAGCTCGATGTCTGGCTCTACATCTTCCGCGAGAAGATCCCGGTGCCCTCGCTCTACTTTGCCGCCGAGCGGCCGGTGGTCGAACGCGACGGCGCGCTGATCATGGTCGACGACGAGCGCCTGCCGCTGCGCGAGGGCGAGGCGCCGGCGATGCGCCGGGTACGTTTCCGCACCCTGGGCTGCTACCCCCTCACCGGCGCGATCGAGTCGGATGCCGACACGCTCGAGGCGATCATCGCCGAGATGCTGGTGGCCACCACCTCCGAGCGCCAGGGCCGCGTGATCGACCACGACCCCGCGGCCTCGATGGAAAAGAAGAAGCAGGAGGGCTACTTCTGATGGCCGGCATGGACCCCGCCGCCACCGTCGCGGCCTACCTGCACCAGCACGAAACCAAGGGCCTGCTGCGCTTCATCACCTGCGGCAGCGTCGACGACGGCAAGAGCACGCTGATCGGCCGGCTGCTGCACGACACCAAGCGCCTGTTCGATGACCAGCTCGCCGCGCTGGAGAAGGACAGTCGCCGCCATGGCACCCAGGGCGACGAAATCGACTTCGCGCTCCTGGTCGATGGCCTGGCCGCCGAGCGCGAACAGGGCATCACCATCGACGTGGCCTACCGCTTCTTCGACACCGAGCGGCGCAAGTTCATCGTCGCCGACTGCCCCGGCCACGAGCAGTACACCCGCAACATGGCCACCGGCGCCTCCACGGCCGACCTGGCCGTTGTGCTGGTGGACGCCCGCAAGGGCCTGCTGACGCAGACGCGCCGGCACAGCTACATCGTCTCGCTGCTGGGCATCCGCCACGTGGTGCTGGCGGTGAACAAGATGGACCTGGTCGGCCATGACCAGGCCGTGTTCGAGGCCATCGCCGCCGGCTACCGCGAGCTCGCCGCGCAGCTGGGCATCGAGCACGTGCAGGCGATTCCGCTGTCGGCGCTGCGCGGCGACAACATGACCGCCAACTCGCCGGCGATGCCCTGGTACACCGGGCCCTCGCTGCTCGGGCACCTGGAAACCGTGGACGTGCGCCGCGACGCCGCCGACCCGGGCTTCCGCCTGCCGGTGCAGTGGGTGTGCCGCCCCGACCAGGACTTCCGCGGATTCGCGGGCACCGTGGCCGCCGGCGACGTGGCGCCGGGCGACGCGGTCGTGGTGCTGCCCTCGGGCCGCCGCACGCAGGTGGCGCGCATCGTCACGCCGGCCGGCGACCTGCCGCGCGCGGGCCGTGGCCAGCCGGTGGTGCTCACGCTGGCCGATGAAGTGGACGTGAGCCGCGGCGACGTCATCGCCGCCGCCGGCGCGCCGCCGCAGGTGGCCGACCAGTTCGCGGCGCACCTGCTGTGGATGGGCGAGCAGCCGCTGCTGCCGGGCCGTCCGTACTGGCTCAAGATCGGCGCCCGCACGGTCGGCGCGCAGGTCACCGAGATCAAGCACAAGGTGGACGTGAACACCCAGGCCGAGCTGGCGGCCAAGCACCTCGACCTCAACGAGGTGGCGGTGTGCAACCTCGGCCTCGACCAGCCGATCGCCTTCGAGCCCTACGAAACCAGCCGCGCGCTCGGCGGCTTCATCCTGATCGACCGGCAGACCAATGCCACGGTCGGCGCCGGCACCCTCGACTTCGCGCTGCGCCGCGCCGCCAACATCCACTGGCAGCCGCTGGACGTGGACAAGGCCGCGCGCGCCCGCAGCCTCGGCCAGGTGCCGCGCTGCCTGTGGTTCACGGGCCTGTCGGGCGCGGGCAAGTCGACGGTGGCCAATCTGCTCGACAAGCGCCTGCACGCGATGGGCCGGCACACCTACATCCTCGACGGCGACAACGTGCGCCACGGCCTGAACAAGGACCTGGGCTTCACGGCCGAGGATCGCGTGGAGAACATCCGGCGCGTGGCCGAGGTGGCGAAGCTGATGGTGGACGCAGGCCTGATCGTGCTGGTCAGCTTCATCTCGCCGTTCCGCGCCGAGCGGCGGCTGGCGCGCGACCTGTTCGCCGACGGCGAGTTCGTCGAGGTGTTCGTGGACACGCCGCTGGCGGTGGCCGAGCAGCGCGACGTGAAGGGCCTCTACGCGAAGGCGCGCGCGGGCCAGATCAAGAACTTCACGGGCATCGACTCGCCCTACGAAGTGCCCGAGCACCCGGAGATCCACCTGCTCGCCGACCGCACCGACGCCGAGGCCATGGCCGACGCCATCATCGCCCACCTCAACGCCACCCCCACCGGCCTGTGATGCTTTCGCTTGCCTGAAACCTGTAGGAGCGCCTTCAGGCGCGAATCTCTTGCTTCTAAGGGGTCGGGCTCGTACTCGGCGATGGTCCGCCATACGCGCAGAGCTTTGCCGGGGACGCCGTGAATACGTCCATGTAGGCTTTTCGAAAACGTCCATGTTTTCGAAACCCCGGCAAAGCTCTGCGCGTTCGACGGACCGCGAAGGATTTGGGCCGGCGGATCGAACCTGAAGGCGCATTCCGGCCCAGATGGTTCGCCGGGTCGTCGCATGAGAAGTCCCCAGGCCGGACCGTCGGAGACACGGATGTCGACGACGAGCCTACATGGACGTACTTGCGGCGTGTCCGGACTGGGGACTTCTCGTGCGGCGGCCCGTTGCCGGGAACGATCCCGGCACATGGAAGCCAGTCGGGCCTGAAGGCCCTCCAGCAGAAAAGATTCGCGCCTGAAGGCGCTCCTACGGGTTTGAGGCGAGGAGCGTGGTGAGGCGGGTGCGCAGGGTGGTGGCGAAGCGGGTGGCGGCGCCGTCGGCGTAGGGGAGGAAGAGCGAGGGCTCGGTGACTTCGAGTTCGAGCAGCTTCGGGCCTTCCGCCGAAGGCAGCAGGTCGACGCGGGCGTAGGTCAGGGGGCCGAAGGGCAGGGCCGCCAGCGCTTTTTCAGCCACCGCGAGCTCGGCCGAACTGGGATCGCGCGGCTGGATGTAGTCCTGGTTGAACAGCGCGCGCGTCGGCTGCTGCCCGCGCCGGAGCAGCGGCGCCTTGCGGATGGCGTGGCTGAACCGGCCCTCGAAGAACAGCAGCGCCGTCTCGCCGTCGCTGTCGACCGCGTGCAGGTAGGGCTGCACCAGCACGTGCCGGCCCGCGTCGAGCAGCCGGCGCGCGTGGGCGATGGCCGCGTCGCGGTCTTCGCGCCGGTAGCGCTGCGCGTCGCGCGAGCCCGCGCCCACGCAGGGCTTGACCACGAATTCGGCCAGGTCGGGCAACGCGGCCGGGTCGTCGCCGGGCGCCAGGTAGTGGCTCTCGATCACCGGCACGCCGCGCGCGGCCAGGTCGCCGAGGTAGTGCTTGTCGGTGTTCCAGCGCACCACTTCCGTCGGATTCCACAGCCGCGTGAGCGTCGCCACGCGGTCGCACCAGGCCAGGAATTCCGGCAGCCGGTCCATGTAATCCCAGGGCGAGCGCAGCAGCACCGCGTCGAAGCGCGCCCAGCTGACCGTCGGGTCGTCCCAGGCCACGATGGACGCATCGATGCCCGCCGCCTGGCAGGCGGCGCGCAGCGAGTCCATGTCGCCGTCCTGCCCCAGCGAGGCGATCGCGGTGGCGAGGCCCAGCTTCACAGGTTCTGGTAGTTCGGGCCCGCGCCGCCTTCCGGCGTCACCCAGGTGATGATCTGGTAGGGATCCTTGATGTCGCAGGTCTTGCAGTGCACGCAGTTGGCCGCGTTGATCTGCAGGCGCTTGCCGCTGTCGTCCTGCACGATCTCGTACACGCCCGCCGGGCAGAAGCGCTGGCAGGGGTTTCCGTATTCCTCCGCGCACTGCGTGACGCAGATGTCGGTGTTGGCCACCCGCAGGTGCACCGGCTGGTCTTCGTCGTGCTCGGTGGCCGCGAAGTACACGCCGGCCAGCCGGTCGCGCGGGGCCAGCGTGCGCTCGACGTAGTCGCGCCTGGGCTTCTCGGCTTCCGACAGCTTCTGCAGCGCGCTCCAGTCGGCCTTGCCGCGCCAGGTCCAGGGCGACAGGCCGGCGGTGGCGGTTTCCCAGGCCGAGTTGAGCAGGCCGAACCACAGGCCCTTCTTGAAGCCCGGCTTGATGTTGCGCACTTTCCTGAGCTCCGCCATCACCGGCGAGGCGCGCAGCTTCGCGTCGAAGCCCGCCGCGGCCGGCGCGTCCTGCGCGGCCAGGTGCTCGGCGGCGAGCATGCCGCTGCGGATCGCCTGGTGCGTGCCCTTGACCTTGGGCACGTTGAGCAGGCCGGCGGTGTCGCCGATCAGCATCGCGCCGGGCATCTCCACCTTCGGCAGCGACTGCCAGCCGCCGGTGACGATGGCGCGGGCGCCGGCGCTGAGGATGGTGCCGCCTTCGAGCAGCGGCTTCACCATCGGATGGTGCTTGAACTGCTGGAAGGCCTCGTAGGGCTGGTACTCCGGGTCGCGGTAGTCCAGGCCCGAGACATAGCCGATGGCCACGCGGTCCTTGTCGAGGTGGTAGATGAAGCTGCCGCCATAGGTTTTTGTATCGGCCGGCCAGCCGAAGCTGTGGAAGATCTTGCCGGGCCTGGCGCGGCCGGGCGGCAGCTGCCAGAGCTCCTTGATGCCGATCGAATAGTTCTGCGGGTCGGAGCCGGCGTCGAGGCCGAACTTCGCCACCAGTTGCTTGGTCAGGTGGCCGCGCGCGCCTTCCGCGAGGACGGTGACCCGGGCCTTGATGTCGATGCCCTGGGTGTAGCCGGGCTTGTGCGAGCCATCCTTGGCCACGCCCATGTCGCCGATGCGCACGCCGCAGACGGCGCCGGCCTCGTCGAACAGGGGTTCGGCGGCGGCGAAGCCCGGGTAGATCTCCACGCCCAGGGCCTCGGCCTGCGGCGCCAGCCAGGCGCACATCGCGCCCAGCGACACGATGAAGTTGCCGTGGTTGGCCATGCCCGGCGGAATGACCGGGAACTTGGTGCCGCCGGTTTTCGTCAGGAACCAGAACTCGTCCTCGGCGGCGGGCACGCACACCGGCGGCGGGTTGTCGCGCCAGCCGGGCAGCAGTTCGTCGAGCGGGCCGGGCTCGATGACCGCGCCCGAGAGGATGTGGGCACCGATGGTCGAGGCCTTCTCGATCACGCAGACCGACAGTTCGGGCTTGAGCTGCTTGAGCCGGATCGCGAACGACAGGCCCGCCGGGCCGGCGCCCACGGTCACCACGTCGTATTCCATCACGTCACGTTCACTCATTTTCCGACGGCTCCGTACGCTGATGCACGGATTGTCGCGGTTTGCCCGCGGACGGGCAATCAAGGACACTCAGGGCAGTCCCGCCACGGAATGCGACACGCATGACCGCCAGCCCCGACGACCTGCGCAAGGCCCCGCTTTATCGCGTGCTGCACGCCCTGGCGAGGGACGAGACCAGCAGCGAGGCGCTGACCGGCGCCTGCCTGGCGGCGATCGCCCGCGACGGCCACCTCAATGCCTGGACCTGGGTGGACGCCGCCGGTGCCCTGGCCGCCGCCCGCGTCAGCGATGCGCGCCGGGCCGAAGGCCGGCCGCTGGGCCGCCTCGACGGCGTGCCGATCGCCGTCACCGACGCCTTCGACGTGGCCGGCATGCCCACCAGCGTGGGACTGCCGGGCCACCCGGGCCTGGCGGCGGAGGACGCGCACGTGGTGCGGCGCCTGCGCGGCGCCGGCGCGGTGTTCCTGGGCAAGACCAACCTCGACGAGGCCGCCTTCGGCACCGTTGGCCGCAATCCGCACTTCGGCGACGTGCAGAACCCGGCGCTGCCGGGGCGCGCCGCCGGCGGCGCCTCGGCCGGTTCGGCCGCGGCCCTGGCGGCGGGCCACGCGGTGGTGGCCCTGGGCACCGATACCCTGGGCGCAACGCGCATCCCGGCCGCGTTCTGCGGGCTGGTGGGCCACAAGCCGACGCTGGGCGAGCTCAGCGCCCGCGGCATGGCGACGGCGCTGCGCCGGCTCGACTGCCCGGGCCTGCTGGCCCGCGCGGTGCAGGACATCGGCCTGGTGCTGCCGGTGCTGTCGGGCTACGACGCCGGCGACCCGCGTTCGCGCAAGCGCCGCGTGCCGCTGGCGCCGCCGGACTGGGTGCCGGGCGAACTCAAGGCCGGCGTGGTGGCCGACCTGGGCGCGCTGGGCGTGGACGCGGGCGTGGCCGAGAACTTCAGCGCCGTCATGGCGCGCGTGGCGCCGGTGTTCGGCAGCGCGCTGCCGGTGGCGCTGGAAGTGGCGCCGCTGGAAGTGGCCGCCACCCGCCGTGCGGCCCTGCTGCTGATGGAGGCCGAGATCCTGGCGGCGCACGGCCCGCGCCTGGGCGGCGCCTCGCCGCGCCTGCGGGGGCTGCTGGATTTCGCCCGCCGCAAGTCGGCCGCCGATGCCGCCGCGGCGCACCGCCGCCTCGACGGCCACGTGGTGCAGGTGCGCCGGCTGTTCGAACAGTTCGACGTGCTGCTGCTGCCGACGGTGGCGTCGCCACCGCCGGCCTGGGGCGCCGAGGAACCGGCCAACCTGGCCGACCTCACCGCACTCGCCTCGCTCGCCGGTTGCCCCGCCCTGAGCCTGCCGCTGCCGGGCGGCCTGGGCCTGCAGCTGGTCGGCGCACCGGGCGCCGACCTGCGCCTGCTCGAACTCGCCCAGGTCATCGCCTCCGTCGCCGACACCGGCGAGTAGTTTTTTGCCGCGTAACTCTGTGGCCGAAATCCACCTCCCCGAGGAATTCGAACTGCACGAGGGCTGGCTGGCGCCCAGCGAGGCGGATGCGCTGCTGGACGCGGTGATGGCGCAGGTGCGGTGGGAGGTGCACCGGATCGTGATGTTCGGCAAGCCGGTCGATTCGCCGCGGCTGAGCTGCTGGATCGGCGACCCGGGCACCGGCTACGTGTATTCGCGCACGCGCTTCGAGCCGCGGCCCTGGCCGCCGGCGCTGGCGGCGCTGCGGCCGCGCATCGATGCCGCCGCCGGCGTGGCCATGAACAGCGTGCTGGCCAACCTCTACCGCGATGGCCGCGATGCGATGGGCTGGCACAGCGACGACGAGCCGGAACTGGGGCCGCGGCCGGTGATTGCTTCGCTCAGTCTCGGCGGCACGCGCCGTTTCGCCGTGAAGCATCGCCGCGACCCGGATCGCAAATTCACCCTGGCGCTGCCGCACGGCAGCCTGCTGCTGATGCACGGCGACAGCCAGTCGGCGTGGAAGCACGCGCTGCCGCGCACCGCGCGGCCGGTGCCGGCGCGCGTGAACCTTACTTTCCGGCAGGTGCGCCCGGCTTCGGCGCGCTGAAGGCGCGCTCGCCCTCGACCAGCGTCCAGCCGACGATCTGCGCGTTCACCTGCGCCATCGCCTCGCCGAAGGCGGCCACCACCGGATCGATCTGCACGCCCGCCGGCGCCACCTCGGCGCGGAAGCGGCGCGCGGCGACCAGGCCGCCGCCCTGGCCCGACTTCACCAGCCGGGCCTGGATCTCCACCACCACCTTCGGCGCATCGCCCTCGTACACCGTTTCGAAGGCACGCAGGTCGGAGTAGAGCGCGAAGTCGCCGCGGCCGCCGCCCCAGCGGCTGACCGAGCGGATCTTGCCCGAATCCTCGAAGGCTTCCGCCAGCGCCAGCTGCAGCATCTGCGGCGCGGTGTCGACCCAGCGCGCGCCCTTGTAGGTCTGCAGGCGGTCGCGGCTGGGGCGCACGGCGATGCGCTGCGAATCGAGCAGCGCATTGGCGTCGGGCGCGCCCAGCGTGAGCCGCCAGTCCACGGCCGGCCAGGCCGGGTCGGCCTGGATGCGCACCTGCGGCGCGTAGATGCTGACCTCGGTCTTCGGGCCACCGATGGCGCAGCCGGCGAGCAGCATCAGCGCGGCGACGGGGGCGAGTCGGAAGGCGCGGCTCATGGTTCGAACTCCTCGGGTTGTTCGCGGCCCAGCAGGTAGCCGGCCGGGTTGTTCTCGAGCTTGTTGGCCAGGTCGTCGATCTCGCGGATCAGGCCGCGCAGCTGGCGCATGGTCGGGCCGACTTCGCCCAGGCCGTCCTGGCTGAACTCGCCCCAGGCCTCGCGGTTGTCCTCGAGGATGCCGTTGGCGTTGCGGCTGGCGGTCTCGAGCTGGGTGAGCGTGGCGTCGAGCTTGCGCACCATGCCCGGCAGCTCCTGCACCACGCCGTGGTCGAGCGTGGCGATGGCCCGGTTGGCGTTGGCCAGGGTGAGGTCGAGCTTCTCGCTGGCCGAGCGCGCATTGCGGATCAGCGCGCCAATCTCTTCGCGCTCGGCGGCGACGGCGCCGGTGACCTGGTCGAGCTGGTCGAGCGTTCGGGTGATGCGCTCGACGTTGGCATCGCTGAGCAGGCGGTTGATGCGCTCGACGATCTCGTTGGCGCTGGCGGCGATGTTCTGGAGCGCCGAAGGCTCGGTCTGGATCACCGGCACGTCGTTGCCGCTGCCGCCCTCCAGGCGCGGCGCGCCGGGGCTGCCGCCGGTGAGCTGGATCACCGACACGCCGGTCAGGCCGGTCATGGTGAGCTTGGCGCGGGTGTCGGTGCGCACCGGCGTGTCGGCCGACAGGCGGACGCGGGCGACGACCTTGCGCGGGTCGTCCTTCATCAGCGACAGGCCGCGCACCTCGCCGACGCTGATGCCCGAATACAGCACCTGGCTGCCGGTGCTCAGGCCGGTGACGGCCTCCTGGAACACGACGTCGTACTCGGCGAAGGATTTCTCGCTGGTGTACTTGGCGATCCACAGCGCGAACAGCACCGCGAACAGGCATACCGCCAGCGTGAAGGCGCCGATCAGCACATGGTTGGCGCGGGTTTCCATCTCAAGCCTCCTTGGCCAGGGCGGCCTGCGCGGCGCGTCCGCGCGGGCCGTGGAAATACTCTTGCACCCACGGGTGGTCGAAGCGCTCGACCTCGGCCAGCGGGGCGTTGACCAGCACGCGCCGGTCGGCCAGCACGGCGACGCGGTCGCAGATGGCGTAGAGCGTGTCGAGGTCGTGGGTGATCAGGAAGACGGTGAGCCCGAGCGCGCGCTTGAGCGTGAGGATCAGCTCGTCGAAGGCGGCGGCGCCGATGGGGTCGAGGCCGGCCGTGGGCTCGTCGAGGAAGAGCAGGGTGGGGTCGAGCGCCAGCGCGCGGGCGATGCCGGCGCGCTTGCGCATGCCGCCCGAGAGCTGCGAGGGCAGCTTGGGGCCGGCATCCTCGCCCAGGCCGGCCATGCGGATCTTGAGCATGGCCAGGTCGTGCACCATGTCCTCGGGCAGCTCGGGGTAGTGCTCCTTGAGCGGCACCGAGACGTTCTCGGCCACGGTGAGCGAGGAGAACAGCGCGCCGTTCTGGTAGAGCACGCCGGTGTTGCGTTCGATCAGGCCCGAGTCGCGCGCCTTCGACGACAGCGCGTCCACGCCCAGCACCTCGATCTGGCCGGCCTGCGGCGGCCGCAGGCCCAGGATGGCGCGCATCAGCACCGACTTGCCGGTGCCCGAGCCACCGACCACGCCGATGATCTCGCCGCGGCGCACCTCCAGGTCCAGGCCCTCGTGCACCACCTGGCTGCCGAAGGCGTTGCGCAGGCCGCGCACGCGGATGGCCGGGGTGTCGTCAGTGGGCAGGCTCACCAGCCCATCTCCATGAACCACATGGCCGCGAAGGCGTCGATCAGGATCACCAGCGAGATGGTCTGCACCACGCTCGAGGTGGTGCGCTCGCCGACCGATTCGGCGGTGCCCTGCACCTGGAAGCCCTCGAGGCAGCCGATCAGGGCGATGACCGCGGCGAAGATCGGCGCCTTGGACACGCCGACCCAGAAGTGGCGGATCTCGATGGTGTCCTGCAGGCGCATCAGGAACATGTCCGGGCTCATCCCGAGGCTGGCCACCGACACCGCCATGCCGCCGGCGATGCCGGCCACCATGGCCAGGAAGGTGAGCAGCGGCAGCATCAGCAGCAGGGCGAACAGGCGTGGCAGCACCAGCAACTCGATGGGGTCCAGGCCCAGGGTGCGGATGGCGTCGATCTCCTCGCCGCTCTGCATCGCGCCGATCTGCGCGGTGAAGGCGCTGGCGGTGCGGCCGGCCAGCAGGATGGCGGTGAGCAGCACGGCGAACTCGCGCAGGAAGGCGATGCCCACCAGCTCGACCACGAAGATCTCGGCGCCGAAGTCGCGCAGCACGGTGGCGCCGAGGAAGGCGATCACCGCGCCAACCATGAAGCTCAGCAGCATCACCAGCGGCACCGCGTCCAGGCCCACCTGTTCCATGTGGTGCACGGTGGGCGTGATGCGCAGGCGGGCCGGGCGCAGCAGCACGCCGGAGGCGGTCTTGAGGGTCAGGCCCAGGAAACCCACCAGGGCCAGCACCTCGCGGGTGTAGTCCTCCACCGCGTAGCCCATGCGCTCGAGCATGCGGTTGAAGCCGTAGTCCCTGCGGACCTCGCGCGGCGGGTTCTCGCAGATCGCGCGCACCGTGCCGGTGAGCGGCTGGTGCTCGGGCCGGACGTCCACGGTGGACAGGCCCAGGCCCACCTTCACCGCGTAGCGCGAGAGCATCATGGCGCCGGCCGAGTCGAGCCGGCCGATGTCGCGGCCGTCGATGTCGGCGGCCGAGCCGGGCGCCTGCTCGATCAGCTCCAGCATCCGCCGGGCATGGGGCAGGGTCCAGTCGCCGCGGGCGATCAGGATGCCCGGGTGGCGGTCGCTGGTCTCGATGCGCGGGGCCTCGCTCATGGGCTCAGGATAGCCCGATTCATGCCATCCTTTCGCGCATGAACGCCCCCGTCCTGATGCCCCAGTCCGACTACGAGGCCCGGACCGACTTCGTCACCGAGCTGGCGTCGCGCCTGCATGCCTACGGCACCACGGCCCAGCGCCTGGAGGCTGCCGTGGAGGGCGTGGCGAACCGCCTGGGCCTGGACTGCGAGATCTGGTCCAACCCCACAGGCATGATCCTCAGCTATGCCGACCCGGTGCGGGGACAGCAGAACGGCATCACCCGCGTCATCCGGCTCGACCCGGGCGAGCAGAACCTGGCCCGGCTGGCGGCCACCGACCAGATCACCGAGGACGTCCTGGCCGGGACGCTCGAGCTGGCCGACGGCCTACGCGCCCTGCGCGCGCTGGACCGGCCCGAGCGGCTGCGTTCGCGGCTGCTGGCCATGCTCAGCTTCGGGCTGTCGGCCGGCGCGGTGGCGGCGCTGCTGGGTGCCAACGCGGCGGGCGTGGCCACGGCCGGCCTGATCGGGCTGGTGACCGGCGTGCTGGCCGTGTCGGCGGCCCAGCGGCCGCGCCTGAACGAGGCGCTGGAAGCCATCGCGGCCCTGGTGGCGACCTTGCTGGTGGCGGCGGTGGCCAGCTTCGTGACGCCGGTGCCGGTCAAGACGATCATCGTCGCCTCGCTGATCGTGCTGATGCCCGGCCTGATGCTGACCAACGCGGTGAGCGAACTCTCGGCCCGGCACCTGGTTTCGGGCACGGCGCGCTTCGCCGGCGCGATGATGATCCTGCTCAAGCTCACCTTCGGCACGGTGGCCGGCATGCAGATCGTGCGGCTGCTGGGCTGGCAGCCGCAGGAGGCGGTGGCGATGGCGCCGGTGCTGCCGGTGGAGCTGGCGGCGCTGGCGGTGTCGGCCTTCGCCTTCGCGGTGCTGTTCCAGGCGGCCCGCCGCGACTACCCGCTGGTGATGGCCTCGGTGCTGCTGGGCTACGGCCTGACCCGCCTGGGCGGCGAGGTGCTGGGCCTGGCCTCGGAAAGTTTCGCCGGTGGCGCCTTCTTCGCCGGCATGGGCGTGGCGGCCATCAGCAATGCCTACGGCCGCTGGTTCAACCGCCCGGGTGCGCTGATCCGCGTGCCCGGCATCATCCTGCTGGTACCGGGCAGCGTGGGCTTCCGCAGCCTGAACTTCGTGATGGAGCGCGACGTGTTCCTGGGCCTGGACACCACCTTCGCCCTGGTCTCGGCCCTGGTCGCCCTCGTCGCCGGCCTGCTGTTCGGCAACCTGCTGGTTCCATCCCGCCGCAACATCTGAAGGATGTTTGGTCACGGATGAACACGGATGAACACGGATTAGGGCGGATGAATCTCAACCCTGCTCTTGCTCTATCCGTGTTTATCCGTGTTCATGCGTGGCAACAAAGGCCTCTTAGCTCTTGATCGCGAAGTCTTCGAGTTTCTTGCCGCGGGCCAGTTCGGCGGCGAGCCACTTGGGGGCCATGCCGCGGCCGGCCCAGGTCTGGCTCGGGTCGGCGGGGTTGCGGTACTTGGGCGGCACCTTGCTGCCCTTGCTGGCCGGGGCCTTGCGCGCCGCGGGCTTCCTCGCCGGCACGCCGGCCTTTTCGCGCACCATCCGGCCGGTGCCGAACAGCTCGTCGATGCTGTAGCCCTCGGCCCTGGCCAGCGAGACGATCTTCTTGCGCACCGCCGCCACCGGCTTGCGCTTGGCCAGGGTCTTCTTGCGCTTGCTGGCCTGGGCGATCAGGGCCTGGAGTTCCTTGGCCGAAAGGCCTTCGAGATTGATGCTCATGGGTTCACATGCCTGCGTGGTGGGGGTATGGAAAGCGCCGGGGAAACCCCGGTCGAAACCTATCCTAACCCCCGGCGCGGGCGCGCAGAAACCCTCGGCGAAGTGTCGCCGGGGTTTCCCGCGAGATATCGGGTGGTTTTCTCAGGCCAGCCCGAGGCGGGTCCGGAGGGCGGCCCGGTCGAGGTTCTCGCTGTCGCTGGCGCGGCGGGCGCGGTACTCGAAGGTGCCGGCCTCGAGGCCGCGGCCCGACACCACCACGCGGTGCGGGATGCCGACCAGCTCGATGTCGCCGAACATCACGCCCGGGCGCAGGCCGCGGTCGTCGAGCACCACGTCGACGCCGGCCGCGGCCAGTTCGTCGTGGAGCGCCGCGGCGGCTTCGGACACGGCCGGGTCGTCCTTGGGGTTGATCACGCACACCGCCACCTGCCACGGCGCCATCGGCTCCGGCCAGCAAATGCCGTTGGCGTCGAAGTTCTGCTCGATGGCGGCCGCGACGATGCGCGAGACGCCGATGCCGTAGCAGCCCATGTGCATCACGCGGGCCTTGCCGTCGGCGTCGAGCACGGTGGCGCCCATGGCCTCGGCGTACTTCTGGCCGAGCTGGAACACGTGGCCCACCTCGATGCCGCGGGCGATGCCGAGCGTGCCCCGGCCGTCGGGCGAAGGGTCCCCCTCGACGACGTTGCGGATGTCGGCCACCAGGGTCGGCTCGGGCAGGTCGCGACCCCAGTTCACGCCCGCCAGGTGCTTGCCCTGCTGGTTGGCGCCGACCACGAAATCGGCCATGGCCGCCACGCTGCGGTCGGCGATGACGGTGATGGCCTGCACCGGCTTCACCGGGCCCAGGAAACCCGGCTCGCTGCCCAGGTGGGCGGCGATCTCGGCCTCGGTGGCCAGGCGGTAGTCGGCCAGGCCCTCGAGCTTGGCCAGCTTGATCTCGTTGACCATGTGGTCGCCGCGCACCAGCGCCAGCACGAAGCCCTGTTCGCCCACCAGCGCCACCGACTTGACGGTGCGCGCCAGGGCGATGCCCATCAGCGCCGCCACGTCCTCGCAGGTCTTCTGGGTGGGCGTGTCGATTTCGCGCATCGCCTCGGCGGCGGCCGGGCGCGGGCCCGGCGACACGGCCTCGGCCATCTCGACGTTTGCGGCGTAGTCGCTGCCGTCGGAGAACGCGATGGCGTCCTCGCCAGAGTCGGCCAGCACGTGGAACTCATGCGAGGCGCTGCCGCCGATGGCGCCGGTGTCGGCGGCGACGGCGCGGAAGCGCAGGCCCAGGCGGGAGAAGATGCGCGAGTAGGCGTCGTACATCGCCTGGTAGGTCTGGGCCAGGCTGTCCTGGCCGAGGTGGAAGGAGTAGGCGTCCTTCATCAGGAACTCGCGCGCGCGCATCACGCCGAAGCGCGGGCGGATCTCGTCGCGGAACTTGGTCTGGATCTGGTAGAAGTTCAGCGGCAGCTGCTTGTAGCTGCGCAGCTCGTTGCGCGCGAAGTCGGTGATCACTTCCTCGTGCGTGGGGCCGTAGCAGAACTCGCCGTCCTTGCGGTCCTTGATCTTGAGCAGCTGGCCGCCGAACTTCTGCCAGCGGCCGGTCTCCTCCCACAGCTCGCGCGGCTGGATCGAGGGCATCAGCATCTCGATGGCGCCGGCGCGGTCCATCTCCTCGCGCACCACGGCCTCCACCTTGCGCAGCACGCGCAGGCCCAGCGGGCTCCAGGTGTACAGGCCGGCGGCCAGCTTGCGGATCATGCCCGCGCGCAGCATCAGCTGGTGGCTGACGACCTCGGCGTCGGCGGGGGTTTCCTTGCTGGTGTTGAGGTGGAAGCTCGAAAGGCGCATCGGGGGACCGGGCAGCGGGACGGGTCGGCCATTGTAGCGGCGGCCCGGCCCCCGTGGCGGGCCCTCAGTCCGAAGCCGACTCGCAGTAGGCGGCGACCTGGCGCTCGGCGAGCTCCTTCTCGGCCTGGCGCTCCTCGGGCGTCAGGTCCTCCGGCTGGCCGTCGCCATCCTTGTCGCGCTGCAGGCGGTTCTCCGAGCCGAGCAATTCGAGGTTCTTGCGCGCGGTCTCGCAAGCCACCTGCACGTCGGTCTTGGGCGCCTCGGCCTGGGCGGCCTGCGCCTCGGGCGAGTTGGCGTTCACCTGCAGGGCCTGCGAGCCGGAAACCTGGGTCTGCGAGTAGACCGTTTCGCCGTTGGCGCCGGTGGACTTGTAGACGGTGACCTTCTGGGCGGCGGCCATTCCGGGCAGGCAGGCGGCGGCAAGGGCGAGGGCGAGCAGCTTGCGGTTCATGGCGGGGCTCCGGGGCAGGCGTGGGGCCCGTGATACCACCACCGCCCCCGGCCCGCAAGGCAGGCTTTGGGCGGCCGGGGCAAGCGTTTACACTCCGGCCATGGAACCGACCCAAGAATCCGGCGCCCCGCGCGGCCGCGGCATCTACCTGCTGCCCAACCTGCTCACCACGGGCGGGCTGTTCGCCGGCTTCTACGCCATCCTGGCGGCGGCCAGCGGCAACTTCGAGAACGCCTGCATCGCGGTGTTCGTGGCGGCGCTGTTCGACGGCGTCGACGGCCGGGTGGCGCGCATGACCGGCACCACCAGCGATTTCGGCGTGCAGTACGACTCCCTGGCCGACCTGGTCAGCTTCGGCATGGCGCCCTCGCTGGTGATGTACCACTGGGCCCTGGTGGGCTTCCGGGCCGACGGCCCGGTGCTGGCCAAGGTGGGCTGGGCCGCGGCCTTCCTTTATGCCGCCTGCGCGGCGCTGCGCCTGGCCCGCTTCAACACCCAGGTCGGCTCGACCGACAAGCGCTGGTTCATCGGCCTGGCCAGCCCGGCCGCCGCCGGCCTGGTGGTGTCCTTCGTCTGGGCCATGAATTCCTTCGGCTACAGCGGCGAGGGCCTGCGCTGGCTGGCCTTCGCGGTGACGGTCTCGGCCGGCCTGCTGATGGTCAGCCGCATCCGCTTCTACAGCTTCAAGGGCCTGCCCAAGGGCGATCGCGTGCCCTTCTTCGTGATGGCGCTGGTGGTCATCGTGATCGCGGTGCTGTTCATCGCCCAGGCCAAGGGCCTGCTGGCGCTGGCGGTGCTGTACGTGGCCTCGGGTCCGGCCTGGTGGCTTTGGACGAAGCTGCACCGCCGCAAGGCCGCCGCATGAGCTGGAGCCCCGGCCAGCGCCAGCTGCTCGAGGCGATGGGCTACACCCTGTACCGCCCCGCCGGCCAGGAGCCCCCGCCGCCGCCGCCGGAAGGGCCGCTGCTGCGGGCGCTGCGCCGCGCCGCCCGGCGCGACGACCTGTCCGGGCTGCCGCTGCCGGCCTGGGAGCAGCTGCGCGCCGATGCCGCGGCCAAGCGCGCGCTCTGGCGCCGCCTGCGGACTTTCCGCCGCACGCACTGAGCGGCCATGAACGCGCGTCCCGCCGACGCCAGCCAGATGCGGCCGATGAAACAGGCCGACGTTGAGGCGGTGGCCGAGATCGAGAAGCGTGCCTACCCCTTTCCCTGGTCGCCGGGCATCTTCCGCGACTGCCTGCGCGCGGGGCACCAGTGCTGGGTGCTGGACTCGCCCACGGGGCTGGTGGGCTACGGGGTGCTGAGTGCCGCCGCGGGCGAGGCGCACATCCTCAACCTCTGCATCGCCCCGGAGTACCAGGGCCAGGGCCACGGCCTGCGCCTGCTGCGCCGGCTGGTGGACCTGGCGCGCTGGCACCACGCCCAGCAGGTGTTCCTCGAGGTCCGCCCCTCGAACCCGCGCGCGATCCGCCTCTACCGCGAGTTCGGCTTCAACGAGATCGGCCTGCGGCCGAACTACTACCCGGCCGCGAAAGGGCGCGAGGACGCGATCGTGATGGCCATCGAGCTGCTGGGGCCAACTGCCTGATCCTTGGTAGAATCCGGGTCCTTTCAGCCCCGATTCGCGGCAGATCGCCGCACCTTCGCCCCCATGGAAAAGAGCTTCGAGCCCAGCACCTTCGAATCCAAGTGGTACGCCCATTGGGAGGCGAGCGGCTGCTTCCGGCCCAGCGGCCAGGGCGAGCCCTACACCATCATGCTGCCGCCACCGAACGTCACCGGCACGCTGCACATGGGCCACGCCTTCCAGCACACGCTGATGGACGCGCTGGTGCGTTACCACCGCATGAAGGGCTACGACACGCTCTGGCAGGTGGGCACCGACCACGCCGGCATCGCCACCGAGATGGTCGTCTCGCGCAACCTGCACCTCGAGGGCAAGGGCGAGACCCGCGATTCGCTGGGCCGCGAGAAGTTCATCGAGAAGGTCTGGGAGTGGAAGCAGCACTCCGGCGACACCATCACCCGGCAGATGCGGCGCATGGGCGCCTCGGGCGACTGGAGCCGCGAGCGCTTCACCATGGACGAGGGCCTGAGCCGGGCCGTGGTGGAAACCTTCGTGCGCCTGTTCGAGCAGGGCCTGGTCTACCGCGGCCAGCGCCTGGTCAACTGGGACCCGGTCCTCAAGACCGCCATCTCCGACCTGGAGGTGGTGAGCGAGGAGGAGAACGGCCACCTGTGGTCGATCGCCTACCCGCTGGCCGACGGCAGCGGCACGCTCACCGTCGCCACCACGCGCCCCGAGACCATGCTCGGCGACACCGCGGTGATGGTGCATCCGGAGGACGGGCGCTACGCCCACCTCGTTGGCAAGACCGTGAAGCTGCCGCTCAGCGAGCGCGAGATCCCGGTCATCGCCGACGATTACGTCGACCGCGAGTTCGGCACCGGCGTGGTCAAGGTGACCCCGGCGCATGACTTCAACGACTACCAGGTGGGCCAGCGCCACGGCCTGCCGATGATCAACATCCTCACGCCCGAGGCGCGCATCAACGACAACGCCCCGGCCAAGTACCGCGGCCTGGATCGCTTCGAGGCGCGCAAGGCCGTGCTGGCCGACCTCGAGGCCGCCGGCCTGCTGCTCGAGACCAAGGCGCACAAGCTGATGGTGCCGCGCGGCGACCGCACCGGCCAGGTGATCGAGCCCTACCTCACCGACCAGTGGTTCGTGAAGATGGACCAGCTCGGCGCGCGCGGCCTCGAGCTCGTCGAGAGCGGCAAGGTCCGCTTCGTGCCCGAGAACTGGATCAACACCTACCGGCACTGGATGGGCAACATCCAGGACTGGTGCATCAGCCGCCAGCTCTGGTGGGGCCACCGCATCCCGGCCTGGTACGACTCGGCGGGCAAGGCCTACGTCGGCCGCAGCGAGGAAGAAGTCCGGGCGAAGCATGGCCTGGCCGCCGACGTGGCGCTCACCCGCGACAGCGACGTGCTCGAGACCTGGTTCTCGTCGGCGCTGTGGTCGCACAGCACGCTCGGCTGGCCGGACGCCGCCGACATGGACAAATACGGCTACGAAAAGCGCCTGCCGACCTCGGTGCTGGTGACCGGCTTCGACATCATCTTCTTCTGGGTGGCCCGGATGATCATGATGACCGACCACTTCACCGGCGAGGTGCCGTTCAAGGACGTCTACATCACCGGCCTCGTGCGCGACAAGGACGGCCAGAAGATGTCCAAGTCCAAGGGCAACGTGCTCGACCCGATCGACCTGATCGACGGCATCTCGCTCGACGACCTGGTGGCCAAGCGCACCACCGGCCTGATGAAGCCCACCGACGCGCCCAAGATCGAGAAGGCCACGCGCAAGGAATTCCCCGACGGCATCCCGGCCTTCGGTGCCGACGCGCTGCGCTTCACCTTCGCCTCGCTGGCCACCCACGGCCGCGACATCAAGTTCGACCTGGCCCGCTGCGAGGGCTACAAGAACTTCTGCAACAAGCTCTGGAACGCCGCGCGCTTCACCCTGATGAACTGCGAGGGTTTCACCGCCCCCGCCGGTGCGCCGACGCCCCGCACCGACGCCGAGCGCTGGATCCTGCACCGCTTCAACGCCATGCTGCGCGAGGTCGAGCAGGCCTACGCCGACTACCGCTTCGACCTGGCCTCGCAGGCGCTCTACGAGTTCGCCTGGAACGAGTTCTGCGACTGGTTCCTGGAGCTGGCCAAGCCGGCCCTGCAGGGCGAGGACGCGGCCGCGGCCGATTCCACCCGCCACACCCTGCTGCACGTGCTCGAGGGCCTGCTGCGCGCGCTGCACCCGGTCATCCCCTTCGTCACCGAGGAGATCTGGCACGCCGTGGCGCCCCGGCTGGGCATCGCCGGCGACAGCATCTCCACCCAGGCCTGGCCGCAGGCCGAGCCGCGTTTCGACGCGCCCGACGCGGCCGCCGACATCGAGTGGCTCAAGGCCGCCGTCGCCCAGCTGCGCTCGATCCGCAGCCAGATGAACATCGCGCCCTCGAAGGCCGTGCCGCTGCTGCTGCAGGACGGCGACGCCGGCGACCGCGCGCGCATCGGGCGCCACGCGCCGGCGCTGCGCTTCCTGGCCCGGCTCGAGTCGGTCGAGTGGCTGGCGGGCGAAGCACCGGCTGCCGCCGCCGCGGTGCTGGGCGAACTCAAGCTGCTGATCCCGCTCGAGGGCCTGATCGACCTGGGCGCCGAACGCGCGCGCCTGGACAAGGAGCTCAAGCGCATCGCCGGCGAGATCGCCAAGTGCGAGGGCAAGCTCGGCAGCGAAACCTTCGTCGCCAACGCCCCGGCCGCGGTGGTCGAGACCGAACGCGCGCGACTGGCGGACTGGAGCCGCCAGCACGCCGCGCTGCAGGCGCAGCGCGCCAAGCTGGGCTGAACCCGCGGCGGCTCAGGCCGCCGCGAAGGCGTCGCGCGTGAGGTTCTCGGGCTCGCCGTCGGTGCAGTGCACTTCGTCCTCGATGCGCACGCCGCCCCAGGGCGCCAGTGCTTCGACCGCGGCCCAGTCGACGGCCTTGCCCTCGGGCCGCGCGCGCAGCTTCGCCATCAGGGTCGGGATGAAGTAGAGGCCCGGCTCGATCGTCACCACCATGCCCGGCGCCAGCGTGCGGGTCATGCGCAGGTAGGGGTGGCCCTCGGGGCGCGGGATCAGCGCGCCGTCCTCGTCGGTGAAGCCGGCCACGTCGTGCACCTGCAGGCCGATCGGGTGGCCCAGGCCGTGCGGGAAGAAGGTGGAGGTGACGCCGCGCGCGAGCATGTCGCCCGGGTCCATGTCCACCAGGCCCAGCGTGCGCAGCACGCCGCCCAGGCGCAGGTGGCATTCCAGGTGCAGGTCGCGGTAGTCGGTGCCGGCGCGGACCTTGCCGCACAGCGCCAGCTGCTCGGCCTCCACCGCCGCCACCAGTTCGGCGAAGCGCGCATCGCCGTCGCCCCAGGTGCGGGTGATGTCCGAGGCGTAGCCATCGACCTCCGCGCCGGCATCGATCAGCAGCGAGCGGTGCCGCGACGGCGGCTCGGCGTCCTTGTACTGGTAGTGCAGGGTGGCGCCGTGTTCGTTGAGCCCGATGATGCTGCCGTAGGGCGCGTCCAGGTCGGTGTGGCCGGTGGCGGCCAGGTAGGCCGCGTGGATGCGCGCCTCGGAGGCGCCGGCCTGGAAGGCCGCGCGCGCCGCCAGGTGGCCGGGCACCGCGCGGCGCTGCGCGGCGCGCATGCGGTCGAGCTCGTAGGGCGTCTTGCAGGCGCGGTGGTAGTGCAGGAAGTCGATGACGGCCTTGGGGTTGTTCGGTTCGAAGCCGGGCAGGGCGGCGTCGGGCTCGCCCAGGATGGCGGCGCGGCCGCCGGACGGCAGGTGGCGCGCGGCCTCGGCCGGGTCGGAGATGATGCGGATGTCGAACTCGTCCACCCAGAAGCCGCTGGGCGGGCTCGGCGGCACGTGCCAGTAGTCGTCGGGCTGGTAATACACCAGCACCGGCCGCTGGCCGGGCGTGTAGGCGACCCAGCACGCGGGGTGGCGCAGCAGCGGCACCCAGGCCTTGAACTGGGCGTTCGGCTTGAAAGGGTAGGGGCGGTCGTCGAGGAACTCGAACTTCTCCACGCCCGAGGCCACGAGCAGGTGGTCGAAACCACCCTTCTCCAGTGCGCGGTCGGCCCGTGCCTTGATAACCTGCAGGTGAGCGCGATATAGATGCGCGAGGTTCGGGGCGTTCATTCGTCCGAGGCTCCATGTAGTACGTTCCCGATTTTGCCGCAAATGGCGGCCTTGGCGCAGGAGTGGGGCTTGCACGAGCAGCGCAAGGATGGTGGTTTCCTCGGCCAGCCCGCCTGGCTCTGGAGCTTCGCGGCGCTGGTGGTGGGCCTGCTGCTCAGTGGCTTGGCCGCGACCCTGCACGCCGAAGCGCTCGAAAAGGGCCGCGAGCAGCGGCTCGAGCGCCTGGCCCAGCGCAGCTTCGAGGCGGTCGAGGCCAGGCTCCACACCAGCGCGCTGCTGGTGCGCTCGGTGCAGGCGCTGTTCCTGTCCTCCGACGAGGTCACGGCCGAAGAGTTCGAGGCGATGTACGCCAACCTGCGCCCGAGGGAGCAGTTCCCCAGCCTGCAGGCCATGGCCTACGCCGTGCTCAGCGACCGCCCGGCGCCCGACGTCGAGCCCGATGGCCGCGAGCATTACCTCACCACGTTGGTCGCGCCGCTCGCCGGAAACCAGATGCTGGTGGGCCTGGACATCGCCACCCAGCCGGCCAACCTGGCCGCGGCGCGTTTCTCCCGCGACGCCGACCGCCCGGTGATGTCGGCACCGTTCCAGTTGATCCAGCGCGCCGGCATGCCGGGTCCCAACGATGGCGTGACCATCCGCCTTCCGGTGTTCACCGCCGGGCCCCCGCCGGCGGACCTGGCCGAGCGGCGCTCTCGCGAGATCGGCTCGCTGGCGGCCTCGTTCCGGGTGAGCCGGCTGATCGCCGATGCCCTGCCCAGTGAATCGCGAGAGAGCTTCGCCATCCGCGTGTTCGACGTCACCGGCGGCGGCCGAACGCCGCTGTTCGGTGAGGGCAACGAGGCCCAGGCCGCCTTGCCGGCGGCGCCGGTCCACCGCCGGGACATCGCCTTCGGTGGCCGTACCTGGCGCATGGAGGCCCAGCCGCTCGCCGTGGCCGACCCGGTCGGTTGGGTGCCTGCGCTGACTTTCGGCATCGGCGTGCTGGCCAGCCTGCTGCTGGCGCTTCTGGCCTGGTCGATCGCCGGCACCCGCGCGCGTGCGCTGGCGCTGGCCGGCGAGATGGCCGCGCAGTACCGCGAGAGCGAGGAGCGCTTCCGCGCCCTCAACGAGCTGCTGCCGGCGCTGGTGATGCTGGCGCGGGCCGACGATGCGCGACTGGTTTATGCCAACCAGGCCTGCCGCGACCGTTTCGGCATCGAGGGCGATGTCACCGGCGTGCGACTGGGCGAGATGGTGGAGGACCCCGCCCTGCGCGAGCGGGTCGAGGGCCTGGCCAGGTCGCCGGACGCCATCATCAGCGAGACGGCCGTCCTGCGCGGCGCCAACGAAATGCCGTTCTGGTCGACCTTGTCGGTGTCCACCATCCGCCTGGGCGACGTGCCGCACCTGCTGGCCGTGGCCAACGACATCACCGAGCTGCGCGTGCTGAGCGAGGAGCTGAGCTACCAGGCCAGCCACGACTCGCTCACCGGCCTGTACAACCGCCGCGAGTTCGAACGCCGGCTCGACGGCGCCATCGCCTCGCTCGACGACGGCGGACCGGACTGGGCCCTGCTGTACATGGACCTCGACCAGTTCAAGCTCATCAACGACACCTCCGGCCATTACGCCGGCGACCAGCTGCTGGCCCAGCTGGCGACGCTGCTGTCGGGCATGCTGCCCGCCGATGCGGTGCTGGCGCGGTTGGGTGGCGACGAATTCGCCATCCTGCTGCGCGACACGGACGAGGGCCGCGCGGTGGCCGTGGCCGAATCGCTGCGCACCGAGATCGATGGCTACGTGTTCGGCTGGGAACAGCGCAACTACACCATCAGCACGAGCATCGGCGTGGTGATGCTGCACGGCCCCGGCCTGAGCCAGCGCACCGTCCTGGCCCACGCCGACACCGCCTGCTACATGGCCAAGGAGCGTGGTCGCAACCGCGTTCATCTTTTCTCCGAGCAGGACTCCGAGACCACCCAGCGCCGCAGCGAGATGGAGTGGGCAGGCCGCATCCGCCAGGCCCTGTCCGAGGGCCGTTTCCTGCTGCACTTCCAGGAACTGGCGCCGCTGTGGGACGGCGAGCGCGCCGATGGCGTACACATGGAGATGCTGGTGCGCCTGCGCGACGAGAGCGGCCAGCTCGTGCCGCCCGGCGCCTTCATCCCGGCCGCCGAGCGTTTCGGCCTGATGCCCCAGCTCGACCGCTGGGTGGTGGAGACGACGCTGGCCAACTTCAGCCGCCTGCACCCTTCGGGCAAGCCGGTGAATCTGTGCGCGATCAACCTCTCGGGCCCCACCTTCGAGGACGCCGCATTCGCCGACTTCGTGCTCGACGCGCTCGAGCGCCACGGTGTGTCGCCGCAGCGCATCTGCTTCGAGATCACCGAGACCGCGGCGGTGAGCAGCATGGCCCGCGCGGTGGAGTTCATGCAGCGACTGCGCGCCGCCGGCTGCAGGTTCTCGCTCGATGACTTCGGCTCGGGCATGGCCTCGTTCGGCTACCTCAAGAACCTGCCGGTTGACTTCATCAAGATCGACGGCAGCTTCATCCGCAACATCGAGACCGACCCGGTGAGCTACTCGATCGTGCGCGCGGTGACCGACATCGGCCACCAGCTGGGCCTGCAGGTGGTGGGCGAGTGGGTGGCCGACGAGCGCGCCCGCGACCTGCTGCGTGGCCTGAGCGTGGACTATGCCCAGGGTTTCGCCATCCACAAGCCGGAAGCCGCGCTGTGCTTCCGCGACAAGCCCGCGGCCTGAGCCCGCCGAGCTAGCGGGCGGGCACCGCCACGCAGGCGGGCCCGAGGTCCAGCGGCGGGCCCAGCGGCACCGGATCGCGCAGCAACTGCAGCCGCGCCGCCATCGCCACGGTCACCAGCATCTCGTTCTCGTCGGTCACCATCAGCGCGCAGCCCAGGCCCATGCGCCGGGCGACGGCCTCGAAGCCCGCGGGGCCGGCGACGAACAGGGCCGAGGCGGCCGCGTCGGCCAGCACCGGGTCGGCGTGCAGCACCACCACCGCCGCCGCGCCGCGGGCGGGATGGGCGGTGCGCGGGTCGAGGATGTGCGGCTGGCGCGCACCGGCATCGGAGTTGCGGAACTTGTTGTAGTTGCCCGAGGTGAACAGGGCCTCGCCGTCGCCGAGCGGCACGCCGCCGAGCACGCCGCCGAAGGGATCGCGCAGGCTGACCTGCCAGGGCGCCTTGCCCGGCGGCACCAGCGCCACCACGTCGCCGCCGAGGTTCACCAGCGCATGCGCCAGGCCATGGCGGCGCAGCGTCGCCAGCACCTCCTCGGCGGCCGCGCCTTCGGCGATCGCGTCGAAGTCGAGCTGGGTGCGCGGGTTGGGTGCCGAAAGCCGGTTGCCCTCGATGCGCACCTCGGTGACGCGCGGCCGCTGCTCGCGCCAGGCCTGCAGTTCGGCGTCGCGTGGCACGGGCGACATCACCGGGAAGCTGGACGTGTGGAAGCCCCAGGCCGCGATCAGGCCGCCGATGGCCGGGTCGAACAGGCCGTCGCTGTTTGCCGACAGCGCCTGCGACCGCCGCAGCAGCGCGACCACCGAATCCGGCGCTTCGGCGGTTTCTCCGCGGGCGAAGGCGGCATTGATGCGGGTCAGGTCGGAGTCCTGCCAGGCATGCCACTCGCGTTCGCGCTGGTTGAGCGTGGCCGAGATCTCGGCCAGTGCGGCCTGGGCCGCCGCCGGCGGCGCGCCGCGCAACTTCAGCTCGGCCAGGCTGCCGAACACGTGCAGCTGCTCGATCCGGTCCGGCTCCCGGCCGCAGCCCGCCAGCACCAGCAGGGCCGCGAGCGCGGCCGCGAGGCAGGCCTCAGACGTACTGGCTGCCCGGCGCATCGACCCACCCCCGGATGAAGGACACGTCCTCGGGGGCCACGTCGATGAAGCGAAAGCCCGTCCAGACCTGGCCGGGCGCGGCGGCCTCGTCGGACCACAGCTCGTGTGCGCCGACCTCGACGCTGCGCTCGCGGCCGGCGCCGTCGACCAGCGAGAAGCGCAGCTGGTAGAGGCCGTCGCTGGTGAGCGCACGGCCGAGGATCAGCAGCATGCCGGTTTCGGAAAGGTTGCTCAGCTTGCCCACCACCTCGCCGGTCATGGTGTCGGTGACGTCGACATCGAAGCCGACCTTGCGGCGCCTGGCGCGGCGGTATTCGGTGTTCATCGGGCCGGCGCCTCGCTGGCGTTGTTGCCCGAACCGCCGGCGAAGGAACGCAGCGCGTTCATCACCGTGCTCCAGGCGCGGTCTATCAGGGTGCCCTTTTCTTCCTCGACCACCTTCACCTGGCCCTGGGCCATGGCCTTGGCCAAGCCTTCGAGCGTGTGCTCGCCGATCTTCTGGCCGCGGTGGTTCACGAACAGCACGTGGCCGGTGACGGTGGAGAACCACGACAGCCGGCGGCGAACCTTCTCGCCCTGCTGGTTGAGCGTGAACTCGAACCAGGTGCCGAAGGGCAGGTGCTTGATCTGCTCGAGGCGCGCCTGCTCCTCGGGCGTGAGCACGACCTTCTTCTTCTTGGCCTGCTGCATTTCCTCGCCGAGGCGGGCGCGGGCCTTGAGGCGCATGGTCAGCTCGGTGCGGCTGGCGGCGGAATCATCGTCGCCCCCGCCGCCCTGCGGGTCGACCAGGCGCTGGGCAATGGCCGAGGCCTCGTCGGCGTGGTAGCCCACCTGCGAGAGCGCGGCCTGGATATCCTGCTGCAGGGCCTGCGCCTCGCCGGGCGCCATGCCCGCGCCGCCGGGGCCGGCCTTGGCCGCGCCGACCAGGCGCTCGGCGATCTCGAGCTGCTGCTTCCAGGCGTCGGAGTCCTCGCCCTGGCGCAGCGAGGTCAGCGCCAGCACGTCGGTCCAGGCCTGGCTGAGCAGGGTGTGGGTGAAGCGCGGCAGGTTCTGCTTCTTGAGCAGGCCCTCGACCACCGACGCGGCGCGCTCGCGCGCCAGCGCCAGGCGCTCCTTGCCGCGGGCGGCCTCGACGTGGCGCTTTTCGGCCACTTCGGCCTTGCGCGACACGGTGTGCAGGTGCGAGCTGAGGTCCTCGAGCAGGTTCCCGAAGATGTCCAGGTCGCCATCGAAGTCGCGCACGGTGCGGTCGACCACGGACTGCATCTTGCCGACCAGCTGCTGGTCGGTGTCGTCCTCGCCCAGCCAGTAGGCGCCGGTTTCGGCGATGGCGTTGAGCATCTGCCGGGCCGGGTGCTGCTTCCGCGTGAAGAAGCCCTTGTCCTGCAGGGCCACGCGCAGCAGCGGCACCTGCAGCTTGGCCAGCAGGTTCGAGGCCGGGCTGTTGGGACGCACGTCCTTCATCAGGTGGTCGAACAGCATGCCGACCAGGTCGATGGCGTCGTTCTCTTCCTCCGGCAGCGCCGGCGGCTTGCCTTCCGGCGTGGCCTGGCGCAACTGCGCCAGCAGGTCCTGCTTGAGGTGGGCGATGGTGCGCACGGCCGGCTTGCCGCCGACCATCACCGGGCCCAGCGGCTTCTTCTGCAGGGCGCCCAGTGCGTCCTGCACCTTCGTCGGTTCGACCACGACGGCGTTGCCGGGCGTCGCGCGCGGAGCGCCGCCGACGAGCTTGCCCAGCAACTGGCGGCGACCTGCGAGCAACTGCCGCATTTGCTGGAAGCTGTCCTCGCTGCCGGCGTCGCTGGCGTAGCCGCCGCCGGCCGGTCCGCCGGCCGGGCCAGCGGCCGGGCCACCGTAGCCGCCGGAAGCCCCGCCGCGCCCGGGCGTTCCGCCACCGCCGCCGAGGGCGAAGGCGCTCGCGGCGCCATCCCTCCCGCCGGCACCCGTTGCGCCGCCGCCGACGGTACCGCCCGGTCCGCCCGCGCCGCCGCCCGGCTCGGCAACCGGGCGCTTGGCCGGCCCGGGGGTTGTCGCGGTCGGGCGTGCGCGTACCGGCACGTAGTTGAGGTTCGGCAGCACGCCCTGGCGCGCGAGATAGGTGTTGATCGATTCGATGAACGTCGTGTAGAGCGGCGACAGGTGTCGCTCGAAGGTGCGGTAGAGCAGGGCGCGGTGCTCGCCGCCCAGCTCCAGGCACTCGGAGGCCTGGCGCAGCATGCGGCACAGCGCATGCGGGCCGACCGGCACGGTTTCGGCGTCGAAGGCCGGCTTGCCGGCCAGCACGCCGAAGCGCTGTCCCAGCAGGTACAGCGGCAGGCTGTTACGCACCTCGACCCGGCCGGCGACTTCCGACAGCACGGTTGATTCGTCGAGCTCGAGGTTGTCGACCAGCGACAGTTCTTCGCGGTTGAGGCGAAGGCCACCGATCAGCGGCTTGGGGCCCGGCGGTTCCTTGATGGTGGCCAGTTCGGCTTCGAGCAGCACCAGGAAGCGCGGCACCAGGTCGGGGCGCGTGCGCTTGACCAGCCGCTGTGCCTCGAGCCAGCGCGACTGCACCACGTTGCTGCGGGCTTGCTCGGCGTACTTGAACAGCTGCTGCTCGAACTCATTGAGCATGTCCACGAGCGTGCGCTCGAGTTCGTCCGAGGAAAACTCGAGGATGCCGCCCAGCAAGCTGCGGACCCGGTCGGGCAGTGGTCTGGACGCCAGCGTCGGTGCGGACGCGTGCGGAGGTGGTGCGGATGCGGGCATCCGTCTCTCCGAATGATTCCCCGCCCGGATTCTAGGCACAGGCGGGCACCCGCGCCTAGGGCCGGACAGCCTGCGGGAAATTCTCGCAGGCTGTCCGGGGGACTCAGGGTTTGCCGTTCCAGACCACGCTCAACACCCCGCTGCGCCCGGGCGTGTTGAAGCCTTGCACCACGGTGTAGTCCCGGTCGGTGAGGTTTTCGAGCCGGGCCTCGAGGCGCCATGCCCCGCCCATCGGCCAGGCCAGTCGAAGGTGGGCGAGGGCGTAGGACCCGGGGTTGCCGCCGAAGTCGCGTCGCGAGGACACGTAGTCGCCGTCGATCGCCAGCTCCAGGCCGTTGCCGAACCGGTAGCCCAGGTCCGCGTGCGCCTTGTGCCGCGCCCGGCGCAGCAGGGCCAGGCCGGTGGCCTCGTCCTCGGCGTCGAGCCAGGCCAGGTTGCCGCCCCAGGTCCAGGCCGCGCCGCCGAAGCGGTACTCGAGTTCGGCGCCGTCCATGCGCGCGCGGTTGATGTTGATGGCGTTGTTGGTGCCCGGGGCGGCGAAGGCCACCAGGTCGCGCACCCGGCCGCGGTAGGCCGACAGGTCGAGGCGGTGGCCGGCCGCCGGGGTCCAGGCCAGGCCGGCCTCCCAGGTTTCCGAACGCTCGGGGCGCAGGTCGGGGTTGCCGGCGAAGCCGAAACCGGTGTCGGGGTAGTAGAGCTCGTTGAAGTTCGGCGCCCGGAAGCCCTCGCCCCAGCCCAGCCGCAGCAGCACCGCGTCGGACGGCGCCCAGCCCCAGGCCAGGCTGGCCGTGCCGGCGCCGCCGAACTGGTTGCTGTGGTCGTGGCGCACCGAGGCGTCGAGCAGCTGCCTGCCGAAGCGGGCGCCGTAGCCGGCGAAGGCGGCGCGGCTGCTGCGGTTGCGGCTGAAGGTCTGGCCGTCGAAGACGTTGGCCGAAATGCCTTGCTCGTCCTGCCAGTTCACGCCGAGGTTGAGGCTGCCGGCCTCGCCCACGGCCACGGTGTTGACCCAGTCCAGGCTGGTGCGGCGGCTGCGGAAGGAGTTGCTGAAGCCCGAGACAGTGTCGAGGTCTTCGCGGGCGTGGCCGAGGCTGAGCTGGTGGGTCCAGCGCGCGCCGAGCGCGCCGCCCAGGGTCAGGCCGGCCGAGCGGTTGCGGGCGCGGGTGTCGCCGCGGTCGAACTCCACGTCGGCGTCGGTGGCCAGGGCCTGGAAGGCGAGGCGCTGGCTGCCGACGGCCGTGCGGCCACGCAGCGAGAGGTTGCGGTTGCGGTAGCCGTCGTCGTCCGGGTCGAAGGCCCAGCTGCTGGCATTGGTGGCCGAGAAGCCGCGCAGTCGCTGCCAGCCGGCGGTGACGCCCAGGCCGTGGTCGGCGTCGCCGAAGCCGCCGGCGGCGCTGGCGCCGACGCGGCCATAGCTGCCGCCCAGCACGCGCACCGAGGACTGCGACGGGTCGCGGGTGAAGACGTGGATGACGCCGGCGATGGCGTCCGAACCCCAGATCGCCGCACGCGGGCCGCGCACGATCTCGATGCGCTCGATCTGCTCGAGCGGCAGGGGGG
>Ga0208242_100377_pt1 | contig 34013 bp, 37 predicted proteins | sample SubbioAug_CSW13A_FD_184825 | JGI IMG/M metagenome (GOLD analysis project Ga0208242, IMG submission 184825) | Serpentinite rock and fluid subsurface biosphere microbial communities from McLaughlin Reserve, California, USA - CR12Aug_CSW13A (SPAdes) | ecosystem: Environmental > Terrestrial > Deep...
CGCCCGCCGCTCGCCGCCCAAAATCTCGCTCAAGTCTTCGTGCCGCGCCACTACCGCCATGACGTCCGCGAGATCGCGGGCGACGGCGTCGAAGCGCTCGTTCTTCTGGAGCGTAGACTCGTCCATGTAAAGACCACGCGACACTTCGATCTGCAGCGCGTGCCAGCCTCCGGCGGGCTTGCCGTAATGCTCGGTGATGAAACCGCCCGCATAGGGCCGATTGCGCATGACGTGATAGCCGCGGCCGCGCAACCGATCCTCGACGACGTCGACGAGTCCCGTGAAGGCGCTGGCGCCGTAGCGGTCGCCTATGACAAAGTCGATGCGCCGCTTGTCGCCCCGCGTCGAAAGCAAGGGGTCGCGCGCGCCGGTCGAAGGCATCGAATGGCAGTCGATCAGCACGGCGACGCCAAAATGCGCCGCGGCGCGCTCCATCAGGCCGCGCAAGGCCGCATGGTAGGGCTTGTAAAGGCTGTCGATGCGCCGCAAGCCTTCCTCGAGGGTGAGACGACTTGCATAGATCTCGCGCGCGTCGGCGACCACGCGCGGGATCGTGCCAAGTCCCGCCGCGACGCGCAGAGAGCGCGTATTGGCGAAGGACGGCAAAGCGCCGTTGAAGAGCTTGGGGTCGAGTTCGTAGGGTTCGCGATTGAGATCGAGATAGGCGCGGGGAAAGCGCGCGCGCAGCAGAGGCGCTCCGAGGGATGAGGCCGAAGCGAAGAGATCGTCGACATAGGCGTCTTCCGAACGGCGCAGCGTCGCCGCGTCGAGCGGCGTCGCGGCGAGAAAGCGCGCAGGATAGATCCGCCCCGAATGCGGTGAGGAAAAGACCAGCGGCGAGATGAGCGCGTCCGGCTCGATGATGTCGAAGGCGCGCTCAAACTCCGGTTCGCAGCAGGGCGTCGCCGTCAAACTGGTTTCGCGCCACTCGCGCATGCCGTCGTTCATTCGTTTTTCTCGTTCCCGCGCCGCGATGGCCTTTTCAGGGAGCGCCGGCGTGGCGGATCAGCTGAAAAAGGACGGTGCGTCGCGCTATACTGGGCGCTAAGTTAACGCGGCGCCACCCCGGTTTCACCTGAAATTTACGAAGCTCGGGCGATATGGCAAAAAACCCGCGAGGATGGCGATGAACGATAGACCGACCGCGAGAATTCTGCTTGCGGAAGACGACAACGACATGCGGCGCTTCCTGGTCAAGGCTTTGCAGCAGGCCGGCTTTTCCGTCACGTCATTCGACAACGGGCTTTCCGCCTACGATCAGCTTCGGGTCGAGCCCTTCGAACTCCTGCTGACCGACATCGTCATGCCCGAGATGGATGGAATCGAACTCGCCCGCCGCGCGACCGAGCTCGATCCCGACATCAGGGTCATGTTCATCACCGGCTTCGCCGCCGTGGCGCTCAACCCGGACAGTCACGCGCCGCGACAGGCGAAAATCCTTTCCAAGCCGTTCCATCTGCGGGATTTGGTCACCGAGGTGCACAGAATGCTCGCGGCCTGAGCGCTTTAGATCCCGCTGCATCTGGGCTTTATCGCCGAAATGCGGATCACGCGGCGCGCTCTAGGCGCAGGCTTCGCAGATCGCGGCGACATGGCGGTCGTCCGTCCCGCAACATCCGCCGAGGATGCGCAAGCCGGGATATGTTTCGCGCAATTTCCGGTATCTACGGCCGAGATCGACGGGATCGCCCGAGTCGAGCGTCTCCGATTCGTCCAGCTCGGCGTGGCTTTTCGTCGAAGCGTTGGCCTTGACGCCGAGCAGCCGACTTACCCAAGGCGCGTCCGCGGAGAGCGCCTGCTCGAAATGCGTCGGATGGGCGCAGTTGATCATGTAATAGGCAGGCGCTGCGTCGGTTTCGCGATCCACCGTCTCAACCGCGTCGCGCAAGCTCCGCCCGCCGATAAGTTTGCCGTCGGTCTCCACCGTGAAGGAAATTGAGCACGGCATGGCGAGCGCGCGGGCGGCGCGGGCGATCCCGATCGCCTCCTCGACATAATTCAGCGTGTAGGCCGCGACCATGTCGGCGGTCGTTTGGGCGAAGGAGGCGATCTGCGGCGCGTGATAGTCTTCCGCTTCCACGGCGCTCATGCGCCCTTCGGCGTAGCCGTCTCCGCGAGGCCCGATCACGCCGGCGACGACGATTGGCGTTTGGGCCGTCTGCCAAGTCCGCCGGAGCTCGTCGAGAAGCGCGATCGATGCTTCATTGATGCGCTTCAACCCTGCCGCGTCATAGCCAATCTTCGCGCCCCAGTCGGGATTGGCGCGCCAGGTCGGACTGTCCAGAATCAAGCCGCGTCCGTGGCGCCGCGCAATCGCGAGGTAGCGCTCGTAATAGGCGCGGAGTCGCGCCCGGCCCTCCTCACTGTCGAGCAGGACAAACGACGCGAAATGCGGCAACTCGACGCCCTCATGAAAGATCAGCGTCGTCTCCATGCCCCCGTCGCTGACGAAGAGACCAGGCTTCAGCTGCGGCAGATCGGCTCGGTATCCGGTCATTATCTGTATTCCTCGCCTGTGGCGCCCGGCGGTAAGGGGCCAACTTGCCCATTTGCCCGCAGTGCGTTATCAGCGCCAGCAAATTCGCTTGTTTCGAACGGCCGACCCCGCGCCGCCGCGGCGTGGGTCTTCAGTCGTTTCCATCGCAAAAAGGATGCATCATTATGAAAAAGGACATCCACCCCGGATATCACATGATCAAGGTCGTGATGACCGACGGCACGGAATTTACGACCCGTTCCACCTGGGGTAAGGCGGGGGACACGATGCAGCTCGACATCGATCCGAAGACGCACCCGGCCTGGACGGGCGGATCGACGCAACTGCTCGACCGCGGCGGACGCCTGTCGCGCTTCAACTCCCGCTTCGGAAATCTTTCTTTCGGCAAGAAATAAAGAGAAGGCGGCGGTTCAAGCCGCCGCCTCAGTTCGTTCGCCTGAAGGATCTCACTGGGCGAAAGCGGCGCGCAGTCTCGCGATCTGCGCTTCGACCGGACTGGGTGTTGGCGCGGGCGCGGCGAGCGCTGGCTCGAGCGCATGGATCAGCCGGTCAAGGTGGATTATGCGCGCTTGCAGGCGCAGCGACTGCAGCGACAGCTCGCGCAGACGGAGCGGCAGGCGCTGGAAGAGGTCGGGGGCCGAGGCCAGCTCCTGCTCACGAAGCTTAACGCGATGCCGGTTGCTTGCCGCCTGATGGCGCGTCAGCTCTCCCTGATTCACCGCGCGCTGCAGCAACAGCCAGGACGCAATCTGCATCAGCCTTGTGGTCAGCCGCATGCTCTCAGCCGCATAGGCGAGAGCTTCGGTCCGCGGCAGCGTCTTCGCGTCGAGACGTCCGTCGCCGTCGAGATAGAAGGCCGCCTCCTCGACGAGGCTCATTCCCTCGCGAAATAGGGCGCTAAAGCCCTCGGATCCCGCCAGTCTCTCTATGAAAGAGACCGGCTGCTTCTCCCCCACGCTGCCTTTGACTCGAGCCATACGAACGTTCACGCAAATGCGACGCGTCTGCGCCTCTGATGGCATGAACTGTAACGCAGAGCACCGACGGGCGCGCGCTTAGCCTTTCCTTAACCTTAACGGGCCGGCGTGGGCGCCGGACGCAAAAAGAGAGCCGCGACGGCGGCTCTCAAGGCTTCTTGACAGGGAGGCATCAAGGACGAGTGGAGAAGAAGCCACTCGAAGGTCCCACCTAGGGACACATTCAGGCTGCATGATAATCGTTAATTTAAGGTTAACGTGCGCCAAGCTGCCCTTGTGTAGAGCGTTTTTGGCCAATGGAGACGAAGCGGCGGCAAAGCCGAAAAAGGGACTGGCTCCAGGGCGAAAACTGGCGCATTTGAACAAGCCTCCGCGTACTTCCCCGGGCGCTCGCCGCGCTTGAAAAGCGTTGAACCTCCCACAACCCTCCCCCTAGGCTCTCCTTAAATGATTCGCTCCGCCTTGATGAATGTGATGACCGCCGCCGCCTTGAAAGCGGGACGTGGCCTTAAACGCGATTTCGGGGAGGTGGAGAACCTTCAAGTTTCGGTGAAAGGTCCGGGCGACTTCGTTAGCGCGGCCGACAAGCGCGCCGAGAAGACTCTGTTCGACGAGTTGTCGAAGGCGCGCCCCGGCTATGGCTTCGTTCTCGAGGAAGGCGGCGTCGTCGAAGGTTCCGACAAGAGCCACCGCTGGATTATCGACCCGCTCGACGGCACCTCGAATTTCCTCCATGGCGTTCCAGTCTTCGCGATCTCTATCGGGCTGGAGCGCGAGGACCGTCTCGTCGCCGGCCTCGTCTACAATCCCGCCACCGACGACATGTTCGTCGCTGAACTGGGCCAGGGCGCCTATTTCAACAATCGCCGCATGCGCGTCGCGGCGCGCCGGTCGCTCGGCGAGTCGATGGTCGCCTGCGGAATTCCGCCGCTGGCGCGGATCCGCGACCATGAATCCTTCAAGCGCGAGCTTGCAGCCGGCATGGGAAAAATCGCCAATATTCGCCGCTTAGGCGCCGCCGCGCTCGATCTCGCGATGGTCGCCTGCGGGCGTTTCGACGGCTATTGGGAGCGCGGCATCAGCTCCTGGGACGTGGCGGCGGGAATCGTGCTCGTGCGTGAAGCCGGCGGCTTCGTCAGCGACTTTTCAGGCGGCGCAGACATGCTTGGCAAGGGCGAGATCTGTGCAGGCAATGAGGCGATTCACCGCCAGCTGCTCGATCTGATGAGGAAGGCATGAACGCCCCGACCCCACAGGCTTCGCTGAATCTGCGTCTGCGCGTCGACGACGATTGGCCCTTTATTCTCGACCTTTGGGTCGCCGCCTGGCGGGTCACCTATCCCGAGATCGACTTTGAGGAGCGCCGCGACTGGCTCCGACGCCGCATTCGGGAGTTGGAAGCGACTGGATCGGCGACGCTCTGCCTGTTTGACGCTCAGTCGACGCTTGCAGGCTTTGTCGTGATCAATCCGGCGGACGGATGGCTCGATCAGATTTGCGTCGCTCCGGATCGATTCGGCGCAGGCTTCGGAGCGTCCCTGCTGTCGGCGGCGCGAAACGTCTCGCCAAGGCTTGTTCGTCTTGACGTCAATGCAGACAACGCTCGGGCCATCCGTTTTTACGAACGTGACGGATTTTCGCGCGTCGGGCGCGGCGCGAACACATTGTCCGGTCGCGAAACCGTCATGATGGAATGGCGGCCGCAGGAGGCATAACAATTCTCGCCTGCCGGGTTTTCATCGGGCGTTCGCTCCTATAATATTATTCGCGCATTCGAGTTTCGGCCGAACGATCTTGCTCTCTCGTCTCAAGACGCGCGGCGCCTGACCTTTCCCAAGCTTCGATTGACTGAGAAGAACGCAGCGATCCGCAGCGTTCCCGCTATTTTGAAAGGAAAAGCCATGCCGACAGGCGCCGTAAAGTGGTTCAACGCACAAAAGGGCTTCGGCTTCATTCAGCCGGACGCCGGTGGCCAGGACGTGTTCGTTCACATCAGCGCCGTCGAGCGCGCAGGCCTCGACAGCCTCGCTGAAGGCCAGAAGGTTTCCTACGAACTTGTCGTCGACAAGCGTAGCGGCAGGTCCTCCGCCGATAAGCTGCAACTGCAGGACTAGACTTCGCCGCCTTGGCGCTGCTCGCCCAGATGTGCGATGCGGATCATGTTTGTCGCTCCCGGCGTGCCGAAAGGCATGCCGGCGACGATAATGACCCGGTCGCCGGGGCCGCCGAACCCCTCGCTCTCCGAATATTCGCAGGCGCGGCCCACCATATCTTCAATGTCGACGGCGTCGCGCGTCTCAAGCGCGTGCACGCCCCAGACGAGCGCCAGGCGACGGGCGGTGTCGCGCTTGGGCGTGAGCGCGAGAATCGGCGATTGCGGCCGTTCGCGCGCGATACGCAGCGCCGTCGAGCCGGATGACGTCCACGCGATGATCGCCTTCGAATGAAGCGTTTGCGCTACGTCGCGGGCGGCGACGGCGATGGCGTCGGCTGAGGTCGGGTTAGGCAATTCGCCCCGCTGAGCGTTGATGATCGAGCGGTAGATCGCGTCGGTCTCGACCTCTTCCGCGATCCGGCTCATGGTGGCGACGGCTTCGTGCGGATATTGCCCCGCCGCGCTTTCGGCGGAGAGCATGACGGCGTCGGCGCCTTCAAAGACGGCGGTGGCGACGTCGGACACTTCGGCGCGCGTCGGCAAGGGCGACAGGATCATCGACTCGAGCATCTGCGTCGCGATGACGACCGGCTTGCCCAGTCGTCGCGCCGAACGGTTGATGCGTTTTTGAAGTCCAGGCACCCGCTCGAGCGGCACTTCGACGCCAAGGTCGCCGCGCGCCACCATCAGCGCGTCAGAAACCTCGATCACTTCCTCTAGCCTCGAAATCGCTTGAGGCTTCTCTATCTTCGCCATGACCATCACCCGGCCTTGCGTGATCTGCTTCACTTCCAGAACGTCTTCGGGACGCTGGACAAAGGAGATCGCAACCCAGTCGACGCGCTCTTTGAGCGCGGCGTCGAGATCAGCGCGATCCTTGTTGGTCATCGAGGTGATCGGAATTTCGGTGTCGGGCAGGCTGACGCCCTTGCGGTTCGAGAGGCGCCCAGCGACGTCGACGACGGCGTGCGCCCGCTCCGGAGATGTTTCCACGACATGCAGCCGCACGCGGCCATCGTCGATGAGAATCGAATCATTAACCTTGAGCGCCGCTAAAATCTCGGGATGCGGCAAGCGCACGCGTGTGGCGTCGCCGGGTTTGGGATCGCTGTCGAAGACGAAGACGTCGCCCTTTCGCAGATGCACGGAGCCTTCCTCGAAGGCGCCGATTCGCAGCTTCGGGCCCTGAAGATCCACGAGCACGGCGATCGCGCGCGAGATATCGTTCTCAATTTCGCGGATGATCCGAACATAGCTGGCGAGGCCGGCATGATCCGTGTGGCTCATGTTGATGCGGAAGACGTCGGCGCCGGCGCGCACGAGCCCCGCGATGACCGCTTTGTCGACCGTCGCCGGACCAAGCGTTGCGATAATTTTGACGCGCCGCGACCTTCTCATGATGAAGCCGTTCCTGAATTGAGTTATTGCGCGGGAGCGGCGTTGGGGTCAGTGAGCTGAACCGTCCAGCTCTTTGCGTCCCGTCCCGTGTCGATTTCGAAAAATCCGGTTCGATCGAAACCACGCGCGAAACAGTCCTCTCGGCCGTCGATGCGGAATTCCCGATCACGCGTGCACATGAACGCTTTGCCCTTCCATTCGCCGCCGCGCTCGTCCATCGCGTAGATATAATAATATTGGGCGGCGAGCGGACCGCGCAGAAGCGTTTCGCAAACGCTCGGCCGAAGGTTCCACCAACCCTCCGACAACCAGTTGCGCCCGTCGGTATAAGCGATGGCGACGCTGACGCGCGCGCTCGTGTTGTTGCACAGACGAAAATCCGCGCGGGTCGGCCCGGCGGCGCAAAACGTTAGAGCGGCAACAAGAACGGCGCGTCGAATCATATCTTTAGCGAGGCCTGGAGGGGGCTGAAGATAGCTCGCTGACGCGCGCGAAAGCGGCGCAGCGGGCGGTCCTGCAAACCATGCTTGCGAGTCTTTGTCCACCCCGCGGCCTCGGAGGCTCTCCGCGCCCGTCCATCCCACCGACGCGCCCGCCCCGCAATCCGCCGGAACAAAGCAATCGGGCTATTGTTTAGGACCCGTACGCGCTTGCGTCCTCGGGAGGCAGGAAAATGGAAAAGTCTGAAGTCATCACCACGTTGAATGAACTTGCCGAAATCAGTCGTGACGGCGAGCAAGGGTTTCTGGCCGCGGCTGAAGACGTCGAGAATCCGACGCTAAAGACTGTGTTTCGAACGGCGGCCGCGCGCTGCGCTGAAGGCGCGAAGGAGCTCGAATCGAAGATCGTCAGCATGGGCGGCGAACCTTCGAAGAGCGGCTCCATGACCGGCGCCGTGCACCGGGCTTGGACAAATCTGAAGGCCGCACTGACAAGCCGCTCGGAACAGGCGGTGCTGGAGGAGGTCGAGCGCGGCGAAGACGCCGCCAAGGACGCCTATCAGCAGGCCATTGCGCAGCCTCTGCCTCCCGAGATCAGATCGATGGTCCAGCGCCAGTATCAGGGCGTGAAGGAGAACCACGACCGCGTACGCAGCCTGCGCGACGCCGCGTGATGATGCTTCGGAAGGAAGTGACGCACGCGTCACTTCCTTCCTTGCAACGCCCGCGCCGCGCTGAGCGCGAAGTAGGTCAGAACGCCTGAGGCGCCGGCGCGCTTAAAGGCGAGCAGACTTTCAAGCATGGCGCGTTCGCCATCGATCCAGCCGTTTTGCGCAGCCGCGGTAATCATCGCGTATTCGCCCGACACCTGATAGGCGAATGTTGGCGCGCGATAGACGTCGACGACGCGTCGCACAATGTCGAGATACGGCATTCCCGGCTTCACCATCACCATATCCGCGCCCTGCTCAAGGTCGAGACCCACTTCGCGCAGCGCTTCGTCCGAATTGGCGGGGTCCATCTGATAGGTGCGCTTGTCCCCTCTCAGCGTCTTGCTGGTGCCGATCGCATCGCGGAACGGCCCGTAAAACGCCGACGCATATTTCGCGGCGTAGCTCATGATCTGAACATTCTCGAAACCTTCGGCGTCGAGCGCGTTGCGGATCGCTTCCACGCGTCCATCCATCATGTCCGAGGGCGCAATGACGTCCGCGCCTGCGCGCGCTTGGGTGACCGCCTGCCGCGCCAGCACGGCGACGGTCGCGTCGTTGACAATCTCGTCGCCGACGAGAAGGCCGTCATGCCCGTGGCTCGTGTAAGGATCGAGCGCGACATCGGTAATGAGGCCGATGTCGGGTACGGCGCCCTTGATCGCCTGGCAGGCGCGGCAGACGAGATTCTCGGGATCGAGCGCCGCGCTCGCGATCTCGTCGCGCAGGTCGGGATCGGTATAGGGGAAGAGCGCAACGGCGGGCACGCCGAGCGCGGCCGCCTCTGCGATTGCTTCAACCGCCGCGTCGACCGAGTAACGGAACACGCCAGGCATCGAAGATACGGGCTCGCGTCGATCCGACCCATCGATCAAGAAGAGGGGCCAGATGAGGTCCGAAACCTCAAGCGCGTTTTCCCTGACGAGACGGCGCGCCCATTCGCTCTTCCGATTCCGACGCGGGCGCTGTAGCAGGCTCAGCCGCGCTGCTGCTTCGACGGGCTTTCGTGCATCGTTCATGGCGCCTCCGCTCTCTGGGCTCGCTGCATGCGTCCCCCCGGTCATCACCGTCATCCGCTTTCGAGGGGAACGGACTTCAGGCTATAGAGGATAGACGGCCATTGTGCTTGCGCGAGGAAAAACCATTGAAAATCGGCTCGCGCAACTCTTCTCTGAGCCGCTTGGCGCGCGCTTCGGCGATCGCAGCCGGCGCGCTTCTCGCTGCGAGCGTGTCGTTCGCACAGATCAAGCCGGCGACGCCAACGCCGCCGAGTCGAGCGCGCTCCGCCCCGACGCAGCAAAAGCAAAGAACCCCCTCGCCTACACAGGAGCCGGCGCGGCAGCCCCGCGCAACGCGACCTCCAACGGTCGTATCGCCGACGCCGAGCGCGAAGCCCGCTCCGCAAACTCCGCGGCGGCCGTCTGGCGGCGATGCGCTTTCGCCGCCGCAAGCGCCGCCTGCGGTCGATACGAGTCAGCCGCCGCCCACTCTTCCCCGCGCGCCGCGCGAGAAGATGCGGGCCTGCGCCGAGGAATGGGACAGGATGAAACGCGAGTCGAAAGATGGGTTGCCGATGTGGCGCGATTTCGCGACGCAATGCCTGACGCGCTAGGCGCGCTGAACCGCTGACCCGCGCCGGACGCTTCGCACGCGCCGAAAAAGCGGTGAGCTGTGAATGCTATCGCCCGGGATGCGTCTCACTGGACGCGCGACCCCGGGCGATGAGTGCGTGAAGCGCCGCCGCAATGACGCGAAAGACCGATCGCGCATGCGAGGCGCTCGGCTTACGCGGTCGCTGGCGCAGCTGGCGGGGTTGGCGTTTTCGCCTTACGCGGCGTGCGCTTCTTCGCGGTAGCCTTGCGCGTGCTCTTCTTCGCGCTGGCTTTCTTCACGGCGCCGCGCTTTTTCGTCGCCACCTTGCGGACGCCCTTGCGGGCAGTCTTTTTCGCAGCGGTTTTTCGCGTAGCCTTGCGGGCGCCCTTCTTGGCCGCTGACTTCTTCGTCGCTGCCTTCCTTGCGGTTTTACGCGCACCTTTCTTCGCCGCAGCCTTTTTGGCCGGCTTACGCTTCATTGTAGCTCTCGCCATAATAAGTCCCCTTGATCCGAATTGCCGGAACTATGGTCCACCGACAATACGCGCAAATAGCGTAACGCGGTTAAGCAGTCGTTCAAGTGCTGCGCGGGCAGAAGTGATCAACGCAACGCATGACGAGGCATGTTGAGCGCTGTCGCGCGACAAGCAAAATGATCGCGAAGCTGCTTTGCAAACGCTTCGGCGAGACTATCGCGACAGGTTTGCGCCATGCGTTTTATTGACGACGATCCGCGCGCGGATTCGGTTGGCGACATCCACGCCGAGAAGGCCTCCAGACGTGCGGGCACGCGCTTTGGCGCAAGTCGCGCCTGCTGTTCAATTACTTGATTTGCTTTCGTATCCGCGAACAGTTGCGACGCGCGCACTCTGCCCGAGTTCGTCCATGACGCGATCTATCGGAACACGATGAAAAACCGCGGAACGCGCCTGTGCCGGTCGCGCGACTCGACGCCGGCGGAGAGACGGAGGACGTGGCGCGGCGCCGACCGCGCGCGCCTCTATGGCGCGCGCGAGGTCGCGCAATCGGAGAGAAAAAAAAATTGTGATCAGCGCGGTCGGATCAAAAAAAAATGACGCGCGACAGCTTCGCTGGGAGAAGAATCGCGCAGCGCGTGTCGTGAACTGATTCGTTTTTTCGACGATCGGGCGTGTGTCAGACGCCCAACTTGCGCTTGAGCAGCTCGTTCACCGACTGCGGATTCGCCTTGCCGCCCGTCTGCTTCATCACCTGTCCGACGAACCAGCCGAGCATTGTTGGCTTCGCCTTCGCCTGCTCTACCTTATCGGGATTGGCGGCGATGACGGCGTCGACGGCGGCTTCGATGGCGCCCGTGTCGGTCACCTGCTTCATGCCGCGCGCTTCGACGATCTCCTTGGGGTCGCCGCCTTCCGTCCAGACGATCTCGAAAAGATCCTTGGCGAGCTTGCCGGAAATAACATTCTGCGAGATGAGGTCGATGATCGCGCCCAGAGCCTGCGCCGACACTGGCGAGCGCGTGACGTCGAGCCCCTCCTTGTTCAGACGGCCGAACAACTCGTTGATCACCCAGTTGGCCGCAAGCTTGGCGTCGCGTCCCTTCGCCGTCTCCTCGAAATAGTCGGCGGCCGCGCGCTCCATCACAAGCACGCCGGCGTCGTAAGGCGGCAGGCCGTATTGATCGATAAAGCGCGCGCGCTTCGCGTCGGGCAGCTCCGGCAACTGCGCCCTTAGCGCGTCGACATATGGCTGGTCGAACTCAAGCGGCAGCAAATCCGGATCGGGAAAGTAGCGGTAATCATGCGCTTCCTCCTTGGAGCGCATCGAGCGCGTCTCTCCCCTGCCCGGATCGAAGAGCCGCGTCTCCTGGGCGATCGCGCCGCCGTCTTCGAGAATGCCGATCTGTCGGCGCGCCTCAACCTCAATCGCCTGGCCGATGAAGCGGATGGAGTTGACGTTCTTGATTTCGCAGCGCGTGCCGAGCGGCGCGCCGGGACGGCGCACGGAGACGTTGACGTCGGCGCGCAGCGAACCCTGCTCCATGTTGCCATCACAGGAGCCGATGTAGCGCAAGATCGTCCGCAGCTTCGAAACATAGGCGCGCGCCTCTTCCGCCGAACGCAGGTCGGGCTTGGAGACGATCTCCATGAGCGCCACGCCGCTGCGGTTGAGATCGACGTGGCTTTCGGTCGCCGAAAGATCATGCAGCGACTTGCCGGCGTCCTGCTCGAGATGCAGACGCTCGATGCCCACGGTGATGCGCTCTTGCGGCGATACGTCGACGATCACGGCGCCTTCGCCGACGATCGGATGCTTGTACTGAGAGATCTGGTAGCCCTGCGGCAGGTCGGGATAGAAATAGTTCTTGCGGTCGAAAACCGAACGCAGGTTGATCTTGGCCTCTAAGCCGAGACCTGTGCGGATCGCCTGTTTGACGCATTCCTCGTTGATGACCGGCAGCATGCCCGGCATGGCCGCATCGACCAGGGAGACGTGATTGTTCGGCGCGCCGCCATACTCCGCGGAAGCGCCGGAGAAGAGCTTGGCGTTGCTCGTCACCTGCGCATGAATCTCCATGCCGATCACGACTTCCCAGTCGCCGGTTGCGCCGCTGATGAGCTTGTTGGGAACCGCCTGTGTCGTCATATCCGCCTCGCTAAACTTGCGCCTTCCATATAAACCACGCTTCGCTAGAGCGGAACGGCCGGCGCGAAGCAGAGGAAAGCGGGCGAGATGGCCACCGAACGGAACTCTGAGGAAAGCCGCCGAAAAGGCCTCATCGCCCGCATGCGCCGCGCGCCCCGCTATGTGAGCATTCCGGTGGGCGTCGGTCTGATCCTCGGCGGAACCATTCTTGCGCCGCTTCCTGTTTTCGGGGTCTGGATGTTCCCTTTGGGCCTTGCGATCCTCGCCCCGCACTCGCGGGGCGCTCAGAGGCTGTCGCGCCGTTTCCATTGGTGGTCGCTGAAGGTCCTGCGCTGGTCGATCCGCAACGGTTTCGTCCGCGTCAAGAGCAAGACGCCCGGCAGCGATCATAAAGACCCGTCGCGCTCCGCCGATCCTTGAGAGTCGCCCTTTAGCGCGCGAGCGCCCATGAGCCGCTCTTCGTAGCAGATCGACCAGTCGATCAACGTGCGCCACAGGGTCATCGCGACCTCAACCGACAGTCCCTCGCGGTGCGCGGCGCCAAGCACATGCGCCAACACTTCCTCGACGCGCTCGGGCACATTGGCGGGCAGGCCCAACGCGGGTTTGATCCTTGCGGCCCGCTCGATCTGTCGCTGGCGCTTTGCGAGCAGCGTCACAAGCTCTTCGTCCAGCTCGTCGATCAAGCGACGCACGTCGGACATTTCGTCCTGCAGCGCTTGCTGCGGGCGTTCCGCAATGTCCTTTTCAGCGCCCGGCGTCGTCATCATCAGCCCTCGCGCCACCATGGCTGCGGAAGTTCGATCTTCGGCGCCGCCCGTTCGATCGCCGCGGCGAGAGAGAATAGCGTCTCTTCGTCGAATGCTTTGCCGATGAGCTGCAACCCCAGCGGCAAACCGTTCGCCGCGAGACCGCCCGGAACGGCGACGCCGGGAAGACCGGCCATGTTCACTGTAACGGTGAACACGTCGTTGAGATACATTTCTACGGGATCGGCCGAGCCCTTCTCTCCCTGCGCGAAGGCGGTCGAAGGCGTCGCGGGCGTCAGGACGGCGTCGACGCCGGACGCGAAGGCTTCGTCAAAGTCGCGCTTGATCAGGCTGCGGACTTTCTGCGCGCGGACATAATAAGCGTCGTAATAGCCGGCGGAGAGCACATAAGTGCCGATCATAATGCGCCGCCGCACCTCCGGACCAAAGCCCGCCGCGCGCGTCTTCTCGTACATTTCGCTGACGTCGCGGCCCTGCTCACGACACCCGTAACGCACGCCGTCATAGCGCGCGAGATTGGAGGACGCTTCTGCCGGCGCGATAATGTAATATGTGGGCAAGGCGTAGCGTGTATGCGGCAGGGAGATTTCGACGATCTCCGCGCCCGCGTCCTTCAGCCAAGCAACGCCCTGATCCCATAAGGCGGCGATCTCCGCCGACATTCCATCGATGCGATATTCCTTCGGCACGCCTATGCGGCGTCCCTTCACGGAGGCGCCGACAGCGGCTTCGTAGTCCGGCACAGGCGCGTCGACGCTGGTCGTGTCTTTCGGATCGTGGCCGGCCATCGACCTGAGCATGATCGCCGCGTCGCGCACGGTGCGCGTGATCGGACCCGCCTGATCCAGCGACGAGGCGAAGGCGACGATGCCCCAGCGCGAGCAGCGGCCATAGGTCGGCTTGATGCCGACAGTGCCCGTGAAAGCGGCGGGCTGACGGATCGAGCCGCCTGTATCTGTCGCCGTGGCGCCAAGGCAAAGACGCGCCGCGACCGCCGACGACGAGCCGCCGGAAGAGCCGCCCGGCACGATCTTGGCGTCGGGATCCGAAGCGCGTCGCCACGGCGACACTACGGGGCCGAAGGCGCTCGTCTCGTTCGACGACCCCATCGCGAATTCGTCGAGATTGAGCTTGCCGAGCGTGGCCGCGCCGTCGCGCAGCAGATTTGCCGAGACTGTCGATTCATATGTCGGCGTGAAGCCGTCGAGAATTCGACTTCCCGCCGTCGTGCGCACGCCTTTGGAGCAATAGAGATCCTTTATCCCGAGCGGCAGACCTTCAAGCGGTCGCGCGTCGCCGCGCGCAATGCGCGCGTCGCTCTCTTGCGCCTGGGCCAGCGCGAACTCCGGCGTCTCCGTGATGAAGCAGTTGAGCGCGCGCGATTTGCTGATAGCGTCGAGATGCGCCTGCGCCAGTTCAACGGCGGAAAGCTGTTTGGATTTGAGCGCGTCGCGCGCCTCGGCCAATGAAAGATGCGTGAGGTCGGACATTTGTCCCTTTATATCTGAGGCCGCCGCATGCGCGGCGCCGGCGCGACAAGCGCTATTCGATCACCTTGGGCACGACGAAATAATGATCCTCCCGCAAAGGCGCGTTGGCGAGAATCTCATCGGCGATGCCGCCATCGGTCACGACGTCGGCGCGCTTCTTCATTTGCATTGGCAAGGCAGAGGTCAACGGCTCAACGCCCTCGACATCGACCTCGCTCAACGTCTCCACGAAAGCCAGGATGGCGTTGAGTTCGCCGCGAAGGCGCTCTACCTCGCTGTCTTCGATGGCGATACGCGAGAGATGGGCGATCCGGCGGACGGTCGCGGAATCAACGGACATCTAGGGCTCCGCAAGAAAGGTCTCGACGGGCGCTATAGCGCTTGGCCTTTCGCGGCGCAATGTTGCGAAGCCAATCGTAGCGGCAAAAGCCGAAGCGCGTAGCCCGCTGAGTTTGCGGAAATGCGGCGGCGTGTTAGCGAAATCGCGGTGACCATGCGCGCGACGACCCTTGAAGAACTGGCGGCGCTTCTGCCGCCTAAGGGCCGGCTGATGGGATTGGATCTCGGGACCAAAACCATCGGATTGGCGCTTTCGGACGTTGAGCGGCGGCTCGCGTCGCCACTTGATACGATCGCGCGAGCGAAGTTTTCTCCAGACGCCGCCGCGTTGCTCAAACGCGCGGCCGATTTCGATATTTGCGCGCTGGTGGTCGGGCTGCCTCTCAACATGGACGGCACGGAAGGGCCCCGCGCGCAGGCGACACGCGCCTTCATGCGGAATCTTTCCAAGCTCGCATCCCTGCCCTTCGCCTTCTGGGACGAACGCCTGTCGACTGCGGCGGTGACGCGCGAATTGATCGCGCAAAACGCCTCGCGCGCCAAACGGGCCGAAGTCGTCGACCGAATGGCGGCCGCCTATATCCTGCAGGGCGCGCTCGACCGATTGAAACGTCTGTAGCGATCCCTTAGCAGCATTACAACTTTTGATAGAATTTTGTTCTTGACACGGGATAGGCGTGATGGAAGAAAAATATAAGAAAGTCTGATGCTTATCCTATTTATCACCTGCCTCGTGGTCCGTGGAGACTGACAGCGATGCCCCGGCCAGATGCTTCTCAGAACGATTTCAATGAACCTCCCGGAACAACTGCGGAGACGGCTGCCGAAACTAATGAGGAAGCAGCGTCAATCGCATCATATATCGCTGATATGTCAGACGAAATGGCGAAGCTTGCCAGTCGCTGCGACATGCCCATGCTCTGCTATTTCTTGAATCTCGCCCGCGCCGAGGCGGACATGCGCTCGCGCGAGCTTGGCGGCTATCCGATCGACCGCTCGGCATAAATTACAACTTATAGTTGATCACGAGGGAAACGCTGCTGGCGCCGTGACGCTGCACGCGCCCCTCGATGTCGAGTTCGACGAGGACTCCCTGCACTTCGCGGGCCGTCAGCCCGGCGACACGGATGAGATCGTCGATCGCGATAGGCGCCGGCCCGAGCAGGGACAGGACAACCTCATGCGCATCGCGCTGAGGCGACTCGTCGCCTCGCGGGCGCGCGTCAAGATCAGCGACGCAATCTGCAGGCGGGCTTGGCGGCGAGAATCGCTTGGGCGCAGCCCTCTCCTCAAACGCCGCGCCATCGAGGCTGGCGAGAAGATCCAATTCGTCGATCAGAGTGTCCTGTCCTTCGAGAGAGTCGTCGTCAAAAAGATTCTTGCGCGGCGGGGTTCCCGCGTTCTCGGCAAGAACCGAAATCACGTCCTCGGGACGCGCGCACAGCGTCGCCCCTTGGCGAATGAGATCGTTGACGCCTTCGGCGCGCGGATCGAGCGGCGAACCCGGAACGGCGAAGACCTCTCGCCCCTGCTCATTGGCGAAACGCGCCGTGATCAGCGAGCCGGAACGCCGCGCCGCCTCGACGACGATGGTCGCGCGGCTCAGCCCGGAAATGATCCGATTCCGGCGCGGAAAATCGCGGCCGCGCGGCTCCCATTCGATGGGCATTTCAGAGACGATCAGTCCACTCTCGGTGATCTCTTCGACAAGCCGCGCATGTTCGGCGGGATACGGTCGCGCATGGCCGCCGGCGAGCACGGCGATCGTGCCGGTTTCGAGCGTGGCGCGATGCGCGACGGCGTCGATGCCGCGCGCGAGGCCAGAGACAATGACGTAATTCTCGAGCGCGAGGCTGCGCGCGAGCCGTTCGGCGAAGGCGAGACCCGCGGCTGAAGCGTTGCGCGAGCCGACAATCGCGACCCCGTCGCGCTGCGCGGTCCAGGAAACGCCGCGCATCGCGATGAGCGGCGGCGCGTCGGCGATTTCCCGCAGCAGCGACGGATAGTCCGGATCGCCCGTGGTGGCGAAGCGAACGCCGAGCGCGCGCGCCGCCTCGATCTCGCGCAACGCTTCCTCACGAGTGGCGATGCGGATAACCCGGCCGCGCAGGGATCGCGCCGCAAGAGACGGCAGCGCGTCCAACGCCGCGCCCGCGCCGCCGAAGCGATTGATCAGCTGTCTGAACGTGCGCGGCCCGACATTTTCGCTGCGGATGAGCCTCAGCCAGTCGACGAGCTGTTCTTCGCTCAACCGCACTGGCGACGCCTCGGTCACGCCTTCTGTCCTATGCGCGTTTCGGTGCCGGCGCGCAGACGGGCGATATTCTCGCGATGTCTATAGAAGACGATTGCGGCCATCGCCGCCACGACAAAGGCTTCGGCTCGATGGCCGAGCATGAACAGGACCAATGGCGCCGTCGCGCTCGCGGTCAGCGCGCCCAGCGACGAATAACGCCACAGCGCCGCCGCCGAGAGCCAGACGGCGCAGAAAATCAGCGCCGCCGGCCAGCTGAGCCCCAAGAGCACGCCGAGAAACGTCGCAACGCCCTTTCCGCCCTTGAACTGGAGCCAGACCGGCGCAATGTGGCCGATGAAAGCGGCCAGGCCGGCGATCATGCCCCCTTCGGGCGAAAGCGAGGCGCCGATGAGCACCGCCGCCGCGCCTTTCAGGGCATCGAGGAGCAGCGTCGCCGCCGCGAGGTCCTTTCGACCGGTGCGCAACACATTGGTAGCGCCGATATTGCCGGAGCCGATCGCCCGCAGGTCCGTCGTGCCCGCGACGCGCGTGAGCAGGAGACCGAAGGGAATGGAGCCCAGCAAATAGCCGATCGCAAGGGCGACGATGTCGTAAATGATGGAGTTCATCTGTGAAAACGCGATACTTCTCGACAGCGAAAGGCCTGAGGATGCTAAAGGAGGCGCTATCGCGCCGCAATAAGCGTTTTCAGTCCCGGTGACCGCCTATATTTCAGGGCGTCCGTCGAGGCCTTGTGGGCGCCTTTTTTAATTGAAATCGCTCCCTCGAAGCTCTGGCGACATGTGCGCGCGTCGCGTTTTCGAACTCGAGGCGGTAAGAAGGCCAAAATCAGGAATCGAATGACTGAGCAACGCAGGCCGCGCCCACGGGCTTTTCGGCTCGAAGGCGACCAGACGGTCACCGCCAAGGCGACGCCGTCGACAGACGATGCCGGGACGCCGTCTATCGAGGTTGTCGAAGCGGAATTTGACGCTTTCGCGCTTGAGGCCGCCCAGCTCGCTGACGGCATGACCGATGAGGCGGCCGTAGAAGCGGCGCAGGCCGGCGGCATGCTGCGCCGCTACGTTTTCTCATGGGGCGGAGTCTTCCTTTCCGCGGTCAGCGGGCTTCTGTCCCTGGCGCTGACGATGTGGATATGGGGGGTTGTCGAAGACTCCTTCCGCCACTCCGCCATTCTCGGGACGCTGGGCCTGGTCCTTGCCGGCCTCGCCGCAGTCGCGGCCATTATTTCCCTCACGCGCGAGTTTCGCGCCATTGGCCGGCAGAATCGTATCGCCAAGCTGCATGCCGCGCTGGCCGAGGCGCATGCGAGCGATGACGGTAAAGCTGCGCGCGAGCGCGTCGGCGAACTTTGCAAGCTCTATGAAGATCGTCCGGACACCGGCCGGGCGCGCGCGCTGCTCAACGACTATTTGAAGCGGATTATCGACGGACGCGATCTGATCACCCTTGCCGAGCGCAATCTCGTCGCGCCTCTGGACGAAGAAGCGCGGCGCGAAATCGCCGGCGCCGCCAAACGCGTCTCCGTCGTCACGGCGATCAGCCCGCGCGCGCTCCTCGACGTGCTTTTTGTCGTCGGCCAGGCGATCGTGCTGATGCGAAAAATCGCCGAGATATACGGCGGCAAGCCGGGGCTGCTCGGTTTCTTCAAGCTGGCCCGCTCGGTCGGCGCGCATCTCGCCATCACCGGCGGCGTGGCGGTCGGGGACTCTATACTTCAGCAGGCGCTCGGCCACGGCATCGCCGCACGCATTTCCGCAAAGCTCGGCGAGGGCGTATTGAATGGGCTTCTCACCGCGCGAGTCGGCCTTTCCGCCATGGCCGTCTGCCGACCGACGCCCTTCATCGCCGAGAAGCAGCCGGGCGTCAGGGACGTCGCGCCTTTCCTCTTCGGCGACAAGACCAAGAGCTGATCCGCATTGAAAGCAGCAAGCCTGAAGATCACCACCTGGAACATCAATTCCGTGCGACTGCGCATGCCGCTCGTCGCCGAATTTCTCAAGAGCCGGGCGCCGGACGTGCTCTGCCTGCAGGAGACAAAATGTCGGGACGCCGAATTCCCGATGAAGGATCTCCATGCGCTCGGCTATGAGCATATCGCGATCAATGGCCAAAAGGGCTACCACGGCGTGGCCGTCGTTTCGAAGCGGCCTTTACGTTTCGTCGAGAAGCGCGATTTCTGCGAAAAGGGCGACGCGCGTCATATTTGCGTGGAAATCGACGCCCGGAGCGGCCCGATCTCGCTGCACAATTTCTATGTGCCGGCCGGCGGCGACGAGCCTGACGTCGACATCAATCCGAAGTTTCAGCACAAGCTCGATTTTCTTGATGAGATGCGCGACTGGATTGTCACCGAAGGGGTCTCGCGCGGCCGCGTGGTGCTCGTCGGAGACCTAAATGTCGCGCCGCTCGAACATGACGTCTGGAGCCATAAGGCGCTGTTGAAAGTCGTGAGCCACACACCAGTCGAGGTCGAGAAGCTTGCCGGCGTGCTTCGGGCTGGCGCTTGGGTCGACGCCATGCGGCATTTCGTGCCGTCGGAAGAAAAGCTTTATACATGGTGGAGCTATCGCGCCGCCGATTGGGAGGCGTCGAACCGGGGGCGCCGGCTTGACCATATTCTGGTGAGCGAGGCGCTTGGCGGCGGGCTGAAACGTCTGGACGTGCTGCGCCAAGCGCGCAGCTGGACCCGCCCGTCTGATCACGTGCCGGTGACGATCGAACTATCGGACTGAGCGCAAACGGGGATCGGGAGGCGAGACGGCGGCATGATCGCGCGCGATCTGATGAACAGCGACTTTCCTTATGTGACGGCGGACGCGGATCTCGATTACGTCGCGAAACTTCTCGCTGAATGCGGGCTGGGCGCCGTGCCGGTCGTCGACGACGATTTGACGCCCATTGGAATGGTGACGCGCAGCAATCTCGAACAAGCGCGCCCGCAACCCCTGCCCGACCTTGGCGCCATTCCGGGATTTCTGCTGCGCAACAGGCCTAAGCCGGTATTTCACTCGAACGGTCGCGTGTTGCGCGAAGTGATGACGTCGCCGGCGATATCGATTTCCGACTTCGCCAAAGTTCCCGACATCGCGCGAATTATGGAGAGCCATAGCCTCAAACGCATCCCCGTCGTTGAGGGGCACAAGATCATCGGCCTCGTGCTGCGCAAAGAAGTCATGGAGGCGATGGCGGGAGGCTTTACGGCCATGGCTTTGGAGGCGCATCGTCGCCGTCCGCTGATCGCCCTTCCGCAGCAAACCGGCGACCGCTGCGCCGTCGCGACGGCGCAGGAATTTCGCGAACTTGTCGCGGCGCATGAGCGTCAGCTCGACCTCGAGCGCGTCGAACGTCGACGGGTGGCGATCGAACTGCGTGAACAACGCATTCGTGATCTCGCGAGTCAGCGGCTGACAGACCCGCAATGGCGCGAGATGCTGGAGCAGGCGCGACGCAGCGCGGCGGCCGGACTCACCGAACATGTGCTCATCCGGTTTCCGTCGCAGCTTTGCGCCGACGGCGGCCGCGCGATCAATGCGCCGGACCCCGATTGGCCAGCGACTCTGCGCGGCGAGCCAGCCGATGTCTTTCATCGGTGGCGTAATGAACTGCACCCTCGCGGCTTTCGTATCGCCGCGCAAATCGTCGATTTCCCCGAAGGTCTGCCGGGCGACGCTGCGCTCTTCCTGATGTGGAGCGCTGCGCGCAATTGAGTGCGCGTCACCCGCCGCCGACGCCAGTGTCGGCGCGCAAAGCCGCAAGCGAAGGGTAGCGCCGCGCGGCGCCATCGGTCTGCACTTCGACCGATCCGTCGGAAAACATCACATAGACGGATCCGCTGGCGATATATCGATCGACTTCAACCGGCGGCTTCGGCGGCGCTGTGACGGCGACAGGCTGCGTCGGCGCCTGCGCTTCATCGATCAAATCTGCCGCATTCGCCTGCGTCGCCGGAACTTTGTCGGCGATGCGGCCCAGCACGCCGATTGCGCGTCCGATCGCGATCGTCACCACGCCGCCAGAGACCGCCGTGGCGCCGCCGATGAACAGGCTCCAACCGCGCTCGAGCTGAATGTAATCCCACCCGGACCACATGCCATAGGCGCCGCAGAGCGCGAGCGCGAGCCCGAGAAAAATGACGCCCAGGCCGTATCGTCTCATCGCCATCCTTCAGTAAATGTCCGGGCCGGAACCTATCACAAGGCGCGCCGACCGCCATAGGAACGACACATCCGCGGTAGACAGACGAATACTTGCGGATGCGGACCACGCCGGACCCATACCAAAATTCGAAATCAATATATGCGTATATTAGTCAATATAACATCAATATGTAGTGGTTAAGCTTATCTGCCGTGACGGCGCTGGAGTATACTTTTTCCTTTATTTTCAACTATCTAATAGTATTTAAAAGATGCGGCATGGTGTCACATCGTAATTTGATCAATCAATACAAACGTCATCGTCACAGCGCCGGCGCGCGTGCGGCGGATGAGCGCGCCGGGAATCAGCCGGACGTCGGCAATCGTGGGGAGAACCGTAGATGGCAAGTTTAACTGGCGTGCGCGGGCTGCTGGCCGGCGCAGTGATTGCGGCCGCGGCTTTTTTCGTCGCGCCATTAGCCGCTTTCGCGCATGGCGGCGTGATGCTCGAGCAAGACGAATGCGTGCTGCGGATCGGTCCGAACACCATGCATTTCATCGGCTATCAACGCTCGGGAGAAGAAGCGGAGTTTTGCGAGGACATCGCCAAAACCGGGCCGACCGTCATTGCGCTGACTGCGGTTTCGCCTGATCTGCGCGACATGGCGATCGGCATCCGCATCGTTAAAGATGTCGGCGAAGAGAAGGAAAAGACCAACCTCAATGCAGCCACCATCGCCTATATCGAACCGAAGGTCTATCGCAACGGCATCATGACCTTCGAACATGACTTCAAGGACGCTGGTCGTTATGTCGGAATCGTCACGGTGCGCGACGATCTCGGCAATGAATGGGTCTCGCGCTTTCCCTTCTCGGTGGGGCTCTACACCTTCTGGGGACTGATTGAATATATCCTCTACGCCGTCGGCTTCTTCTCCCTTCTCGGCCTGATGTGGTGGATGCTGCGCGCAGGCGCAAAGAAGAAGACGCAAGCGGGCGACGCAATCGCCTAAGCAAGCGGCCCGAAGATTGCAGCATGGCTCGGTCGCCGACGAGCCATGCTTTTTTGTCGCTACAAAGCGAACATAGCTGCGCCGTTGGGATCTCGCGATATTGCCGCCCGAGGCGCGCGGGTTTAGTTAAGCGCGTGCAGCTGAGGCTGACAGGCTACGCTCGTCTAACGTATTCAGGAGAGAATTATGTCCTTCACCCTGGAAGATTTGCCTTATCCCTACGACGCTCTGCAGCCTTATCTTTCCCGCGAGTCCTTCGAATATCACCACGACAAGCACCACGCGACCTATGTCGCCAATGCAAATAATCTGGTCAAAGGCACCGAATACGAAGGCAAGCCGATCGAAGAAGTGATCGTCACCGCCTACAATCGCAACACGCCGATCTTCAATAACGTCGCCCAGCATTTCAACCATCACCATTACTGGAAGTGGATGAAGCCGAATGGCGGCGGGGCCATTCCCGGCAAGGTCGAGAAGGCGATCATCGAGTCCTTTGGCTCTGTCGACAAGTTCCGCGAAGAATTCCAGAAGGAAGGCCTCGGCCAATTCGGCTCCGGCTGGGTTTGGCTCGAAGCGAAGGATGGAAAGCTCGCCATTCGCAAGACGCCGAATGCGGAAAATCCACTCATCCATGGCGCCGCGCCGATCCTCGTCGCCGACGTCTGGGAGCACTCCTATTACATCGACTATCGCAATCGCCGCGCCGACTATTTGAAGGCGTTTCTCGACCATCTCGTCAATTGGGAACATGTCGAGGAAATGTTCGACGCGGCGTAGCGTCACTTCATTCAGCGCGGCGCGCCTAATTCGTGCGCCGCGCATTTTTTGAGTTGTGAATAAGCGCCGAGGCGGCAAGCAGCAAAAGCGCCGCAAAGACGAGCACGGCCGCCACAGCATGCGAATCTTCCCATTGACGTCGCGCCGCCTCGAACGCCGGCGGCATCCTGGTCCAATTCTGCGTCGTGACGTTCACGGGATAGGTCCATGTCCAGAAGATCGCCTGCGTTCCAGTGAGCGTCACGAAGGACGCGAACGAGAGGACCGCAGCGATCCGGTTACGGCGAACGGCGATCGTATGCGCCAGCGTCGTCACTAATGCGAGAACGACGGCGATCCCGAAATAGGCCCAGCCCGCGTAAATCTTCTGAACGTTCATGTAGTCGGCCGGCGAAAGCGCCATCTTATTGGAGCGTTCAAAGAAATGCGCGCCGGCCGGAATCACGCATAGCGAGACGCTCGTGATCGCGGCGATCTGCAAGCCAAAAAGCATCAGCGGCTTCCTTCGCTGCGTCTATCGTCCGCCCGGCGCGATCAATCAGCGGCGATTTTCGGCTGCGACTCGACGACTCGCTTTAGGTCCGCGAGGCCGCGATCGAATTGCGCCCCGACGGTCTTGTCGATGTTCAAAAACTTATGCATCGCCTTGCCCACAAATTCATGGTGGCCGGACATCGCCCAGGTGACTTCCGTGCTGTTCTCGCCCAAAGGCTTGAGGTTGAATTGCACGTCGTTCTTGGCTTTGAACGGTTTTTGGAATTCGAGCTTGATGCCGACGCGCTCGCCCTGGCGGCTCTCGACGATCTCCATCTGACCGACGCCGACCTGCTTGTCGCCGGACCATGAATAGGTCGCGCCATAGCCCTGCGGCGTCCCTCCATATTCATGCTTCATATTCGGGTCGAGCTTGGCCCAGGGCGACCAGTCGGCCCAATTGTGAAAATCGTTGATATGACGAAAGACCACCTCCGGCGGCGCGTCGATCACGATCGAGCGGGCGATGCGGAATTTATCGGGCAGGAAGGAGATGTAGGCGATCAGCGCGCTGACGAGAGCCAGGAAAACGAGAGCGAACATCGTCATTATGCAGGTCTCCGCGAGAGCGTGAGTCCGTCGAGCGAACGGCCCGCGGACTTGCAATTTCGTTTCGCGCTCTCCGGCCGAGAGATGTCGCTTCTCGCGAAGCGCTCGCCCACGGCCCGCCGCCTGACGCGCTGGACGTCAGTTTAAAGCGGCGGGCGTAATGCGCAATGCATTGTGGGGTTAGACGAGGCTTCCGCAGAAAGCCTGGATCTTTCGGCAGGCGTCTTCGAGCAACGCGTTCGATGCGGCGTAGGACACCCGGAAATTAGGACCGAAGCCGAACGCCGAGCCTTGCACCACGGCGACGCCCTGCGTTCCCAGGAGTTCGGTCACGAAGTCCTCGTCGGTTTCGATGACCTTCCCGTCGGGGGTCTTACGTCCGATCGCCTCGGCGCAGGAAGGAAACACGTAGAAAGCGCCTTCGGGCGTCGGGCATTTCAAATATTTGGCCTGGTTGAGCATCGAGACCACGAGGTCGCGCCGTTCCTCAAAAGCTTTACGGAAGATGGCGAGATGGTCCTGCGGCCCTTCAAGAGCTTCGACCGCCGCCCATTGCGCGATCGAACAGGCGCCCGACGTCTGCTGGCCCTGGAGCATGTCCATGGCCTTGATCAGGGCGCTGGGCCCTGCCGCGTACCCAATGCGCCAGCCGGTCATGGCGTAGGCCTTCGAGACGCCGTTCATGGTGAGCGTGCGCTCCATGAGCGCGGGCTCGACCTGGGCCGGCGTGACGAATTTGAAGTCGCCATAGACGAGGTGCTCGTAGATGTCGTCGGTGAGGACATGCACCTGCGGATGCCGCAGCAGAACGTCCGTCACCTTCTTCATTTCATCAAACGCGTAGGCCGCGCCCGAAGGATTCGACGGAGAGTTGAGCACGAGCCATTTGGTCTTGGGCGTGATGGCGCGCTCGAGCGCCTCTGGCTGGAGCTTGAAGCCATCCTCCATCCGCGTATCGACGAAGACCGTCGTTCCGCCACAGATCGCCACCATCTCCGGGTAGCTCACCCAGTAAGGCGCAGGAACGATCACTTCGTCGCCGGGATTGAGCGTCGCAAGAAAAGCGTTGAACAGGATGTGCTTGCCGCCGGTGGCGACGATCGTATCCGACGCCTTGTAGTCCAAGCCGTTTTCGCGCTTGAATTTTTTTGCGACAGCCTCGCGCAGCGGCGGAATGCCAAGCACCGGCGGATACCGGGTTTCGCCGCGATCGATCGCCGCTTTCGCGGCGGCGCAGATGTGCGCGGGCGTGTCGAAATCGGGTTCGCCGACGGAGAGGCTGATCACCTCCCGGCCCTGTGCGCGCAAGTCGCGGGCTTTCTGCGTGACCGCGATTGTTGCCGAGGGCTTCACGCGCGACAGGGCGTTGGCGAGGAAGGTCATTGGAGTGTCCTGCGGAGGGATAGTGCGCCGCACCATAATTTGCGCGGCGTAGCGTCGCAACGAGTTTCACGCGGCTCGCAGGACCACATGCGTCTATTGTTGACGAAGACTTTCAACCACTCGCGCGGTAAGGGCTTTAGCCGCTCGACCGCGCCATCGCGCCGCCGCGATTGTCAGCCATGCTGGGTATCGGTGTTTTCTGAGGGAAAACAAAAGGTTTTTACCAAAAGGCCCGAATCGGCGACTGAGCTTTGGCTCAACTTGATCGAATCAATATTGCCAAGTGTTAACCCCATCTCACGCACTTCTTAAAAATTTATAAAATTTCCGAAGAATGATGCAACCTTTTCACCCCATCCTCGTTTCTGTCTTGAGAACGCAGCGACGCGAGTCAATCGCGCGCGGGCCTTGGGGAGAGGTCAAGCGTTACACAAGGGCGAATGCGAGAGGATTAGGGAAAATGTCGCTCGTTGACAAATTTGAAGATCAGATGGAGCCAGCCTTCACGCGCAGCTTTGATAGGGACTCTGCGCGTCGTCAGTTTCGAGTTTCGCTCCTGTTGGTCGCCGCCATGGCGATGGCCGCTTTCGTTCTCGGCTTCGCCCTGCCGATCGGCTCGCCTGCCCAGAAGGCCACCCCGGTTGCCTCAGACGGCGGCGTTTTCGCCGGGCGACTGGTGACGATCGACCGCTAATCTCCGCAAATTTCGCAAGCGGCAAACAAGGCGCGCGTCTTACGACGCGCGCAATCTTTTTGGCGGGCTCCAAACCGGCTGCTTTTCAAGCGGCCGGTTTTTGATTGCGTCACGGTGACAAGACTTTCTTAGTCCGCGTCACTTCTTATCCATGTGATGGTGCTCGTGATGCGCCGCCCCGCCTTCCTTGGGCCCGGCGGCGTCCTGGCCATGCGCCTTCTGCCAACGCTCCATGGCTTCCGCGTCATGCGCATGGGCCGCGTCCGGCGCGTCGATCGCTGCGTCGATCACCACTTCCCCGGCCTTCTCAAAGACGAGCGTCATCTCCAGACCCCAGCCCACCTCAAGATGCTTCTTGATGTCCAAAAGCGTCACATAGACGCCGCCAGGCGCGAGCGTGACTTTCGACTTGGGCGGCAGGACGATCGGCGTGATCAGATCGAGCTTCTTCGCGTCGCCGTGGATCTCGGCATTCCCGAATTTTTCGGACTTGACAGCGATCAGCTTGTCGGGCGTCGCGCCACTATTGTGCAGCATTGCGTAGAACTGCGCCTTGTTGTCGCCGTCAACGGGGGCGCGAAGCCAAGGATGCTCCACTTTCAGACTGCCGACGTCGTATTCATGCGCAGCCGCGGAACCGCGCCCGGCGAAGAGCCCGAGCGCCGTCCCGGTGAGCAGAGTCCCGCCGGTCAGCAAAAATTCACGCCGCTTTAGCATCTCGCTTCTCCCATTTTGCCCGGACTTTTCTCTCGCCGGACTGCTTGTCATCATGACCAAGGACGCGCCGCTCCGATAGCCTCGCGCTCCGTTCGCGCTTGCGACAATATGGCGCGCGCTAATGCGAGTGCAGGCTGATCTCGATCAAGGGCTCCCGGGCGAGTTCGGCGGCGAGGCCGGACAGTTTCTGAGTATTCCCGTCGTCGGGCGCGAATGTGCGGAAACGCGCCCGAATGTAGCCGGAACGATCCACCAGGAAATGCGCCTCTTCGATCTCCTCTGACGGCGTTTCATTGGGGTAGCGATTGATCACCGAATAGGCGGTCTCAACCGCCTTCGGATGAACGACTTCTCGACCTTTCGCATCCTGCGGGCAGGCCGCGTCATAGATCGTCACCTGGTTTACGCCAGCTGCCTTGGCGGCGGCATGCGCGATCTTGACGCTTGCCGCGCGCGCCGTGGGATCGCCGTTTGACGACCCGCAGCGCGCAAAGGAGACGAGCGTTGGAACGCCGCGCAACTTGAAGAGAGCCGTTGCATTCTCCTCGGGATCGATCAGCGCGAAATCCGGCGCGATCAGCCATTGAATCATCGGCTGAGCGCTCATGAAGCGGGCGCGGTTTGAATAGGACATCATCAGCAGGAAGTTGATCACGTCCCAGCGGTCATCGACGTCGAGCTGCTCGCCGAAGGCAGGCATGACGCCGCTTTGTCCGCCATGAGTCAGCCAGTGAAAAATGTCGCCGATCGTATGAGTGCCGACATGCGGAGCCGTCAAATCGGCGGGTTGAACGGGAAGTCCTTGCGGGTTCTTGAGGTCTTTGGCGAGGGGACCATTGCCTTCGCCCTGCCCGCCGTGGCAACCGACGCAGTTCTCCTGGAAATGCGCTAGCCCGCGCGCCACCGATTCCGCTGTGTAGTCCTGCGTTGGATCGTCGTACGTGTCGGTGTAGGCTTCTGTCGCAAATGACACGGCGAGCGAGATCACCGCCGCGGCGGAGATGGCTGGCGTCGCATAGAGACGATACTGGCGAGTCGATGGCGTCCACCAGATCAGCGCCGCCATGATCGCGAGTGCGACGGCGGCGATGCCCCACCACCAGATCGGGCTGAACATCGCTGGGTTCTGTCCCCACGTCGCAATGTAGGACAGGCGAAATGGCAATGGCCAATAGAGACTGGTTTCATGTGAGGCTGGCGTGATGACCGCGATGTAGCCGGCGATTGAAAGCAGAGCCAGCGCAAAGATCGACTCGCCCGCGCCCACCTTGCTGTACCAGCCGACGTTGAATTCGCCTTCAGGCCGGCGCGTGATGTATCGCGCGAGCGCCAGCGCCGCGAGCAAGACGGCGCACAGCAGAACGAGCTTCAGCGTGAGCATCCGACCATAAGGCGTCGCCAGCAGATTGGGGATGCTTCCGACGTTCTCCCAGGCGATCGCAAATCCCGAGACGGCGACGAGCGCCATGGCGACCTTCGCGATGAACGACCAGCGTTCGGCGAGCCGCGCCGCCAGTTCCGGCGGTTTGCCGCGCGCCGTGAACATCCACCAGACGAGGCCGAGCAAGCCGCCAAGCCAAGTGAGGCCGGCAGCCGTGTGGAGAAGGAAACTCGCCTGTGTCCACCGCGGCAAACCGTCGTCGATGGCGTGGCCGGTCACCGAAACAACGGCGATAAGGACGACGCCGACCCACAACGTCGCCTGATCGAGCAAATCTGAAGCGACGAAGAGGCGCGCCGCCGCGAGCGCCGCGAAGAGGAACGCGATCAGTTGCGTCCAGATCCAGGCGTTTCCGACGCTCGTGTTGACGGTGAACTCCCAAAGCGTGTCGAATTCGATTGGACGATCGGCGGGAAAGATCGCACGCGCGGTGACATACAGCAGCGCGAAGCCGAAAACGGCGCGCACCAGCGCCAGCGCCGCGACGGCAGGCTTGAAGCGCTTTCCGTCCTCGCCGATAAGACGCGGCAGGAGCAGGAGCCCGACCGCGAGGGCCGAGGGAACGCTCAGAAGGAAGCGGATCGCCGCAAGAGAGAGATACATTTTTGTTTCGCCCGATCTTCTCTGGCGCTCATCTCTTCAGCTCGCACGAGAAGCGAGAAACGAGCAGCGTGTCGCGCAAGCGTAGCCGCGAGCCTGTCACTCGCCCCAGGGCGCTTACTTCGCGTCCACGGTGAATTCGTAATTTCCCTCGACGATGTGACCGTCGGTGGAGAGCACGCGGTAGCGCACGATGTATTTGCCGGGCGCGAGTTCCGGCGCATTCGCCGACAATTCGCGCGGCTTGTCGGGAACAGCGCTATTGCCTTGAGCGAGCACCTTACCGTCGGGCGTTTCTATGGTGATCTTCGAGTAAGGCGGTTCGACTCCGCCGCCGAACCGCAACTTGATGGTCTTTGGCGGCGCCGCGACATGCTCCTTTGAAGAAGGAGCAGCGTCGACAAGGAACGAATGCGCGAGCGCCGAGCTCGTCCCAAAGGCGGCTACCATGACAAAGGCGAAAACCCGGGCGGCGCCGGAGAAGCCGAACCCGCCCTGACGGCGCACGCGCGCCGGCGAAGTTCTGTCAGCGTTAGTCATAGCGTCCTCCCAGAGGCCTAAGCCCCTCTTTGTTTTTGAGATGTTTACGCATGTCGCCGCAATCAAGACGCAGTGGCGTCGGCGGCATCCTTCTTCTTGCCGGCGGGATGCGTGTGCTTCCAATACACGAAAACGATGCCGGCGATGAGCACGGTCCCAGCGATCTGCGGCACCCAGGCCCACAGCGTTTCGCCGACCGTGAATTTGAATTCGGACGTCTCCTGCGTGCCGTCGGGGCGGGTCAGAGTGACGAGCCCGATATAATGGCCGTTTTCCTTGAAATCATGCTCCAGATTGAAGGTGCCCTTGACGTATTTGGTCGCGGGACGATGAACTTCGGTCAGCGCCTCAAGATCGGTGCCCTTGGTGATCGGCGTCAGCGGATCGCGAATGATTCGCAGTTCCAGCGGCATGTCGCGAAACGTCGGATTTTCGATGTCGAACACCAGAATGGTTGGTCCGGAGGTCGGGATCTCGGCGCAATATTCGCTGCGCGATTTGCCGGGCTGATAGGCCGTGATGTGAATCATGTCGTAGCCGAACATGACCATGCACATATTGCCCATCGACATGGCTTCGGGGCCCGCGCCACCCTCCGATGCTCGCAGGGGAGCCAGAAAAGCCAGCGAGAAAAGCGCGCCGAGAACTGCGGCTGCAACGCTACGCCTATTCTTCATTTCCATCCCTCGATCCATATTGATTCCCGGGCTGTCGCTCTTATCGGCGAACGTTGCTGAGCCCTGCATCCTCTATAGCGGATTTTTGGTTCGCGGCTCGATTATTGTCCCTTGCCAGCACATCGCCGCGCGGCTGGACGCTCTTCCTACTTTTGACAAAAGCCAGAAATTGACGCGAGTAAAAACGGCGGAACAATTTGCGTCCAAAGGACGCACCGCCCTCTGGTGGCGATCGAACCGGATGAAGCCTCTGCTCTAGCCATCACCTTGCGCTGGCTCTCCGCCTGGCGACCGCACAACTCTCGACGATCAGCGAGCGCCTTCGCGCAGGCGTTTCCTACGCAGCGGGCGCTTTGCTCCACGACCGCGGCGCATCCCAGGCGAACCGCAAGGTTTGGCGCCGCCACAAAAGAAAACCCCCGGCTTTATGGGCCGGGGGCTTTTTAGTTCAATTCGTCAGTATCGCTTAGGGCATATCGCCCGCGACGAACTTCGGAATGACCGGACCGCCGATTTCGGCCGCGAAGCGGCGACCCGTCGGCGAGAAGAACATCAAGAGGCCGCCGATCTGGCTGTCGGTGTCGTAAGCCAGGTCAGACAGACGCTCGATGTCCCAACGCGCGTCCTGCACCTTCACGGCGATTTCCTTCGTCTCGCCCGGCGCGATCGGCGTCGGGTCCGTCGACAGACCGCGGTCCGCCAACAGATAGTCCGGGAAGTCGGGCTTCGTCGTGAACACGTCAGGGTTCAGGAAGCGCAGGCCGGCCGCCGTATATTCGCCAAGGCGAAGCGGCTCGGAGGTCGTGTTCGTGACCTTGACGTTGATCGTCAGCTCACGGCCAGGAACCTTGTAGACGCCGCCGTTCAGATCGGCCGTCACGCGCTCCTTGCCGACGCCCGCCGTGCCGTCCGTAACGAGCGGCGTCAGAGGCTTCTGCAAGCCCGCCTGAAGCGGGATCGTGCGCGGGAAGGTCGAGTTCGTCACAGCGTAGCCGACGATCGTCGCCAGAATGGTCAACGCCAGGACAATCGCGCCAATCCGCTTGTCGTCGTCAGTCACCTGCTCATCAACCTTGCCGGTGGCGACACGGAGATAAGAAGCGATGACGCCCTTACGGACGAACCAGAACAGGATCCACGCCGCGCCAACCGCAAGCCACGGCAGATGCCACGCGTAAACGCGGTTGATGCCGTAGGTCTCGAGGTCGACCGTCGAGCCATCAAGCAACGTCACCGGATCGGTGAAGTCCTTCATGTCGCCCTTGATCTCGATCCACTGGCCGGGGCCGATGATCGGACCGCCGCCCTCGACGTTGACCTGCGCATGAACATGCCAACGGCCCGCGCGACGACCGCGAAGGTTGATGGAGAAGGCGTAGTCGTTGCCAGGAACAAGCGACACCGAACGCGGCGCAAACTGATCGCCGATGAACTGCGCCGTACGAACCAGAACCGGACCGGGCTCGCCGGCGTTCAGGAACGACACGCGCGGATTGGCGACCGCCTGCGGCCAGGCGGAGAACACATGGATCTTGCCCGACAGCACCATCTCTTCATTGACGTTCACCGTCGTCTTCGACCACTGGACGTCATACCAGTTCAACGTGCGCATCCGAAGAAACGCCTGCTGAGACTTTTCGCCGTGCGCCGACGCAGGAGCAACAGCTCCCAGGGTCGCCGCCACAGCCGCCGCCGCGCCAATCGCGGCGAGCTTGACGAACTTTTTCATCGATAAACCTCCCAGGTTCCTCTTCCCGGCCGCCGCCTCGCGCGCCAACCGGTCTTGTCTCTCGCAGCGGACCTTCGCTCTTAAAAAAGCTTCCAGCCCGCCGCTCTTCTTTCTTGCAGGCCGCCGCGGCGCTCGTTCAGCGCCGCAGCACGCGACGTGGCTTAGATCGTGTCGATGATCTTGGTCGTCGAATACCAACGACCCATGAACCACCACAGGAAGTACACCATCATCGAGACGAAGCCCGAGAAGAACGCCGCAACCGGCACAACGTCCTTACCGAAGGTGCGCAGCGTGCCGCGCTCGACCATGCGGATATATTCCGGCATCGAGGTGCGGACGAAGTGGAAGCCGATCAGATCCGCAAGCGTCATCAGCTGACCATGCTGCTCCGTCGCCTGATGGAACGCCGCAATCGCCGGCCAGTTGTTCGGGTAGAACAACAGACCCCAGCCGAGCGAACCAACAATCGCCGTGATCACATAGGAGCCCGACAGAAGCAGGATCACGTCAAGCCAGATCGCCGGAACGATCAAAGCAGACGGGAACACAAGGCTGATCGGGAAGTAGGTCCAGCCCCAGAAGTTGACGTAGCGGTTGATCCACTCGCCAATCAGCAGGCCAAGAGCCGCGAACACCGCGCCGAACGGCAGACGGAAGTTCACCCACCAGAACGCCTGCGCCGCGGCGCAGAAGGTCACGCCGAGAATCGGCACGACCGTCGGCCACATACGACGATCCTTCCAGTCAACCCAGAAGTCCCAGTCGCCCGCCGTCAACATGAAGTGGACGTGGTAGCCGCCAAGAACGGCGAAGAACAGAAGAACAAGAAGCATCCAGTCGACCGTCTGAACGCAACCCGCCGCCTCGGCGACGGAGTTGAACGGACCGACCGCCCCCCCGCTTTTCGATTGTGACATCACTCTTCTCCTTGGTGTTTCTCGAACCCGTAAAGCCCGAGTTCTTTCCTTATGGCTCCGGCAGGCCTTCCCGCCGCCGGCGCCCGGACGGCGGAGATCCCGCCGGCCGCATCGCTTAAAGCCTTTCGACCCCGATCAACCCAGAGCCCGAAGACCCCTTCTCGACCGCAACAAGCCACCCCATTCGCCAAAGCGACAGGCAAAAGCTCTCTGGTTTTCGCGAAAAGCTCAGAGCCAGACGCCGCCCGCCACAAAGCGGGCGGCGAAGTCTCGGATTACTCGGTCAGGAGGGCGACGCCTTCCTTGCCGATCAGGCGCTGAATGTTCATCAGCAGCTGAAGCACGACGCCGAACACGCCGAGCGCCATCCAGCCGAAGAACACGAAGCCCCAATGCAGCGGCGCAACGAACAGTTCTTCCATGAACCAGAACGTGTGGCCCCACTCATTCAGGCCGACGTTCGGGATGATCATGAACGGGCCAATCGCCACGATCAGATAGGCGACCGAATAGCCCTTGGAGAAATACGGAAGACGCGTCTTCGCATAGAAGAAGCCGCCGACCGCGATCACCGAGTAAATCGGGTAGCTCATGTAGAACTCGATGATGTGCGACGGCGTGAAGTCCGTGTCGCGAATCACCGTCATGTGCCAGGTGCCGTCCTGCTCGGTGAAGAACGACGCGCCCCAGTAAATGGCCGCGGCGTAAACAACAAGCCATTGCACTTCGACAACCAGGCGGCGCATCTCTTCGCGCGGCGCCAGGTTCGAGAAGTCGCGCGTGCGCGTCTTCCAAAGGAAGCCCGCAAGGCCAATGCCGGAGATCAGCTCAAGCGGAATCTCGGTCCAAAGGATCGACATCCAATATGTCTGAAACTCCGGAGCGAACGAATCAAGGCCGGCGCGCCAGCCAAAAACCTGCTCGTAAATCCGGACGACCAGATAGAACCCGTTCAGAACGGCCAAGCCGATCCACATGCCCTTCAGGTCTACTACAGCTTCCGTGCCAGCAGCAGCGCGGGCTGCTGTGTCAGTCGTTGAGCTCAT
>Ga0208242_100379_pt1 | contig 33812 bp, 32 predicted proteins | sample SubbioAug_CSW13A_FD_184825 | JGI IMG/M metagenome (GOLD analysis project Ga0208242, IMG submission 184825) | Serpentinite rock and fluid subsurface biosphere microbial communities from McLaughlin Reserve, California, USA - CR12Aug_CSW13A (SPAdes) | ecosystem: Environmental > Terrestrial > Deep...
AGCCATTGCCGGCGCACGGGGCAATGCCGACGCCCGCATCTTTGCCCAGTCGCTGGAAGCGGAGCTGGTCTCCATTGCCGGCGTCTACCGCACCAGCGACGTGCCCTTGCCCGACAATGTGCGGGGTAAGGCGGCGCAGGTGCGTCTGCACAGCGGCGCCGATGGCGACAAGCTGCTGCTCGAACCCCTACTCTGATGCATTGAAAGAACCCCACAAATGGCCAAAATCGTCGTCGTGACTTCCGGCAAGGGTGGCGTGGGCAAGACCACCACCAGTGCCAGCTTCGCCGCGGGCCTCGCGCTCAAGGGCTTCAAGACCGTGGTGATCGATTTCGACGTCGGCCTGCGCAACCTCGACCTGATCATGGGCTGCGAGCGCCGCGTGGTGTACGACTTCATCAACGTCATCCACAATGAAGCCAACCTGAACCAGGCGCTGATCAAGGACAAGCAGTGCGACAACCTGTTCGTGCTGGCCGCCAGCCAGACGCGCGACAAGGACGCCCTGACGCAGGACGGCGTGGAACGGGTGCTCAACGACCTGGCCGGCATGGGGTTTGACTACATCGTCTGCGACTCCCCGGCGGGCATCGAAACCGGGGCCCTCATGGCCATGCACTACGCCGACGAGGCGCTGGTGGTGACCAACCCCGAAGTCTCCAGCGTGCGCGACAGCGACCGCATCCTGGGCATGCTGGGCAGCAAGACCAAGCGCGCCATCGAAGGCCAGGAGCCGATCAAGGAGCACCTGCTGATCACCCGCTACAACCCCAACCGGGTGCAGGACGGGCAGATGCTGTCGCTGGAAGACATCCAGGACATCCTGCGCATCCCGCTGATCGGCGTCATCCCCGAAAGCGAGACGGTGCTGCAGGCCTCCAACCAGGGGGTTCCGGCGGTGCACATGCAGGGCAGCGACGTGTCCGAAGCGTACAAGGACGTGATCGAACGCTTCCTGGGCAATGACCGCCCGCTGCGCTTCATCGACGCCGAGAAGCCCGGTTTCTTCAAACGCCTGTTCGGGAGGTGAGCGGCATGTCCTTCCTGTCCTTCCTGCTCGGCGAGAAGAAGAAAACGGCCAGCGTGGCCAAGGAACGGCTGCAGATCATCCTGGCCCACGAGCGCAGTGGCCGCAACGCCGCCGAGCCCGACTACCTGCCGGCCCTGCAGCGCGACCTGGTGGCCGTCATCAGCAAGTACATCCACATCAACCAGGACGACATCAAGGTGCACCTGGAGCGCCAGGACAACTTGGAGGTGCTGGAAGTGAAGATCGAGTTGCCTGAAACACGCTGAGGCCGTCATGTCCCGACCCGACGATGCCCGTTTTGACGCCTTCGAGCGTGAGGCCTTGGCCGAGGGCTTCGACGAAGTGCTGGCGCGCTCCTGGGACCCCTTGACGGTGCTCGACACCCATACCCACCCGTTTGCGGTGAAGGCCGTGGTGGTGGCGGGCGAGATGTGGCTGGGCTGCCGGGGCGACACCCGCCACTTCTTGCCGGGCGACACCTTCACCCTCGACCGCGACGAACCGCACGACGAGCGTTACGGCCCGCAGGGCGCAACCTACTGGGTGGCGCGCCGCGGTTGACACCGGTGGAGCATCACCGGCAGGGCCGAAACAGGTCGAGCGCCGGTTGACGCGCCGCCGTCTGCACGCCAGCGAGCCCCAGCACCGAATGGAACAGGTGGTCGTGGCTGAGCGGTTCGGTGGACCGTTGGCGCAGGCAATCGAATGCCAGGTCGGTGCGCTGGGTCCAGTCGCCCGACGACCAGAACACCATGGGCACGTGCGTCTGTTCTTCAGGTGCCATGCTGTAGGGCATGCCGTGCAGGTAGAGGCCTTTTTCTCCCAGCGATTCGCCGTGGTCTGACACGTAGTACAGCGCCGTGGGCCGCTGTTGCTCGCGCAACCAGGCAATGGTCTCGGCCAGGAAGTGGTCGGTGTAGCGCAAGGTGTTGTCGTAAGCATTGACCAGATGGTCCGGGGCGCATTCCTGCAGGGTGGCGCTGGTGCATTCGGGGCCGAACGGTTTGACGTTGGCCGGGGTGCGTTTGTGGTAGGCAGGGCCGTGGCTGCCCATCTGGTGCAGCACCACGACCGTACCGCGCGCACGCCGCACCGGGTCGAGCTTGTCCAGCTGGCCGGGCAGTTCGCGCAGCATCACTTCGTCGAAGCATTCGTCACCTTCGCACAGGCCCGGGACATGGAGCGTGCGCGTGTCGAAATGGGGCACGCGGTCGCACACGCCCTTGCAGCCGGACTGGTTGTCCACCCACAACACGGCCAGGCCTGCGCGCTGCAGCACGTCGAGCAGGGTTTCCTGGTGCACGTCGGCGTCGTAGCCGCGGCGGCCCTGGCCCGAGAACATGCAGGGCACCGAGGTCTGGGTGTTGGTGCCACAGGCACTGACGTGGGGGAAATAGACCAGCTGCCCTTCGTCGCGCAGCCGGGCCAGGCGGGGCGTGGTGTCGCGCCGGTAGCCGCCCAGGCCGAAGTTGGCGGCGCGCGCGGTTTCGCCCACCACCAGCACGATGAGGGGCGCCTGCCCGGCGTTGGGCGTGGCGCCCGCGGCGAGCGTGGCGTCCTGCCCCAGAGGCAGCAGCGGCTGCTGGGCCTGCGCTGCGCGGCCCACGGTGTGCCGCGTGGCGGCATAGACGGTGTTGAACGGGTTGATCATGTAGCGCAAGGGCTTGTGGTTGCGCATGAGCGAGGCCAGGTCCTGGAAAGACAGCCACAGCAGCCCGGTGGCCACCAGCAGCGCCAGCAGGCCCACGCCCAGCTGGCGCGGCAACAGGCGCCGCAGCGGTACGGTGCGCACCGGCTGGCGCCACCACCACCAGCCCGGCACCACCACGCCCGCCAGCAGGGCCATGGCCAGGTGGGCGCTGAGCAGGTCACGCACCTCGGCGGCATCGGTGTTGAGCGCATTGGCCAGCATGGTGGGGTCGATCACCACCCCGTAGGCCTGCATGAAGTAGCTCGCCACCGCGGCCGTGAGCAGCAGCACCAGGCCCACGGGCTTGAGCCAGCGCGGCCAGACCCACAGCGACAAAAAGGTGAGCGTCACGCCCAGCAGGACCACCGCCCAGGCCCCCAGGGTGAGCCCCGCGTGCCAGCCGTGGTTTTCGGGCAGTACCCAGAGGGCCAGCCACAGCGGCAGGTTGCCCAGCGTGGCCAGCCACAGGGCGAGCACGCCCAGCAAGGCGGTGGGGTGCCAAGCACCGCGTGCAGCAGCACGTTCAGAAAACACAGAGACCATGGGTGAAGAACAGGCAGGCAATGGCCGCCATTCTTCGGGGCCTGCCTTATCGCAGCATTAACGCCGCGCTGGGTTGGCGGGCCAGACCAGCGCGTAGCGCGTGGTGAAAGGGGGAACGCCAGCGTCGTGGCGCAGTTGGATGCCATGCGCGTCGGCGATGCGCTGCACGAGGGTGAGGCCCACGCCCATGCCGGCTCGGGCGCTGCTCGGTGGGCCGTGGCGGGCCCCGTCGTCGCTGACGGACAAGGCTACCGCCCCGCCGTCGCCCGTCGCCACACGCACCGCCACCTGCGTGCCCGGCGGGGTGTGGCGCAAGGCGTTGTCCACCAGGTTGCGCAGTGCCAGTGCCAGCATGGCCGCGCGTCCCGACACGGTCAGGGCCGGCTCGGGCGCTTCCAGCGACAGCTCTTGCCCCAGTTCGTGTGCCAGGGGCACATGTTCGCTGGTCACCTGGCGTGCCAGCGTGCACAGGTCCACCGGCTGTTCGGCGCCCGCGTCCAACCCCTGCGCCCGGGCCAGGTCCAGCAGTTGCGACAGGATGCGCCCCGTGCGCAGGGCGTCGTGCTCGATCTGGCGCAAGGCGGCCGCGCGCACGTCCTCGGTATCGCCCTCGCGGGCCAGGCGGGCCTGCAGGACCATGGCGGCCAGCGGCGTGCGCAGTTCATGGGCCACGTCGGACGTGAAGCGCCGCTCGCGCAGCCACTGCGCCTGCAGCCGTTCCACCAGCGCATTGATGGCGTGGACCGTGCTGCTCAACTCGCGAAAGGGCTGGCGCGCGGGCAGCGTTTCGCCGGCGTCCACGTCCAGGGTGCCGATGGCGTTGGACAACTGGTTGAGCGGGCGCAGCCCGCGCCGGATGGCCCAGGCCAGCAGCAGCGCCACCAGGGGCAGCAGCACCAGCGCCGGGCGCACGATGTGCTCGGCGATGTCGCGCGCCAGGGCGGCGTGGCGGTGGGTGTCGACCATCACCGCCACCCGGCGGGGCAACGCACCAGGCCCTGCGGTGTCGGCCACGAACACGCGCCAGGTCCGCACCTCCCCAGCGATGGACAGCGCCAGGGTGTGGTGCCCGGCCACCAGAGAGGGTGGCAGACTGGCGGCCATGCCATGGGTGTCCCATGCGAGGGTCGATCCTTCCCAGACCACGACGCGCAACTCAGGGGCATAGCCGCTGGCGAAAGGGCTGCGCGCGAACTGGTGCGGCGTCAGATCGAATGGGTACAGCTCACCCAGGCCCGCCTGGCGCACCAGCAGTTCGGCGGTGGAGACCAGTTGGCCGTCGGTGATCTCTTCGGCTTCGTGCAGGCCGGTGTAGTAGGCCATGCCAGCCAGCGTGAACCAGATGGCGAGCAAGGCGAGCAACGTCCAGCCCCACAGGGAGCGCCAGAGCAGGCGCGGGGCCTTGGGGGGGTGTGAGGTGGACATCAGGCGCCCTCCTCGGTGGGACGGGGCACGTAGTAGCCCACGCCGCGCACGGTCTTGACCAGGCCTTCGCCCAGCTTGCGCCGCAGGTGGTGCATGTGCACTTCCAGGGCGTTGCTTTCCAGCGCGTCATCAAAGCCATAGAGCGCCTCTTCCAGGCGCTGGCGCGTCACGACCTGGCCGCTGGCGCGCAACAGCACCAGCAGCAGGGCGAACTCCTTGGCGCGCAACACCACCGGCTGCCCCGCGCGGTGCACGGTGCGCGCCGCAGGGTCCACCGCCAGGTCGCCGTGGTGCAGCACGGGGGACGCCCGCCCCTCGCTGCGCCGCAGCGCCACCCGCATGCGGGCCAGCAATTCCTCGGGCTCGAAGGGTTTGACCAGGTAGTCGTCAGCCCCCTGGTCCAGCCCGGCCACCCGGTCTGGTAGGGCATCGCGGGCGGTCATGATGAGTACCGGTAGTGTGTGCCCGTCGGCGCGCAACTGGCGCAGCCAGCCCAGGCCATCGCCGTCGGGCAGGTTGAGGTCCAGCAGCACCAGCTCGAACGACTCGACCTGCAACGCGGCGCGGGCCTGGCCCAGCGTGCCGCACACGTCCACGGCATAGCCCGCGGCCTTGAGCGTGGCCGCCAACCCGCCGGCGATTCCGGGGTCGTCTTCGACGATCAGCACCCGCATGGTGTCGCTGTTCTCCTGGCCCGGCCTGGGCGGGCGTTTGGGTGTGTGCGGCTGGATTGTCTCAGTTCCGCGGATCGTCTGTGCCGCCCGAGGCGCTTTAAGGCTGGCTTAACCCGGTGGGCGCCCAATCGGGGCCCATGACGACCCTGGCCCAGCCCCTTCCGATGCCGCCCCTGCCCCGCCGCCTGTGGTGGGCTTCCTTGGCCCTGCTGGCCGCCACGTCGGCCTGGGATGCGAGCGGCCTGGACCGCGCGGTGATGCACTGGTGGGCCGATGCCCAGGGCTTTCCCCTGCGCCACCACTGGCTGCTGGAGCGGGTGCTGCACGATGCGGCGCGCCAACTGGCCACCCTGGCCTTCCTCGCGCTGGTGGCCCTGGTGGTGTGGCCTGTGTGGCCGTTGCGCCAGCTCGGCCGCTGGCAGCGCGCCGAGGTGGCCACCGGCACCGGGCTGGCGCTGGTGGCCGTCAACGCCATCAAGCGCCACAGCCTCACCAGCTGCCCCTGGGACTTGCAGGACTTCGGCGGCGTGGCCCGGTACGTGTCGCACTGGTCCTGGGGTTTGACCGACGGGGGTGCAGGCCATTGTTTTCCCGGCGGCCACGCTTCCGCGGCGATGGCCTTCCTGGCGCTGGCCCTGCCCTGGCTGGCCAGCACAGACCCGGGGCAGCGGCGGCAGGGACAACGCATCCTCGTGGGGGTGCTGATTGTTGGCCTGTTGCTCGGGCTGACGCAGACGCTGCGTGGGGCCCACTACCCCAGCCACACCTGGTGGACCGCCCTGACCTGCTGGGCGGTGGCGCTGGCGAACCACGTGGCGTTCAGTTGGTTGCGCGGCCGATGGCCGACACGCCCTGCAGCGTGACGACCGCCAGTACCCCCGCCAGCAAGGCCCCGCCCCACTGCAGCCACCCCAGCGCGGCAAAACCGAACAGGCCGGCCACCGGCGGCCACAGGCCGAGCCCGGCCACCGCCAGCAGGGTGGCACCCAGCACCCAGCGCTGCACCGGCGGCCATTGCAGCCACCCTTGCCGCCAGCCCTGAGCCATGGCGCGCGTCAAGGCGATCAGCGCCGCGTTGGCCGCCACCAGGGCCACGAAGGCCTGGGCCCGCGCCTGCCCGCCCGGGGTGCCCAGGTGCAGCGCCAGCAGGTACACGCCCATCACCCCCAGGGCTATCACCGCCCCCTGCCACAGCGCGGCCCCCATGTCCTGTACCACCAGCAACGGTTGGGTACCCCGGCGGGGCGGCTGCTCCATCAGGTCGGCCGGGCCTTCCTGGGCCTCGAACACCACCGAGCACGACGGGTCGATCACCAGCTCCAGGAAGGCGATGTGCGCCGGCAGCAACAGCAGCGGCAGGCCCATCAGCAGGGGCAGCAGCGACAACAGGATGATGGGCACGTGCACCGCCAGGGTGTAGCGCATGGCCTGGCGCAGGTTGGCGTAGATGCGCCGGCCCAGGCGGATCGCATCCACGATGGAGGCAAAGTCGTCGTCGAGCAGCACCAGCGCTGCGGCCTCGCGCGCCACGTCGGTGCCGCGCTGGCCCATGGCCACGCCGATGTGCGCTGCCTTGAGCGCCGGCGCGTCGTTGACGCCGTCGCCCGTCATGGCCACCACTTCGCCGCGGGCCTTGAGGGCCTGCACCAGCAACAGCTTCTGCGCCGGGGCCACCCGGGCAAACACCTGCACCTGCGCCACCCGCTGCGACAGGGTGACGGGGTCGAGCTGCTCCAGCTCGTCGCCGGTGAGCACCTGCGCGGCCTCGATGCCCGCCTGCTCGGCGATGCGCCGCGCGGTTTGCGGGTGGTCGCCGGTCATCATCACCACGCGGATGCCGGCGCGCCGGCACTGGCGCACCGCGTCGGGCACCTGGGGGCGCAACGGGTCGGCCAGGCCGACCAGGCCCAGCCATTCGAAATCGAAATCGTGCTGAAGATCGGGCCAGGCCTGGTCGGCCCGGTGGCGTGCCTTGGCCACGGCCAGCACGCGCAGGCCCTGCTCGGCCAGCTGCTCGGCCTCGGCGGCCACCGCGTGCCGGCGCTCGGGCGGCAGGTGGCACAGGTCGGCGATCGCTTCCGGGGCGCCCTTGGTCGCCACGACGTGCTCCGCACCCGCCCCGTCGTGCCACAGGTGCGACATCGCCAGCAGCGCGGGCGACAGTTCGTACTCCCGCACCAGCGCCCACTCGGGGTGGAGGTGTTCGGTGTCCATCAGGTGGCGGCCGGCGAAGCGGTGGAAGGCCTGCTCCATCGGGTCGTGCGGCTCGGTTTCGCTGGCCAGCACGGCGTACTCGAGCAGCTCGTGGAAGGGCTCGGGCAGGTCGCCGTCGGCCAGCCCGCGCACGTCCAGGGCATGGCCGTTGGCGCTCAGCGCGGCCACCGCCATGCGGTTCTGCGTCAGGGTGCCGGTCTTGTCTACGCACAGCACCGTGGTCTGGCCCAGGGTTTCGATGGCGTTGAGCCGGCGCGTCAGCACCTGCCGCGCCGCCATGCGGCGGGCGCCCAGTGCAAAGAACACGATCATGATGACCGAGAACTCCTGCGGCAGCACGCTCATGGCCAGCGTGATGCCGGCCAGCAGGGCCTCCAGCGGAGTGCCGCGCAGCAGCCAGAACGTGGCCACCAGCACCGTGCAGACGGTGAGGCCCAGCACCACCAGCCGGCGGGTCAGCCGCGCCACCTCGTCGCGCAGCGGTGAAGGCTCCAGGGCCACGGTGTCCAGGGTGCGGCCGATGCGGCCCAGCTCGGTTCGCGCGCCGGTGGCCGTGACCCGGGCCACGCCCTGGCCCGCGACCACCAGTGTGCCGGCGAACACCGGGTCGCCCTGCAGGCCGGCCACCCGCTTGGCCACCGGCAGCGATTCGCCCGTGAGCAGCGACTCGTCGGTGGCCAGCTCGTGCACTTGCAGCAGCACACCGTCGGCCGGCACGCGGTCGCCGTCGGCCAGCAGCAGCACATCGCCCACCACCACCTCGCGCCCGGGCACGCGGGTGGGCACGCCGTCGCGCAGCACCAAGGCACGCGGGCTGGAAAGGTCACGCAGGGCGTCCAGCGCCCGGTCGGTGCGGCGTTCCTGCAGCACCGTCACGCCCATGATCAGCACCACGAAGCCCAGCAGCACCAGCGCCTCGTGCGCGTCGCCCATCACCAGGTAGATGGCGCCGGCGCCCAGCAGCAGCAGGAACATGGGTTCGCGCAGCACCTCCCAGGCAATGTCGCGCAGCGTGCGGCGCTGGCTCAGGCCCAGATCGTTGGGGCCCTGGTCGAGCAGCCGGCGGGCGGCCTCGCCGGCGCTCAGGCCCGAAGGGTCGGCGGTGTCGTCAGGCATGGGTGGCCTTCAGCATACCGCACCGCGGTGTCAGGGGGAGGTGCTCAGTCGTCGTGGTCTCGGTGGTCGGCGCGCTGGGCCGCCGCGTTGCTGGCGGGCGTTTGTACGGCCTGTTGCCATTCCCAGGCCCAGTAGCCCAGCACGGTGGCCAGCAGCAGTGCGGCCAGCCAGGTGTGGTCGCGCTTCACCAGGTCGGGGCCGGGACCTTCGACGCGGCCGGTCAGCATGGGCAGCGCCTGGTTCTTGCGGCGCAGCCCGCTCACCAGCAGCAACAGCCCCAGGTGCGCCAGCACCAGCAGGAGCATCAACTCGCCGGTGGCCTCGTGCAGGTCTTCCAGCCATTCGCCACCCCAATCGTTGTAGGTGGCGTAGCCACTGAGCGTGAGCGGGACCACGGCCAGCAGCAAGGCGACGGTGGCCGCGCCCATCGCCAGGTTTTCGGTCTGGCGCAGCAAGGGGGTCGCTTTGGGTGCGCCGGGCGTGCGCGTCACGAACGCCCGCACCGAACGCGCCCATGCCGGGGCATTCGCCACCTTGCCCCACAGGGCCTTCAGGCGCACCTGCCGCGGGCCGAACAGGCCATAGAGCAGCCGGAACGCCAGCAGGCCGGCCAGGGTGTAGCCCAGCGTCACGTGCAGCAACCGCAGCCGTTCGCCGTCGGCCGTGAGGTAGGCGCCCACGAAGCACAGCGCGAACAGCCAGTGGAACAGGCGGGTGGGGGCGTCCGTCACCCGCCGGGTGGGCCGGGGCGGCGTGGTCGCGGTGGGGATGCCGGCAGTGCCGGTGGGGTTGACGGTGTGGCTGGTCATGGTGGGTCCTCCTCGAAGTCAGTCCGTGGGCTCAGCAGGGGTTCAGTCGCCCTGGAAGGCGCGGCGGTGGCGGGCGTCCAGGCCCGCGGGGAACCGCAGCGCCTCGTCGTCGAAGCGGCCGCGGTCGGCGCCGGGGTGGCAGGCGGCGCAGTTGGCCGCGCTTTTCACGCTGGCGTGGCGCCACACGGCCGCATCGAGCCGGCGGTGCTTCCGTTCGAACCAGGCCGAGCGGGTGATGCGGTCTTGCGGCGGTGCTTCGGCCACGCGCTTGTAGGTGCCGGCATGCTGCTGCAGCCAGCCGGCCAGCTGTTGCACGGTGGCTTCGTCGAGCGAGGCGTCGCTGCCGTAGTGGCGTTCCAGCCCGGTCATGAGGCGTTGCCACGACGGCGCCGGCAGCAGGGCCGGCGGGTAGGCCACGTGGCAGCTGCCGCATTCCTGGGTGTAGGCGGTGGGCACCTGCCGTGGCAGCAAGGGGCCGTCGGCGTGTGCGGGCGCGCCGACGGCGGCCAGGGCCGCGGTCAGGCAGGCCACCGCGCGCCGGGGGAATGGCCGGGGGCCAAGGGACATAGGGCGGGTGGTCATGGGGCGCTCCCGGTACGGTTCAGGGCTTGAGCGACGCCAGGTAGGCCACCACGTCGGCCTTTTCCTGGGCGCTGCATTCGCGGGCCAGCACGTCCTTGCAGTTGCGGCGGAACCACTTGTCCACCCGCGCGGTGTCGGTGAAGGCTTTGGGGTTGAAGGCCGGTGCCAGCGGCGCGATGGACTTGCCGGTGCTGGCGTGCTTGCCTTCGGTGGTGGGCGGGTTGCCGTGGCAGGACGCGCAGGACCATTCCCCGCCGTGGCGGGCCGTGAAGAACGCGCGGCCGCGTTCGGCGCTCGCCGGTGCGCCGGCTTCGGCGGTCCAGCGGGCCAGTTGCTGGGCCGCGCTGGTGTCGGCGGCGTGGGCGCTGGGGCCGGCCAGCAGCGCCGCCACCGCGGTGAGGCTTGCCAAAAGGGCGGCACCGGCGCGCACCGTGGTCGCGATGGTGAGGGTCTGAGGGGTCACGTTCGGCTCCGTTCACAATCCGGGGTGGAGGGATGGCGCGATGGTGCGCCCCGGCAGCTGTACTGTCCCTGAACCGGGTGTTCATCCGGCGTTCAGGTGGGCTGGCCCAGAATGGAACTGCCGTACCCTTCCTGGAGATCGTTCATGCGCACACCCTTGGTCTTTGCAGGCCTGTCGGCCCTGGCCTGGTTGACTGGTGCCCCGGCCTGGGCCGACAGCGACCACGACCGGGCCCGGGCCGCCCTGGTGGCCGGCGAGGTGCTGCCGCTGCCGGCCGTGTTGGAGCGGGTGGGCCGCGAACACCCCGGCCAGGTGCTGGCGGTGGAGCTGGAGCGCGAACACGGCCGCTGGATCTACGAACTCAAGCTGCTGCAGCCGGATGGTGGCCTCCTCAAACTGGACGTGGACGCGCGCGATGGCACCGTGCTGAAACGGCGCCAGGAGCGCCGGCGGGAGGTGCGCTGATGCGGGTGCTGCTGGTGGAAGACGAACCCACGCTGGCCGCCCAGCTGCGCCAGGTGCTGGCCGAGGCCGGCTACGCGGTGGACCACGCCGCCGACGGCCGCGAGGCCTGGTACCTGGGGGGTGTGCAAGCCTACGACGCGATCGTGCTGGACCTGGGCCTGCCGGTGCTCGATGGCCTGAGCGTGCTCAAGCGCTGGCGCAGCGAAGGCGTCTCCACCCCGGTGCTGGTGCTGACCGCGCGCGACCAGTGGCACGAAAAGGTGGCGGGCATCGACGCCGGGGCCGACGACTACCTCACCAAGCCCTTCCACACCGAAGAACTATTGGCCCGGGTGCGCGCCCTGATCCGCCGCGCGCAGGGCCTGTCGTCGCCGCTGCTGCAATGCGGCCCGCTGGCGCTGGACACGCGCAGCGGCCGGGTGCTGCTCGACGGCCAGCCGGTGTCGCTGACCTCGCACGAATACCGGCTGCTGGCTTACCTGATGCACCACCCGGGCGAACTGGTCTCGCGCAGCGACCTCACCGAACACCTCTACGCCCAGGACGCCGAACGCGACTCCAACACCATCGAGGTGTTCGTGGCGCGGCTGCGCAAGAAGCTGCCGGCCGAGCTGATCGAAACCGTGCGCGGGCTGGGCTACCGGCTCAACCCGCCGGTGGCCGGGGCCTGACGCCATGGTCATGGGCCCGTCGCTGCGCTGGCGCCTGCTGGGCGCGACCGTGGCCGGTGTGACGCTGGCCCTGCTGGCGACCGGTTTCGTGCTGGCCGGGCTGTTCCGCCAGCACGCGGCGGCCCAGTTCGACGCCCAGCTGCTGCGACAGCTCGACCAGCTCACCGCCGCCGTCGAACTGGACGCGCAGGGCCGGCCCTGGCCCAAGACGCCCTTGAGCGACCCGCGCTGGCAAACGCCCTACGCCGGCCTGTACGGGCAGATCGAGGCGCTGCCGCCGCAGGCCCTGGCCGCCCCGGTGTGGCGCTCCCGTTCCCTGTGGGACACGGTGCTGCAGGTGCCCCGCGACACGCCCGCCGATGGCGAGGTGCACCGCCACCGGATCGCCGGCCCCGCGGGGCAACCGGTGCGGGTGCTGGAGCGCACCGTGGGCTTTGTGCCGTCGGGGGCTGAGGCCGACCCGGCAGCGCCCCGCTGGCGCCTGCTGGTGGCCGCCCACACCGGCGAGCTGGACGCGGCCGTGGACCGCTTCTCCCGGCAGCTGGCGCTGTACCTGGGCGTGCTCGGGAGCGCGCTGCTGCTGGCCGCGTGGGCCCAGGTGGGCCTGGGCTTGCGGCCCTTGCGCCAGTTGCAGGCCGCCGTGCAGGCGCTGCGGCGGGCCGAGGCGCCCCGGCTGACTGGCCCGTTCCCCGCCGAACTCGCCCCCCTGGTGGACGATTTCAACCGCGTGCTGGAACAGAACCAGCAGGGCGTGCAGCGTGCGCGCCAGATGGCGGGCAACCTCGCCCATGCGATCAAGACGCCGCTGGCGGTGCTGGGCCAGCTGGCGCACACTCACCCGGACCCCAGCGCCGCCCAGCAGATGGGCGAGCAGATCAACACCATCCGCCGGCAGGTGGACTGGCACCTGGGCCGCGCGCGGGCGGCGGGCGCGGCGGCAGCGGGCCTGCGCACCCCGGTGGCGCCGGTGCTTGACGGGCTGGTGCGGGTGATGCGCAAGGTCCACGCGGTGCGGGGCGATGCGCCGGCGTTGCAGATCGAGGCCCGGTGCGACGAACCCGGGCTGGTGTTCGAGGGCGAGGCGCAGGACCTGCAGGAAATGGTGGGCAACCTGCTCGACAACGCCTGCAAATGGGGCCGGCAGCGGGTGGCCGTAGGGGCGCGCCACGGCCAAGGGCGCCTGTGGCTGGACGTGCAGGACGACGGCCCCGGCCTGCCCGAGGCCCTGCGTGAGCAGGTGCTGGCCCGCGGGGTACGCGCCGACGAGCAGGTGCCCGGCAGCGGGCTGGGGCTGGACATCGTGCGCGAAGTGGCGGCCCTGTACGGGGGCACCCTGGCGCTGGACCGCGGCGAGTGGGGCGGCCTGCGGGCCACCCTCTCGCTGCCGGGCCGGACAGCGCCATGACGCCCTGAACAGCCCGCCCGGGCCTGTCAGGCCGCCGCGCGGGTGAGCCGGTCCCGCACACCGTCCCAGGCGGGGTCGTCCGGAGGGGTTTCCACCCAGATCAGCCGGGTGTCGTGCCGGTCGAGGGCGCGCAACACCGCGAACAGCTCCTGGGCGCAGGCACGAGCCTCCGCGGGCATCCGTTCCAGGCGCACGTGAGCGCTGGCGCTGTTCACCTGCGTGCGGCTGTAGACGGCGATGTGACGTGCATCCCCGCCCAGCAGGTCGAGTGCCGCCTGGATTTCGGCGCCGGGCATGAGGCGCACGCGGGCGTTGGGCGCGTAATGCGAGGCCAGGGTGCCCGAGGCCCGCGGGGCCTGCGCGTCGCGCTCGGCCACCGCCTGGCCGGCGGCGGCTTCCAGCGCGCTCAGGGGCAGCATGCCCGGGCGCATCAGCACCGGGCGGCCGCGGGTGCAGTCGATGATGGTGGACTCGATCCCCACCGGGCACGGCCCGCCGTCCAGTACCAGCAGGGCCTCGTCGTCCAGCAGGCCCTGGAATTCGTCCACCACGTGGGCGGCGGTGGTGGGGCTGACGCGCCCGAACCGGTTGGCGCTGGGCGCGGCCAGCCCCAGCACGCCCTCGGCCTGGCAGGCCTGCAGCAGCGCCTGCGCCACCGGGTGGCCCGGGCAGCGCAGCCCGATGGAGTCCTGCCCGCCCGCCGCCGCCTGGCCCACGCCCGGGCGGCGCGGCAGGATCAGCGTCAGCGGCCCGGGCCAGAAGGCGGCCATCAGCCGTTCGGCAAATTCGGGCAGCTCGCGGGCGTAATGGTCCGCCGCCGCGCCCCATTGGGCCGGGGTGGCACCGGCCACGTGCACGATCAACGGGTGGTCCGTCGGCCGGCCCTTGGCCGCGAAGATGCGCGCCACCGCGTCGGGCTGGTCGGCGTCGGCCGCCAGGCCATAGACGGTTTCGGTGGGCAGGCCCACCAGCTGGCCGGCGCGCAGCCGCCGTGCGGCCTCCGCGATGGCCGCCTGCGCCTGGGCGAGCGTGTCGCCACTGGCCTCGGGGGCCAGGCAGGCGCGGGCGTCCAGCGTCAGTGCCACGGGGCGATCCCGAGGATCTCGGCCGCTTGCCGCGCCGTGGCCTGCGCCTGCTCGACGGTGGCGGCGGTGACGTTGAGGTGCCCCATCTTGCGACCGGTGCGGGCGTTCAGCTTGCCGTACAGGTGCAGGTGGGTGCCAGGCAGCGCCAGCACGGCGGCCCAGTCGGGGGTGCGGGCCTTGCCGTCGTCGTCGAACCACAGGTCGCCCAGCAGGTTCAGCATCACCGCGGGGCTGTGCTGGCGCGGCTGGGTCAGCGGCAGGCCGGCCATGGCGCGCACCTGCAGCTCGAACTGCGACACGTCGCAGGCGTTGAGGGTGTAGTGGCCGCTGTTGTGCGGGCGGGGCGCCATCTCGTTCACCACCAGCGCACCGTGCTCGCTGCCGTCGTCGATGACGAAATACTCCACGCACAGCACGCCCACGTACAGCAGCTCGTGCGCGATGGCGGTGGTGGCGGCCACGGCCTGCTGCGCCAGCGCGGCGGGCAGGTTGCCTTCAAACACCTCGGTCACGGCCAGAATGCCGTCGCGGTGCAGGTTGCGCTGCGGCGGGAAGTGCACCACCTGGCCGTCGGCGCCGCGCGCCACGATGACCGACAGTTCGTCCTTCAGCGGCAGCAGCTTTTCCAGCACGCAGGGCACGCGGCCCATCTGTTCCCAGGCCGCGGCCAGTTCGGCCCGGTCTTTCACCCGCACCTGGCCCTTGCCGTCGTAGCCCAGGCGGGCGGTTTTCAGGATGCCGGGCAGCAGCTCGTCGGGCACCGCGTTCAGCAGCGCCTCGGTCTCGATCGCGGCGTAGGGCGCGGGGCCCACGCCACCGGCCTGGGCGCAGGCCACGAAGTGGGCCTTTTCGGCAATGCGGTCCTGCGCCACCGCCACCGCGTTGGCGCTCGGGGCCACCGGGCGGTGCGCGCCCAGCGTCATCAGCGCCGGGGCGGGCACGTTCTCGAACTCGGTGGTGATGGCCTCGCAGCGCTGCATCAGCTGCGCCAGGCCCTGTTCGTCGTCGTAGGGCGTGTCGATGTGGTAGTGGCTCACCAGCCCGGCCGGGCTGGCCGGGTCGGCGTCCAGCACGGCGGTGAAGTAGCCCATTTCCTGGGCCGCCTGCACGAACATGCGGCCCAGCTGGCCTCCGCCCATCACACCCAGGGTGGCGAGCTGCCCGCTGGGCATCATCTGGCCGGGCAGTACCGGTTTGCGGCTCATGCGTCCTCCTTTGGCGGCACCACCATGGCGCGGGCGGCTTCGGTCTGCGCGGCGCGGAAGGCCTGCAGCTTCTGCAGCAGCTCAGGGCGCTCGTTGGCCAGCATGGCCACCGCAAACAGGGCCGCGTTGGCCGCGCCTGCCGGGCCGATGGCAAAGGTGGCCACCGGCACGCCCTTGGGCATCTGCACGATGCTGTGCAGCGAATCCACGCCCGACAGCGCCTTGGTCTGCACCGGCACACCCAGCACCGGCACCGTGGTTTTGGAGGCCAGCATGCCCGGCAGGTGCGCCGCGCCGCCCGCACCGGCCACGATGGCCTTGAGCCCGCGCGGGCCCGCCGCCTCGGCGTAGGCGAACATGTCGTCCGGCATGCGGTGGGCCGAGACGACCCGCGCTTCGTGCGCCACGCCAAACTGTTGGAAAATCTGCACCGCGTGCTGCATGGTGTCCCAGTCGCTGCTGGACCCCATCACCACGCCGACCTGGATGTCTGCGCTCATCACCGCTCCATGAAAGTTGGGATTTTACGTTTTGCCCCCATTTGGAGCCACAGTGCCATCCCGGCCCCCGTCAACCCCCACCGGAACCCTGTCCCACCATGATCGACGTGACCCTGGCGAATTTTGAAACCGAAGTCATCGAGGCTTCGCAACACGTGCCCGTGCTGGTGGACTTCTGGGCCCCCTGGTGCGGCCCGTGCAAGTCGCTCGGCCCGGTGCTGGAAAAGGTGGAGGCGGCCTATGGCGGGCGCTTCAAGCTGGTCAAGATCAACTCCGACGACGAGCAGCAGCTGGCCGCGGCGTTCGGCATCCGCAGCATCCCCACCTGCGTGCTGATGGTGAATGGCCAGCCGGTGGACGGCTTCATGGGTGCCCTGCCCGAGGGCCAGGTGCGCGCCTTTCTGGACAAGCACCTGCCGAGCGAGGACGAGCTGCAGGCGGAAGCCCACGCCGAAGAGGCCCAGCAACTGGCCGAAGCCGGCGACACGGGCACGGCCCTGTCGCGCCTGGCCGATGCGCTGGCCCAGGCGCCCGACAACAACGACCTGCGCTTCGACTACGTCAAGCTGCTCATCGGCCACGGCCAGCTCAGCGAGGCCGCTGCCGCCCTGGCGCCTGCGCTGGGCCAGATCCCGGTGCAGCTGCGCTTTGAGGCGCTGGCGCAGTGGCTCAACGCGCTGGAGTTCGTGACCAACGACCCGCGCGGCCACTGGCCGCTGGAGCGCTTCGACGAAGCCATTGCCCAGAACCGGCGCGACTTCGACAGCCGCTTCGCCAAGAGCCGCCTGCTGATCGCCCAGGGCGAATGGCCGGCCGCCATGGAGGAGTTGCTGGAAATCATCATGCGCGACAAGGCCTGGGCCGAAGAGGCGCCGCGCAAGACCTACGTGGCCCTGCTGGAACTGATGAGCCCGCCCAAGCCCAAGGCCGACCCCGCCGCGGCGGGCAAGAGCGCCGGCGGCATTGAGCTGGCCGGCAAGGCCGCGGTGCAGGAAGACCCGCAGGCGGAACTGGTGTCGAAGTACCGCCGCAAGCTCAGCATGGCGCTGAACTGACCATGGCGGCGCCCTGGCTGCGGCTGGACGGTGTGGTCTGCCGTGTGGGCGAGCGCGAGCTGTGGCCCACGGGCCTGAGCGCCGACATCGCCCCGGGCATCACCTGGGTGGGCGGTGACGAAGGCACCGGCAAGACCACCCTGCTGCGCCTGCTGGCCGGCACCTGTGGGCCCCACCGGGGCCGCCTGGTGGCTACGGGCCCCTTGCCGCGCGTGGCCTGGGTGGACCCGGCCGGGCCGCAGCACGACCGCCTGACCGTGCGCGAGGCCCTGGCCCAGGGACTGGAGCCGTTCGGCGGCGGCGACGCGGCCCTGCTGGCGCGCCTGTGCGTCGAGCTCGACCTGCAGCCCCACCTGGACAAGGCGCTGTACATGCTGTCCACCGGTTCGCGCCGCAAGGTGGGCCTGGCCGTCACCCTGGCCAGCGGGGCCGACGTGCTGCTGTTCGACCAGCCCTTCATGGCGCTCGACCGGCCGTCGGAACAGGCCCTCACAGCGTGCTGGGCAGACCTCACCGCCAGCACGCCCCGTGCCGTGGTGGTGGCCGATTACCTGCCGCCGCCGGGCGTCGACCTCAGCGGGCAGATCGACCTGGACCGCTGGTCGGCCTGATCAGGCCCCCACCACCAGCCGGATCGCCGGCATCACCCGCTCCACCTCGCTGCGGCGCTCCAGGGCCAGCCGCAGGTTGGTCTGCGCCACCTCGGTGTGTTCCACCGCCAGCGCCTGGGCGCGCGCGCCTTCGCCGCGCTTGAGGGCTTCCACCAGCATGTGGTGCTGGCGGTGGGCGTAGAGCATCCAGTCGCGGTCGATGGCGACCGACCCCTGCATCGGCAGCATGGCCGAGGCGGGGGCAAACGGCAGCTTGTCGTTCAGCGCCACGGCGCGCTGCAGGGCGCGGTTGCCGCAGGCCTGCAGGATGAGGGCGTGGAAGCGGTCGTTCATCGCGGTATACCGTGCATAGTCGTCCATGCCCAATGGGTTGTGGGCGAGCGCGGCGTCGCCTTCGGCCAGGCAATCGTCCAGCTCGCGGGCCAGCTGGCGCGACACGCCGTGCTCCGCCACCAGCCGCGCGGCCAGGCCTTCCAGGTGGCCGCGCACGGCAATCGCGTCGGCCACCTCGCTGGCGGTGAACTGCCGCACCACGTAGCCTCCGCTGTCGTGGGTCTCCACCAGCCCCTCCTGCTCCAGCGAAAACAGGGCGGCCCGCACGGGCGTGCGGGAGGCACCCAGGCGCTCGGCCACCTGCTGTTCGGCCAGCCGCTGGCCGGGCGGGAAATCGCCACGCAGGATGCCCTCGCGCAGCTGCAGCAACACGGTTTCTTGCACACTCATGGGAACAACTGTACACTGAAAAAACGAAACGGTATACCGTCAACCCTTGGGGCCTGCAAGCCCCCGCTCGAACCCGACCCCACACACGGAGATCGCCCCATGAAAGCCGAACAGAACGAACTGCTCACCCGCATCGGGCCGGGCACCCCCTGCGGGGCCGTGCTGCGCCAGTACTGGCAGCCCGTGGCGCTGGTAGAAGAGTTCGACCCGGCGCACGAGCCGCGCATGGCCGAGCGGCCGCTGAAGGCGGTGCGCCTGCTGGGGCAGGACATGATCCTGTTCAAGGACGAGCAGGGCCGCTGGGGCCTGCTGGACCGCGACTGCCCGCACCGCAATGCCGACCTGGCCTACGCCCGCCACGAAGGCGACGGCGTGCGCTGCCCCTTCCACGGGTGGAAGTTCGACGCCACCGGCCAGTGCCTGGACACGCCGGCCGAGCCGCTGGGCAGCACCCTCTGCCAGCGCGTGCGCCAGCGCAGCTACCCCGTCATCGAGAAAAGCGGCGTGCTGTTCGCCTGGCTGGGGGAAGAGGGCCAGCAGCCACCGTTCCCTCACTTCGATTGCTTCGCCGCGCCCGACACGCATGTGTTTGCCTTCAAGGGCTTGTGGCACTGCAACTGGTTGCAGGCCTTCGAGGTGGGCATTGACCCGGCCCACACCTCCTTCCTGCACCGCTTCCTCAACGACGCCCCGCTGGAGGTCATCGGCGACAACGCCGCCGGCAAGCAGTTCCGCAGCGCCAGCGTGGGCGAGGCCGACGGCGAGCGCTGGCCCATGACGCGCATCATGCGCGAGTTCCACCGCCCCGACATCCGCTTCGAGCCGCGCCCCTGGGGCTTCCAGCTCACCACGCTGCGGCCCATGACGGACGAGCTCACCCACGTGCGCGTGACGAACGACATCTTCCCGCACACCTTCGTGATCCCGCTGTCGGAAACGCTCACCATCACCCAGATGCACGTGCCGGTGGACGACACCCACACCTACTGGTACGCCTTCTTCACCAGCTTCGACAAGCCGGTGGACAAGGCCGCCATGCGCGCCCAGCGGGTGCAGTTCATCGAGCCGCCGGCCTACCTGCCCAAGGCCGGCCGCCACAACCAGTGGGGTTTCAACCCGAAAGAGCAGCGCGAGCAGACCTTCCTGGGCATGGGCGAAGACGACATCAACGTGCACGACCAGTGGGCGGTGGAAAGCATGGGCCCCATCCAGGACCGCACCCGCGAGCATCTGGGCACGACGGACAAGGTCATCATGGCGCACCGCCGGTTGCTGCTGCAGGCGATTGAAGCCGTGCAGAACGGCAGCAAGGCCCCCGGCATGGCCGACCCGGCGCTCAACGCCCAGATGCAGGGCCCCGACACGGTGGACGGCATCGCCCCGGCGGGCGCCTGGGCCGACTGGTGGCAGCAGCAGGCCCGCGCCAAGCGCGAGCACGCACCGTGGCAGGCCATCGTGCCGGCCGACGCGAAGACCGCCTCATGACCGACTTTGCCACCCGTTGCGGCGTCCAGACGCCCGAGCGGCTGCAGGCCTGCGAACAGGTGCTGCAGGCCATCGAAGCGCAGGGGCTGGAGCAGGTGCGCGTGGCCTGGTGCGACGTGCACGGCTTCACCCGCAGCAAGGCGCTCATGGCCGGGGCGGTGAAGCAGGCCTTGCGCTCTGGCGTGGGCATGGTGTCCACCCTGCTGCTCAAGGACACGTCGGACCGCACCGCCTGGCCGGTGTTCCAGCCTGGCGGCACCGACGGGCTGCCCGGTTTCGGCCAGGCCAACAACGTGCTGCTGCTGCCCGACCCGGTGAGCTTCCAGACCCTGCCCTGGCGCGAGCGCACCGGCTGGCTGCGCGCCCAGGCCTGGTTCGCCGACGCCACCCCGGTGCCCTACGACAGCCGCCGCCTGCTGCAGCGCGCGCTCGACCGCCTGGCCGAGCACGGCTACGGCCTGCACTGCGGGCTGGAGGTGGAGTTCCACATCTACCGCATCACCGGTACCGAGGCACAGACCGACCCGCACCGCGCCGCCTGGCCCGGCGAGCCGCCCGAGGTGGCCATGATCCACCCCGGCTACCAGCTGCTCTCCGAAGCCTGGCTGGACCAGGTGGACGCGCCGCTGCGCATCGTGCAGCGCACCGCCCAGGCGCTGGGCCTGCCGCTGCTCTCGCTCGAAGCCGAAATGGGCCCGAGCCAGGTGGAGGCGGTGTTCGACGTGACCGACGCCCTCACCGCCGCCGACCAGATGGTGCTGTTCCGCAACGCGGTGAAGATGGCGTTGCGCGACGCCGGCTACCACGCCACGTTCATGTGCCGCCCGCCGTTCCCGCACATCATGTCCAGCGGCTGGCATTTGCACCAGTCGCTCAGCAGCCTCGCCACCGGCGCCAACGCCATGGTGCGCACCGAGCCGCTGGCGGGCAGCACTGCGCGGGACGCGCGCCACACCCTGTCGGACGTGGGCGCCCACTACCTCGCCGGGCTCCTGGAGCACGCGCGCGGCATGGCCGTGTTCTGCACCCCCACCGCCAACGGCTACGCCCGCTTTCGGCCCAACGCCCTGGCGCCGCAGTCGGTGCAGTGGGGGCGCGACAACCGGGGCGCCATGCTGCGCGTCATTGGCGGTGCGAACGACCCCGCCACCCGCATCGAAAACCGCATCGGCGAATCCGCCGCCAACCCCTACCTCTACCTGGCCGCGCAGATCGAGGCCGGGCTGGACGGCATCGAGCGCCGCCTCACCCCGCCCCCGGCCACCGAAGAACCCTACGGCGCCCAGGCCACGCCCCTGCCCACCAGCCTGGGCGAGGCGCTCGACGCCCTGCACGCCGACACCGTGCTGGCCGAGCGCATCGGTGCCGACTGGGTGGCCTACCTCACCCAGATCAAACGCCTGGAATGGCAGCGCCTGCGCGATGCCGACGACCCGGACGCTTTCCAACGCCGCGAATACTTCAGCCGATTCTGATGATCACCGTCACCCTCGTATCCCCTGCCACCGGCACCGAACGCACCGTCCAAGCCCAGCCCGGCCAGAGCCTGATGCAGGCCGCCATCGCCGCCAACGCCCCCGGCATCGAGGGCGACTGCGGCGGGTTGCTCACCTGCGCCACCTGCCACGTGTACGTGCGCGAACCCTGGCTGCAGCAACTGCCGCCCATGGTGGCCGACGAAGACAGCATGCTCGACTTCGCCGCCGCCGAACGCCGCCCCAACAGCCGCCTGAGCTGCCAGATCGCGCTCACGCCCGAGCTGAACGGGCTGACGGTGGACCTGCCCGCCAGCCAGTACTGACGCCTTTGCTGCCCCCGCCCGGCCCGCCCGGGGAAACCCCGGGAACCTAAGGCCTTTTGGTAATTCCTAGAATTTCAGAAATTTCTGAAATCTGGAAAAGCCATGGAAACCACGCCGCTCACCCTCTCGTTCATCCACCACTTTGGCGAGATGGGCAGCCGATGGGGCATCAACCGCACCGTCGGCCAGATCTACGCGCTGCTGTTCATCTCGCGCGAGCCGCTCTGCGCCGACGACATCGCCGACACGTTGCAGTTCTCTCGCTCCAACGTCAGCATGGGGCTTAAGGAGCTGCAATCGTGGCAGCTCGTGAAGCTGAAGCACTTTCCGGGCGACCGGCGCGAGTTTTTCGAGGCGCCGGACGACGTCTGGGAAATCTTCCACACCCTGGCCGAGCAGCGCCGCCGCCGCGAGGTGGAGCCCACCCAGAGCATGCTGCGCGTGGCCCTGCTGCAAACCCCCACCAACCCCGACGAAGCCCACGCCCAGGAACGCATGCGCGAGATGCACGACCTCATCGAGCAGCTCATGGGCTGGTTCGATGAAGTGCAGAAGCTGTCGCCTGAAACGGCCCGGCAGCTCCTGGACATGGGCGCCAAGGTGACCAAGGTGCTGGAACTCAAGGACCGCCTGACCGGCAAGTCGGCCCGCAGGAAAACCGGCTCGGACGGCAGCGACGCCTGACCGACGCACCAGGAGCCCACCATGGAATTCGACACCCTGCTGTTGTCCCGCCTCCAGTTCGCGGTGAACGTGAGCTTTCACATCCTGTTCCCCACCATCACCATCGCGCTGTGCTGGTTCCTGGTGTTCTTCCGGCTGCGCTTCATCCAGACGCGCGATCCGGCCTGGGAAGAGGCGTACTATTTCTGGACCAAGGTCTTTGCCCTGACGTTTGCGCTGGGCGTGGTCTCGGGTATCGTGATGAGCTTCCAGTTCGGCACCAACTGGCCGGGTTTCATGGAGCGCACCGGCAACATTTCGGGCCCCCTGCTGGGCTACGAGGTGCTGACCGCGTTCTTTCTGGAGGCCAGCTTCCTCGGCATCATGCTGTTCGGCCGTGGCCGCGTCAGCGAGCGGGTGCACATGACCGCGACCGTGCTGGTGGCCGTCGGCACCACGCTGTCGGCATTCTGGATATTGAGCCTGAACTCCTGGATGCAGACCCCCGCCGGCTACGAACTGGTCAACGGCGAGTTCATGCCGGCGGACTGGATGGCCATCGTCTTCAACCCGTCGTTCCCCTACCGCCTGGCGCACAAGCTGCTGGCCTCGGCACTGACGGCCTCGTTCCTCATCGCCGGCCTGTGTGCGTGGCAGCTGATCAAGGGCAGCGCCACCCGCGGCACGCACAAGGCGCTGAGGGCCTCGGTCGCGGTGGCCGCCGTGGTCATCCCGCTGCAGATCGTCGCGGGCGACCTGCACGGTCTCAATTCGCTGGAGCACCAGCCGGCCAAGGTGGCCGCCATCGAGGGCATCTGGGAGACCCAGCGGGGCGCCCCCCTGACGCTGTTCGGCATCCCGGACGAGGAGGCACGCACCACCCATTTCGCCGTCAAGGTGCCGTACCTGGCCAGCCTCATCCTCACGCACGAATGGGACGGCGAGTTGCCCGGACTCAATGAATTCGAGGGCTCGCACCCGCCGGTGGCGCCGGTGTTCTACGCCTTCCGCGTGATGGTGGGTGTGGGCATGCTGATGCTGGCGGTGGCGGTCTGGGCCGCGTGGGCGCTGTGGCCGCAGCGGCGCGCGGTCGACACCCGCCTGTCGCGCCCGCTGGTCTGGACGCTGGCCGGCATGACCTTTTCTGGCTGGGTGGCGACGCTCGCCGGCTGGTACGTGACCGAGATCGGCCGCCAGCCCTACGTGGTGTACGGCCTGCTGCGCACCGAAGACGTGGCCACGCAGATCGCGCCGGTCTACGTGGGTGCGACCTTGGTGGCCTACATCGTCGTCTACGGGCTGCTGCTCGTGTCGTACGTGCTGGTGCTCAAGCACATGGCCGAACACCCTCAGTCGGCCGCCAAACCTGCCGTGTCGGACGCCGGCCTGGGCAAAGCCGGAGCCTGACATGACCTTCGACCAATTCCTGCCGCTGTTTTTCATGGCGATCATGGGCCTGGCGCTGCTGGCCTACGTGGTGCTGGACGGCTACGACCTGGGGGTGGGTCTGCTGCTCCCCCGCGGCCATGATGCCCAGAAAGACACCATGATCGCCAGCATCGGCCCGTTCTGGGACGCTAACGAAACCTGGCTGGTGCTCGGCGTGGGCGTGCTGCTGGTGGCCTTCCCCAAGGCCCATGGCGTCGTGCTGCAGGCGCTGTACTTGCCGGTGGCGGTCATGCTGATCGGGCTGATCCTGCGCGGCGTGGCGTTCGACTTCCGCGCCAAGGCGCCGGTGGCCTACAAGCCGTTCTGGAACCGGGCCTTCTTCACCGGCTCCTTCCTGGCCAGCACCGCCCAAGGCTGGATGCTGGGCAGCTACATCACCGGGTTCGACCACAGCCCGCTGGGTTGGGTGTTCAGCCTGTGCATCGCCCTCACCCTGCCGGCCGCGTACGTGATGCTGGGGGCCGGATGGCTCATCATGAAAACCGACGGCGCGTTGCAGCAGCAGGCCACCCGCTGGGCCCGGCAGGCGCTGTGGCCCATGGCGGCTTCGTTGCTGGCCATTTCGCTGGCCACGCCGATGGTCAGCGACGCCGTCTGGGACAAGTGGCTGGCCGTGCCGGAGGTGTTCATGCTGCTGCCCGTGCCCCTGATGAGCGCGCTGGCTTTGGTGGCCATCCACTGGGTCAGTTCACGCCCCGCGCTGGTCGAGGCCGGGTACGGCTGGCTGGTGTTCGCCAACACGGTGCTGATCTTCGTGCTGGCCTTTTTCGGGCTGGCCTACAGCCTCTACCCCGATGTCGTGATCGGCCAGATGACGGTGTACGAAGCGGCGGCCGCGCCACAGTCGCTGGCCGTCACCTTCATCGGCGTGGCCATCACCGTGCCCGTCATCGTCGCCTACACGATCTTCATGTACCGGGTGTTCTGGGGCCGCGCCCGGGCCCTGAGTTACTGACGCTCAGTGCTTGTGGTGTCCGTGGCCCATGGGCGCGGCACCGCCCTGGCCCAGTGCCTTCACGGGAGCCTGCAGCGTCTGGGTGAAGCGCTGTTTGCCCGCGTCTTCAAACACCAGCGTCAGGGGGACGGAGTCGCCCGCCTTCACGGTCTGCTTGAGGTCCATCAGCATGACGTGGTAGCCGCCCGGCTTGAGTTCCACGGTCCGCCCTGCCGCAAGATCGATGCCGGTCACGGCCCGCATGCGCATCACGTCTTTGTCCATGGCCATTTCGTGGATTTCCACCACCCCCGCCACGGGCGATTCGGCCGCCACCAGACGGACATTCTGCGGCGCGGTCAGGCGCATGAAGGCCCCGGTGGCCGTCTGCTGTGCCACGGTGCCGCGCACCCAGGCGTCTTCCACCTTGACGGTGTGCTGGGCCCAGACCGGGGCGGCGATGGCCAGGAGGCCGGAGAGGATGAGGTGTTTCATGGGGTGTTCCTGAACGGTTCAAGAGGGACGCAGGGGGCATGGCGAGCACGGCGGCCCATGTTCTGGTTGGGGCCGTCGGTCGCTGGACAGGCCGCACGGGCTCACGCGTGCGGCAGGACCGCGCGGGGTCTCAGGCCCGAGCGGGCGGCGCGCGGGCGTGGGCGCCCGGCCACTCGGGGTCGGAGAGCGCCACCCGCCCGTCGTGCGGCGGCCCTTCGCGGGGGGTCTGCGCCGCCCAGCGGGTATCGTGTGGCACCGGCAAGAGCGCCCAGCCGCCCTGCGGCGACAAGCACCAGGGGCAACTCAGGCCCGTGCCCTGGCCGACGGGCGCTGTGCCATCGTCGGCGGTGTCGCCAGGCTCCGCTCCTGCGGTGCCGGGCAACTGGACCCAGGCCATGCCCGTGCTGGTGCAGATCTCGACCCAGTCCGCCCGGTCGTGCCAACGCAGCGCCGCCTGCTCCACGGCCGGCAGCAGCGCACCCAGCACCACCGACCACAAGGCGAGCCAGGCGGTAAAGCGGCGTCGGGCGGCGGTCACGGGCATCCTGGAGTGCTACGCGCTCAACCGAGCAGGCGCTTGAGCGCTTCCTGGTACTTGGCGGCCGTCTGTTCAATCACCTCACGGGGCAGGCGCGGCGCGGGGGCGGTCTTGTTCCAGGGGCGGCCGTCCACGTGGGCGGTGTCCAGCCAGTCGCGCAGGAACTGCTTGTCAAAGCTGGGCGGGTTGCTGCCTTCGGCAAAACTCTGCTGGTACGTCTCGGCGGGCCAGTAGCGCGAGCTGTCGGGGGTCAGCACCTCGTCCATCAGCACCAGGGTGCCGTCGGTGTCCAGCCCGAACTCGAACTTGGTGTCGGCGATGATGATGCCCTTGGTGGCGGCATACGCGGCCGCCGCCTCGTACAGGCGGATCGAGATGTCGCGGATCCTGGCGGCCAGCTCGGGGCCGATCATCTCCACCGTTTTCTCGAAGGTGATGTTCTCGTCGTGCTCGCCCACCTCGGCCTTGGCCGCGGGGGTGTAGATGGGCGCGGGCAGCTTGGAGGCGTTCTTCAGCCCTTCTGGCAGGGGCACGCCGCACACGCTGCGGCTCTCCTGGTATTCCTTCCAGCCGCTGCCGGCCAGGTAGCCGCGCACCACCGCTTCCACGGGGATGGGCTTGAGCCGCTTGACCAGCATGGAGCGGCCGCGCACCAGCGGTTTTTCGGCGTCGCTCACCACGCTTTCGGGGTCCTGGCCAGTGAGGTGGATGGGGCAGATGTTCTGGCCCTTGGGGCCCAGCAGGTCGAACCAGAACAGGCTCAAGCGCGTCAGCAGTTCGCCCTTGCCGGGAATCGGTTCGCCCATGATCACGTCGAACGCGCTGATGCGGTCGGAGGCGACCATGAGGATGCGGTCGTCGCCCACGGCGTAGTTATCGCGCACCTTGCCGCGCGCCAGCAGGGGCAGGGACTTGAGGGCGGAGGTGTGCAAAGCGTTCGTCATGGGGCAGGCAAGGTGTTCGGGGTCGACCTTGAATTATCGCGCATGCCCCTGGACCACGCCTTGGTGTACAAAACCGGGAACGCCGTTTACCGTCCTTGCTGACATGACCGAATCGCCCCCTTTTGTTTCCACTCCTTTGCCGCCGCCAGACGGCCGCCGCCGCGTGCTGGTGCTGCATGCCGGGGGCACCATCGGCATGGTGGCTTCGCCCGAGGGCTACCGGCCTGCGCCCGGTTTCCCCGACCGGCTGCGTTCGGCGTTGCAAGCCACGGGCGGCCATGGCCTGCCCGCCTTCGACGTGCTGGAACTGGACCCCATCGACAGCGCCGAGTTGCGCCCCAGCGACTGGACCGCGATGGCCCGGGCCCTGGTGGACCATTGGGACCGCTACGACGGCTTTGTGCTGCTGCACGGCACCGACACCATGGCCTGGAGCGCGGCGGCCCTGTCCTTCCTGCTGCGCGGGGTGGACAAGCCGGTGATCTTCACGGGCTCGCAAATTCCCATGAGCCAGCCGCGCAGCGATGGGCTGGGCAACGTGGAGTCGGCGTTGTTGCTGGCCGCGATGCCCGAACTGCGCGAGGTGGGCCTGTGCTTTGGCCGGCGCCTGCTGCGCGGCAACCGGGCCCGCAAGCTGGCGGTGGCCCAGTTCGACGCTTTCGATTCGCCCAACGCGCTGCCGCTGGCGGAACTGGGCATCAACATCCACCTGCACCGCGACCGGTTGTGGACCCCCTCGGAACCGCCGCGGTTCGCCGTCCCTACCTTCGACGACGAGGCCGTGGCGGTCCTGGCGCTGCACCCCGGTATGAGCGGCGCGGCGGTGGACGCGCTGGTGACCAGCCCGCGCGTGCGCGGCCTGGTGCTGCACAGCTACGGGGCGGGCAACGTGCCGGCGAATAACCGAGGTTTCATGGCGGCGCTGGAGCGCGCGGCGGCGCGCGGGGTGGTGCTGGTCAACGTCACCCAGTGCCTGCACGGCAGCGTGCAGCAGGGCGCGTATGCCACCGGTTCGCCACTGGTCGCGCTGGGTGTGGTGCCCGCCGGCGACATGACGCCCGAAGCGGCGTTCGCCAAGCTGCATGTGCTGCTGGCGTCCACCGACGATGCGGACGCGGTGCGGCGGGGGATGGCGGAGAGTTGGTGCGGGGAGATTTGTGCTTGAGCCGGCTGAGCCGGCAGTCGCGGGTGAAATAGCCACCCCCAACACGTTTCCGTGGCAGCTATGGAGTTGGCCGCTACTCAATCCATCCAAAGGGGCCTACAAGCCGGCGTGACATGACCATAATTTTTTGATGGTATCGTTGTCGTTGTAACGGTTTCGACACTGATGGTTACACGTGCGCGATAGAACCCCACGCGAGACTCGAGTGTGACAGGGTTAGGCGAGGAAGAGAAATGAGAAAATGATTAAAAACATAGGGATGCTGGCCCTATTTTTCGCTGTGGCCTGTTTCGTTCAAGCAGAAAGTAGTCAAGGCCCTGCACTCCCCCAACTGCTCAGAAAAGCGCTGCAAGAACATCCTGATATTTACAAGGCTAAAAATGGGTTGAAAGCGGCCCAAAGCGTAGCCGACGGCGTTAGGTGGCTCAAATATCCCAAGATCGTTGCCGAAGCCCAGACCTCTGGTGGTGGCAACCAGAGTGTCGCAAGGCTTGAGCAGCCCATTTGGACGGGGGGTCGAACCACCGCAAGAGAGCAAGAAGCCACGGCCAACTTGCAAGCTGCGGCGCATGAAGTCGCTCTCGCAGAAATGACGGTGACTATTGAAACGGGCAAAGCCTATTTCAATGTACTGCGGTTGCAGGAGCGTTTGAAAAATGCCGAAGCCAACCTAGAAGAGCACGTCAATTTGGTGGCGATGATAGAGAGGCGGGTCGCTGCAGAGGTCAGCTCTGCTGCCGACTCGGTTCTGGCTCAAGCCAGGCTGCAGCAAGCACAGACAGAAAAACTGACGACTGAAAGCCAGCTTGGGGTGGCTTTGGCCGAGTTGGGAAAATGGGTGGGCGAGCCTGTTTTCAAAGTCACGGCAAGTCAATCCGCACTTGTGAACAACGAATACGAAGCGAGCGGTTTTTACGAAAAAATTGTTCAGCTCAATCCCCAAAATAAATTGTTAAAGGCGCAGGAAGATAGTGCAGAGGCGCGAATAGGTCTTGCTAAAGCTCAGATGAAACCCAGTGTAGTGTTTGGTTATCAACAAGCCTGGAACAGACAGCCTGGGACAGCAGGCAATGATGGGCGTGCCTATTTGGCGCTTCAGTACGATTCAGGTTCCGGGCTTTCTGCCTTGTCCGAAATTGAGGCCTCAATCGCTAGAAAAATGGCAATTGAAAGTGAGCGTGAGTCTTTCTTGAGACAGCTTGAGCTACAAGTAAAAACCTTAAAAAATGAATGGATGTCTTTAACAAGACAATTTCAACCTGCGCAAGCTCTGGTTGTGGCGACAGAAGAGGTGATGCAGTCCTACTTGCGCCAGTACCAAGTGGGAAGAAAAAACTGGCTCGATGTACTCAACGCTCAAAGAGAGCGTGCGCAGTCTTTGCAAGGGTTGGTCGAGATCAAATACGGTATTGAGCGCGCGGCTTTTGTGCTCAACGTTCTAAGCGGTGAAAACATGGGTGGTGCAGGCAAATGATCAACGCTACAGACAAGTTGACAACGAGCGACGTTGATCAAGGACGTGTTTTCAATATGACTTTGCAAACGTCGATGCTCGAGTTGATGGTCAGGTTGGCTGCATTGCAGGGCGAGGTGTTGTTGCGAAGCCGGCTCTTGATGGTGCTGCAAGGTGCGAGTGAAGACAAGCCGTTGCCCGCCGATCTCCCGGAAATGGCGACACAGATTTGGTTGAGTCAGTTTCCTGAAGGTCGCGGCTTCTTGGAGCCTATGGCTGGGCTTCCTAAGACGTCCTTTCCGTGCTTATGGTTCTCCACTGACAACAGCAAGGCGCTGTTGGTCAAGGCCCGCTCTGCGAACGGTTCGTATCTGGCGGAAGACGCCGCCGGTAACCGGGTCACCCTGTCCAGAGAAGATGCCCAAATCGGTGTGGCGTGTCTGCTGCTGGCAAAGGTTCAGGTGGCCGATGGCCGTTTGCCCATAACCGCCAAAGACTGGTTCACCCACACACTGAAAAAATACCGGCGTGAGTTTGGCTACGCCATATTGGCCACTTTCCTGGTCAGCTTGGTGGGCCTCTTTTCGGCCCTGTACACCATGCAGGTGTACGACCGCGTGATTCCTACCAAAGGCTATTCGACACTTTTTGTGCTTACGGTGGGTGTGCTCATTGCCGTGGCGGGAGAACTGTTTCTCAAACAGGTGCGAGCGTATTTGGTCGATCGTATTTGCAAGATGATCGATGTGGAGCTTTCAGAGGTTTTCTTCGCCAAAGCGCTGCAGATCAGGTTGGACGCACGACCCAGAACCGTAGGTACTTTTGCCTCGCAAGTACGCCACTTTGAATCGGTTCGCGGGTTCATGACCTCGGCTACTCTTTTTGTGCTGGCAGATACCCCCTTTGCGGTCTTGTTCATTTTCGTCATCGCCTTGATCGCCGGTCCGGTTGCTTTGGTTCCTGTAGTCATGTTGCTGTCGGCATTCTTGGTTGGGTGGTGGCTGAAGTCACCCATAGAAAAATTGGCGTCTAAAAACATGAAGGAGTCCAACGAAAAGAACGGGCTTCTAATCGATGCCATCGACGGCATTGAATCGGTCAAGGCCAGTAACGCCGAATGGAAGGTGATTGCACGTTGGCGTGAGCTGACCGAGCGAATGTCGGTGGCAGAGTTGAAACTACGTGGCCTTACGGCACTTTCGTCCAATACAACGCAAACACTGCAGCAATTGAGTTACATCGGGCTCGTGGCCTGGGGCGCCTACAGTGTGACCGAGGGAAACTTGACCATGGGCGGGTTGATTGCCTGTACCCTTATCAGTGGTAGGGCGCTGGCGCCTTTGGCACAAATCCCTGGGATGATCAGCGCCTGGAAACACGCCCAAATTGCCTTGGAAGGGCTCAACCAGATCATGAGCTTGCCTTCCGACCGATCGGCTGATGCCAGACTGGTCATACCCGACCAATGTATGGGCGTGCTCGAGGCCAAAGAAGCCGCTTTTCAGCACGCCGACTCAAAACATGGGATCAGCGTCAAGCACCTCAAAATAGAACCCGGCGAACGGGTGGCGGTGTTGGGGCAGGTCGGCTCGGGAAAGTCCACTTTGATCAAGCTTCTGGCTGGGCTGTATGCTCCGTCGGCTGGTCACGTGTACCTGGATGGGGTGGACCAGATGCACCTCTCGCCCGAATACGTTCGGGAGCAGCTGGGCTATTTGCCACAAGACGTGCGGCTTTTCGAGGGCACACTGCGCGACAACCTCACGCTGGGCTTACCTGCGCCCACCGACACCCACATACTGGCCGCTGCAGCGTTGACGGGGCTTGATTCTGTCATCAAGGGCCATCCAAAAGGATTGGATCTGGCCATTTCAGAAGGCGGCAAGGGCCTGTCGGGCGGGCAACGCCAACTGGTTGGCCTTACGAGAATGCTGCTGGCTAGCCCGCGCGTGATGTTGCTCGATGAGCCTACTGCATCGTTGGATGCCGAGCTTGAATCCAAGGTGATCAAACACCTGTTCAGTGAGCTAGCGCCAGACCGCAGCCTGGTGGTGGTTACGCACAAGTTGGGGTTCTTGGCTTACGTCAACCGCATACTGGTGGTGGAAAGGGGCAAGGTCGTCCTCGACGGCCCGCGAGACTCGATCGCCAGACGCCTGCGACTCAATGTGCCTGTGGCCGTTCCCTTGAACCAACCCGGCGTGGTGCAGGGGGTGGCCGCATGACCCGACCAGTACATTCACATTCTTACCCCAGTGATAAACAGCGGCAACGCGCCGATTTGAGGGTCGGTGCCGTCAAGTTGCTCATATGGGCTGTGCTGGTGGTCTTGGTCTTGTTCCTTGCATGGGCCAACTGGGCGACCTTGGACACGGCGCTGAAGGCGGGCGAGACGTCGCTGGTGACGATCACGTTCAGCGAAGCGGTGGCTGGTTTTGCGCTGGAAGACCTGACGGCGGCCAACGGCACGCTGAGCAATCTGGCGCAGGATGAGCAAGACCCACTGGTCTGGACGGCGACGTTCACGCCGGATGCTGACGTTGAGGACACCACAAACGTGGTGAGCTTGGCCGACACCTACACCGACGTGGCGGGTAACGCGGGCACGACGGCGAGCAGCAACAACTACGTGATCGACACCTTGGCGCCGACGGCGACGATTGTGGTGGCGGACACGGCGCTGAAGGCGGGCGAGACGTCGCTGGTGACGATCACGTTCAGCGAAGCGGTCACGGGATTTAGCAACGTCGATCTGACGGTGGCCAACGGCACATTGAGCGCGGTGAGCAGCAGTGACGGTGGTGTAACCTGGACGGCGACATTCACGCCGACGGCTGACATTCAAGACACCAGCAACGTTATCACGCTGGATAACACGGGTGTGACAGACGCGGCGGGCAACGCAGGCGTGGGCACGACCGATTCGAACAACTACGTGATCGACACGCTGGCGCCGACCATCTTGAGCATGGCCTCCAACGGAGCGGCAAGGACGATCACCCTCACTTACAGTGAGGCGCTTGATGAAGCCAATACGCCGTTGCCAACTGCTTTTGCTGTGACGGTCAATGGCGCGCCAAACGCAGTCACTGCCGTGTCGGTCAGCGGTTCTGTGGTCACATTGACACTTGAAGATCCATTTGTGTCAGGTGTTTCTGTCAGCGTTACTTATATCGACGCGCTCGGCGACGACATTGCGACGATCCAAGATTTGGCGGGTAACGATGCCTCCGGATTCACAACCGCAGTCGTGGCTGACGGCTATGTGCGCGGTGCGCAGATTTACTTGGATGCCAACGACAACGGACTGGCAGACCAAGGCGAGGCGCTCGCGGGTGTGGTGACCGATGCATTTGGCAACTTCTTTCTGCCTGCCAATGCCAACCCCGAAGGCTATGCCATCATCGCTGTGGGGGGTGTCAACATCGACACAGGGGTGGTGAATACTGTGCCGCTGAAGGCGCCCGCAGGCTCCACCGTCATCAACCCGCTGACCACGCTGGTCCAATCGTTGGTCGAAAGTGATTCTCAACTCACCACTGAAACTGCTACAGCAAAGGTCATCCTTGCCCTTGGTCTGCCAACGGACATTGACCTGACTAGCTATGACCCTCTGGCTGTATTGTTGTCTGCAGACCCCCAGTCGCAAGACTATACAGATGCATTGGCGTTGCAAAAGGCGGCTGCCCAAGTGGCGACTCTGGTGGCTTTGGTGAATGACAGTGCTGGTGCAGAAGCCGCAGCCGAGGTCGTGGCGAGCTTGACGCAACAAATTGCTCTCGCAACCGATCCGCTTGACCTGACCGACCAGGCCATCCTGAGCTCGGTACTGCGTGTGCCACCCCAAGACGTCCCTAGCGCTTTTACAAACGCTTTGACAGACATTGCCACGGCAACAGACTTGGCCGGAATTACCCAAGCCCAAGCCGATGCGCTGGACACTGTTGCGCCTGCGGCCCCGTTGTCTGCCACACTCGTGGACGGTTCGGACAGTGGCGTGAAGGGTGACAACATCACCAATGACACCACCCCCACCATCCGGGTGGCACTGAACGTCACCGCCACTGACGGAACGGCAGCCGTGGTGGGCAATATCCTGAACTTGTCGGTCAATGACGAGCCACTTTTGCCGATCACATTGTCAGCACAAGACATTGCGAACGGCTACGTGAATGTCACGTTGGATGGGTTGTCTGTTGATGGTTCGTATACCGTCAGAGGCAACATCACCGATTTGGCTGGTAATTTCATCCAACCTGCCCCAATCCTGCCTGGGTTCACGCTGGACACGCTGGCGCCGACGGCGACGATTGTGGTGGCGGACACGGCGCTGAAGGCGGGCGAGACGTCGCTGGTGACGATCACGTTCAGCGAAGCGGTGGCTGGTTTTGCGCTGGAAGACCTGACGGCGGCCAACGGCACGCTGAGCAATCTGGTGCAGGATGAGCAAGACCCGCTGGTCTGGACGGCGACGTTCACGCCGGATGCTGACGTTGAGGACACCACAAACGTGGTGAGCCTGGCCGACACCTACACCGACGTGGCGGGTAACGCGGGCACGACGGCGAGCAGCAACAACTACGTGATCGACACCTTGGCGCCGACGGCGACGATTGTGG
>Ga0208242_100380_pt1 | contig 33802 bp, 33 predicted proteins | sample SubbioAug_CSW13A_FD_184825 | JGI IMG/M metagenome (GOLD analysis project Ga0208242, IMG submission 184825) | Serpentinite rock and fluid subsurface biosphere microbial communities from McLaughlin Reserve, California, USA - CR12Aug_CSW13A (SPAdes) | ecosystem: Environmental > Terrestrial > Deep...
CGGCGCACTTTGACCAAGCCAACACCCAGAAAGTAGCCAACCGCCTGCTCAAACGGCTGCAGAGCATAGGCTACAACGTGCAGATAACGCCGGCTTGAATGAGTCGTGGAGTCTGGTTTCACTTCAGCCCCCGGTCGCCCGGCGGTTGCCGCTGCGCGCTGCGCCCTGGAAGGGAAAATAGGGGTCAGACCACGTTTTCCCTCGCACGGCCGCGTGCAGGCTGAACCCGTCGATGTCGGCGCACAGGGGCTGGCGCGATGTGGCCTCCTGCGGCATCGCACCTCGCAGAGTCAGCATCTTCTGCCCGGCGCGGGGCCCGAAGGCGATGCGGTAAGTGATGGCCGCAGCCTGCAGTGGTCGCAGGGTGCGTGCCTCGTCACCGTCGCCATCGGGCTCGGCCAGGTAGGTCTGGCCCATGTCCTCGACCAGCACGCCCCGGCGCGTGAGCATCTTCATCAGCCGGGCGATGATGGTCTGCAGCAGCGCGTGCAGTTCGTCTTCGGTGGGCACACCCGCCTCGATGAAGCTGGGCGCGCCGTCGGCGCCGCACCGGTACACGCCGTCCAGCACCAGGCCGTGAAGGTGGATGTTGAGGTTGGCCGCAGAGCCAAAGCGCTGGATCAGCGTGACGGCGCCGCCGTGGCCTTCGGCGGCCTTCAGCCCGGCGCGGTCCAGCAAATGGCGCGTGACCACGCGCTGCACCACCTGCAGCACCGGCGTGACCAGCTCGGGCTGCGCGGCCAGCAGCAGGCGCAGCGGGATCGGCAGCGACAGCACCCACTGCCGCACCGGCACATGCGGGATGACGTGATCCACCCGCTGCGCCGAGGTCTGCGACATGCGCCGCGCGCCGCATGAGGGGCAGAACCCGCGCCGCTTGCAGCTGAAGGCCAGCAGCTTGTCGTGGCCGCACTCCCCGCAGCGCAGCCTCAGAAAGCCGTGGGCCAGGATGCCGCACTCGAGGAAGGCATCGAACTCGCCCTTGATGAACTGCGGCAACTGCCATCCGGTGCTGGCTTCGGTGTGCGCGATGAAGCTGGCCGCGTGCTGCTGCACCAGGCGGTACAGCGTGGTCTGCTCGGGGCGGTGGCGCTCGTACTGGACCGGGGGTGCCATCGGGCGCCCTCTGGGGCTGTCGGCCGACGGCTTGCACGCATGGCTCCCGAGGGTGGTGACCTCGGACGGTCTTAAGCCGCGCACGGCGTCGCAATCGCCCTGCCAGGCGCCTACCTGCGGGTGCCTACTTCCAGGTACCGTAAGCGTGGTGAAGCGCGCCCGCCCGGGCGCGGTGACTTGCTCAGGCTGGGGGCGGCGTGTGAAGTGCCGGAGAGCGCTGCGCGTCGCGCCATTGCCGTGATGTGCGAGGCGGCACAAGGTCTGGACAAGGCGCTGGATGACGCTGGGGTGAGAAGGGCCACGCGCAGGGTCATCGCGGCGGCGGTTGCGGGCAATGTGGCGCGTTGCCTGGGCGGTGGGCCTGGTGCTCTCGCGCCAGCGCCAGATGCTGGACTGCAACGGCGATCTGCTGGCCATATTCGGCGCCACGCGCGAGCAGATCATCGCAGCACTCGTTCGAAGTCCTCTACCCCACGGCCTGCCCGCCGTCGAGCAGCGCGAGCGTGCTGTCCCACACGCGCGCCCAGATCGGCTCGTGCACGCCGTAGCGCGGCCAGATCGTGCAGTTGGTGAAGCCGATCTTCCAGACGCGCGGCTGCTCGCCGGCGGCGATGCGGCGGCGGTCGATCTCGGCGGCGACGCGTGCGATGGCGGCGTCGTCGATCAGCACGGCTTCACGAATCGCGACATCCGATCCCGACTGACAGGCACACGCTGGCTACGTGCGTGCGCCGATGACCCGAAGAACGCCAGCGCCAAGGTCGGCCGATGCTTCCGACGCCTGCATGCCCACGGACTGATCGCCAAGATCCCGCGCACCAGGCGCTGGCGGGTCACCGACTACGGGCGCAAGGTCATGGGCACGACGATGTACCTGCGCGAGCACCACTTCCAGAACGTCTACGCCGCTGTCGTGCACTGAACATCTTCGCAGGAAACAAGGAACTCACAGCAAAAGAGTCTATACCCGGGGCGCGCCGTTGCGTAGTGTGTGCAACTTTCGTTCTCACATCTTGTAGCCGATGGCGTAGAAGATGCTGATGGAGGCATCCCCGCCACCGCAGGACGATGTGGAATTGCAGGTTTCCCCGACGCAGTCCACGCGCACCTGTTCCAGCCCCGCATCGCGGTACCACTTCGCGATGTCCCCGCGATCGAAGCCCATCCACCGGTCGTTGTGCTCGGTGCGCAGGTATTCGTGCTCGTGGGCGTCCAGGTCCGTGATGACGAGCGCGCCACCCTTCTTGAGCTTTTGCGCAGCGTGGTGGATCGCGACGGCGGGGTGCTCGACATGGTGCAGGTACATGTTGGCGAACACATAGTCGAGGCTGTTGTCCTCGATGGGTAGCGACTCGGATTCGCCGACCTCGCATTGCAGGGCGGGGTTGCCGCCCATCTTTTTCCTGAGTTCGTCCAGCATCGATGGCGATTCATCGATGGCGATGACCCGGGCACCGTGCTGGAGCAGTGCTTCGGTGATGAAGCCCGTCCCCGCACCCAGATCGGCGGCAACGGCCCCGGGCTTGATTTCCGCCACGGTGAGCGCCTTGCGCCTCACGTTCTCGGAGAAGAAACCCTTGCGCATGGTGTCCCATTCGGTTGCTACGTCTTCGAAGTAGTTCTTGCTGCCCATGGCATGCTCCTTTGAGTGATTAACCTTTGATGCAGCAACGCTTGCGGCTCACGCTGGCGTCGCTCTTGTCGATGGAGAGGTAGATGGCGTCGGTCTGAGGGTCGGCGTGTTGCCACTCGTAGTAGCTACCCATGTCGATCTTCGACAGTTTCTGCACCTCGGTCAGGGCCAGCAGGGGCGAGCCCTTGTAGAGCAGCAGCCGTGTGGTGCGCTGCATTTCGTCGAACATGTCCGTCATGCCCGCGTCGGCCAGAAAGCGGTCGAGCCTGCCAAAGTCGTCCTTCGTGGTCCACGGGTTGAAGGTGATGAAGGTCGGTCGCACCCGCGCACCGGTGCCTTTGAGGATGGCCAGGCCTTGCTGCATGTCGGCCACGCTCATTCCCTTGTTGACGGCTTCCAGCACCGCGTCGTCGGGGAACTCGCATGCCGTGGTGAACTCCACGCAGCCCAGCTCTCTCAGTTCATGCACCGCAGCTTCGTAGCGGATGACGTCATCGAGCCGCACCGTCACATCGAAGGGCATGCCGGGATGCCGGGATGCCATGGCGCGGACGATCTGCAGGCCCCGCTGGCCGGTGCTGAAGAAATCCGCATCGACGAAAGTGATGTGCTCCGCGCCCAGGGCCACGACCCGATCGATGTCCATGTCGATAGCCACGGGCTCATGCTTGACCACCCGGCGCTCGTACGCAGCATACACGGAGCAGTAGGAGCAAGGATGGGCACAGCCCCGCATGGTCTCGATGTTGCCCACGACGAGACCGTTCTTGCGGGCATAGAGGTCCAGCGCCGGCAGGCCGCTGCGGTCCGGCGGCAGGTCGGACACCCGCTTGAGGCACTTGGCCGGCTTGGGCGAGCGCCCGTCCCACAAATGGGCCACCTCATCCAGTCCGTCGTCCTCGGCAAGCCGTTGGGCGATATCGCACAGCACCGGCTCATATTCGCCCAGCACCACACGGCAATCCTCGTCCAGAATGAATGTTTCCGGCTGCACCGTGGCATATTGATTATAGAAGATGATTGGCCCCCGAAAACCTTTCTTTCGAATGGTCAGGGCTTCCCGGATGGTGGGCTGTATGGCGGCGAAGATGGGAACGGAAAAGGCCACCGCATCGGCGCCCTCCCAGTTCAGCGGCATGTCCTGAAAACGGTCCACGACGTCCACGGCATGTCCCGCCTGCCTGATATGGGCCGCAGGGGAGGCCAGTCCGAGGGGCTGAAAGTCACCTTCGTCCAGGGAAACAAGCACCATTTTGACGGCAGAATTCATCGGTATTTCTCCAGTGTCACGCCAATGCGTGATGGCCGTTTCAACAGCAATCGCCGCCGGGCTGGCAGGCGGGGGTTTGCGTCGATTTGTTAGAGCCGCCGATGAATATGAAACTCTGGCTCATCGGGCCGTCCAGGAGGCTTTGGTAGGTCTTGTCGCATACGCTGGTCCGGCTGCCGCGCAGGTATTCATGCTTGTCGTCATCGTGGACGCGGCTGAATGGGCCGCGGTAAATGACTTCTTTGCCGCCGTATATACAGGGACCGGTCACGGGTTTCACCGCCGTCAAGGTGACGGACCGGAATTCAATGCCCTCCAGAACCTGCCAGGCTTCGTCGGTCCATTTGTCGAATGCGAGATCGGTAAATCCCGTGTCGGTGAATACACGCATGAACTCCTGTTCCTGGAATGCGCCCGAAATGCAGTCGGCCCACAGATCGGGGTTCTCCTGCAGGTTCTGCGGCACCTCTTTGTCGCTGACGACGTCGGCGATGGCCACGCGGCCCCCTGGCTTGAGGACGCGGTGGATCTCGCGGATGAGCTGCTGGCGCTCGTCCTTGCCGACCAAGTTCAGCACGCAATTGGAGATCACCAGGTCCACGGAACCGTCCGTGACCGCCGGCGGCGTCTGCCGCAGCCAGTCCTCGTATCGCGCCATGGAGTCACGGTTCGTGATGGGATTGCTGGCGATGAATTTCTCGACCTGCTCGAGGTCGGTTTTCAAATCCTGTATCCGGCATTTAATGAAATCCACCGGCCGAGTGCCGAATGCGATGGCCATGGGGTTTCGGTATTTCCTGGCCAACGCCAGCATGTCGTCGTTGACATCCACACCGATCACGTGTCCGCTCGGGCCGACTAATTGACTGGCCATATAGCACATCTTTCCGGTGCCGGAGCCGAGGTCCAATACGACGTCACCGCTGCGGACATAACGTGACGGGTCTCCGCAGCCATAATCCCGCTCGATGATTTCCTTGGGCAATGCTTCCAATAATCTGGGGTCATAGCTGGTGGGGCAGCATAGATTGGGTTTCGCGATGCGCGCACCTTCAGTATAACGGTCGCGCACAGCGCCCTCCAGGATAGCAGCGTTCTGCATGGGAAATCCTCCGGTTGGAATTGAGTGTCACATCCCCCCACTGGCGGCTGCCCCAGCAGCACCAAAGCTTCCACCAATCACCGCACCAGTCGCAACGTTGCCAAGGAACCTATGGGTATTCCAAGCATGATTTCCACGCCAAACACCAAGCGCAAATCCGCCACCGCCGACCGCCCCGCCAACCAAGCCACCAACAGCAAACGGCGCCAACGCCCCCTTGGTCTCCTCCATCTCCTGCGGCGACAGCACGGCCACCCGCAGCGGCTCATGGCCGGGCACGAACAGCGCTTGCAAGTCGGCCGCGCTGAAGGGCTCTGGTGGCGTCAGCGCCAGCACGGGCAGCTCTGCCGGCAGGGAGCCTGCCGCCACCAGCGCGGGCAATTCTGCCAGCGCCGGCTGTGTGGGCCGCTCAGCCACCAGCTCAGCCACCGCTACCGCTTGCACAGGTTGCAGCGCCAGCACGCCCGGCACTTCTGCGTACAAACCCTCAGCCGCCAGCGCCGGCCCCGCCAACATCCCCGTGGCCGCCAAGGCCAGTGCCCACCTCAGTACCATCCGCTTCATCTTCATCATGATAAACTCCAATTGCATTTTGATGACAAAAAACCGCCTCGGTCTCACCCGAGGCTCCCTTTGGCCCTGCGTCAACAAGGCCAAACCCTTTGAGGCGTGCGCTGTCTGCAGCGCACGCACTCCATTTTTCCCCTGCTTGAAGCTCCGCCTGCCTTCAACCCCCAGTCGCCCGGCGGTTGCCGCTGCGCGCTGCCGCTGCGCCCTGGAAGGTGTAGAGCCAGTTGAGCCGGAACTCGGCCCCGCCGCGCCCCGAGGCATTGAGCTTGAGGGTGCCGTTGAGGGTGTTGCCGCGCGCTATGCCGTAGCCCACTGCCAGCACTAGGTCGGTGGCACTGCGGTCGCTGCCTTGGCGCACGCCGTCGCGCCGGGCAGTGCTGCGGTGCGTCCATTGCACGCCGGTGCTCAGGGTGACGCGGTCGTTCACAGCAAAGCCGACCGATGGGTGCAGCAAGACCAGGTTGCCGGGCTGTAGCTGTTCGCCGCCGTCGCGCCGGCTGCGGTTGAGGCGGTAGGCGCCGGTGAGCGAGAACACGATCGGGTCGATCGCGGTGTAGGTGGTCAGCCCGAGCGTGAGCGCACGCGCATGGGCGTTGGCGGCGCGCTGGCGCTCGAGCACGGCCAGCTCGGCAAAGCCGAGCAGCGCCGGGCCGTTGCGGTCGGGCCGAAACTGGTGGTTCAGGCCCAGCCAGAGGTCGGCCAGACGCCCTTCGCTGTGGCTGCGGCTGATCTGGCCGGGCTCGCTGCTGCGCTGGCGGCTTTGCAGTGCGCTCAGGCGGCCATAGATTTCGGTGTGCTCGCTCAGGCCGTAGCGCAGCCCGAGGCTGGCGACGAAGGTGTCGGAGTTGTCGATCCGCTCGCCGATGGCGGTGGGCAGCAGGACGAAGGTGGCGGCGCCAGTCTGCACTTCGATCGGCTCGCCCGTGGCCACGCCTTGGCGCTCGAGGTTGGCGTAGGTCAGCCCCAAATCCAAGCGCCACTGGCCGCGCTCGGTGATCAGGTCTTCGACCGTCAGAGGCAGATCGGCCCAAGCCGCAGGCGCGGCCAGCAGACCCATGACAAGACATAGCGCACGCCAATTCATAGCACTCCCTGTACCGTTGTTTTTGACAGCGCTACTCTACCCCCCCCCGCGATTTTGCAAGGGGGAAATTGTAACAATTTGTAATAAATGGTCCAACCAAAGGTGCGCAGCAAGCCCCGCGCTGAAGCACTAAAATCAGCCCATCGCCCGGCCCCAAGCGCCGGCCACCACCCCCTCACCAGCGCAACCATGGGACGCACCCTCTACGACAAAATCTGGGACGAGCACGTCGTCCACACCGAAGCCGACGGCACCGCGTTGCTCTACATCGACCGCCATCTGGTGCACGAAGTCACCAGCCCGCAAGCCTTCGAGGGCTTGCGTGAGTCCGGGCGCAAGGGCTGGCGCGCGAGTTCGGTCGTGGCCACCGCCGACCACAACACCCCCACCCACGGCTGGGAGCACGGCTACGAGGGCATCGCCGACCCGATCAGCAAAGAGCAGATCGTCACCCTCAACACCAACATCGCCGAGTTCGGCGCCGCCGCCTTCTTCCCCTTCATGCACCCGCGCCAAGGCATCGTGCACGTGGTGGGGCCGGAAAACGGCGCCACGCTGCCGGGCATGACCGTGGTCTGCGGCGACTCGCACACCTCGACCCACGGCGCCTTTGGCGCGCTGGCGCACGGCATCGGCACCAGCGAAGTCGAGCACGTGCTGGCCACGCAGACGCTGCTGGCCAAAAAAGCGCGCAACCTGCTCATCCGCGTCGAGGGCCAGTTGCCCCGGGGCTGCGGCGCCAAAGACATTGTGCTGGCCATCATCGGCCGCATCGGCACGGCGGGCGGCACCGGCTACACGATCGAGTTTGGCGGCAGCGCCATCCGCGCGCTGTCGATCGAAGGGCGCATGACGGTGTGCAACATGGCGATCGAGGCCGGTGCCCGCGCTGGCTTGGTGGCCGTGGACGACAAAACCATCGCCTACCTGCAAGGCCGTGCGCTGGCGCCCACGGGCCTCGAGTGGGAGCAGGCCGTGGCCTACTGGCGCACCCTGCAGTCCGACCCCGATGCGGTGTTTGACGCCGTGGTCGAGCTCGACGCGGCGCAGATCGCGCCCCAAGTGACGTGGGGCACCTCGCCCGAGATGGTGCTGCCGATCACGGGCAATGTGCCCGACCCCGACCAAATCAAAGACGCCAACCAGCGCGCCGCCACCGAGCGCGCGCTGCACTACATGGGCCTGCAACCGGGCAAGGCGCTGGCCGATATCCATGTGGACAAGGTGTTCATCGGTTCGTGCACCAACAGCCGCATCGAAGACTTGCGCCAAGCCGCCGAGGTGGTGCAAAAGCTGGGACGGAAGGTGGCGCGCAACGTGCGTCAGGCGCTGGTGGTGCCGGGCTCGGGCCTGGTTAAGGCGCAGGCCGAACGCGAAGGGCTGCACGAGATTTTTCGCGCTGCCGGCTTTGAGTGGCGCGAACCCGGTTGCAGCATGTGCTTGGCGATGAACGCCGACCGGCTCGAACCCGGCGAGCGCTGCGCCAGCACCAGCAACCGCAACTTTGAAGGCCGCCAAGGCGCCGGTGGGCGCACGCACCTCGTCAGCCCAGCCATGGCGGCGGCGGCGGCCATCCACGGCCACTTCGTCGATATCCGTACCCTCGCCTGAATTCTTTTCCAGGAGTTTTGCCATGAAAACCTTCCTCACCCTGCTGCTGTTGAGCGCCAGTTTGGCCTTGGGCGGCTGCGCCACCGTCGCCGGCATCGGCAAAGACGTGCAACGCGGCGGCCAGATCATCCAGGACGCCGCCCGCTGAGCGGCGCCCACACCCCTTTACGCTCCGATGCAAGCCTTCACCGTACACCAGGGCTTGGTGGCCCCGATCGACCGCGAAAACGTCGATACCGACGCCATCATCCCCAAGCAGTTCCTCAAATCCATCCGCAAGACCGGCTTTGGCCCGAATCTGTTCGACGAGTGGCGCTACCTCGACGTCGGCCAGCCGGGGCAAGACCCGGCCAGCCGGCGCCCCAACCCCGACTTCGTGCTGAACCAACCGCGCTATGCCGGGGCGTCGATTTTGCTGGCGCGCAAAAACTTTGGCTGCGGCTCCAGCCGCGAGCACGCGCCCTGGGCGATCGAGCAGTACGGCTTTCGGGCCCTGATCGCACCCAGCTTTGCCGACATCTTCTTCAACAACTGCTTCAAAAACGGCCTGCTGCCGATCGTGCTCCCCGAAGCCACCGTGGCCAGTTTGTTTGACGCCGTGCACGCCTTTGCCGGCTACCGCCTGACCATCGACCTGCCGCGCCAGTGCATCGTGCTGCCGCAGGGCGAAGAAATCGCTTTCGAGGTCAACCCCTTTCGCAAGCACTGCCTGCTCAACGGCCTTGACGACATTGGCCTGACGCTGCGCCACGCCGACACCATCCGCAGCTTCGAGGCCCAGCGCCTAGCAAGCAAACCGTGGCTGGCGCGTACTTGGCTGGGCTGAGGCCAGCACCTGCAACCTTATCCGGCTGACCCGCGCCGCCGCCCTTTGGCCCCGACCGCCTTACTCGACCCACCCAGCGCCCACGCCCGGGCCTCACGCCTTTCAGCTCACAACCCATGAAAATCGCAGTCCTCCCCGGTGACGGCATCGGCACCGAAATCGTCGCCCAAGCGCTCAGCGTGTTGCAGGTTCTGGGTTTGCCGTTCGAGTTCGAGCACGCCGCGGTGGGCGGTGCCGCCTACGAGGCGCACGGCCACCCGCTGCCCGAGGCCACGCTCAAGCTGGCGCAGCAGGCCGACGCGGTGCTGTTCGGCGCCGTGGGCGACTGGAAATACGACCGGCTCGAGCGCCACCTGCGGCCCGAGCAAGCCATTCTGGGGCTGCGCAAGCACCTGGGGCTGTTTGCCAACTTCCGCCCCGCCATCTGCTACCCGCAGCTGGTCGATGCCTCCAGCCTCAAGCCCGAGCTGGTGGCCGGGCTCAACATCCTGATCATCCGCGAGCTCACCGGCGACATCTACTTCGGCCAACCGCGCGGCCGCCGCAGCGCCCCAGACGGCCCCTTTGCCGGCAGCGAAGAAGCCTTCGACACCATGCGCTACAGCCGGCCCGAGATCGAGCGCATCGCCCACGTGGCCTTCAAGGCCGCGCGCCAGCGCAACAACAAGGTCACCAGCGTGGACAAGGCCAACGTGCTCGAGACCTTCCAGTTCTGGAAAGACGTGGTGAGCGCAGTGCACGCCCAGTACCCCGACGTGGCGCTGGAGCACATGTATGTCGATAACGCCGCGATGCAGTTGGTCAAGCGCCCCAAGGCTTTTGACGTGATCGTCACCGGAAATATGTTTGGCGACATTTTGTCCGACGAGGCCTCGATGCTCACCGGCTCGATCGGCATGCTGCCCTCGGCCAGCCTGAACGAGCGCGGCCAGGGCCTGTACGAGCCCAGCCACGGCAGCGCGCCCGACATCGCCGGGCAAGGCGTGGCCAACCCGCTGGCCACGATTTTGAGCGCGGCCATGATGCTGCGCTTCTCGCTCGGCCAGCCCGAGGCGGCGGCGCGCATCGAGGCCGCAGTGCAAACCGTGCTCGAGCAAGGCCTGCGCACGCCCGACATCATGGCCCCCGGCTGCACCCGCGTCGGTACGGCGCAGATGGGCGCGGCGGTGCGGGCGGCGCTGGGCTGATCCAAGCTCCCTAATTCCAGCCAGCTCCACCGGTGTTAGTCTCTATGCAAATGCTGCCGCAGTGGCTGTACCCTTGGGTGCCCAGCATCGTGCTCGGTGCGCAGATCACCCTGCTCATCGTGGGTGCGTGGCTGCTGCGCGCCCTGTTTGGGCGCTTGGTGCGGAGTACCAGCACGCGCCATGGGCTGCCACCCGAGTTTACGTTTGTCGCCTTGCTCGCGGGCAAGATCGTGATCTACGGTGCCGCCCTGTTGCTGGTGCTCGACCGCCTGGGGGTTTCGGCCACCGTGCTCTGGACCGCGTTCACCGGCTTTGCGGCCGTGGCGGCGGTGGCCTTTTTTGCCGCCTGGAGCGTGCTGTCCAACATTTTTTGCAGTTTTTTGATCTTTGTTACCGGCATCGTGCGCTTGCACGACCACATCGAAGTCGTGGAAAACGGCCAAACCGCTGGGCTCAGGGGCCAAGTGATCGACATCAATCTGATCTACACCACGGTGCAGGAACACAGCGCCGACGGCTCGGGCTCGACCCTGAAGTTTCCCAACAGCATGTTTTTTCAACGCATCACGCGCACTTGGCCGGGCGAGCCGCCCGCGCCAGTGGTCGCGCCCACGGGCGCCGGTGCCGCCTCCCAGCCGCCCAGCGGCGGCGCTACGCCCTAATTGCACCCCCCGGGGGACGGCGGCGCCAGCGCCTCCAGACCCACGCATAAATCACGCCGTTGAACCCCAGCACCAGCGCCCCGAGCAGGTATTGCAGCTCGCGCGTCAGGCCTGCGGGGTAGATCACGGCCAGCAAGTAGTGCTCGATGAAGCCGCCCGGGGCCATGCCGGCCTGGCCGGCCTGGAGCCGGAAATGGTTTTCGATGTCGGTGAGCGGGCACGGCGCCCCGGCGATCATGACATAAAACGCCCAAGCCGCGCACGGCAGTTGCAGCCACGGCACCCAGCGCCACCACAGCGCCAGCACGGCTCCGAACACCGAAAAAACAATGTAGAGCAGGTGCAGGCTCATCACCGCTTCGGCCGCGATTTGGTACCACATGGCAGTTTTGCTCCAGACGAAAGAGGCCATCAAAACCCGCGGGCGCTGTGGCGCAGCGCAAACTGCGCTGTCAAGGCCGCAGAGCACCGCAGCGGTCGCCATCGGCTAGAATGTACGACCATGTTTGCCGCCCAATCGTTCACCTCGAACCACACCACCGCCACTCCGGCACGGGTGTGGGGGCGCGCAATCGTTAAAGCCACGACCGGCTAAACCCCAGCCCGGTTCGTCGCGCGCCCCCACCCGGCCAGACGAGCCGGGCAGGACGGTACCCGGGGTCTGGATCCGTATTTCTGCAACCTGAAAGGGCGTTCGTCATGAGCAAGTTGGTAGGTCTGGTGGGCTGGCGCGGCATGGTCGGCTCGGTGTTGATGGATCGCATGACGGCCGAGGGCGACTTCGCGCACATCGACCCGGTGTTCTTTTCCACCTCCAACGCCGGCGGCGCCGCCCCGGCGCAGGCCCAAAGCCAGCGCACACTGCAAGACGCCAACGACGTGGCGGCCTTGGCGCGCTGCGACATCATCATCACCTGCCAGGGCGGAGACTACACCAAAGCCGTGTACCCGCGTCTGCGCGCCAGCGGCTGGCGCGGGCACTGGATCGACGCCGCCTCGGCGCTGCGCATGGAACCCGAGGCCGTGATCGTGCTCGACCCGGTCAACGAGGGCCTGATCCGCCAGCGCTTGGCTGCCGGCGGGCGCGACTGGATCGGCGGCAACTGCACCAACTCGATTTTGCTCATGGGCCTGTGCGGCTTGTTCCGCGCCGATCTGGTGGAGTGGGTCAGCTCGATGACCTACCAAGCGGCCTCAGGCGGCGGCGCCAACCACATGCGCGAACTGCTGCAAGGCATGGGCGTGTGCCACGCCGCCGTGGCCGCCGACTTGGCCAACCCAGCCAGCGCCATCCTGGACATCGACCGCAAAGTGGCGCAGGCCATCCGCCACGAGGTGCCGCGCGAGTATTTCGGCGCCCCGCTGGCCGGCGGCCTGATCCCGTGGATCGACGCGCAGCTCGACAACGGCCAGTCCAAAGAAGAATGGAAAGGCCAGGCCGAGGTCAACAAAATCCTGGGCACGGCCCAGACCATCCCGGTCGATGGCCTGTGCGTGCGCATCGGCGCCATGCGCTGCCACAGCCTGGCCCTCACGCTCAAACTCAAGCATGACCTGCCGCTGGCCGAAATCGAGGCCCTGATTCGGGGCGGCAACCCCTGGGTCAAATGGGTTCCCAACGAGCGCCCGGCCAGCGTGGCCGAGCTTACGCCAGCAGCCATCACCGGCGGCTTGCAGGTGGGCGTGGGCCGGGTGCGCAAGCTCAACATGGGGCCGCAGTACCTGTCGGCCTTCGTGATCGGCGACCAACTGCTGTGGGGCGCGGCCGAGCCACTGCGGCGCATGCTGCGCATTCTGCTAGCGGCCTAAGGGCATGGCGGCAAGGGGAATATAAAATCTGTTGCACCAGTGCAACGCAAATCCCCTGCTTGGATGCCATTTGGGCCCCAGATTTGCTTCGGGCTGCTTCTGAGCTTGTGTGTGCAAGCGCTTGATGTTATGGTCGAATATCTTTGAAAATGACAGAGGTGTCTGTGCCGAATTGCCCTTCAAAAATGCACCCCACGGGACCTGTTGCCTTGGCCACCGACAAACCACCTGCGCCACCCCATCGGCTGCGCTGGCGCTCGGTGGCGAGCGCGGCGGCCTTGGTGGCGGCCTTGGCGGTGCCTGCCAGCCAAGCTTGGGCGGTGGCGCTGGGAAGGGTGACGGTGCAATCGCAACTGGGTGAGCCGCTGCGCGCCGAAATCGACTTGCCCCAGCTCAGCGCCCAAGACGCCGCCACCTTGCAAGCCAGCGTGGCGGCGCCCGAGCGCTTTCAGGCGCTCAACCTGAGCTTTAACCCGGCCTTGGCCGATTTGCGCTTTCAATTGGTCACGCTGCCCGACGGCCGCAGTGTCTTGCGCCTGAGCAGCACCGCCGCCATCAACGAACCCTTCCTCGATTTGCTGGTGCAAGCCAACTGGGCCAATGGGCAGCTGCTGCGTGGCTACACCCTGTTGTTCGACCCGCCCAATTTGCGCCCGGCTCCGGCTCCGGCGCCACAGCCGCCGGTTGCGGTTGCACCTCCAGCACCTCCCGCGCCAGCGCCCGCGCCCTTGGTGACCCAGGTGCGTCCGGCCGTGCCGCTGCCCCCAGCCGTCCCTGCCGCCGCCGCACCTGCACGACCCCGCGCCCAAGCGCCTGCCGCCGACCCCACCCCCGCGTCGATCACGGTTCGGCGTGGCGATACCGCCGGCCGCATCGCGCAGGCGCACCTGCCCGGCGGGGTGTCGCTCGATCAGATGTTGGTGGCGCTGCTGCGCGCCAACCCACAAGCGTTCATCGGCGACAATGTCAACCGGCTGCGCGCTGGCGCGGTGCTCGACCTGCCCAGCGCCGAAGCGGCCAACGCCACCCCCGCCCCTGAGGCGCGCCGCATCGTACAAGCCCACAGCCAAGATTTCAACGAGTTTCGGCGTCGCTTGGCCGCATTGGCCCCGGCTCAAGCAGCACCCGAAGCCACCCGCGCCGCTGCCGGTGCGGTGCAAGCCGAAGTCACCGATCCACGACCCGCCGCCGCCGTGCAAGACCGCCTGACGCTCGAGCGCGGCGCCTTGCCCGGAGCCGCTGCCGACCAGTTGGCCCAAGCGCGGCAACAGCAGGCCACGCAGCAGCAAATCACCGAAGTCGAGCGCAACCTGCAAGAGCTCGAGCGTCTGCGCCAAGCTGCGCAGGCCCCTGCCCCGGCCCCTGCAGCGCCGGCCGCTGCCGACGCCACACCAGCTGCGGCCGAAACCGCGGCGGCACCCACACCCGCCGCACCAGTCCTCGAGGCCCCGGCATTGGCTGCACCGCCTGTTCCTCCAGCCCCGGTTGCCGCACCCCCAGCCCCTGCTGCCCCACCAGCGCCTGCGCCGGCCGAAGTGGCTGCGCCCGGTTTGCTTCAGACCCTCAGCACCCACCCCTTGGCGCTGCCCGCAGCGGGTGGTGCCGCAGCCTTGCTGCTGCTGGGGCTGCTGGCCGCGCGCATCCGCAGCCGCCGACAGCAAAATCAAGCCGCTTTGGCTGACCGGGACGATCCGCAATCGGAATCCGAGAACGATGCGCTGGCCGATGCGCCGACCGATGCGCAAGCGACCTCGATGATGTATTCGCCCAGTCAGCTCGATGCGGGCGGCGACGTCGATGCCGTGGCCGAGGCCGAGGTGTACCTGGCTTATGGCCGCGAAAAGCAGGCCGAAGACATTTTGCTCGAATCCATCCGTCTGCATCCGGATAGACTGCCTGCACACCTCAAGCTGCTCGAAATTTACGGTCAACGGCGCGACTTGCCCGCTTTCAACGCCGCAGCCCAAACCTTATACCAAGTGAGCGGGGGCACGGGCGACGCCTGGGAGCAGGCGCGCGAGGCCGGCCAGCTGCTCGACCCCGACAACCCCTTCTACCAACTGGTTCCCAGCAGCGCCCCTCCAGCCAGCGCCCTTCTAGGCAGCGCCACGTCAGAGGCAGACAGCCCGTCATCGGTGGTGCCAGATTTTGATTTGGGATTTGCCGAATCCAAATCCGACGCTCTCTCTGAACCCGCATCCCACTCCGGCCCTGCAACAACTTCTGGCCCCGCCTCGCGGCAAGCCATGGATGCGGCCGATGAGGAGCTCGAGTCCCTGCTCGCAGGCACCCGAAAACCCACCACCCCCACAACCGACTTGGCTTTCGATTTCGACTTCGACACCACACCGAAGCCCGCACCGTCGCCTGCGGCAGATACGCCAACCACTGCAGCTTTGCCGAGCGCCATTGCTGCACATGAAATCGACTTCGATCTCGACCTTAGCGACTTCAATACCCCTACACCCAAACAGCCCCCCATCACCCCGAGCGAACCGCCCACCTCAACCCCCGAACCCAACTTGGCTGCCACCTTGCCCAGCAGCGTGCAAGATCTGTCGCTGGACCTCGATCTCGACCTCGAACCCTCAGGGGCCGACCCGCTCGAGACCAAGCTGTCGCTGGCGCAAGAGTTCGACGCCATCGGCGATACCGACGGCGCGCGCTCGCTGGCGCAAGAAGTCGAGTCCGAGGCCACCGGGGCGCTCAAAGAGCGGGCTCGGGCCTTTTTGGCGCAGTTGGGCTAAGCGCCCCCAAGTCCCCGCTGGCACCCCCCCCTTCAGAAAGCCCACGCCTTTGCGCCTCGCGCTCGGACTCAGCTACTCGGGCAGCGCCTACCAGGGCTGGCAGAGCCAAGCCAGCGGCCAGACGGTGCAAGACCACTTGCAGGCCGCACTGGCGACCTTCACCGCCGCCCCGGCCGTGAGCACCCTGTGCGCCGGGCGCACCGACGCCGGCGTGCACGCCCTGATGCAGGTGGTGCACTTCGACACCCCAATCGAGCGCCCGCTGCACGCTTGGGTGCGCGGCTGCAACCGCTACCTGCCGCCCGACATCGCCATCCAGTGGGCGCAGGTGGTGCCCGCCAGCTTTCATGCCCGTGCCAGCGCGCTGGCGCGGCGTTACGTCTATGTGCTGCTCGAATCGGCTGTGCGCCCGAGCTTGGAACACGGCCGCGCCGGCTGGGTGTTTCGGCCGCTGTCGCTGCCCGCTCTGCAGGCGGCGGCGGCGCACCTGCTGGGCCGGCACGACTTCACCAGCTTTCGCGCCTCCAGCTGCCAGGCGCTCTCGCCCGTCAAGCACCTGCGCCGGCTCGATATTTCGCGCCACGGCGCCTACTGGCGCTTCGAGTTCGAGGCCGACGCCTTTTTGCACCACATGGTGCGCAACCTCATGGGCTGCCTGCTGGCCGTGGGCCAGGGTTTGCACGCGCCCGACTGGATCGCGGACGTGCTGGCGGCGCGCAGCCGCGCCGTCGCTGCGCCCACCTTCGCCCCCGACGGGCTGTATTTTCTGGGCCCGGTCTATGCGCCGCACTGGGGCCTGCCAGACCGGGTTGCGGGGCTGGACTGGTTGCCCCAAAGCCCCTAGTTGTCGCTTGCATCCCCGCCTGCTCCCACCTTTGCTCCCATCTTTGCTCCCACCTTTGCCACCCCCGCAGATAGCGCCCGTCCCATGCCACACCGCACCCGCATCAAAATCTGTGGCCTCACCCGCCCGTCTGACCTGCACTGCGCCACCGCCGCCGGGGCCGACGCCGTGGGCTTCGTGCTCTACCCGCCCAGCGCGCGCGCGCTCACGCCGGCGCAGGCGGGCGCGCTGGCGCGGCTGCTGCCACCCTTTATCACGCCGGTGCTGCTCTACGTCAACCCCAGCGCCGCCGAGGTGCAGGCCGGTTTGGCAGAGGTGCCCCACGCGCTGCTGCAGTTTCATGGCGACGAATCGCCCGCCCAATGCCAGGCGCTGGCCCAAGGCCGGCCCTATCTGCGCGCAGCGCGCATTCCGCTGGGTGCCGACGCGGCGCGCTTCGATCTTCTAGAATACGCCGAACAACACGCTGGCGCACAAGCGCTGTTGCTCGACGCCCAAGTGCCGGGCTACGGCGGCGCCGGGCATTCTTTTGACTGGACGGCATTCGATTGGTCACACCCCGCACTAAACGCCAGCTCTCGCCTCGTTTTGTCTGGTGGACTCACGCCTGCAAACGTGGCCGATGGCGTGCGCCTACTGCGCCCGTGGGCGGTTGATGTGAGCTCCGGGGTCGAGGCCGGGCGCGGCATCAAGTGCCCCGATTTGATCGCCCGCTTCGTCGCCGCTGTGCGCTTGGCCGATACGGCCCTCGCCGCACCCCAGCCCCTCACATCCCCACCGTCATGTCCAACGCCACCGCCACCGCCCTAGCCCCCACCAGCATCCCCCCTTACCAGCAACCCGACGCCAGCGGCCACTTCGGCCCCTACGGCGGTAGCTTTGTCAGCGAAACCCTCACCCACGCCCTGGCCGAGCTGCGCGAGGCCTACGCCCGCACCCAGCACGACCCCGAGTTCCAGCGCGAATTCCGCTACGAACTGGCGCACTTCGTCGGCCGGCCCTCGCCCATCTACCACGCGGCGCGCACCAGCCGCGAGCTGGGCGGGGCGCAGATCTTCCTCAAGCGCGAAGACCTCAACCACACCGGCGCGCACAAAATCAACAACGTCATCGGCCAAGCCATGCTGGCGCGGCGCATGGGCAAAGCGCGCATCATCGCCGAGACCGGCGCCGGCCAGCACGGCGTGGCCACCGCCACCATCTGCGCCCGCTACGGGCTCGAGTGCGTGATTTATATGGGCGCCGAAGACCTCAAGCGCCAGCTGCCCAACGTCTATCGCATGAAGCTGCTGGGCGCCACCGTGGTGCCGGTGACGTCGGGCAGCCAGACCCTCAAAGACGCGCTCAACGAAGCCATGCGCGACTGGGTCACGAACGTCGAGCACACCTTCTACCTCATCGGCACCGTGGCCGGGCCGCACCCCTACCCGATGATGGTGCGCGATTTCCAGTGCGTGATCGGCGAAGAATGCTTGCAGCAGATGCCCACCCTGCTGTACGAGCTCGGCCTGCCGGGCAACGGCGCCGAATTGCAACCCGATGTGGTGCTGGCCTGCGTGGGCGGCGGCAGCAACGCGATGGGGATTTTCCACCCCTACATCGACCACCCGCACACGCGCCTGATCGGCGTCGAGGCCGCCGGTGAAGGGCTCGAGAGCGGCCGCCACGCCGCCTCGCTGCAAAAGGGGCTGCCCGGCGTGCTGCACGGCAACCGCAGCTACGTGCTGCAAGACGAAGACGGCCAGATCATCGAGACCCACAGCGTCAGCGCCGGGCTGGACTACCCCGGCGTCGGGCCCGAGCACGCTTGGCTCAAAGACAGCGGCCGCGCCCAGTACGTGGGCATCACCGACGAGCAGGCGCTGGCCGCCTTTCACCGCCTATGCCGCCGCGAGGGCATCATCCCGGCGCTCGAATCCAGCCACGCGCTGGCCTACGCCTTCGAGCTCGCCCCCACCCTGCGCCCGGATCAATCGATTTTGGTCAACCTCTCGGGCCGCGGCGACAAAGACCTCGGTACCGTGGCCGAACTGGCGGGAGTGACCGTATGAGCCGCACCTCAATGAGCCGCATCCCAGCCACTTTCCAGCGCCTGCAAGCGCAGCGCCGCAAAGCGCTCATCCCCTACCTGACGGCGGGGTTTCCGCAGGCCGACTGCACCCCGGCGCTGATGCACGCGCTGGTGCAGGGCGGGGCCGACATCATCGAACTCGGGGTGCCATTTTCCGACCCGATGGCCGACGGCCCGGTGATCCAGCAAGCCGGTGAACGCGCGCTGCGCGCCGGCGTCGGGCTGGCGCAGGTGCTGGCCATGGTGCAAGCCTTTCGCGCCCACGACCCGCACACCCCCGTGGTGCTGATGGGCTACGCGAATCCGGTCGAGCGCTACCAGATCAAGCACGGCGCCGGGGCCTTCGCGCGCGACGCCGCTGCCGCCGGGGTCGATGGGGTGCTGATCGTGGATTACCCGCCCGAGGAATGCCAGGATTTTGCCGCCGCCCTCAAAGCCCAGGGGCTGGACCTGATCTTTTTGCTGGCCCCCACCAGCAGCGAGGCGCGCATGGCCGAAGTCGGGCGCGTGGCCAGCGGCTACGTCTATTACGTCTCGCTCAAGGGCGTGACCGGGGCCGGGCACCTCGACACCGCCGCCGTGGAAGCGATGCTGCCGCGCATCCGGCGCCACGTGCACATCCCCGTGGGCGTGGGCTTTGGCATCCGCGACGCCGCCAGCGCCTGCGCCGTGGGCCGCAGCGCCGACGCCGTGGTGATCGGCACCCGCCTGATCCAGTTGCTCGATGCCGCCGCACCCGGCCAGACCGAGGCCGTGGCGCGCACCTTCATGGCCGAGCTGCGGCTGGCGCTCGACGGGCTCGAGGGCGGCGGCGCTGGCGGCCCTGTCACGCTTGCGCCGGCGGGCAATCGGGGATAATCAGCGCCGTCGTAGCCCCCAGATCAGCAAGGAAAACCCGCATGTCCTGGCTCGAAAAACTGCTCCCGCCCAAAATCAAGCGCGCCGACCCGGCCGAGCGCCGCAGCATGCCCGAGGGGCTGTGGCTCAAGTGCCCCAGCTGCGAGGCCGTGCTCTACAAAAGCGACCTCGAGAAAAACCTCAACGTCTGCCCGCACTGCGCGCACCACCACCGCATCGGGGCGCGCGCGCGCCTCAACGCCTTTTTGGATGCCGAAGGCCGCTACGAAATCGGGCAAGAGGTGCTGCCCGTCGATGCGCTCAAGTTCAAGGACAGCCGCAAATACCCCGAGCGACTCAAAGAAGCACTCGAGGCCACCGGCGAGACCGACGCCCTGATCGTCATCGGCGGCGCGGTGCAGGGGCTAGATCTGGTGGCGGCGTGTTTCGAGTTTGACTTCATGGGCGGCTCGATGGGCTCGGTGGTGGGCGAGCGCTTCGTGCGCGGTGTCGAGACGGCGATCGAGCAAAAAGTGCCCTTCGTCTGCTTTACCGCCACCGGCGGCGCGCGCATGCAAGAGGGGCTGCTCAGCCTCATGCAGATGGCCAAGACCAACGCCGCCCTGACGCGGCTGGCCAAAAAGGGCCTGCCCTACCTCAGCGTGCTCACCGACCCGACCATGGGCGGCGTCAGCGCCGGCTTCGCCTTTGTCGGCGACGTGGTGATCGCCGAGCCCAAGGCGCTGATCGGCTTTGCCGGCCCGCGGGTGATCGAAAGCACGGTGCGCGTCAAGCTGCCCGAGGGCTTTCAGCGCGCCGAGTTTTTGCTCAACAAAGGGGCGCTGGACCTGATCTGCGACCGGCGCGAGCTGCGCTCCACGGTAGCCAACCTGCTGGCCATGCTGCAGCGCCAGAGCGCGGATGCGGTGCAGGCGGGTTGAACCCAGCGGTCGGCTTCAGAGGCCGATAGGCTATTGAGCGTATTTGATGTGGCGCGCATAGGAGCCGCCGGCAAGACGCAATGATCCTGCCCTTAAGGCAACAGACTGAGTGCCTGCATGTAGCGCGGGCTCACCATCAGCTCGTCCCACAGCGGCGCGGGCGCAGCGGGCAGCAGCTCGAGGCGGCGCTGCTCGCTCAGGGCGCTGGGCTGCCAGTGGCCTTCGATCTGGGCGCGGCTCAGGCCGTCGATGAGTTCGTCGATCGGCGCGCCGTCGTCCACCACGCTCTGGTTGCACAGCAGCACCAAGTCGCAGCCGGCGTGCAGCGCGGCCAGCGCGGCCTCGGTGCTGCCGATCTCGCGCCCGTCGAGGCGGCGCGCCCCGGCCATGCTCAGGTCGTCGCTGAACACGGCGCCGCCAAAACCCAGCTGCTGGCGCAAAATGCCCTCGATCCAGCGCGCTGAGAATCCGGCCGGGCGCGCATCCACCTGGCTATAGACCACGTGCGCGGGCATGACGGCGTCCAGGCTGGCTTGCAACCAGCCGTAGGGGGCGGCGTCGGCCACCATGATGGCCTCGAGGCTGCGCTCATCCACGGGAATCTCGTGGTGCGAATCGGCTGCCACATAGCCGTGGCCAGGAAAGTGCTTGCCGCAGTTGCGCATGCCCGCTTGCAGCAGGCCGTGCATGAGCGCCTGAGCCAGCACGCTGACCACGCGCGCATCGGCGCCCAAGGCGCGGTCGCCGATCACGGCGCTGCCGCCGTGGTCGAGGTCCAGCACCGGGGTGAAGCTCAGATCGACGCCGCAGGCACGCAGTTCGGCCGCCAGCACGTAGCCGCAAGCGGTGGCGGCGCGGCAGGCGGAGAGCGCGGCGGCGCCGGGTGGTTGCGCCACTTCACCCAGCCACATCTGGCCCAGCGCGCGCATGGGAGGCAGGTGCGTAAAGCCGTCGCTGCGAAAGCGTTGCACGCGCCCGCCTTCGTGGTCGACGCAGATCAGCAGGTCGGGGCGCACTTTTTTGATCTGCCGGCACAGCTTGGCGAGTTGGGCGCGGTTCTCCCAGTTGCGGCCAAACAGAATCACGCCGCCCACCAGTGGGTGTGCAAGGCGCTGGCGCTCGGTTTTGTTCAGCCGGGTACCGGCGACGTCGATGATCAGGGGGGCGTGTTGCATGGGTTGTGCTCCACCACCACGAAGCTGGTGGCATAGTCGGTTTCGTCGCTTAAAGTCACGTGGGCGCGCAGGGCGCGCGCCGCAAACCAGTCGTTGAGGGCGCCTTGCAGCTGCACACTGGGCTGGCCGCTGGGCAGGTTCAAGATTTCGCAATCGCGCCAGCGCATGGGGAGGTGCAGCCCTAGGCCGATGGCTTTGCTGAAGGCTTCTTTGGCGCTAAAGCGCGTGGCCAAGTAGCGCAGGCCGCGCTCGGGGCTGCGCGCGCTGCGCTGTTGCCAAACGGCCAGCTCGTGCGGTCCGAGCACGCGCTGGGCAAAGCGCGGCCCGTGGCGTGCCAGCGCGGCGCCGATGCGCCGGATGTCGCAGACGTCGGTGCCGATGCCGTAGATCATGGCCGGGGGGTGGCCGGGGTGGCCTGGGCGGCTGGGCTGGCCGCGGCTTCATCAATGCAGCGCAGATAGTCGCGCACCGTGGCGCTGTAGCCGAGCTCGAGCGCGTCGGCGATCAGGGCGTGGCCGATCGAGACTTCGCGCACACCGGGCACCTGGCGCAAAAAATCGCTCAGGTTGGCGCGGTTCAGGTCGTGGCCGGCGTTCACGCCCAGCCCGACATCCAAGGCGGCTTGGGCGGCGGCGGCGTAGCGCTGCAGCTGCGCTTGCAGCGCGGCGCTGGACGTGGCATTGGGCGGGCAGTCAGCGGCTGAGTGCGCTGCCGCATAGGGCTCGGTGTAGAGCTCTACCCGGTCGGCCCCGAGGGCGCGGGCTGCCGCCATCTGCTCGGGCTCGGCGTCCATGAACAGGCTCACGCGCGCACCCAGCGCCTGCGCCTGCGCGATCACCGGGCGCAGCCGCTCGGCGTCGGCCGGCAGGCTCCAGCCGTGGTCGCTGGTGTACTGGCCCACGCTGTCGGGCACGAAGGTGAGCTGGTGCAGCGGCAGGCTGCGCGCACGCAACTCGCGCGCCACCTCGAGCAGGTTGTGAAAGGGGTTGCCCTCGATGTTGTATTCGCGCTGCGGCCAGTCTTGCAGCAGTTCGGCGAGCTCGAACACATCGTGGCGGCGGATGTGGCGCTCGTCGGGCCGCGGGTGTACGGTGATGCCGTGCGCCCCGGCTTGCAGGCAGGCCTGCGCGGCGCGCGGCACGCTCGGGATGCCTAGGTGCCGGCTGTTGCGCAGCAGCGCCACCTTGTTCAGGTTGACCGACAAGGCGCAAGGCGGGGGGCTGGCAGCAGGGCGCATGGGGCGATCGGCAATAAAGGGATGAGGAATGAAAAAATGCGCAGCGGCTCTAGCCCTCAGCGGCACCAAGGCCGCACCGCACGGGCTGAATACAGATTTGCTGTGGGGTTTGGGCAAGGCATCGTGCAGGGCTCATCCGGGCAGCGCCACCCGCTGGCCGGCCAAGCGCTGCACCTGCTGCACCCAGCGCCGGGTTTGGAACTCGCGCACCCCGCTATGGTAGTGCAAGGCGGCGCGCAACTGGCGCCGCAAGGCCCCGCTGCGGTCTTGCTGGCACAAGGGCAACAGCACCGGCCACACCGTTTCTGCCTGCAAGGCCGCGTGCAGCGCCAGCCAATAGTCTGCGCTGCACGATGCGGTAGCGGAATCGGCACCGGCAGCGGGGGCATTGGGGGAAGCACGGCACTCCTCTTGCACCCGCTCTTGCACCCGCTCTTGCAACCGCCCCTGCTCCTGCGTCCGCCCCTGCGCTCCCACCCCATCCAGCCCCTCGAGCTGCCCGCCATCCGGTGCCACCACCTCGTGCAAGCCGCCCTGCGCTTGCAACTGGTAGCGGCGCTCGGGCTGCAGCGGCTGCAGGCTGGCGCTGTCGTGGTCGAGCGCCGGCAACCAGCCCAGCTCGCCCAGCAGCAGCAGCTCGAAGGCGCGCAGCACCCCGGCCTGCGGTGCGCCGGCGGCCAGCAGGGCCAGTGCTTGCGCGTAGTGGTCGAACAGCGCCGGGTGCGGGTCTTCGCGCGCCAGCAGCTTGAGCAGCAGCTCGTTGAGGTAGTAGCCCGCCAGCAAGGCCTCGCCGGGGGGCAGCAGCTGCCCGCCCGGCCAGTGTGCGGCCTTGAGGGTGCGCACCTCGGTCGCGCCGCCCCAGCTCAGGCGCAGCGGCCACAGCGCCAGCAGCACCGAGCGAAATTGCGAAGTCGGGCGCTTCACGCCCTTGGCCACCAGCGCCACGCGGCCGTGGTGGCGACTGAACACCTCGAGGATCAGGCTCGACTCGCTCCAGTCGTGGCGGTGCAGCACGAACGACGGTTCCTCGTGCACCCGGCTGGCCTTGGCCGCTGCCGCGCGCGCCATGGCGGCGCTCACTCGTAACCGAAGGAGCGCACGCGGGCCTCGTTGTCGGCCCAGCCCGAGCGCACCTTGACCCACAGCTGCAAAAACACCTTGCAGTCCCAGAGTTTTTCCAGCTCCTGGCGTGCTTCGCTGCCGATGCGCTTGAGCTTTTCCCCGCCCTCGCCAATCACCATGCCCTTGTGCCCCTCGCGCTCGACCACGATGGTGGCGGCGATGCGGCGCAGCGTGCCCTCTTGCTCGAACTGGTCGATCAGCACCGTGCTGGTGTAGGGCAGCTCGTCGCCGGTGAGCCTAAAGAGCTTTTCGCGCACCATTTCGGCCGCCATGAAGCGCTCGCTGCGGTCGGTCAGGGCGTCGGCTTCGTGCAGCCAGTCTTGCTGCGGCAGGTATTTTTCTACGATCGCCAGCAGGCGCTGCACGTCGCGCGTGCTCTTGGCCGACATCGGCACGTATTCGGCAAAAGCGTGGCTCTGCTGCATCTGCAACAGCCACGGCGCCAAGTCGGCGCGGTTGGCCACGGCATCGAGCTTGTTGGCCAGCAGCAGCGTGGGCACCTGCGGCGGCAGCAGCGCCAGCACCTGCGCGTCGGCGGGGCCAAAGCGCCCGGCCTCGAGCACAAACACGATCAGATCGACGTCGGCCACGGTACCGAGCACGGTTTTATTGAGGCTGCGGTTGAGCGCGTTGCTGTGCCGGGTCTGAAAGCCGGGTGTGTCAACAAACACGAACTGGCTCGCCCCTTGCGTGAGCACGCCGGTGATGCGGTGGCGCGTGGTCTGCGCTTTGGCTGAGGTGATGCTCACCTTTTGCCCGACCAGCGCGTTGAGCAGCGTCGATTTGCCCACATTGGGCCGCCCAACGATGGCCACCAGCCCGCAGCGGCGCGGGGCCTGCGGCTGGTGGGCTGCAGCCGGGTCTGGGGCCGCTGCGGCCTTGGGCAGCTTGCCCAAAGCCTGCGCCAACATGGCCTCGAGTTCTGCGGCGCTCTGGGACTCGGCAGCGGTGGCTTGGGCTGAATCTGGCGTGGGGGCTGGGGGCTTGCTGGTTTTCATGGCTTGGCGCTCTGGATTTGTTGCAGCAGCTGCGCGGCGGCGGCCTGCTCGGCGGCGCGGCGCGAGCTGCCTAGGCCGCGCGCGCTCTGGCCGGTCTCGTTGATCTGGCACTGCACCTCGAAGGTCTGCAGGTGCGCTTGGCCGCGCGTGGCCGCCACGGTGTAGCGCGGCAGCTGCATTTTGCGCCCCTGCAACCACTCTTGCAGGGCGGTTTTGGCGTCTTTGCCGTGCGCGCCCTGGCCCGGGCGCAGGTCGGTGCCCGCGTAAAGGCGGCGCACCAGCGCCTCGGCGGAAGCAAAGCCGGCGTCCAAATAAACGGCGCCCAACAACGCCTCGAGCGCGTCGGCCAAAATCGAGGCCCGCTGGCGGCCACCGGAGCGCGACTCGCCCTCGCCTAGGCGCAGCAGCTCAGGCAAGCCCAGCGCCAGCGCCAGCCGGTGCAGCGTGTCTTGCTTGACCAGGTTGGCGCGGGTGCGCGAGAGCTCGCCCTCGTTGTGGCTGTCTAGGTGCTGGTAGAGCAAGGTGGTGACGGCCAAGCTGAGCACCGAGTCGCCCAGCAGCTCGAGGCGCTCGTTGTGTTCGGCGGCAAAGCTGCGGTGCGTGAGGGCGCGCAGCAGCAAGGCGGGGTGGGTGAAGCGGTGCCCGATGCGCTCTTGCAGCGCCAGCAGCGCCGCCGGGGCAGTTTGGGCCGCCGGGGTCGCTGGGGCCGCCGTGCCCGCGTCGCTGGTGGGCATCAGTGGCTGCTTCCCCGGTATTTGAGCACCAAGTAAGCCGGCCCAAACAGGTGGATTTCTTCGTCGTAGGCGAACTCCACCAGCAGGCGGTCGTTGTCGCGCGTGATGATCAGATCGGCGCCCGTTACGGCGTCGAAATAGCCCACCGCGCGCGCGCGATCAAAGGCCGCTCGCACCTCGGCCGGAGTCTGGCCTGCTTGAGCAGCTTGGTGCATGGCGTGCCGAATCGACCGGTATTCGATCACTGTGGGCGCCACGCGCGCGGCCAGCACACCCAGCGCCGCCACCACGACCCCGATCAGGACGATGCCCAAAAAACTGACCCCACGCTGCTGACGCTTCATGAGTCGACTCCAATGCAATGCAAAAAACGCATCTTAATCAATCACCGCCGCCCGCGCTCACTCGAAGCGCCCGATGCGGCCCAAATCGCCAAAATTCATCCAGACGAAAAAGGCTTTGCCGACGATGTTGGCCTCGGGCACGAAACCCCAGAAGCGCGAATCGAGGGAGTTGTCGCGGTTGTCGCCCAGCACAAAGAAGTGCCCGGCCGGCACGGTGCAGGTCACGCCTTCGATGGTATAGCGGCACTGCTCACGGTACGGAAAGTCGGTGGCGCCGGGGATGAAGGCCGGGCGCTCGGCGTCGTTGAGGGTGCGGAAAGTGCGCCCATCCAAGGTCTCGGCGTACTGCAGCGAAAAGCGCATCGAATCCGGGTCGTAGAACTGCGGCAGCGCCTCGCGTGGCACCTTGACCCCGTTGATGGTGAGGCGCTTGTCGAGGAAGGCGACCTCGTCGCCGGGCACGGCCACCACGCGCTTGATGTAGTCTAGGTTGGGCTGCGGCGGGAAGCGAAACACCATCACGTCGCCGCGCGCGGGGGGGTTGTTGGGCAGGATTTTGGTGTGGATCACCGGCAGGCGCACGCCGTAGTGAAACTTGTTCACCAAAATCAGGTCGCCCACGTGCAGCGTGGGCAGCATCGAGCCCGAGGGGATTTTGAACGGCTCAAACAAAAACGAGCGCAGCAAAAAGACGATCAAAATCACCGGAAACAGCCCGGCGGTCCAATCGAGCCACCACGGCTGCAACAGGAGTTTGTGCCGCGCCGCCTCGACATCGACGTTATCGCCCTTGATTCCCAGCCGCTCAAACTCGGCCATGCGGCGCTGGTGTTCGGCCTCGAAGCGCTGCGCGGCGGCGCGGCGCTGGGGCAAAAAATGCCAGCGCTCGGCCACCCAATAAACCCCGGTCACCGCCGTGGCCAGCAGCAGCAGCAGCGAAAAATTGCCCTGCACCAGCCCCAGGTACCAGGCCAGCCCGTAGCCACCAAAGGCCGCCAGCACCACCCCGGTGAGGGCGGCCATGCTCGATTCGCGGCTCATTCGTCCACCTGCAAAATCGCCAAGAATGCCTCTTGCGGCACCTCGACCGAGCCGATCTGTTTCATGCGTTTCTTGCCCGCCTTTTGTTTTTCCAGCAGCTTGCGCTTGCGCGAGATGTCGCCGCCGTAGCATTTGGCGATCACGTTTTTGCGCAGCGCCTTGACGGTTTCGCGCGCGATGATGTTGGCGCCGATGGCGGCCTGGATCGCCACGTCGAACTGCTGGCGGCTGATGATCTCGCGCATTTTGGCCACCACCGCGCGCGCGCGAAACTGCGACTGGCTGCGGTGCACGATGATCGAGAGCGCATCGACCTTCTCGCCGTTTAGCATGATGTCGACCTTGACCACGTCGGAGGGGCGGTACTCTTTGAACTCGTAGTCCATGCTGGCGTAGCCGCGGCTGACAGACTTGAGTTTGTCGAAAAAATCGAGCACGATCTCGCCCAGCGGCAGCTCGTAGGTGAGCATGACCTGCTTGCCGTGGTAGGCCATGTTGAGCTGCACGCCGCGCTTCTGGTTCGCCAGCGTCATGACCGCGCCCACGTATTCTTGCGGCATGTACAGGTGCACGGTGACGATGGGCTCGCGGATTTCCTGGATGCGCCCGACCTCGGGCATCTTGGCCGGGTTTTCGATCTCCAGCAGCTCGCCATCGCCGCGCAGCACCTGATAGACCACGCTGGGCGCGGTGGTGATCAGGTCTTGGTCGAATTCGCGCTCGAGCCGCTCTTGCACGATTTCCATGTGCAGCAGGCCCAGAAAACCGCAGCGGAAACCAAAACCCAGCGCCTGCGAGACTTCGGGCTCGTAGTGCAGCGCGGCGTCGTTGAGCTGCAACTTTTCGAGCGCGTCGCGCAGCTCCTCGTATTCGCTGGCTTCGCTCGGGTACAGGCCGGCAAAAACCTGCGGCTGCACCTCTTTGAAGCCCGGCAGCGGCTCGGTGGCCAGTTGCAGGTTGGCGCCGCTGCTGCTCTTGATGGCGGTGAGCGTGTCGCCCACCTTGGCCGCCTTGAGCTCGCGGATGCCGGCGATCACGTAACCCACCTCGCCGGCACACAACGCCTGGCGCGGCTGGTTGGCGGGGGTGAACACGCCCAGCTTCTCGCTGCTATAGACTGCGCCCGTGGCCATGAGCTTGATGCGGTCGCCGCGGTTCAGGCGGCCATCGACCACCCGCACCAGCATCACCACGCCGACGTAGTTGTCGAACCACGAGTCGATGATCATGGCGCGCAAGGCCGCGTCGGGCTGGCCGCGCGGCGGCGGCACTTTGGCCACCACCTGCTCCAGAATGTCGTCTATGCCCATGCCGGTCTTGGCCGAGCAGGGAATGGCGTCGGTGGCGTCGATGCCGATCACGTCCTCGATCTCTTGCCGCGCCGTGTCCGGGTCGGCCTGCGGCAAGTCCATTTTGTTGAGCACTGGCAGCACCTCCACGCCCAGCTCGAGCGCGGTGTAGCAGTTGGCCACCGTCTGTGCCTCCACCCCTTGGCTGGCGTCGACCACCAGCAGCGCGCCTTCGCAGGCGCTGAGCGAGCGGCTCACTTCGTACGAGAAATCGACGTGGCCCGGGGTGTCGATCAGATTTAGGTTGTAGATCTGGCCGTCGCGCGCGGTGTACTGCAGCGCTGCCGTTTGCGCCTTGATGGTGATGCCGCGCTCTTTTTCCAGGTCCATCGAATCGAGCACCTGCGCGCTCATTTCACGGTCGCTCAACCCCCCGCAGCGCGCGATCAAGCGATCGGCCAGCGTGCTTTTGCCGTGGTCGATGTGGGCGATGATGGAAAAATTGCGGATGTGCTTCATGAACGGGGGGGCAAACAAAACGGGCGCGTACTGGCGGGCGCGCCCGAGGCCTGCATCAAAGCGGCAGGTCAACCCGCCATTGTACGGGCAGCGCCCCGACCGGGGTTGATGGGGTCGAAGGCGCGCAGCGGGCTGTTATGGGCGGATGATGGCGTGCAAGGTCCAGTCGCCCCGGCGCACCAGCACGTTTACTGGGCGGTTGGCCGGCACGGCCGCAGCGGCGGCCTCGAACTCGCGCACGCTGGCCACGGGCCGGTTGCCCAGGGCCAAAATCACATCGTCTGGGCGCAAACCCGCCCGTGCTGCCGCCCCAGTGGCGGCTGCAACCCAGACCCCGCCCTCGATGCGCAAGCTGCGCCGCTCGGCGGCCGTGGGCTCGCGCAAGTTCAGGCCCAAGCGCTGCGCCACCGGGGCGGCGGTGGGTGGCTCGGCTTCGCGCTCCCCGGCGCGCGCCGTGCGCTCGTCCTCAAAAGCCGCCACGGTCACGGTGAGAGTGCGCTCGGCCCCTTGGCGCCAGACCCGCACCGGCACGCGCGAGCCGGGCGCGGTGCCGGCCACGATGCGCGGTAAATCGGTCGAGCGCTCGACCGGCTTGCCGTCAAAGCTCAACACCACATCGCCCGGCTCGATGCCACCCCGTGCCGCCGGCGAATTGTTTTCAACCCCCCGAATCAAGGCCCCGGTGGCCCGCGGCAGGCGCAGCGTCTCGGCCAGCTCACGGTCCACCGCTCCGATCACCACCCCGATGCGCCCGCGCGTGACACGGCCGGTGGCGCGCAGCTGGTCGGCAACCACCATCGCTTCGTCGATCGGAATGGCAAACGAGATGCCCTGAAAGCCGCCCGAGCGGGTGTAGATCATGCTGTTGATGCCCACCACCTCGCCGCGCATATTGATCAGCGGGCCGCCCGAGTTGCCGGGGTTGATGGCCACGTCAGTCTGGATGAAGGGCAGGAACTCGCCGGTCTCGCGCTGCATGGCGCTGACGATGCCGGCGGTGACGGTGTTTTGGAGCCCAAAGGGCGAGCCGATGGCCATCACCCACTCGCCCACGCGCAGCCGCGTCACGTCGCCGATGCGCACCGTGGGCAGCCGCGTGGCCTCGATTTTCACCACCGCCACGTCGGTGCGCCGATCCGCCCCCACCACGCGGGCGGTGAATTCGCGCTCGTCGTTGAGGGTCACAACCACCTCGCTGGCGCCCTCGACCACGTGCGCGTTGGTGAGGATGAAGCCGTCGGCGGTCAGGATGAAGCCCGAACCGACGCCACGCGGGCGCTCGATCTCGGGCCCGTCTTGCGGGCCTTGGGGGCCGCGCGGTGACATGCCGGGGGGCAGCGGGATGCCAAAGCGGCGAAAGAACTCCTGCATTTGGTCTTCGGGCGAGCCGCCGCGGCGCACGCGCTCCACGGTGCGGATGTTGACCACCGCCGGCCCGACCAGATCGACCAGCACCGTGAAATCGGGCAGGCCGCGCACCTCCACCGGGGGGGCACTGGCTGGGACCACGGTAGCTGCGCTGCGTGCGGGCACGGCCTGCGCCATGGCACCCAAGGGCAGCGGGCCGCTTGAGGTGCCGGAGGCAACGGGCGTGCCAGGCTGCGCCTCCACCGTCTGTGACTGCGCCAGCCACAACACGGCCACCAAACCGAGTGCAGCCGCGCTGGCTGCCAAGTAACGCCGGGTGCTTTGGGTAAGGATCTTCATGGTAGGGGGTACTCCGTCGGTCAGGGCTGGTTCATTTTGCCCCAGATGCGGCAAATCGCGGTGCAGCGCCTAAGAATGGGGGTGCCACAGCGGATATTCAAGCCTCAGCGCAGCCGCTCGAGCGCTTGGATGTGCAACAACAGCGTCTCGGGCGGCACCTCGCCCATCGCAGTCACCCAATGATCGCCCACACGGCGCGTCAACGAATGGGTGGCGCCTTCAGCCTGCACCGACTCGCGCGTGTGCCGCTGCGGGTTGAAGGTTTCAATGAACAGCGACACCGACGCCAAGCCGTCCGAAAAAACCCACTGGGCAATCGGGGCGGCGTTCGGATCCTGTCGCAGATTGAATACCATGGGTTGAAAACCGGGCACATCGTGGCGCATGCGCCAGCGCTGATCGAGTGCCGTGCTGGGGCGTTGCACCGAATGCACGATGCGGTAGCCGTTGGTCTGCTCAAACTGGCGCGCCAACAGCTCAAGGCGCACAGGGGCATCGAGCTGCAGCTCGGTAAACGCCACCTGCTCCAGCACGCGCCCTTGGGGGCTGCGGGTTTGCATTTTGAGCATCAAGCCGGTGCGCTGCTCAGACCAGACGCGGTAGCCAAAGCGCAGCCCGTCGGCGGCGACAAAGTCCACCACCGTGGCCTCCAGCCCCGCTACGCGCTCGCTGCCGACCACGCGCACGCTGTAAAACGAGTCGATGCGCGGGTTGGTCGGGCGCAGCCAATCGGGGAACTGGCGCAGGGCGTCGCGCCGGTCTTTGTGCACCAGCTTTTCGACCGGGAAAAAAATCGCCACTTCGTCGTTGCGCCGCATGGTGATGCGCGGCGCACCAGTCAAGGCCTCGATGCGCTCCAGCTGCTGGCGCCCATCGCACACGTGCCAGATTTTGGAAGAGGCGATTTCGGTGCCGTTGGAAAACACAAAGGTGCCCGTGTACGAGCGGTTGCGCGTGGCCATGTGCAGGCGCTCGAGCCAGTGCAGAACCGACTGCTGCTGCGCGGCGTTGCCCGGACTGGCACTGCTGGCGGGGGCGTTGGCTTGGGGTGCAGCCGCTGTGGGCGCCGCGCTCTGCGCGTACACCGCAGATGCACCCAGAGCCAGCCACAAAGCAACGGTCCGACGTGCAAACCCTGTTGCCCTTGAGTCCGAAGCGCGTTGCGTATTCATCAATTAGCGGGCCGATCGTAGGTGGCGTTGCGCATGAAGCCCACCGGCACGTGCAGGGCGTTGAGGCTGCCGTGGTGGCGGTGCGCCGCCATCAGGGCCTCGAACTGCGGGTCGCGCCAGACCAAACCGTGGGCAGTGGCCACAGCCTGCAAATCGGCGGGCTGCGCAGCAGGGTCGGTGGCAGACACCTGCAATGGGGCCGGGGATTGCGCCCATTGCTGGCCGGCGTCTGGGGTGGCGGCACCGGGCAGCAACGACCACGACAGGGCAGCCACCGCCGCCACCGAGGCCAATCCGGACACCATTTTCCAGCGAAACACGGCGTCGTTGGCGGCGTGCTGGGCGGTAGGCAGCGGCACAGCGGGTTGCTGCGCGCGGGGTTGCTCGGGCTGGATGGGCGCTTGGGGCTGCGGGCTCGTTTCGGGTTGCACGTGTGCTGCGGGCTGCTGGGGCGCCGCCGCAATCGGGTTCCAGGCGGGGGCCGGCTCGGCGGCTAGGCGCGCCAACACGGCATTGGCAAAGTCTGGGCTGGCGGGCGGGTGCGCCGGCTCACCGCGCAGCGCCTCGCCGATCCAGTGGTGCAGCGACCAGTCGGCACACAGGTCGGCGTCGAGAGCGGCATCGAGCTCGGCATCAAGAGCGGTATCGAGATCAGAACCGCGCTCAGCGCCCAGTACGGGCCGCTGGCGCCCCGGCGTGGCGAGGGCCTGGGCCACGCGCTCGGGCGGGCACTCGCCGTCCACCAAGGCCGACAACCATTCGCGCGCGGTTGCTGGGTCGGCATCTGGCGCCGCCGCGTTTGCGGCGCCAGAGCCCGTCGGGCCAGCTGGGTTGAGCGCGTCGGCTTGGGCGGGGTGCTCGGCCTTGTGGGCGTTGGAGCGGGGCATGGTCTGCATGGTACTGCGCTTTCACATTCAGGGTTGGCCGCTTCACCAGCGCTTGCCCGACTGGCGCTCCAGCATGGGCTTGATGCGCGCCGAAATGGCTTCGCGGGCGCGGAAAATGCGCGAACGCACCGTGCCGATGGGGCAGTCCAGCGCTTGCGCAATTTCCTCGTAGCTGAGGCCTTCGATCTCGCGCAGGGTAATGGCCTGCCCCAATTCTTTGGGCAGCGCCTCCATCGCGTCGTTCACGGCTTGGGCGATTTCTTTGCTCGCCAGCAACGACTCGGGCGTTTCGGCATCGGCTACTTGCCCATTTAGTTCGAGTTCTGGTGCGGAAGTTTCATCGTCTTCGTTGCGCATCAGCGAACTCATCAGCACCACCGGGTCGCGCTTGAGCTCCATGAGCTGTTTTTTGGCGGTGTTGACCGCGATCCGATACAGCCAGGTGTAAAACTGGGCCTCGCCGCGAAACTGGCCCAGCGCCCGGTAGGCACGGATAAAGGTCTCTTGCGCGATGTCCTGCACCAAGTCGGAGTCGCGCACCATGCGCCCGATCAGGCGCTCGACGCGGCGCTGGTATTTGACCACCAGCAAACCGTAGGCGCGTTGATCCCCGGCCAGCGTGCGCTGCACCAGCAACAAATCGGCGTTAACGGGGAGGGATTCGAGTTCGGTCATGGTGATCGGTGAGGGCGAGCCAATATACCCGATCGCCGCTCTGGTTTGACCCCGAGGTGCGTGCAAGCGCTGCCGCATTTGTAAGTTTGTGCAGCACTCGGCCTCTCAGGGTTGGCGCTGGTCGTGCACGGCGGCGCGCAGCACCTGCCACAGCGCCGGGTTTTGGCTGCGCTCGAGCCAGACCCAGCCGCGCAGGCCGCTGGCGCTGTGCCAATGCAACAGCAGCAGGCCCTGCAGATCGAGCACGCAACGCAGCTCGATCAGCTCGAGGCCACGCCGCCAAGCGGGGCTAAACCAGCGCCACTGTCCGCGCGCACCTGGGATGCGGCTGCGCGCACCGGGCGGCACGGGCTCCCACACCAACTCGCCCTGCACCGGCAGGCGCAAGCGCCACAGGCACCAAGCCAGCAGCGCGACACCTGCAGCCAAGCTGGCCCACCAAGCCGGTGGCGCCACGTGCGCGGGGGCCAGCACCAGCCAAAGCAGCAGACCCACGGCCCACGCCAGCGCCAGCCCCGCCAGCGCCACGTACTCGGCCTTGGGCGCCCCGACGGGGTAAGAGACCGCAGGCGGGCCTAGCATGGCGGGGGGG
>Ga0208242_100381_pt1 | contig 33740 bp, 41 predicted proteins | sample SubbioAug_CSW13A_FD_184825 | JGI IMG/M metagenome (GOLD analysis project Ga0208242, IMG submission 184825) | Serpentinite rock and fluid subsurface biosphere microbial communities from McLaughlin Reserve, California, USA - CR12Aug_CSW13A (SPAdes) | ecosystem: Environmental > Terrestrial > Deep...
TCCAAAATCCGCCCCTTGAAAGAGCAGACCGTAGACCCAGCTCAGCGTGCCGCAACATTCCAATAACCCCCGATAATCACAATACCCGTTAGTATAGAGTAAAACAATCTATCGAATAGCCAATGCAGCCCTAGTGGATGGTAAAATACCTACCCTAGCGAGGCCCCAAGCGCAACCATGGCGCGGCGCACAATTATTCATAGCATATTGTAATATATAATCATTTGCGATTACACCGTTTGCTCTCGACGCCAGAGCAGCAGCGAATGCTGCGCCGCGAAGATAGGCAACCATCCGGGGTGGGCCGCTATTCGTCCGACCACGGACGCACGCCGCTCGCGTCAGCGCCGGCCAGCGCCGCGCGCATGGTAACGCCGTCCAGTTCAAGTTCAGGGGCAATTTCGGCGAGCGGCGCGAGAACGAAGCCGCGGCGAAAAAGCTCCTTATGCGGCAAGGTCAGCTCAGGATCGTCGATCGCGTGGTCGCCGAGGAACAGAATATCGACGTCGATCAGTCGCGGCCCCCAGCGCCGCGTCGGCGCGCGGCCCATGTCCGCCTCGATCTTCTTGACCGCAGCGAGCAGTTCATAGGGCGCGAGCGCGGTGTCGCCGATGGCGCAGGCGTTGGCGAAATCCCCCTGGTCGAGATCGCCCCAGGGCGGCGTGCGGTAGAGTCGCGAGATCCGATCGAGCCGCGCCAGCCCGCGCGCCCCGATCAGCCGCAGCGCCTCACGAATATTGGCCGGCTTGTCGCCGAGATTGCTGCCAAGCCCGAATCCAACCCGCATTGTCTCAACCTCCCGGGCGCGCAGCGAGAATGCGCATCACGTCGAACGCCGCGCGATGCTCCGCGGCGTCATGCACGCGAAAGACCTGCGCGCCGTCGCGCGCGGCGAAAAGATTGGCCGCGAGCGTGCCGACAAGCCGTCCCTCGAGAACGCCGTCGCCCAGGCCCTTGAAAATTGATTTTCGGGAGACGCCGATGAGCAGCGGAAAGCCGAGCGCCAACAGCTCCGGCGTCGCGCGCAACGCGTCATAGTTCTGCTCGCGGCTCTTGCCGAAGCCGATCCCCGGATCGAGCAGAATATGCCGCTCCGGCACGCCGGCGCGCCGGGCGATCTCGAGCGAGCGGGCGAAGAACCGCTTCATGTCGGCGACGATGTCGATCTGCGGCTCCGTCGTCTCGCGATTATGCATGATCACGACGGCGGCGCCGGCTTGCGCGATCGTCGGCGCCATCAAAGGATCGCGCTGCAGGCCCCAGATATCATTCACGAGACAGACGCCTTCGCCAAGCGCCCGCCGCGCCGTCTCGGCTTTGTAGGTGTCGATCGACACCGGCGCGCCCGCCTGCGCCACCAGCGCCGCGAGCAGCGGTTCAAGCCGCGCCCACTCCTCTTCCGCGGTCAGCGGCGTGTGGCCAGGGCGCGTCGACTCGGCGCCGACGTCGACGATGTCGGCGCCAGCGCTCACGAGCGCCTGCGCCTGCGCGAGCGCGGCGTCACGCGTCGCGAACCGCCCGCCGTCCGAGAAGGAATCGGGCGTGACGTTGACGATCCCCATGATGACGGGGCGCGTTCCGATCAGCGAAAGAAAGCGATCGCGCGCCTCCGCGATCGCCTGAACGTCGAAAGCCAAGCGCGCGTTCCGTCAGTCGTCGTATTTCACATAGGCGAAGCGCTGGTCGCTCTCGGGCGTGCCTTCGAGCGCGCCGCCGGCCTTGCCCGGGCGCCAGGAGACGACTTCCTCGATCTTCTTGGCGAGTTCGAAATCCTTGTCGGTGATTCCCTTAGCCGTATGGGTCTGAAGCTTCACCTCGACCCAGGCGTAGGACGCGGCGATGTCCGGGTGGTGCCAGGCGGCCTCTGCGAGATGGCCGACCGTATTGACGACCATCAGCGTGCCCTTCCAGCCATGCGTCTTGAACTTGCGCCTGATCCAGCCATTCTCGTAGCGCCAGTGCGGCAGTTCGCTCTTCAGCCGCGCGAGGATCTCGTCCTCGGAATACGCGCGCTCTTCCTTCGCCATCTCAGGCTCCCCTCTTGCGCTTTGCGCCGCAACATTCTTTCGCTGAGACGCGTTATAGCCTAAACCGACCCAAAGTCTTCAGTTGCACCAAAGAGGCGGCATGCCGGCAAAGGTGAGCGTCGCGGCCAGCGCCCGGCTGCATCTGGGTTTTCTCGACATGAACGGCGGGCTTGGACGCAAGTTCGGCGGCGTCGGCCTTGCGCTCGACGCGCCAGCGACCCGGCTGACCCTGACCCGCGCCGACAAAAATCGCGTCGAGGGCCCCGAAGGCGGGCGCGCCGCCGCGCTGCTGGCGCGCGCGCAGGAGGCGCTTGGCCTGACGCAGCGCCACAGGCTGACGCTGGAAGAAGCGATTCCCGCCCATGCGGGCCTGGGCTCCGGCACCCAGCTGGCGCTCGCGGTGAGCGCGGCGCTGCGCCGTCTCGAGGACCTGCCGAATGACCCGGCCGCCGACGCGGCGCTGATGGCGCGCGGCGCGCGCTCCGGGCTCGGCGCCGGCCTCTTTCAGCTCGGCGGCGTCGTGGTCGACGGCGGACGCGGCCCGCAGACGACGACGCCCCCGGTCGTCGCGCGCGCCGAATTTCCCGACGCGTGGCGCGTGCTGCTGGTCAGCGATCCGGGCGATGTCGGTCTGCATGGCGCGGACGAGCGCGACGCCTTCGCCGAACTGCCGCCGTTCGGCGCCGAAACAAGCGGCGAAGTCTGCCGGCTGGTGCTGATGCAGATCCTGCCGGCGCTCGCCGAAAAGGAGCTTGCGCCCTTCGGCGCCGCGGTGACCCGAATTCAGGAGATCGTCGGCGATCATTTCGCCCCGGCGCAGGGCGGGCGCCGCTTCACCAGCGGCAAGGTCGAGGCGATCGTCGCGCGGCTGCTCGCCGACGGCGCCACCGGCGGCGGCCAGACGTCCTGGGGCCCGACCGGCTTCGCCTTCGTCGAGAGCGACGCGGCGGCGCGCCGCCTGCTCGGGCGCCATGGCGCGCAGGCGCGCGAAGACGGGCTCGACATTTCCATCCACCGGGGGCTCAACCGGGGCGCGAAAATCGACGCGGTTTACGCGCAGATCGCCTAAACTGCGCATCGAAAACGTGCTGCTCAGACCTACTCGCGCCGCATTTTTATGGCCTGTTCAAAAGATGATGTTCGCGCGCCTCGCCATCGCTCTCATCGCCGGCCTCGCCGCCGGCGCCGCTCTCGCGCAGGAGGCGCCGTCGAGCGGCGGCGCCTTCATCGGGCGGCTCTTCGACGCGACCGGGCTGCGCACCCCGCCGCCGCCGGCACAGGATTTCGTGCGCGACTCGCGGTCCGAGCAGTTGCAGTATCGCGCCTTCGACCCGACACTCGCCAAAGACCCCAAGCGCAAGGCGGCGGCGCATCTGCGCGGCATGAGCGCGGAGCTTGACGCGGCGGCGGCCGAGAACCGGCGCCGGGCGGGCCGCGTCGCCGCGCCCGACGCGCCGGCGAAGCCCGCCCGCTAAGCGGTCTGCAGCAGCGCGCTACGTGATCGCGCTACCCCCCGCCGGAACGGACTCGGCAAGCTCGATGTATACGCGTCGCCACGGCTGATCGTCGATGAGCCGCCAGCGATGTCCCGTTCCGGTCGTATCGGCGGCGAGCAGAATACCCCCTGGGCGCAATATAAAGGTCTCGCCGTCGCGCGTGGTGAACTCCAGCGTGCCGGTGAGGGTAATGACGAATTGCGCGCATGGCGCAGTGTGCCAGTCGAGCGCGGAGCCCGCCGCGGTCTCCTCGAAGCGCGCCAATTTGGCGTGACGCGCGACGCCGAGCTCAATTTCCGTGTGTTCCACATGCGAGCGGCCGTCAGCCCCCGTGAACAGCCGGATGCAGCCGATTACGCTTCGAGCCATTTCTTCACCAATCGCGCAAGAGCGCCGCGCTCCTGCAATTGCGCCTGCGCGCCGTTCACGGCCGCGCGCAGCGCTTCGTCGCCAAGGCGAACGGCGACGCCGAGCGCTTCCTCGGTGATCCGCTGCTGCACCACCCGAAGCCGGGGCCGATGTCTGATCATCCAGCGCATGACGGGCGCGAGCTTCATCACGCCGCCGATTTTTCCAGCGGCAAGATCATCCAGCATCACGCCGATGTCGTGATAGGCGTATGTCCGCACCTCGGCGATCCGCCCCTCATCCTTGAGACGATGCGCCACCGGCTCCGATGTGTTGCCCTGCTGCACCCCGAGGGTCATCCCGCGCAGGTCGTCGATCGAGCGCACATGCGGCGTCGCCTCGATATTGCAGACGAGGCTTTGTCCGGAGCGGATGTAGGGCGCGCAGAACGACGCCAGCCGCTCGCGCTCGGCGGTGATCGTCGCGCCCGATGCGACGCAGTCGCATGTTCCCTTGGTGAGACCCGCGAAGACGCCGTTGAAATCCGCGCCGTCATAGGGAATGAGCCGCCAGGCGAGACCGAGCTCCGCGGCGATCGCCTGCATCAGCTCGACGTCAAAACCGCACGCTTGATCGCCGTCCATGAACTCAAACGGCGGATCGGGCAAGGCGGAGCCGACGGAGAGGACGCCGGGTAGGATTGTGCTGACGCCCATGGAATGACCTGCCCGATCGGCTCATGTCACGGGTAACAAACGCCTCCGCGGCGCACAAGACGTCCCGGCGGCGCCCCGACGCCCCAAGGGGATGTGACGCCCCAAGGGGATGTGACGCCCCAAGGGGACGCGACGCCCCAGGGGATGCGCGGCAAGAGCTTTGCATATCGTCACAAGACTTGTGATGATGAGCGCCATGGCTTCGAAATCTGCTTCCCCGTCGTTCGACTACGGACAAACCGACCCCGGCCTTTCCGTGCTGCGCATGGCGGCGCTGCTCGCCGAGGCGGAGGACGGTCCGGACGAAGAAACGCTCGATCTGTTGTTTGAACAGGTCGAGGCCGGCCATCTCGTCGACGCCGACCCCGCGCAGATGTGGCCGGAGCTGGTTCGCGGGCTGATGAGCCCCGCGCCGTCGAAACTGATCGAGACGCTGCGCGACTGCGGCGCGCTCTTTGAGATCCTGCCGGAGGTCGCGGCGCTGTTTGGCGTGCCGCAGATTTCCGATGGCGAGGACGAGGTCGATCTTGGCGAACATCTGATGACATCGCTGGATACGGCGGCCAAACGCGGCGCGTCCTTGCCCACGCGTTTCGCGCTGCTGGTGATGAATGTCGGCAAGTCGGATTCGCCGCGCGAACATCTCCCCGTGCATTACCGACATGTCGAGCGCGGGCGCCCGCGCATTGAAGACATCTGCGCGCGCTTTCGCGCCCCGGCGGAATGCAAGGCTCTCGCGCTGCTGGCGCTCGGAGAATGCGAACGCGTGCATCGCGTCTCGAAAATGCGCGCCGGCCCCGTCGCCTTGATGCTCGAACGCTTGGGGGCGTTCGACGCCCCGGAGAGATTTCAGGAACTGATGATGGTCTGCGCCAGCGATTTTTGCGCCCATGAAGGCCGCGAGGGAAAGCCTTACCCCAAGGCGGCGTTGCTGGAGATCGCGCTCAAGGCGTGCGCCGAAATTACGGAGAACGATCTGGAGGCGCGCCAGAGCGCCCGCGCCGAGGCGATCGCAAGGGCGTTTCGCGCGGAGCGGTGGGCGAGCGAGGTGGGGTAGGGGCGCCTTAGAATAAAGGTCTGTATTGCGCCAGAAGCTGAGATGCTGCCGTTCTTGCAGATCAATTGGGTCACCCGTGTTTGTCGGGCGCATGTTTTGGCTGCACTGACCACGCCGCTGGCTCGTCGTCTCTGTCGGCTTCAGCCGCCGCCGCCGTCGCCTGCACCTTGTCGGGCATGTGATGGGCGGGCGCATAGATAGCATAGACCTGCATTGGCGTCGCGCCGATATTGGTGATGTTGTGCCAGGTCCCCGCCGGAACGAGAACACACCAGCCGTCTGAAACTTCCTTTTCGAAAGTCAGTTCGTCCTTCGCGGCTCCCATCTGCACTCGGCCCCTGCCAGCGTCGAGGCGCAGGAACTGATCGGTCTCCGGATGCGCTTCAAGGCCGATGTCTCCGCCAGCGGGGATCGACATCAGCGTCAATTGCAAGTAGCGCCCGCTCCAGGCGACTGAACGGTAATTTGTGTTTTCCTTCGTCGCGCGTTCAATGTCGAACGATTGCGGCTGCGGCCCAATGTCTTTGATCCTGTCATCAGTGCTGCCCATGAATGATCTCCTCAAGATTGCACTCGTCATGCGCTGGGCTATAAACCTTTCATTCGAAATCCTGGTCTAAATCCGCCACTCTGGAACTGTGAACGGCGTGCGGTCCGTCGTGAAGCACGACGCCCAGTAGCGAGCTATGCACCCTGAGCGTTCCATTATAGTCGATGAGGCCCAATTTCCGGAATTTGTTCATGAAGAAACTGACTCGAGATCGAGTCGTGCCAATCATCTCAGCGAGAGTTTCGTGACTGACGTTCGTCACCACCGGCTCCGGCGTATCTTCCTTACCGAAGTTAGCCAGAAGAAGAAGAAGCCGAGCGAGTCGTTTTTCGCTTGAGTTGAAAAGCTGATCGATGAGGTCCGCTTCCATTCGGCTGTTGCGCGCCAGCAAGTAGGCCAGGAAGCGTTCTGTAAAATCAGGCTGATCGTGGAGGGCGCGGATCACCGTCGCCTTATCCAAACGAGATGTCGAAGAGTCGACCATGGCAGTCGCGGTTGAGATGCGACGTGGCTGTCCAGTCAGACATCCTTCCCCAAAGAAATCGCCAGCGCCAAGGATCGCCACCACGGCTTCCTTGCCGTGCCTGGACACCGTAGTGATCTTGATTTTACCGCTCTGAATATAAAACAGCGCGTCCGCAGGGGCGCCTTGCGAAAAGACAGCCTGACCCTTGCTTGAATTGACGACGCTTATTCCCTCGCTCACGGTAACGAGGAACGCGTCGACGTCGAAGACGCCATTGTAAGCAGTGGCCATCATGGTCTCTCTATAGTTGGTCACGTGTTCGCTTCTAGCGTCCTGATCAAGTTCAACTTTTTTTCGAGGGTGAGCAATTTTGCACAGATAATGAGTTTTGGTCTCGCTACCCTTTAATTTGGCCTCAGGACTTTGAGGTCAACGTCGGAAGATGCCTCAAGCCTCGCACACAAGTGGGGCGATGAGAGAAAGCAGTCTTGGTGCGCTGCTCAGGAATAACGGAACGCGCGGCGTCGCAAGCTATCGGTCCCGGTAAATCCCCCCGCGCTCCTACCGGGGCCGATAAGTTTCTTCTCATGCTCAGCGCTTTTATCTCTGGCGCGGTTCAACATCAGCTGCAGCTTTAGCGGCAATGACAGGATGAACGAACGGAGGTTGATCATGAGCCACATCGTAAGCATCAAGCAGAGGGGCGTAAGCTTCGCATATTCTCGCGGAAGCGGCTCTGAGGCCGTCGCTCTGGCATTGAGACTCATCCATGGAGGCGAGTGCAACGTTTCAATCATATCGCCGCGAGGGGTGGTTTACGCGCCTGCCGACTTTCATCTGCTCTCTGTCTCGGATGAACAGGCGATCGAGAACCTTGCCCGACGGGCCAATGGCACAAAAGGAAAGACTGTCGCGTCGGCAGGGAAAAATCTTGAACTACGCCCTCGATAGTTATCCGGGGCTGTTGCCGACGATCCTAACGTGAGACGCCGGCGCCAATGGAACGCAAACGCACATGATGACTGAGTTCGCTGAAATCTCGATAACGTCGAGATTCTCGAGTTGGAGCGATTCAAGCCGATGCGATTCAATTGGAAACGATGCGGAATTGACCCGGCAACTCAAACGGGCAAACGGCCAAGTAGAGCCGGCGGACGTCGAACCTGCGATGGGAGGAGCATCGCGAGCCGCGCCGCTCTGCACGAACGGGTAGTGGAGAATGTGCAATGCGACGCGTAAAGCCCCCTGACTGGAAGGTCCCGCCTCCATCTCTTGATTTTGTCGATAGCCTGAGGAGGATTGGTGAGCAGCTGCAACTGAAATATTCGCAGGTGTTAGCCGAACCTATGCCTGATGAGTTTCATTCTTTGTTGAAGGAGATACACCGAAAGACTGATCGAGGTTAGGCGCGTATCATCGCCAGGATTAGGTGCACGGGCCAGTGAACTGTGATGCAACGAATTTGCGCCCGCCGCCTTAGCGCCGCGCTAAAAATTGCGCGGCGCTATTGTCACGTGAGAGCCACGGCGTCGCCTCTCGATTACAGAAACGATCCGATGAAGGCGCCGCCAATTCCCGCGAGCACCGCCGTAGCGAGGACCCCCGGCAACCCGAAGAGCGCGCCGCCTAGTCCAGCGCCGATGGCCGCGCCGACGATCGCGCCGACAGCCGCCATGGTCATGTGTTCCTTGGCAGAGATCATCGTCTCCTCCATGACCTACGCGCCTCATCGCCATGCTGGTTTTCGTCCCAGCGGCCGGCCTTGCAGTCGGCGTAGCGATCATCTTCACATTTGTCGGATCGTTGAAAAGTCGAAGTCCTCGTTCGGCGGATTTTCCCCGACTCGAATTGTCGTATCGCCCGTGAAGCGATATGGCGGAACCGGTAAATTATAGGGAGCGGGAACGTCACGAAATACGCGCCCCGCAAGATCGTATTTTGAGCCATGGCATGCGCAAAAATATCCGCCCAACCAGTTTGGGGCCGGGTCGGAAGCGTTAGGAAGCGGATCAAATTGCGGGACGCATCCCAAATGCGTGCATATCCCCACAAATACTCCGATTTCCGGCGTCAACGAGCGGTGCCAGTTTTTGGCGTAGGGAGGTTGCTGAAGATATTTCGAATCCGGATCAGCGAGCTCAATCAACAATTGGCGACTTTGAAGAACCTGCAGATTTTCCTGAGTTCGAAACACCGCAAAGATCGGTTTTTTTCGCCATAGAATGACAACCTGTCCGCCCGGTTCCACCTGGCCCAGATCGATGTCTACCGGACCGCCGGCCGCGAGAGTTGAAGCATCGGGATTCATCTGGTCGATTAACGGCGCTAAGGAGGCCGCTGCCCCCGCAACCCCTGTTGCGGCCGTCGCGATATAAAGGAGATCGCGGCGCGTCGGCTTCTCTACCCTGACGTTGGAAGGCGGTGGAGACGCATTGACCATTTCAAACCCCTAAGCTTTGAGGCCTCGGCCACCCAATCCTCTGGACGATAGGGCTCAAAGCGACTTGTGGGGAGTTCCTCGCGCCAGTGAACGGAGTTAGAGCCAGCTTTACGGGGGGCAAGGGCTCTAGCTTTTTTGCTCGCTGGCCATCAAAATCTCACAGCTTCCCTTCATCCGTCAGCGACGTCACGTCGGCGACGATTCCGCGTTTGACCAGGCAGCGCCAGGGCGCGCGGTTCGGCCCGACGCCGATCGTCACTGTATTGTTCGCCTCCGAGGTTTCGACGCTGAGCACGACGACCTTGGGATTATTGGTCTGCCGCTTCACCGCCAGCAGGCAGGCGGTCTTGTCGCCGCGCAGCCCGCCGTCGGCCGGCTTCGTCGCGGCGGCCCCTGCCCCCGTCGCTGCGCGCTGATCCTCGGCGGCGCGGCAGCCGTTCTTATAGGATTCGCCATGCTGGTTTTCGTCCCAGCGGCCCGCCTTGCAATCGGCGTAGCCGCGCTTGTATTCGCGCTGCGACGCGGTCGAGGCCGACGCGCCGGCGGCGATCATCGTCAGGACGAAGACGCTGATAACGGCGACAATGTTGTTTTTCATATGCGCGTCTCCGAGCGAAGAGAATAATCCCGAAGGATAACGCCGGCGCGCCCGACCGCGCCAAGCGATTCTCATGGTCAAACTGCGACACTTCCCCGCTGCAGCGCGTCCTTCCATTCGCCTCGCTCGCATCGGCTGTGCCCCGCCGCACTTTGTTAACCTAGCTGTTCGTGCTACCCGCGGTTCGTTACGCGTGGACCTTGGGGGCCATGTTTCGGGGGGCATGTCATGACCATCATTGCAGCGAACCGCCGCGGATTTTTGGGTGCGATGCTTCTGGCGAGCGCCGTCATCACCGGGCGCCGCGCGTTCGGCGACGAGAAGATGGCGGAGATCGGCCGGCTCAAGCCGGGCGAATACATCTGGCGCCCCGAGCTCGCCTTGAAGGGACCCGTCTCGGTCGTCGTGTCGCTTCCGCAGCAGCGCGTGCATGTCTATCGCAACGGCATCCGCATCGCCGCCTCCACCTGCTCGACCGGCAAGCCCGGACATACGACGCCGACCGGCGTCTTCGTCGTGCTGGAGAAAGACCGCAATCATCACTCGTCGCTTTACGACGACGCGCCGATGCCGAACATGAACCGCCTCACCTGGTCGGGCGTCGCGCTGCATGCCGGCAACCTGCCCGGCTATCCGGCGTCGCATGGCTGCGTGCGGCTGCCGGCGAAATTCTCGGAATTGCTGTTTGGCGTCACCCATATCGGCACCCCGGTCATCATCGCCGGCGCCCATACCGACCCCTGGGAGCTGACCCATCCGGGCATGGTGCTGAGCGGCTATGCCGAACAGGAGTTCGAACAGGTGCTCTCCGGGCTTGAGGGCAAGAAGCACCCCTCCGACTGGACGGAAGCCGAGAATTTCCCCGTCACCAGCGTCGTCGCCTCCTCCGCCGATCATGTGATCGAGCTGATCGAGAACGACCATGTGGTGGCGAAATCCGTCCTTGGCTTGGAGGGCGCCGACAAGCTCGGCTCGCATGTGTTCGTGCTGAACGGCGCCGACCAGACGTCGCGCGGCATGCATTGGAGCGCGATCACGCATCATCAGGAGGATGCGACGCTCGCGCCGAATCAGGATGTGATCCAGCGGCTTCGCGCCGACCCGGCCTTCAATGCGGCGATGCAGGCGCGCATGCATCCCGGCATGACCATGGTGCTGACCGACGCGCCGCTGTCGCCCGACAGCCGCTCGGGGAAGGATTTCGTCATCGTCACCACGGAGTGATGGGGCGCCGGACGTCGGGTTTTGGCGGCGGCGAGTCGCGGCGCCGTCGGGCGAAGGGCTTCCTCATCCTGAGGAGCGTGCGCAGCACGCGTCTCGAAGGGCGAGAAAGCCCTTCACCCGATCGCCCTGGAGCCACGGCGCCCCGCCCCTGACGCCCGCGCCAAAATGCGCTAGACTTGCCGCTTCAGACTTGCCGCTTCGCGCCTTCCGGAACAAATACAGAATGTCGGATTTCTATCGCATCAAGCGTCTGCCCCCTTATGTCTTCGAGCAGGTGAACCGCCTCAAGGCGCGCGCCCGCGCCGGCGGCGCCGACATCATCGACCTCGGCATGGGCAATCCCGACCTGCCCGCCCCCAAGCATGTCATCGAGAAGCTCGTCGAGACCGCCGGCAAGCCGCGCACCGACCGCTATTCGGCGAGCAAGGGCATCGCCGGGCTGCGCCGCGCCCAGGCCGGCTATTACGCGCGCCGCTTCGGCGTGACGCTCGACCCCGAATCGCAGGTCGTGGCGACGCTCGGCTCCAAGGAAGGCTTCGCCAATATGGCGCAGGCGATCACCGCGCCGGGCGACGTGGTGCTGGTGCCAAACCCCTCCTACCCGATCCACGCCTTCGGCTTTCTGATGGCAGGCGGCGTCATCCGCTCCGTCCCCTCGGCGCCGACGCCCGACTATTTCGTGGCGCTGGAGCGCGCGATCATTCACTCGATTCCAAAACCCATCGCGGTCGTCGTCTGCTATCCGTCCAATCCGACCGCGGAAGTGGCTTCGCTCGACTTCTATAAGGACCTCGTCGCCTTCGCGAAGAAGCACGAGATCTTCGTGCTCTCCGACCTCGCCTACGCCGAAGTCTATTTCGATGACAATCCGCCGCCCTCGATGCTGCAGGTGCCGGGCGCGATGGATGTGACGGTCGAATTCACCTCGATGTCGAAGACCTTCTCGATGGCCGGCTGGCGCATCGGCTTCGCGGTCGGCAATGAGCGGCTGCTCTCGGCGCTGGCGCGGGTGAAGAGCTATCTCGACTACGGCGCCTTCACGCCGGTGCAGGTCGCGGCGGTCGCGGCGCTCAACGGCTCCGACGACTGCGTCAAGGAGATGCGCGCGATCTACAAGCGTCGCCGCGACGTGATGGTCGAGAGCTTCGCGCAGGCGGGCTGGCCGATCCCGGCGCCGCGCGCTTCGATGTTCGCCTGGGCGCCGGCGCCCGAGCGCTTCCGCAACATCTCGACGCTCGAATTTTCGAAACTCCTGATCGAGAAGGCCGATGTCGCGGTCGCTCCGGGCGAGGGCTTCGGCGAACATGGCGAGGGATTCGTGCGCCTCGCGCTCGTCGAGAATGAGCAGCGCATCCGTCAGGCGGCGCGTAATCTGCGGCGCTTCTTCGAGACCGCGGATTCGCAGCTGCACAATGTCGTGCCGCTCGCCGCGCGGGGGTGATGAGGCCTCGCCGTCTCGGGAAACGCAGCGTGTGAGATAGGCAGGCGTCCGAATCCAGGTTAACGAGGCGCCATCGGAGCCCTGATGACAGAGGCCGTGGCCGATCCCGCCGACATTTACAATTGGCTGCGTCTCGATGAGCGGACCACGACGTCCGGTCAGCCGACGCAAGCGCAGTTCGATCAAATCGCCGCCCTTGGCGTGCGCGAGGTGATCAATCTCGCGCCCGCGACCAGTGAGAAGGCGCTAAAGAACGAAGCGGAGATTCTGGCGACGCTGGGCATGCGCTACACGCATATTCCGGTCGATTTTCAAAATCCCACGCAAGCCGACTTCGATCGCTTCTGCGCGGCCTTTGAAGGCGCGAGCGAAGCTACGACGCATGTCCACTGCATCGCGAACTACCGGGTCTCGGCCTTCCTCTACCTTTATCGGATCAGCGCAGGCATGGAAGAGGCCCGCGCCCGCGCCGATCTCGACAGAATATGGACGCCCAACCCGGTTTGGGCCGCCTTCATCGAGCGGATGCGGGCTCGAAATAGCGCTCGATGATGCGCGCATAGACCGCGCAGAGACCGTCGATGTCGGCGATGCGGGCGTTCTCGTCGACCGCGTGAATCGTCTCGTTCGTGAGGCCGAACTCCAGCACCGGACAATAATTGACGATGAAGCGCGCGTCCGACGTGCCGCCGGTCGTCGATAGTTCCGGCGTCAGTCCCGTCACCTGCCGCACGGCGTCAATCACGAGTTCGGTGAAGGCGCCGGGCTTGGTGATGAAGGACCTCGCGTTCGACGGCGGGAATTCGACTTCGACATTCGCGTTCGGCGCCGCTTCGTTGATCACCTGCAGAATGCGCTCTTTCAGCGACTCATGCGTCCAGACGTCGTTGAAGCGGACATTGAACTGCGCGCGCGCTTCGCCGGGAATGACATTGACCGCCGGATTGCCGATGTCGATCGTCGAAAATTCGAGGTTGGAGCGCTCGAAATGCGTCGTGCCCTTATCGAGTTCGTGCCCGGAGAGCGCAGAGACGATGCGCGCGATGATCGGCGCCGGATTTTCCGCGCGCTGCGGATAGGCGACGTGGCCCTGCTTGCCGATGACGCGAATGCGCCCGCTGAGCGAGCCGCGCCGGCCGATCTTGATCATGTCGCCGAGCGTCGACGCATTGCTCGGCTCGCCGACGATGCAGTGATCGAAGCGCTCGCCGCGCGCGCGCGCCCATTCGAGCAGTTTCACCGTGCCGTTGATCGACACGCCTTCCTCGTCGCCGGTGATGAGCAGCGAGAGCGTTCCCTGCTGCGGGCCACGCCGCTCGACATAGGCGATCGCGGCGGCGGCGAATGCGGCGATGGCGCCCTTCATGTCCGAGGCGCCTCGGCCGTAGAGGCGGCCGTCCGAGACTTCCGCCGCGAAGGGTTCGAAGCGCCAGCGCGCGGGATCTCCCGGCGGCACGACGTCGGTATGGCCGGCGAAAGCGAGATGCGGCGCGCCCGCGCCGATCCTGGCGAAGAGATTGTCGATGTCGGGCGTGCCCGGCGCGGAGAAGACGATTCGATGCGTCTCGAAGCCGACGGCCTTCAGCGCCGTCTCGACGACGTCGAGCGCGCCGGCGTCGGCCGGCGTCACGGACGGACAGCGGATGAGTTCGCGGGTGAGCGCGACAGCGCGGGACTCCGACATCGTCAATTCGCTTTGTCAGTTCGAACGGTTCAGGCGGCGGTGAAGCGCATTATCAGCGCGACTCCTCCCGCCAACCCAATTCATAGATGGTCCACAGAGCGGCGGCGACGAAGAGCGCGTCGACGCCCCAGGCATACCAGCGCGACATGACTTCGGCGACGCGCGGCTGCAGAAAATGCGCCGCGCCGGCAAGCAGCGCAAGGAGCGGCGCGAGGCTCGCGAGGCCGAGCGGCGGCGTAAGGCCGCGGTCGCGACAGCGCTTGGCCGAAAGATTGATGAAGCTCACGACGATGAGCATCACGGCGAAGGCGTAAAAGATGACATAGACGTAGGCGAGAATCGTCATCGGCGCGAAGAAGGGCGTCGTCGCCAAATCGTGGACCGAATAGGGCGCAAGCGCGAACCAGATCAGCGTCAGCGGCAGAAGAACTGCGACGAGCGCGCCCGCGCCGCGCCGCCAGGTCGCGCGATCAATGCGGCCCTGATCGGTTCGGTAGAGAAAACGCAGGCGCTCGGCGTCCATCAATCCCTCAGCAGCTCGTTGATGCCCGTCTTGCTGCGCGTCTGCGCATCGACCGTCTTGACGATCACCGCGCAATAGAGCGACGGGCCGGGCGTTCCGTCCGGCAAGGGCTTGCCCGGCAGACTGCCGGAAACGACCACCGAATAGGGCGGCACATAGCCCATGTGGATCTTGCCGGTGGCGCGATCGATGATCTTGGTCGAGGCGCCGATGAAGACGCCCATCGACAGCACCGAGCCCTTGCCGACGACGACGCCTTCGACGACCTCGGAACGCGCGCCGATGAAACAGTCGTCCTCGATGATGGTGGGATTGGCCTGCAAGGGCTCGAGCACGCCGCCGATGCCGACGCCGCCAGACAAGTGAACATTCTTGCCGATCTGCGCGCAGGAGCCAACGGTGACCCAGGTGTCGACCATCGTGCCGCTGTCGACATAAGCTCCGAGATTGACGAAGGAGGGCATCAGGATCGCGCCGGGCGCCACATAGGCAGAGTGGCGCACGATCGCACCCGGCACGGAGCGGAAGCCCGCGGCGCTATGTTCGGATGCGCCCCAGCCGACGAATTTGGAGGGGACCTTGTCCCACCAGGTCGCGCCGCCCGGCCCGCCCGCAATGACGGACATATCATTCAAGCGGAACGACAGCAGCACGGCTTTCTTCAGCCACTGATTGACGTTCCAGCTTTCCGGGCCTTCCTGGCCTTCGACCTTTTCGGCGACGCGCAGCTTGCCGGCGTCGAGAAGACGCAGCGCGCTGTCGACGGCGCGGCGAACGTCGCCCTGCGTCTCGGCGGTGATATTGGCGCGATCCTCGAAAGCGGCGGCGATGAGCGTCTCAAGTCCCGTGTGCGGCATGAATATCCCGAAAATGATGCGGTGAAGCTGGCGCGGTTGTAAGGCTATGGCGAGGGGAGTTCAACAAGCGAGGAAGAGCGCCCTTCTTCTCACCCTCAGCTGAGGAGCCGCCGCAGCCGGGTGACGCAACTTGTGAAAAAAAGAATGTTGCAACCTCTCCGCGTCATGCCCGGCCTTGTGCCGGGCATCCACGCGTCGACGTGACGCGAGTCCCGCAGCTTGGCGCAACGTATCGGCGTGGATGGCCGGGACAAGCCCGGCCATGACGCGGAAACCATTGGCAAGCGCTGCGGCGAAAATGTTGACGCGCCGACCCCCGCCGCCTATGTTTCTACCCTGTAGATACATCGCGCTCATCGCGAGGAACGCAAGCGACGAAGCAATCCCGAGAGCGCTGCGTCATGACGGGTCGCTTCGCTGCGCTCGCAGTGAGTGCGGAATCAGGAGGAAGGCCATGCGCGCGACCATAAGAAAATGGGGAAATTCTGCCGCCATGCGCATGTCGGCCGCGGTGATGGAGGAAGCCCGGCTCGAAATCGACCAGCCGGTCGACGTTCGCGTCGAAGAAGGGCGCGTGGTGATCGAGCCGCTTGTGGCGCCGGAATTCACGCTCGAGGCGCTGCTCGCAGACGTCACACGCGACAATCTGCATGAAGTGGAAGACTTCGGCGCGCCCGTCGGCCGCGAGGCGCTTTAATCGATCAATGACGTGTCGACGACGCGTGTCATTCCCGACACGCCGCAGGCCTGATCGGGAATCCAGAGCAACCGCAAGCATTCTGAATTTGCCCCTGGATTCCCGTTCGCGCTCCGCGCGTCGGGAATGACATGCGCGAAATGGATTGTTGAAATGCCTTACGTCCCGGAACGCGGCGATATCGTCTGGCTCAGTTTCGATCCGCAGGCGGGACATGAACGGAAGGGCCATCGGCCGGCGCTGGTGCTCAGTCCGAAAGCCTATAACGGTAAAACCGGGTTGATGCTGTGCTGCCCGGTGACGACGAAGATCAAATTCTATCCATTCGAAGTCCCGCTCGCGGACGCGAAACCTTCTGCCGCGCTGGCGGATCAGGTGAAGAGCCTCGATTGGCGCGCGCGTAAGGCGAAGAAGAAAGGCGCCGCGACGAAGGCGGAAGTGGCGCAAGCCTTGGCGAAGGCAATCACGCTACTGCGATAGGCTTCCAGGAGGCAAGACAATCACATGGCAAGTTCGACATTTGTAAAAACCATGGCGCGCTACAATCGCTGGCAAAACGCCAGCCTTTACGCCGCGGCCGACAGCCTGTCGGATGACGACCGGCGCAAGGACCGCGGCGCTTACTTCAAATCAATTCATGCGAGCTTCAACCATCTTCTCTGGGCGGACCATATGTGGCTGAGCCGCATTTCCGACGCCCCGAGGCCTTCCACGCCGCTGAGCGAATCAGCTTTCTATCGCGACGATTGGGACGGCTTGAAACAGGACCGCCTCGCCTGCGACGAAAGGCTGATCGCCTGGGCGGACGCCGTCACCGACGACTGGCTCGCCGGCGATCTCATCTGGCGTTCAAGCCTCATGCAATCGGATATGATCAAGCCGAAGTGGCTCGTCGTCAGCCACATCTTCAATCACCAGACCCATCACCGGGGCCAGATTCATGCGATGTTGACGGCCGCCGGCGCCAAGCCGAAAGACACCGATCTGATCTTGATGGAACAACTCGCGACTTAATCCCCGATCAATCCCTCCAAAAACGCCACCAGATCGTCCGTGACGAAATCCACATGCGGCTCGTCGCCCGTGGCGATTTCCCAGAGCTCCCGCTCGGGGCCCTCATCATGCGCCGGCAGCACCAGCACCGTCGCCATGCCGCGCGCATGCGGCACGACGAGATTGCGGTCGATGTCCTCAAAGATCGCGGCGCGCTTGGGCTCGATCTTCAGCTTCTCGAAAAAGCGCATATAGGCGCCTTCCTCGGGCTTGTTGATGAAGTCCGCGGCGATGATGTCGAAGATGTCCTCGAAGCAATGGTCGATGCCGAGCTGCTTCGCTGTCTCGACCGCGTGATGGCGCGAGGCGTTGGTGAGGATGAGCTTGCGGCCGGGCAGCGCGGCGATCGCCTCAGCCAGCGAGTGATTATGCGCCAGCGAAGAGCGGTCGATGTCGTGCACAAAGGCCAGATAGGCCTCGGCGTCGATCCCGTGTTCGGTCATCAGCCCGCGCAGCGTCGTGCCGTATTGACGATAATAATGTTTCTGCAACGCGCGCAGCGAAATGGCGTCGAGGCCGAACAGCCGCATCATGAACAGCGTGATGCGTGCGTCGATCTTGGGCCAGAGATCGGCGGTCTGCGGATAGAGCGTATTGTCGAGATCGAACACCCAGGTGTCGACCGCGGCGAAGCGCGATCTGTCAGGCAAGAGTTTGGTCATCGCATCGGTCGCCGCATGTCATTCCCGCGAAAGCGGGAATCCAGAGCAAGGCGAGCGATCGTTGTGGTTGCTCTGGATTCCCGATCGCGCTTTGCGCGTCGGGAATGACACTTATTCATCGCGCCAATATCTCCTCGACCCATGACGGCGTGATCTCGCTCGCGCGGCCATAGCGTCTGTCATCAAATTGGGTTGCGTTTTCCGACGCCTCCAGGTTGATCTCGCAGCAGCGCAGACCTCTTGCGCGCGCCTCGCGCACGAAGCCCGCCGCCGGATAGACCGCGCCCGATGTGCCGATGGCGACGAAAAGATCCGCCGCTCCGAGCGCCACATAGATATCTTCCATATAGAGCGGCGTCTCGCCGAACCAAACGACATGCGGCCGCAACGCGCCATCGCATCCGCAACGCGAATCGGTCGAAAGATCTTCGCGGCAATCGCTCACCGCGCCGCATGAGGCGCAGCGCGCCTTGAGCAATTCGCCGTGCATATGAATGACGCGCGTCGAACCGGCGCGCTCATGCAGATCGTCGATGTTCTGCGTCACGAGAGTCAATGCGCCGCCACGCCGTGCGATTCCGGCTTCGAGCCGCGCCAGCGCGGCATGGGCGGCGTTGGGCGACGCGGCGAGCAGATTGCGCCGACGCGCATTGTAAAATTCATGCACCAGCGCCGGATCGCGGGCGAAGGCCTCGGGCGTCGCGAGCTGCATCGGATCGTAGCGCTTCCACAGCGCCGCGCCCGGCCCACGAAAGACGCCAAGGCCGCTTTCGGCGGAAACGCCCGCGCCGGTGAGGATGAAGAGGTTCATATGCGCGCCCGCTGTATCACACCGTCATGCCCGCGCTTGTCGCGGGCATCCACGCCGGGACATTGCGAACCGGTCGGAGCATCACGCTCGATCATGCAGCATAGTGAAAGCGATTACGCGGCTCTTCGGCGTGGATGGCCGGCACAAGGCCGGCCATGACGTGGAAACCAACGCTTGTCACCGCGTGATCAGCGTGCCGGCGCCGTGATCGGTGAGCAATTCGATCAGCACGGCGTGCGGCAGTTTCCCGTCGAGAATGACGACGCCCTCGACGCCGCGCTCGATCGCGTACATGCAGGTCTCGACCTTCGGAATCATGCCGCCGGTGATCACGCCCTCGGCGATAAGGCCGGGAATATCCCCGACCTTCAGCTCTTGGATAATCTGCTTGTCCTTGTCGAGCACGCCCGGCACGTCGGTGAGGAAGATGAGGCGTTTGGCGTGAAGCGCGCCGGCGATCGCGCCGGCGAACGTATCGGCGTTGACGTTATAGCTTTCGCCGCGCGGACCTTCGGCGACGGGCGCCAGCACCGGAATGAGTTCGCGCCCCAGCACCTGATCGAGCACGGTCGTGTCGACCTTGTCAGGTTCGCCCACAAAGCCCAGGTCGACGCCGTCGGGGCGTTCGATCTTTTTGGCGGTGACCATGCGCCCGTCCTTGCCGGTCAGCCCGATGGCGCGTCCGCCTTCCGAATTGATGTAGCCGACGATCTGCTTGTTGATGGAGCCGGCGAGCACCATTTCGACGACGTCCATCGTCTCTTCGTCGGTGATGCGCAGGCCATCGGCGAAGCGCGACTCGACGCCGAGCCGCTTCAGCATCGCGCCGATCTGCGGCCCGCCGCCGTGCACGACGACGGGATTCACCCCGGACTGTTCGAGCAGCACCATGTCGCGGGAAAAATCGCGCGCCACTTGATCATCGCCCATGGCGTGGCCGCCGTATTTGACCACGACGATGGCGTCGTCGTAGCGCAGCATATGCGGCAGCGCCTGCATGAGAATGCGGGCTTGCTGGAGCGCGGTGTCGACGGCGTCGGTCATGGGGTTCCTTACGACATGCGAAAGAATGCGGCCCAACTAGCCCGCCGCCGCTGTCGCTTTCAAGCGTTTCGTTCGGCCAGGAGCTTTGCGATCGCGGCGCGAAGTTCGGGGATTCCCTCGCCGCTTTGCGCCGAGGTGAAAATCACTTCAGGAAAGGCGGCGGGGCGCTTCTCCAGCGCCTTCATCGTCGCGGCGAGGACCTCGTCGCGCTCGGCGACCTTCAATTCGTCATGCTTGGTCAGAATGACCTGATAGGAGACGGCCGACTGATCGAGGAGATCGAACATCTCATCGTCGAGAGGCTTCACGCCGCGGCGCCCGTCGACGAGCACGAAGACGCGGGCGAGGCTGGCCCTCCCCTTCAGATAGTCGCGCATCAGCTGCGACCAGTTCGCCACCTTCTCCTTGCCGACGGCCGCGTAGCCATAGCCGGGCATGTCGACGAGGCGCAGCCGCTCCGCGCCCGGCGCGCCGCCGAGCGCAAAGAAGTTGAGCTGTTGCGTCCGCCCCGGCGTGTTGGAGACGCGCGCCAGCGTCTTGCGGTTCGTCAAGGCGTTGAGGAGCGAGGATTTGCCGACGTTGGAGCGCCCTGCGAAAGCGATCTCCGGCGGGCCGATGACCGGCAGATCGCTCGACTTGGCGCTCGCGAAAATGAAGTCGCAGGGGCCGGCAAAGAGCAGCCGGCCCGGTTCGGTGAAGTCGGCTTCGGTCACGCTCTCTGGAACGTCTTGCGCAGATTGTCCCAGAACTCGAACCTCACGCCGGCGCGCTTCATGATGACGCCCTGCTGGACGATGGACAGGAGATTGTTCCACGTCCAGTAGATCAGCAGGCCGGAGGCGAAGCCGCCCATGGTGAATGTGAAGATCACCGGCATCCAGGCGAACATCGTCTTCTGAATCTCGTCGGCGGGCTCCGGATTCATCTTCATCTGCAGCCACATCGAGACGCCCATCAGCAGCGGCCAGACGCCGAGCGCGAGATAGGGGCCGAAGATCGCAACATGCGTCGGGTCGAAAGGCAGCAGCCCGAACAGGTTGAAGACATTCGTGGGGTCCGGCGCCGAGAGATCCCTGATCCAGCCGAAGAACGGCGCGTGACGCATTTCGATCGTCACGACCAGCACCTTATAGAGCGAGAAGAACACCGGGATCTGCACGATCACCGGCAGACAGCCGCTCGCGGGGTTAACCTTCTCCCGCTTGAAGAGCTCCATCTGCTCCGTGTTGAACTTGTGCTTGTCGTCGCCGTATTTTTCCTTCAGCTCTTTGATTCTTGGCTGAATCGCCTTCATTTTGGCGATCGACTGATAGCTTTTGTTGGCGAGCGGCAGGAAGGCGAGCTTGACGACAACGGTCACCGCCAGAATGGCGAGGCCGAAGTTCCCCAAGAGCTTGTAAAGGAAGTCGATCAGCCGGAACATCGGCCTGGTGATGAAGTAGAACCATCCCCAGTCGATGAGAAGATCGAAACGCTTCAGGCCAGGATTCGTCTTATAGGCGTCGAGCACGTCGACGACCTTGGCGCCGGCGAACACATAGGTCGTCGCCTCCGCCGATTTCCCGGGCTCGATCGTCTTCTTGTCGCTGACCGTATCGGCCTGATAGGTTTTCACCGCGCCGCCCATCGACGCGTAGCGCGCCTCCATAGGCAGATTCTGGTCGGGAGCGACCACGGCGGCCCAATATTTGTCCGTCAGTCCAACCCAGCCGCCGACGCCCTTGTAGGTCGTGACCGCGTTGTCCTCTTTCTCGATCTTGTCGTAGGTGACTTCCTGTCCCGCGTCGCCGATGACGCCGACGAAGCCTTCATGCAGGGCCGCGTAGCCCGCGGATGGCGGGTGGCCGACGCGGCTGATGCGCGCGTAGTTAAAAAGCGTAACGGCGGCGCCCGCTTTGTTCTCGACGCTGTCTTTGACGGTGAAGAGATATTCGTCGTCGACCGAGATGACGCGCTTGAAAACGAGGCCGTGGCCATTGTCCCAGGTTAGCGTCACCGGCTTTGCCGTCGTCAGCCCGTCGGCATCCGTGGTCCACAGCGTCTCGGTGGTCGGCAGCACCGGCGCGTTTTCCGTTTCGGCGGTCAGATAGCCGAGTTCAGCGTAATAGGCGCTGGGGCCGTCCTCGGGCGAGAGCAGCGTGATGATCGGGCTCGAGGGATCGACCGTCTCGCGATAATTCTTCAAGGAGACGTCGTCGATACGCCCGCCTTTCAGCGCGATCGAGCCGGAGATTGATCTTGTGTCGATGGCGATCCGGGGGCTGAGCGCCAGCGCTTCAGCGCGTGTCTTGGGCGCAGCCTTTACCGGCGGCTGGCCGGCTGTGACCCGCTCGGGCGCGCCGAGCTGAGGAACCTTGGCAATCTGCTCCTGCTGCGTCTGCGCCCGGCGCTGCTTGTCGATCTCGGGGAAGGCGTAAAAATAGTCCCAAAGGCCGATGAAGACCAGCGACAACGCCGCGGCGAGGATCATGTTCTTAACGTTTTCACTCATGGCCGCGTAAGCCTGTCTTCCTGTTTGCGTCTCGGGCGCGCCGCGCCGCGATCGTTCAACCTGGCGAGTCCTTCAGTCATCTGCGCGAGCAGTTCGGCGAATGGCGCGGAGAGGGACACGGGCCGCGCGACGAAGACGTAATCGCGACCAGGCTTCGCGCCAAGGGCGCCGCCGAGCCGCAGCGCCTCGCGGAGCCTGCGGCGGATGCGGTTGCGACCCACCGCGCCCGCGACCTTCCGCGTGACGGTGAAGCCGAAACGGGCCGGCGCATGCGCGTCCGTGAGCTCCCGCGGCGCCATCTGCACCGTAAAGGCGGGCAGTGCGACGCGCGCGCCCCGCGCCGCGCGCACGAAATCTCCGCGCCGGCGCAGAGTCTCCGGGCGCGGGGACTTCTCATCTTCGGCGGGGACTTGCGCCTTCATGCAGTCATCCGCCTCGTCCGCATTGAGCCGGATCAGGCCGAGAGGCGCTTGCGTCCGCGGGCGCGCCGCGCGGCGATAACGTTACGTCCGCCGACCGTGGCCATGCGGGCGCGAAAGCCGTGACGGCGCTTGCGCACAATGATGCTGGGCTGAAATGTCCGTTTCACCGTTTTTCTCCGCTGGCGAAAGGGGCTTGCGCCCGGCTCCCGCGCTCGTCTTGCCTGTCGCCGTCGACGGCCGCGCCGTAGACAGCTCAAAAAAGTTTCGGCGCCCGCGACGACGCACAGCCGCCACAAAACATTCGCCGCCCCTTTTGGAGCGGCGCCGATCGCAGGCATATAGGAGAAAGCGCAGGTTCAAGTCAATGTTCGTCCCGCCGGTTTTGCGCCGGCGCCTCGCGAAAACGGCCGAATACGGCGCGACCGAGGATCGGCGAGTTCCCGCCCGCCGGTCTCCGAGTCAAAGCGCCTCGAGGAAGACGACGATTGCGGCTTTTTCGTCTGGTGTCAGACCCAGCGGACGGATTTTCGGGTCGAGCGACGGATTGGCTCCCCCGCCGCCATCGTAGAACTCGATGACCTCGGCAAGCGTCCTCAAGCTTCCGTCGTGCATATAGGGCGAACTCTCGCTGACGCCCCGCAACATCGGCGTCGTATAGGCCCATCGGTCTGTGGGCGCATTGGTGATCTCGAAACGGCCGACGTCATTTTGCGCGCCGGTCTGAGCGAGGCCGACCGCAGCGAGGTCGACATTTTGAAAAACGCCGGGCGCGAGCTGCACCAGCCTTTTGCCGCCCGTCGCCCCGGAGCGAAACGCGACGCCTGTGTTATGCCAGGACTGATCCGTGAAAAGCGCCGTCTCAGGTTGAATCGCGTGGCAGGCGGCGCAGCCGGCCTTGCCGGTGAAAAGCTCATAGCCGCGCCACTCCTGAGGCGTCAGCGCCGAGCCTTCGCCGCCAAAGACGGCGCGATCGAAACGCCCGCCGCCGCGCAGCAGCGAAGCCTCATAGGCGGCGATGGCGCGCCCGAGCGTCATCATCGTCGCGCCCTCGCCCGGAAAGGCCGCCTCAAACAATGGCCCATAGTCGGCGTCGGCGCGAAGCCGGGCGATGAGCGGACCGATCCCGGCATTGCCCAACTCGTCGGCCGCGAGCAACGGCCCCCAGACCTGCGCGGCGAGATCAGTCTCGCGGCCATCGTGAAACAGGAATTTCTTGAAGGCGACATTATAGAGCGAGGGCGCGTTGCGCCGCAGCGACCGTCCCTCCATGCCGATCGAGAGTGCGCTCTGATTGGAGGCGAAGCCCTGCGCGGGAATGTGGCACATGGCGCAGGACAGCGTGCCGTTCGCCGAAAGGCCGCGGTCGAAGAACAGTTTCTCGCCGAGCCGGCGCATGGTCGGCGTTCCCGCGACCATTGCGGGAACGGGCGGAAGCCCCAGCGGCGATTTGATGTCCTCCGCTGCGGCGTGGCCGACGCAAACCAGTAGCGCCAGCGCTTGCAGAACGCGCGCAATGCCTCCCCCTTGCGGGGAGGTCGCGCCACGTAGTGTCGCGGGTGGGGAACTCCGGGATCGTTTCGTCGCCGCGCTCCTACGAATGGCCAACGGCAGCACGCTCACCTCACCCCGGTCGCGTTGTTCGCGTCGGGAAACTCCATGGCGAGCGTGCGCGCGTCATTGAGCAGATTTTCGGGCGTGAGGAAGGCGGCGCTATAGATCTCGCGCACCCAGCCGTCAGGATCGATCAGAAAGATCTTGAGCATATGATTGATCGCGCCGGAGCGCCGCCCAGCCTGGTCGGCTTCGAAAGCGATGTCCTGACCCATTTGCGCGATCAGCGGCGAGAGGTCGTTCAGCGAACGGCTGGTGACAAACGCCCAGGGAACTTTGTCGGCTTCGTTCTCGCTGCTTTGCAGCAGGCGCATGACATTGGGCGTATCGTGCTCGGGATCGAGGCTCGCGAAGACGAGCCGCAATCTCGACTTGAGCAGCGGATCGTTATTGGCGTCGCGGGCGACCGTCTCGAAGGTCGACCATGCGAGAGGACAGCCTGCCGGATCGACGCAATGCGCATAGAAAAAGGCGAGAGCCGTCACCGCGCCGCGCGTATAGGCGGAGAGCTGCGCCGCCCTGCCCTCGGCGTCGAGCAGTTGCGCCTCGGGGGCGCGCTGAATGCGCTGAAGAACATAAGCGCCCGCCCGCGGAAGGTATGCGGCCTCGGCCTTCGCAGCCTGCGCGCGAGTCTCGGCCGCGCGCAAGGGCGCGGCCAAGGGTGTGGTCAAGAGCGCCGCAAAAAGCAGCGCTAGACCGACGAACGCGGCGAAAGGCGCGCGTGCGCCCTCCGTCTGTCGCGCTTTGCCCGTCACGGCGCCTCGGCTTTCTGGGCGCGCGCGGTGAATTTCATATGATGCGCGCGGCCGAGTCCCTCCTTATGGAAGTCGACGACGAAATCTTCCCTAAGCTCCTTCCCGTCCCATGAGTAGCCCTTGAGGAACTGCTCGTTGTCGGCGTTCTTCTTGTCCCAGTTGGCGAGCAGCGAGGTGGTGAAATAGACGCGCTTCCCGTCCCAGCTTTGCGAGACCATATTCACCTGCGCGCCGATCTTTTTCGCATAGACCTGTTTGGGCGCTTCGGGATTGGAAAGATCGAAGAGCCGCGCCGTTCCGTCCATGAAGGTGTTGACCCAGAGCGACGACGCGTCGGACGAAATGGAGATGTCGACGGGCAAGGGAATTTTGGACGGATCGCCGACGTCGGCGACGGACTTCGCCTGCCACTCGTGCTTGTCGTCCTCTTTGATCAGGTAGAGTTTCGAGGTGAGCGCGCCGGCGGTGATCGCCCAATTGGCGCCGGGCTTCAGCGCCCAGCGAATTTCGAGCGGCGCGCCGGGAACGGAAAACACCTTGAGAGGCTTCATCGCCTTCAAATCCCACATCACCATAGTGTTCCCGAAATTCTTCATCGCGGAATCGTCTTGGATGAGTTGGGAAAGATCCATCATATAATTGGTCCAGCCAGTGAAGCTCGACGTCAGCATGCGGTTCTGGGCGGGATTGATGGCGATGTCATAGCCATAGCCGTCGCCGCCGTCAGTGAGCGGCATCGGCGTCGTCGTGACGAGTTCGCCAGCGTTGTTATAGGTGATCAGCCCGGTGACGCCGCCGTGATCCTTCTTGTTCGAAAGCGCCTGCACCAGCATGCGGCCGGGCAGCGCGTAGAAGGTGTGCGGGCCGACGTAGCCCGTACTCTCGGCAAGATTATCGATGGTTTTGACGAGCTTCGGCGTCGAGGGATCGGAGCCGACGTCGAAGATGAAAATCTTGCTGTCGTCGAGACGGCCCGCCCAGAGATATTTGCGATCGTCGGTGAATCCCATGTGATGCGCTTCGCCGCGCCCCCCGACGGCGATCGTGTGAATCACCTTTCCGTAGGTCGCGGAGCCGGGAATGACGTCGATCGTGACGAGCTTGTCGGATCCATCGCCGACGCCCTTCTCGCCGAGCGTCCAGACGTGGAGATATTGTTCCTGTCCCTTGATCAGCCCGCTCATGAAGGGCGAGTTGCAGGTTTCATCCGCAAAGGCGGGCGCAAGCGCGCCCCCCAAAAGAAGCGCGCAGAAAACTGCGCGCGAGGCTAAGCTTTTCATTCGAACCACTCCCCCTTGTTGGTCAGTCCCCGGTCAGGCGGTCGCAGGGTCGATGATCGCCCTGACTTCGCTGATCCGGTTGGCCGGAAAGCCTCCTTGCTCCGCATGTTCTCGGATCAACTCCGCGCTGTCGGCGATGTAGACGCAGTAGATCTTATCGTCGGTGACATAGCTTTCGACCCATTGCGTCTGCGGGCCGAGGGCGCGCAGGACGGCGCAGGAGCGCTGCGAGATCGCCTGGAGATCGACCTGCGTCATCTTCCCGGCGCCGGGGATGTCCCGTTCGATGATGAATTTCGGCATCGTCTTCCCCCTACTTAGAGCCCAAATTGATATGACCGGTCGTCTCACTCGGGCGTAAACGGATCACGCCTTGAAGTAGCCGTTGAGCAACATGTCGCAGAACTGCGTCAGCGGACGCACCGAGCGCTCGATCTTCATGCGCAGCAACGCGCCCTGCCAGAAATTGACGAGAAGGTCAGCCATTTCCTTCGCGTCCATGTCCGTGCGGAAACTGCCTTCCCGCTGAGCGCGGGCGATCCCCTCGCGCAGCTTGTCGCGATAGCGGTGCACGGCCTCGCGCAGCGACGACTGGCAGAGTTCGCTCGTATCGCCGATTTCGCCGATAAGATTGCCGAGCAGGCATCCGCCCCGAAAATCCATGCGTTCCGTCTCTTCGATCAGCTCATCGAAGTAGGCGCGTAGCGCCGTCGCGGCCCCAAGATCCTTTCGCTGAAGCTGTGCGTCGAGCCGTTTGATGAATGGTTCGATGTAATGTGCGACGACCTCGGCGCTGAATGCCTCTTTGCTCTCGAAATAATTGTAGAAGGAGCCTTTCGGCACGCCGACGCTCTGCACCAGCTCCTGCAGCCCGGTGCCGTGATAGCCCTGCTCCATCAGCAGGGCGACTCCCCGGTCCAGAAGCTTCTCCTTCAGCTCTTTGGCGTCGCGTCGGCTCATGGCGTCATAATATGACCAGTCGTCTTAACTTGGCAAGAGCGCGCGGACGACCGTCGGCGCGGAACGACTGAATCAGAAGGGCGAAGCGTTTTGCGCGTCATCGGCTGCGCTCTCTTCGCAAGCGTGTCGTCGCAAGAATATCGTCGCCCCGCCTCATTGACGCCGCGTATGGGGCGAGGCGATGGCGCTCATGAGGCCATAAGCGCCCGATGAGCGCGCGACGAGCGCCCTGCCCGCGTGCGCGCCGCGCGCTGCGCAATTCGTTACGCGCCGCGTATTTTGTCTTTGCCCACCGGACTCGCCGCGGCGTATAGATTGGAAATGACGCGTGATTCGCGCGTCGTTGTCCGTGTCCTTCCAGACGTAGCGTGACGCGTCCGCCTTGCTTACCGCCCAAGATTAAGATTTAGGGCAGCGTTTGAGGCGTAAGTGAAGGTTTATTAACCAATTCCGCTTACCTTCGCTGGAAGGTCGGTCAGGTCGCTGAGGCGAGGACTCTCGCCGGCCGCCGGCGCGCGTCCTTCGCGTGATCGGTCGCGGACGATGGAGCTCGGTGGGGAACCAACATGCGCGTTTTATTGATCGAAGACGACAGCGCGACGGCTCAAAGTATTGAGCTCATGCTCAAATCCGAGAACTTCAACGTCTATACGACCGATCTCGGCGAAGAGGGCATCGACCTCGGCAAGCTCTATGACTACGACATTATTCTTCTCGACCTTAACCTGCCCGACATGTCCGGCTACGAGGTGCTGCGCACGTTGCGCGTCGCCAAGGTGAAGACCCCGATCCTCATTCTCTCCGGACTCGCCGGCATCGAAGACAAGGTGAAGGGCCTAGGCTTCGGCGCCGACGACTATCTGACGAAGCCCTTTCATAAGGACGAACTCGTCGCGCGCATTCACGCCATCGTTCGCCGCTCGAAGGGCCACGCTCAATCGATCATCATCACCGGCGACCTCATCGTCAATCTCGACCAGAAGACGGTGGAAGTCAGCGGCGCCCGCGTGCATCTGACCGGCAAGGAATATCAGATGCTGGAGCTGCTCTCGCTGCGCAAGGGCACGACGCTGACGAAGGAGATGTTCCTCAATCATCTTTATGGCGGGATGGACGAGCCCGAATTGAAGATCATCGATGTGTTCATTTGCAAATTGCGCAAGAAGCTCGCCAACGCCAGCGAAGGCCGCAACTACATCGAGACCGTTTGGGGCCGCGGCTATGTGCTGCGCGAGCCAAGCGAAGCGGAAGAACGCATCACCGCCTGATACGGCGCCATCGCCAACGCTGAAGCAAAAGCGCGATCACGAGCGAAATCCAAACGCCGCGTCCGAGGATGCGGCGTTTTCTTTTGCCAACTGAAGCATCTCGCGGAACAGGTGTGTGCGCGATCGGTTTACGGTGCGGGGGCGGAACGTCGAGGAGACGAAGATGAGGAAACCCCTGCTGGTCGGCGCCATGGCGCTTTCGCTTATGGCGCCCAGTTACACGCTGGCCGCGTCGTGGTCGAAATCCGGCTCAACGGCCACGATGACCCGATCAAACCGAGTGGACGCCACGACCCAGAACTTCGTGGACAAGGCCTGGAACATCGGCAATTTTGAAATCCAGGCCGGACGCGAAGCTCAGAACAAGGCAAACACTCAGGACTTCCTCGACTATGCCCGTAGGATCGTAAGAGATCACACGAACATGGACGACGAACTGAAGCCAATCCTGCAGCAAGGCGGGATTAACGCTCCGAACGCGCTCGACAAGGAACATCAGAATCTTCTGCAGCAGTTGACCTCAGCGACTGGTGCGCGCTTCGAAGAGCGCTTCCGGACACAGCAGATCGACGGGCACGAGAAGGCGGTGAAGCTTTTCGAAAGCTACGCCAGGAACGGTCAGAACGCCGATCTGAAGCGATGGGCGCAGAGCGCCATTCCGATGCTGGAGAATCATCTGCGCGACGCCAAGGCGCTGCCGCGCGCAACTCAGCGAAGCACCAGCGCCGAATAATTCGGCTGCGCATAGCTGAATACGCTTCATCAAAAACGGCAGGATCCGCGCGCGTCTCGCGCGGGTCCCGCAAGGCGCCGCCCCGGGCTTGGCTTCAGGCGACGGCGCTCTCTGCAGGCGCATCCATCCCCGCGGCCGCTTGGACAGGGATCGCGTCGATCGTCACGAGTTCAGGCTCGCTGGAAACAACAACCTGCATGCCGCAGGAATCGGCCACGAGACCGGCGTAATAGGCCTGAATGGCGCGGGCGTCGATCGCGCCCTCTTCCGATTCGCCTTCGAGCAGGCGGGGAACGTTCGACGCGACGCGCGCATTGACGCCTTTCGCCTCGATTCTGAACGTCACCCGATCGTCTTCACCCGCCGAGCTAACGGAAATCACGCCGCCACGCGGGATCGCCGCGTCGGCCAAGACGCAAAGGTTCAGCAGCAGCTTGACCTTGTTCTTGGACATCAGCACGCGCGGAACGCTCCAAAAGAGTTGCGTGCGCTCGTCCGCGATCAGCTGGCGCGTCACCAGTTCGGCGTCGCCCGTGTCGATCAACGCGCCCTTCGAACCCGCGGCGCCGAAGGCGAGCCGGCAAAACTGAAGCCGCGCCGACGCCTCATTGGCGCTCGATTTGATCAGCGCCAGCGCATGGCCGCGCATCTCGGCGTCCTTCTCCTCCTCGAGCACTTCAAGACCATTGACGATCGCGCCCACCGGCGAAATGACGTCGTGACAGACCCGCGAGGACAGGAGCGCGGCAAGATCGAGTGAGTCGAGCGAGAATTTGGTCATGATGCCATCCAAAGCGGGTGAAGGCGGCGACGTCTCAAGAAAGCTTGATCCCGTCTTCCTGTATGATGCGCGGCGGACTGACGCGGCGCGCGAATCACTGCGTTCAGGCTAAAACGAAACTAGCGGGCGCCGCGCGGATTGCAAATGACATGCGCCTGAATCGTAAACAGACGTTGGGGGAATCGAACGATGGCGGCGGAGAATTTTGTTCAGTCGGCGAGCGCGTCTGGCGACATCGAAGACCTCGCCCGCCTGTTCGCGAATATGGCGATTGCTGCCGGCGCGCTGGCGATGGAGACGCTGGCCAATGCAAACATCGCGTCGCGACTCAAGGGCGATACGTCGCCCGTGACCGAGGCGGACGAGCGGATCGAGGCCTATCTGCTCCGCGAACTCGAAGCGTCTCTGCCCGGCGTGCCCTTTTTGGCCGAGGAGAGCGTCGCGCGCGGCATCACGCTCGGCGCCGGCGACGCCTTTTTGTTGATCGATCCGATTGACGGCACGCGCGAGTTTCTCGCCCGCAGCTCCGATTTCACCATCAATGTGGCGCTCGCGGAGAAGAACGCGCCGCGCGTCGGCGCGGTTTACGCGCCGGCGCAAGGCCGCGTCTGGTTTGCCGGCGCGCAGGGCTATGAGGCGCAGGCGGTCCCCGGCGGGTCCTTGCCGCCGATGCAGGACTGGCGTCCGCTGCGCACGCGGCCGCGTCCCCCGGAAGGACTGGTCGCGTTGATTTCGAAGTCTCACCTCGACGAGGCGACGAAGACGTTTCTCTCGCGACAGCATATCGAGCGCAGCGCGCCCGTCGGCTCCTCGATTAAATTCTGCCTGCTCGCCAATGGCGAGGCGGACGTCTACCCCCGTTTCGGACCGACGATGGAATGGGACACCGCTGCGGGCGACGCCGTGCTGCGCGCGGCCGGCGGCGTCACGCTCGATCCGGATGGCGCGCCGCTGCGCTACGGCAAAAAGGCCGACGATTATCGCAATGGTCCGTTCATCGCCTGGGCCGACGCGGCCGCGCTCGAAGTCGCCGCAACGCTTCCTTAACTACGGCGCGCGACTTTGGCGGGCGCAAACCCGCCTGTCGCCTTTGCGACGCAACTGCGCCGCGGGTCGGCCATCGTTGACGCCGACGCATGGCGCTTGAACACGTTCGTCCTGGAGTTCGTTGTCATGAGCAAATCTTCGTTCAACGCCGCCTCGCGCCGCGACCTGTTTCGCCTCGCCGCCGCCTCGGCCTGCGCTTGGGCGGCTCCTGGTTCTTTCGCCCGCGCGGCGCAGCGGCCCGAAACCTATTCCAGCGGAGAGATCGTCGAGAACGGCCACCGCTTCTTCGGCTCTATTTCGCGCGGCCTCGCCGAAGGCGTCGAGCGCGCATCGCGGCAGTGGGGCAGTCCCAACGCCTACATCCTTGGCCAGGAGGCGGGCGGCGCGTTCGTCGGCGGGCTCCGCTATGGCGAAGGCAGGATGTACACGCGCAACGCCGGTCAGCAGCGCGTGTTTTGGCAGGGCCCATCGATTGGCCTCGACGCGGGCGCCGACGGCGCCAGGACGATGATGCTCGTCTATAATCTGCCGTCGGTCGACTCGATCTATCGGCGGTTCTCCGGCGCCGCCGGATCAGCCTATCTCATCGGCGGCCTCGGATTCACCGCGCTCAACAGTGACGAGGTCGTCGTCATGCCGGTGCGCTCGGGACTTGGCGCGCGGCTCGGCCTCAATCTCGGCTATCTGAAATTCACGCCGGAATCGACCTGGAACCCGTTCTGATCCGATTCTCACGCGCCGACTTAAGGCGCAAAAGCCCTGCTCAAAGGACCGGCTGGCGGCTCGTCCCCACGCGCGGCGGAGACGGATCGAGCGGCTCCCTGGCGACGAATCCGCAAATGCCGCAGGCCTCGTCGCCGCGCTGCCCGCGCCAGCGGCAATCGTGACGAATGCTGCAGTCGTAGGCGGGACTCGGCTTCACCGGCGCACCCGCCTCAGCGAGCAGTTGCGCGATGCGGCCGAGCACGGCGCATCCGCCGCCGCTCCAATGTGCGCAGTCGTTTTCAACGCAAGTCGGCGCGAATCGTATGCGCGCAGCCGGCGCGGCCTGCGTTTGCGCGGCGGCGAGAACGCCTTCATCGGCCGCAAGCGTGGTGGCGAAGACTCGCTCATTGGCGCCTTGCGGGCTTCTTTCGGCCGGATCGCCGACAAGAAGCGCGGGAGCGCCTGGACAGCGCATGGCGCTCATCGCCGAGCCCGCCGCAATCGCGGCGCGCCGCGCGCGCGGCCAACGCAAAAAACGCCAGCGGATAACGTCATTTGGCTTCTCCTGCTTTCAGCGAGCAACGCCAGCGGCCGTTGCTTCCGCCGTTCTGCAGCCCGCTAGGGGGAAAGTCGTCATCCAAATGGACGACGCGGCGCGCCGCGGTCGTATTGCATCGCGCCAGCCGACGAACCATAGCTCGTGCTTTGCGTTCCGCGTCATTACGTGGCAAAATCCGCAGCGCCGTCCGCCTTGAGACGGATCATGGATTGCTGCGTCTTGATCGAACAAGCGATGTATTTCGCGCTCGGCTTCCTCGTCGCCGGGCTTTTCGCCTTGATGTTCCTCCCCGCTTTCTGGCGGCGCGCGCTTCGTCTTTCGATGCGACGGCTGCAGATGCTTGCGCCGATGTCGATGGAGGAAGTCGTCGCCGAGCGCGATCTGCTGCGCGCCGAATTCGCCGTGCGCGAGCGGCGGCTCGAACAAGCGATGGAGGCGACGCAAGCCGCGCGGGCGCACGATCTCGCGACGGTCGGCCGCCATGTCGCGCGGATCGCCGAACTCGAAACGCAGCTCAATCGCGCCGAAGCCGACAATCGCGACATGAACATGCGCGCCAATGAGGCGGAGAAGGTTTTGGGCGAACGCACCGAGCTTCTGAACGCCACCGAGAGAGCGCTGCATGAAATGACCGACCGCGCCGAAGGCCGCGTCGCGCAGCTGCGCCTGATTCGAACCGAGACGGCGGCGCAGGACGAAGGGGCCGGGGCGCAGCTCGACGGCTTCGTCGCCGCCTATGAGGCGCGCGTCGCGGCGCTGCATCAGCACAATAGCGAGATGCAGCGCGAGCTGCAGGTCCTGCGCGACGAGCATGTGCGCGCCACGCAGTCGGGCGCGCGGGCCACGGAGCTTGAAGATCTGCTGACGCGTATGTCGGGCGAACTCGCCGCGACCCGCACGCTGGGCGAGACGCTCGCCACCGAACTCGACACGGCGCGGACGCAGCTCAAAGTCGCCGAAGAACGCCAAAAGAGCGATGGCGACCAATTGGAAGGGGCGCTGCGCGTCGCGCGCGCCGAAGCGAACGACGCCGCCGGAAAGCTCGAATCGGCGCGGGCCGACAACGCCATGCTGCAAGGCGCCGTCGAGGCGCTGCGCGCGGAGCGGGCCAATCTGCGCCGCGCCGTCAACGGGTCCAAGGGTTTGTCCGTTGTTCCCGTCGCTGCGAGCGACGCCGAAATCGCCGCTTTGCGCGAAGCCATCATCGATTTTGGCGACCGCGTCGTCGCGCAGGAGCTCGAGGCGCCGGCGACGCGCGCCTGAAGCGCGCCTTGCCGGAGAATCGGGTGAAGAATAGTTTTCCTCACCCTCATCCTTGTAACTTAAACCGTGCCGGATCGGCTAACATTGCCGCTGCGGTGGCAGAGGGGACGCCGGCTCATCCTCGGGCGATCGAGCCCGTTCCTCAGCTTGGCCGCCCGTCTGCCGTTCCAT
>Ga0208242_100383_pt1 | contig 33529 bp, 37 predicted proteins | sample SubbioAug_CSW13A_FD_184825 | JGI IMG/M metagenome (GOLD analysis project Ga0208242, IMG submission 184825) | Serpentinite rock and fluid subsurface biosphere microbial communities from McLaughlin Reserve, California, USA - CR12Aug_CSW13A (SPAdes) | ecosystem: Environmental > Terrestrial > Deep...
GTGGAGACAGTACAGTTCCTGAAGATGTAGAGAAACTCATGAATGGAAGGATTGCGGATCTTATTGTGACTGATCCTCCCTACAATGTGAATTATGAAAACAAGATTGATTACCATAAGATGTTTAAGAATGATGTGCGAAAGAACAACTCCATCATGAATGATTATATGGACAGTGATAAGTTTTTTGATTTCTTGCTAGCCATGTACATGATTGCGAATCAACACATCAAAGCTGGTGGACCGATTTATGTCTTCCATAGTGATGTGGAGCGAGTTGCCTTTCAATTAGCGATGAATGCAGCAGGATTCAAATTCTCTGAGACACTCATCTGGGTGAAGAACTCCTTTAACCTTAGTCGCAACGATTATCACTGGAAACATGAACCGATCCTCTATGGATGGAAAGAAGGAGCTGGACATTACTTTGTGGATGATCGCACTCAATCCACCGTCTTTGATGAATCAGTCAATATTGAGAAACTTAAGAAGGAAGAGCTTGTCGAACTGCTTTCCAATATCCTTTCTCAGATTCATACCACGATCATCTATGACAACAAACCACTACGTAGTGATATCCATCCAACAATGAAGCCTGTATCATTAGTAGGTAAGCTTATTAAAAACTCAAGCAAAGCTCGAGAACTACTCTATGAACCCTTTGGGGGTAGTGGATCAACACTCATTGCAGCGGATCAATTGGATCGAGTTTGTTACTGCATGGAGTTGGACCCGAAGTATGTGGATGTGATTGTGAAACGATGGGAAGAGCATAATTATGACATTTAAAAGCCGGTTGTATTCCGGTTTTTATGTGTAATTTTTTACGAATATTTAGCAATATTTGGAACAATCTATGAGTAAATAATAATTTATCACTGTAAAACTGACAGAACACTATCAGATAGTATAGAATTTAGTTACAATAAATAAAAAGGGGGAATCTAAAAGTGGAATACGATAATTATGAAATGCTTAATCAGGAAGAAATGACAGAATTTCTTAAATTAAGATCATTAACTTATAGTGTCTATTTAATCGCAATCATAAGTTTTATTGGATCAATTATTTCATTATTGGTTTTCGGTGATTTTGGGTTGGGTTTTATATTTTTCATGGGATTAATTGGGAATGTTTTATATCAATTGTCACCAAAGGGCAAACGTTTTGAGCTTCTAAAAAAGAGATACTCAAAATATCATGTTAATAGTCATGCACAACAGAGAATTGACTTGCTTAAACAATATGGAATTGAAGAGACATCCAATTTTATAATGAGTGATGGCCGACAAGTTGTCTTTGATAATAAGAATCATTTATTTGCTATTCTAAAAGTTAACATCGACTTTCCTTTATCATTTAGTCATAAAATTGATAGAGTACATAACTTCAGCCAAATAGTTGATTGCGAATTATCAGTAGATGATTCAGTAGTCAAGAAAGAAGGAATTGGAAGAGCAGTTGTTGGAACATTAGTAGCTGGTGGTGTAGGTGCGATTATTGGAGCTTTAACAGGCAAAAATAGGAATTTACTAAATAGTGTTAAAGTTAAAGTGATAGTTGAAGATGATGTGAATCCATTAATAGAATTTGTGATATTTAATGATTTTAAGAAAGGTTTAAGAAAAGGCAATCCCAAGTTTGAAAAAGTACTTCGAGATGCCGATAACCTGTATAGTTCATTCAAAGTGGCTATGAGCAAAGAACATGATTCTAGAAGTGTTGAAACAGAAAACATCAGTAAACAAATTTCTAATGATTTGAATAGCAAAACAACTAGAGAAAAATTGCTTGAGCTACAGGACCTGTTTAATGAATCATTGATTACACAGGAAGAGTATGTCGAAATGAAGAAAAAACTACTCGATAAAATCTGATAAAAAGCAAAAACCAATTATTCAAAGTTAGTAAAAACTATTTTGAAAGGTAAATCTCTAGAAACATGCGTAAATAGTAGCTAAAAGCTGAAATGGTTGATGAATTATAATATTAAGGTTATCTTTCAAAAATATTGAAATTCACATATAATTTAATAAAGAAAATGGGGGTATTATTTTGAAAGAAAATTGTGAATATAGAGCTACTAATTCTGGAAAATGTTATTTTGGTCCAAAGAAAAAGAATAACTCAGATGAGATTCATATTGGTACGGAAAACAAGATACAATTTATTGAATCATATGTTGAAGGATGGATTAATAAATTGTTAAATGGTCCATATCCATATGAAAGCTTAGTTTTTGTCGATGCGATGTCTAGTTGCGGTGAATATATAAATAAAAACAAGGAGAAAATTGAAGGTACATCTTTGAGAGTGTTAAAACTCTTCAATAAATATGCAAATAGTGAAAAGTACAAGGGTAAAAAATACTATCTAATAGTGAATGATTTAGAAGAACGTGAAATAGAATGTCAAAAATGTAGAATTAATAGTATTGGGAAGAATAAAAATGTTTTTACAATTGAAACGGTTTCTGATGTTAAGGATTTTTTAATTAATCCTGGAAATTTCCTTCCAAAAGCTGAAAATTTCCATCTTTTGCTTTTATATGATCCCTACAAAGTAAATATTCTTTGGAAGGAGTTAAAACACTTCTTAACTGTACCTATTAGCAAAAATGGTAGCAAACTAAAATTCGATTTAATCATTACTCATTTCGGACAACATGATACACTTAGACTTGATCTAGATAATATTAAAGATGAAGTTAAAAATAGACTTGAGAACTCATACAAAATGAGTCTAGATAAACTTTCTGAATTATTAGGTAATGACTCAGAATTCGAGAAAAAGAGAAAATTGAGAGAGAGATTTCGTGAAGTTATTGCAGATGAGCTCCAGGTAGATGAACGAGATATATCATATGCGCCAGTGTTCAATAAACTCAATAAAGATGTATATGATATTGTTTTTTACTCGACTGATTCAAAAGCAAGGCAGTTGTTTAAAAAGACCATTTATTTAGCTACAAAAGATAGATTGAAATCTTCGGAGTCATATGGACAACTAGACCTTAACCTTTCAGTATCGGATGATGAAAAATATCATGCAAGTATTGAAGAGTTACGTGAAATTCAATATTATTATTCTGCTAAATCATATGCTAGCATTGTAGCTCACTATTTCGCTGGCAAAGAAATAACAAATGATCAACTTAAGGATTTCTTGATAAATCATGAGTTTATACCAAGTGAAAGTGTAAAAACAGATCTTGACAAATTCTTGAAAGATTTACATGGGGTTAAGATATGTTCAAAACCATCGAAGACTTATGTGTTTCAAACCATTAATGGTGATAGGACAAAAATATGAACAAAACAAGAATTGAATGGACAGAGTCAACCTGGAATCCAATTACCGGATGTACTCAAATCTCTACAGGATGTTTGAATTGTTATGCAAAAAAGATGGCTAACAGATTGAGCGCAATGAAGAATCCAAGATATTTAAACAACTTTAAATTAACGATTCATAAAGACTTGTTTATGCAACCTTTGAATATTAAGGACGGAAAGGTCATTTTTGTCTGCTCTATGTCGGATTTATTCCACGAGGAGGTTGATTTTGAAACTATATCTGAAATTTTTGATGTTATGAAAAAGGCAGACTGGCATATTTTTCAAGTATTGACCAAAAGAAGCAGAAGATTAAAAGAATTTTCAGAAATTTATGAAATCCCTGAGAATATATGGATTGGTGTTACAGTAGAGCATGAGTCACTTGCACATAGAATCGATGATTTGAGAGACATCAAAGCAAAAGTGAAATTTTTAAGTTGTGAACCATTATTAGGATCTTTAAATAATTGCGATTTTCATGGAATTGATTGGATTGTAGTTGGCGGAGAGTCTGGCGCAAATGCAAGGCCATTAAAAGAAGAATGGGTGTTAGAGATCAGAGATAAATGTGCACAAATGAACATTAAGTTCTTTTTTAAGCAATGGGGTGGATGGAACAAGAAAAAGAGTGGTAAGTTACTTGAGGGTAAGATATATTGTGAAATGCCAAATTTAGATTATATTATCTAATATTCTATAAGGAGAATCTCAAATTGAGTAAGCAAAAAACCAATATTGAAATCATTAATAAATGGATAACTATTGATCCCAAAAAAATTGATAAATCTGCAAATTTCTTGAATATCATTCAGTTCTATTTATTCAACTGTCCAGTAAAAAATATAAATCATTATTCTGCTGTTACAGTTAATGAATATGGATGGGATAAAGGAAAACTCCCAAAACTTAAAGGAGACATGTTAAGTGATAATAATCTCAAGAATAGAGTTTTCATTTGCAATAATCTTAACGATGTTGAACTAACTATTCTCAACAACAATTTGTATGGCAATCAATTTACTAATGAGGAATTTGTAGTTTGTTGGAGGAATGAGAAAAACATTGTTGAAGCTTTACTTTATCTGATAAGGTGTGCATTTGCTCATAGATCATTTAGAGTAGTAAAAAAGAATAATGAGAAGTATTACTATTTAGCTAATGTCGATAAAGGTAGAATTAAAGGAAGAGCTATATTAAAAGAATCCACATTACTTAAATGGATTACTAATATTCAAAATGGTAGTTAGAGCAGACTGAAACTTCGGTACTTATCGAAGTTTTTTTTGTGCTAATTTAAATGTGATAAGAGGTGTCTGATGGCTAAGAGTAAATGGGATCAAGTCAAATCGAAGTTACATCTTGTCGAAAAGTGGGCAAGAGATGGTTTAAGAGAAGATCAAATTGCTAAAAACCTTGGTATTTCTGTCACTACCTTAGAAGTCTATAAGAAGCAATACCCTGAAGTTTCTAAAGCCTTAAAAAAGGGGAAAGAAACTTTAATCACTGAACTTGAGAATGCACTTATTAAGAAAGCACTTGGGTATGAGTATGAAGAGAAGAAAGTCTATACCAAAAATGAGAATGGTAATTCAGTGACTTATACTGAGATCACTAAGAAACATCAACCTCCAGACACAGGTGCGCTCTTCGGTTTACTCAAGAACAAAGATCCTCAAAACTATTCTGATAATCCACAAATGCTGCAGCTTAAGAAACAAGAACTTGAACTTCGAGAAAGACTTGCTAAAGCAGAGGAATGGTAATGGCCAAGTATACAGCCCTTGCCGATTTCTATAAAAGTCACGAGTGGAGATCATTGCGATTCAAACTTATGAATGAGCGAAGTCATCAAAGCAAAGGACTATGTTGTCAACACTGTGGTGAAATCATTCATAAAGAGATTGATTGTATAGCTCATCATATAAAAGAGCTGACGCCAACTAATGTCCACGATGCAAACATATCACTTAATCCGAAGAATATTCTGTTGGTTCATCATCGATGTCATAACGAAATCCATGAACGGTTTGGATATCAATCAACACAAAAAGTCTATATCGTTTATGGTCCACCACTCTCAGGGAAGACCACCTTTGTTAAACAAAACAAAGGCCGAAAAGATATTGTGTTGGACCTTGATGAACTATACAAAGCTATAACACTACTACCTGCCTATGATAAGCCAACCGAACTAGCCCAAAATATCTTTCAATTAAGAGATGTATTACTGGATCAAATCAAAACACGAACAGGCAAATGGTCTCAAGCATGGATCATCGGTGGTTATCCAAACTTTGTAGAGCGTGAGCGATTAGCTCATCAACTTGGAGCAGAACTTTTATTCATTGAGGCTTCCCAAGAAGAGTGTCTACATAGACTATACCAAGATAAGGATAAACTGCACGTTCAAAGGGAATGGCAGCAATATATCCAACAGTGGTTCCTAAGATTCATTCCTGATCCCCCCCGGGTCTGAATCTTAGGCAATCAGCTGGGAACTGGACCAGGGACAACAGATGCACACAATCCAAAAATTTGAGAAAATCTCCCAAGTTTTGGAAAAAGTGGTGAAAGAAAATCAAACTCAAGAAACGTGAGGAAAAGCAGTCATGACTGAACTTGAAAAACTCCAAGAGATCTTTCAAAAGATAGATCCTGATAAACAAAAACTTGTGGAGAAACTTCTTCATGACGCAGCATTCCTCTCGGAGCAAAATGAAGATTTGCGCAAGATGATTGAAGTCACAGGCATGGTGAAGTTTCATCCTACCAACCCAAACTTACAGAAACCCACCGAAGCTGCTAAGCAGTATCTAAGGAACCTACAAACCTACTCTGTAGTCATCAAAACCCTGAACACAGTCTTCACTAAGAATTCCATTGAGGAAGAAGATGACTTCGAGCGATTCTTACATCAATCCATCGATGAGGCGTTGTGACCTATCTTGAACAGTACCTTAATGCCATTCTAGCTAAGGAGATCATTGTCGGTTATGAATTAACCACAGTGTTAACCCAACTCGTTAATGATCTGACGGATGAGCGATACATCTATGATGTGAAGCGAGCTCATCGACGAATTGCCTTTATCGAACGATTTTGTAGACATACCAAGTCACCCTTTCATGGGAAGCCCTTCATTCTTGAGTTGTGGGAAAAGGCCTTCATCGAAGTGGTCTATGGTTTCGTACGACGGTCTACCAATCGACGACGATTCAAACGAGTCATCTTGCTGATTAGTCGTAAGAATGGGAAATCGACTCTTACTGCCGCATTGGCCTTTACTGAACTGATGATGGGAAGTGGAGGTTCAGATATTGTCTGTTCTTCCAATGATGATGCCCAGGCTTCAATTATCTTTTTAGAGATTGGTGCCATGCGAGAGATGTTTGATCCTTCGAGCAAGCGAACTCATAAGAATTTGCGCTGGATCATCAATAAGAAAAACAAGAGTAAGGTGTTCAAGCTTTCTGAGAAGACTCAAAACAAAGAAGGCTACAACATTGAGTTCGGTATCTTGGATGAATCCCATGAGATGAAGGATAACTCCATCGCCAAACCGATTGAACAATCACAATCGACCAAAGATGAACCCCTCTTTATCAACATCACCACTGAAGGATTTGTGAATGATGGATACCTAGATAAAGAACTACAGTATGCACGACGAGTAATCCATCAAGAGTATGAAGATGACACTTTGCTTGCATGGTTATACACCCAAGATAGTGAAGCTGAAGTTTGGCAAGATGAATCAAGTTGGAGTAAATCCAATCCATCCCTAGGGCTCATTAAGAAGCGAGAATATTTGCGAGATCAAATCCATAAAGCGAAGCTGGATAAAGGGGATCGCATGTATGTCTTAGCCAAAGACTTCAACATTAAGCAAAATAATGCGCAAGCCTGGTTAATGGAGCAAGATATTAATCATACGGATACATTTCATATGGAAGACTTCATTGGAAGCATTGCTTTAGGTGCAGTGGACTTATCTGAGACAACTGACCTTACCTGTGCCAAGATCCTATTGATGAAAAAAGGAGATCCAACCAAATACATCGCCACTCGCTACTTCATTCCTGAAAGTAAAGTTGTTCAGGGAAGTTTGGATGATAAGAAAGATTACTTGAACTGGGCTCGACTTGGACTGATTGAAATAACTGAAGGTAATGAAGTGGATCTCTCCCAAGTCGCGAAATGGTTTCTAGATTTGTATAAACACTACAAGATTCGAACATACAAGACAGGATATGATAATCGTTTTGCGAAGACGTGGTTAAGTGCAATGGAAGGATATGGACTTGAAACTGAGCGAGTGGATCAAAACCGATTTACTCTCTCTAATCCGATGAAACTTCTTGAGGCGGATCTTAAATCACGACTTGTTAACTTCAACAATCATCCGATTGATAAGTGGTGTTTATCTAATACTGCGATCAAAGTCGATAACTTGGGACTGGTCATGCCAGTCAAAGTAAATGATATGCGCAATCGACGTATCGATGGAGCGGTGACCATGATTATCTTGTATGCCATGTGGCAGCGTTATCGCACAGAATTTCTTGAAATGGTGAGGTGATCCAATGGGATGGTTTGACTCTGTCAAAAGCATGTTTAACAAATCCAAAGATGGATCGTCCTCCCAACTAGCTATGATCAATGGGAATCCACCCATTTACAGTCAGTTTGGTCAAAGTGTCTTTGCGAGTGATGTGGTCCAACAAGCCATCGCATGTATTGCCCAGGAAATCAGTAAATTGACTCCCAAGCATGTTCGCTTTGATCGCCAAGGTCTTCAAAATACCGTGATTGGACCACTCAACGATTTACTAGAGTATGGACCCAATGAGTGGATGACCACGAAAGATTTTTTAGAGAAAATCACCTGGCAGCTCTTTCTTAACTACAACGTCTTCATGCTTCCAGTCAAAGAAACATCAAAAAGTGGAGAAGACGGTGTCCCAAGGATACGAGCCATCTATCCCTTGGATCCTCAACAAGTCAGTTTCTTGGTGGATGGATCTGGAGAACTTTATGTGGAGATGATCTTTGCGCACAGTGATAAACTCACGCTAAGATACCAAGATCTTATCCATTGGCGGTACCGTTATTCTGTGAGTCCATTTATGGGAGGCAACGAGAATGGTCAACCGGATACCCACGCGTTACTTCAAACCGTTGAGATCAACCATAAACTACTTCAATCCATTGAGAAATCGGTGAATTCCTCCATGCAGATTTATGGGGTGATGAAATACAACACCATCCTAGATGAGGATCATATGAAATCAGAGATCCTTCGCTTTGAAAAAATGTTGGCTGAAAATAAGAATGGGATCATTGGGGCCGATTTGAAATCCGAATACATTCAAATCAAGCCGGATCCTAAAATGGTCGATACCGAAACCTTGGCATTTATTGATTCCAAGATTCTACGTCACTATGGCGTTCCACTCCCGATTCTGACTGGAGACTTCACGCCCGATCAATATCAAGCCTTTTATGAAAAGACACTTGAGCCCTTAATCAACTCATTAACCCAAGTGTTTACCAAAAACCTGTTTTCACTCAGAGAACTTCAGTTTGGCAATAAAGTGATCTTTTATGCCAACAATCTACTCTACATGGCTTTGGATAAACGCGTCGCCTTAGGAGAACTTTTAGGTAATCGAGGAGCGCTAACTAACAATGAGCTTCTAGCTTTATTTGGCTATCCTCCATATGAAGCAGGCAATGTTCGCCTCATGTCACTTAACTATGTGGATGTGAGTATCGCGAATCAATATCAAATGAGTTTATCCCAAACCACCAAGGAGGATCCTGATGCAACACCATCTTAACAAGCAACCTATCTGTCGATCCTTTGTATCAGACTTTAAAGTCGAAGGCAATAAAGTGGTTGGCTTAGCAGCGGTGTATGAAAGTCGTACCAACATCGGCAACATGTTTACCGAAGTGATTGAGCGAGGAGCGTTTGATGGCAGTGACCTTACCGATGTTCTATTCTTTGTAAATCATGACATGAACAAGATTCCACTGGCTCGAAGTCGTCGCAACAATGGAAATAGCACCATGACACTCTCGCTGGATGAGCGAGGTCTCAACATGGAAGCTCTCTTGGATGTGGAGGGTAACAGTGAAGCCAAAGCACTTTACTCGGCCATCTCTCGAGGAGATATCAGTGGGATGTCGTTTCTATTTACGATTAAAGAAGACACATGGGAAAACTTAAACTCGGAGATGCCCACTCGACGCATTAAAAAGATTGCACGAGTGAGAGAAGTATCGGCTGTTAATTTCCCTGCATATCAAGAAACCGAAATATTGGCTCGAGATGGTGTTTCACTGGAGAGTGAGCAACAGGCACTGGATCAGGCACGAGCCCTAGGAGTGGAGACTCAACAACGCTGTGAGATTTGGCGTTTAAGAAATGCAATCTTAGCCCAGAAATGAGGACCCATGAACAAAGAAAAACTCAATGAATTATTGAAACAAAAACAATCCAAGATTGATGAGTTACTTGCCCGATCACAAACCAGTGAGAACGTGGAAGAACTCAAAACCATCCATGCTGATCTTGAAAGCATCAAACACGAGATGAGCGAACTTCGCTCGATCCTAGATGATGCCCATGAAGGAGAAGCTCGCAGTCAAAGTAAAGCCACTATCTTAGCCACCTATGGCGTGAAGAAAGAGGAGACTGTGACTCGCACTCAAACCCTTGATGAAGAAGAAAAACGTGCACAAGTGTTTATTGACACCAGCAAATTCAACATCTCGATTGAGGAAGTCCGAGCTATCACCATTGGATCAGGAAATCTGATCACTCCAAAACCTGTTCAATCCACCATCAATGAGAAATTCAATGAAGTTTCATCGATCATTGAACAAGTGAACACGGTCTCTGCAGAGCGCATGGGAGAATATGAGGTTCCTTATGTGGTCGGTTACAGTGAAGGTGGCATTACCCTTGAAGGTGAAAATTACAGTGATGGAGAACCTGTATTCAATTATGCATCCATCAAGCCTGTGAAGATTACGATTTACACTGAAGTGTCTGAGGAAGTGAGCAAACTCACACCAGTGCAATACCTCGCGAAAGTTCGCCAAGCTGCACTGATTGCTTTACGCAAAAAAGTGGCTAAACTAATTCCACTTGGAAACCCTTCAGCCACCCCTGCAGAAATCACAGGGATCATTCATGCTCCTGCGATTACCGATGGATCTATTGAACTTACAGGCATTGATGAATTCACTCTTCGCAAGATTGCGATGTCGTATGGTGGAGATGAAAATGTCATTGGTAATGCCGTACTCTTAATCAACAAAGCAGACTTAATTGCCTTTGGCGATGTTCGAGGAGCAGATAAGAAGTCTGTGTATGAGATTACTCCAGACCCATCCAACCCCAATGCGGGGATCATCAAAGATGGTGGACTATCCGTGCGATACACCATCAATAGTGCTCTAAAAGCGGTGACCGCCGCTACCACCCCTGCCAATACGACCTGTATGATCTATGGAAATCCAAGTTCGTATGAACTTGCACTCTTTAGCCCGTATGAAATTAAGGTCTCAGAAGACGCCGCCTTTAAGAAAGGCATGCTTGCCGTGAAGGGTAGTGTGTTTGTGGGCGGGAACGTTGTGAACGCTAATGGATTTGTCTTGATTGATAAGAAAGCAACCTAAAGGATGAACCCCCATGAGTGAAGCAGAGTTCTTAGTTGAAATCAAAAAAGGGTTAGGTGTGAGTGGAAACTACCATGATGCAACCCTACTACGACACCTTAAAGATGTGAAAGCGTATTGCAAAAGCGCGGGTGTCAGTGACGCGATCCTGAGTAGCGATGCTTCCATTGGGTGTTTGATTCGAGGGATTGCGGATGCGTGGACTCAAGAGAGTGGAACGACTCGCTTTAGTCTCATGTTTCAACAACGCCTTATCCAGCTCATTATACTCTCACAGACTCAGGAGACCAATGATGGTTAAACCAAAAGAAATCCATGCCCTGATTACCCCGGTCAAGATCATGAAGCGAGTGGTCACCTGGGTAAGTGGTGCGGCTGAAAGCAGTTATATTGAACCCGATGAACCCATCTTGTTTTGTAACTTCAAAACCTTTGGAGGCACAGAGTCAGTAGTGAATGGACAGATCGTTAATATCGCCACTGCCACTTTGACTACATGGTATCGCCAAGATATTCAATCCCCGGATCGGATCATTCTATTATCGGATAACAGTATTTGGGAAATCATCGGAGATCCTGAAAACTATGAGATGCGAGGACAGTATATGCAACTTCGAGTGAAGAAAATCAGTGGAGGTGCCTAATGAGTAAGAACTCACTGACACTTACATTACAAGGAGTTGAAGAACTCCTCAAAGAAATTGAGAAGTTAGGGGGGAGTGTGAACGCGGCGGCTGAAAAGGCCATCCTTGCGAGCGCTCACCCCTTTACTCAAGATTTGAAACAATCCATTGCTAAACACAAACGATCAGGACTCACAGAGAAAGCCCTACGCTCTCCTCAACAGGTGAAATGGGAAGGCAATCGTTGCAGTTTGCACGTGGGATTTGATTTATCTTCAGGTGGACTCCCTGCAATTTTCTTAGAATATGGAACCCCAAGAATGAGTGCTCGCCCTTTCATTCGACCAGCCATTGCCAAGGCAAAACGCAATGCCAAGTTTCATCAGGTTGCTGCACTAAAAGCGATCATGAAGGAGCTTCAACCATGAACGTACGGGATCGATTACTCAATGCTCTTGAACCCTTGGGGGTCGAAGTGCGTTATCAAGGGTCCCTTAGTGATGAGGAACCTTTATCAGAGACGCTGATCACATATCAAATCATCGATTCAAGTGATGAGGGTTTCTATGATAATGAAGCCACCAAAGCGATCACACAAATTCAGTTAATGATTTATTCTACCAAGATGTCGATCATCAAAGATCTCCCTGATCACCTCAGTCAGCTTATTAAACAGGCTGGCTTTGTGCGTGAGAGTCGAGGTAAAGATGCAGGTTTCTTCAACCATCACTATGCATGGTTGATGGAAATCCATCATACAGAAAGGATGCCAATGCATGAGTAATACGTATGTCTATGAAGAATACCAAGGATTTGATTCCTTAATGTTTGCTCAGATCACCAAAGATGATGCCACCTCATACACCACTGCTGTGCCCGAGATTCTTGCGCCAGCTGGAGAAATCTCAGTAAAGACAGATCGCTCCAGTGAGCCCAAGTACTACGATAATCAACCGTATCTGATTGTCACGGCTGAAGGATTTGATGAAGCAACACTGACGGTGCCTGTGTTACCGATTCGACTGGTGGCCCGACTCTTAGGAAAAGTGGTAGACACGACCACTGGAGCGCTCTTGGATAGTGGAGAGACCCAAAGTCAATACTTTGCAATTGGCTATCGCTTGCGCTTTACCGATGGAACCTATCGTTATGTCTGGAGACATAAAGGTACCTTCCGATTGGATGAAGAAGCGGCCAAAGCCAAAGACGCTTCAACCGACACCAACAATCACAAGCTCATTTTCACGGGGATCACCACCAAGTTTAAGTTCACACTTCCAAACAATCAAAAGCGCAGCAGTAAGCAAATTGTAGTGGATGAGCGAGACGCTAAAGCGGATGTCTCGTCTTGGTTTGAACAAGTCGTTACCCCGGATAACCTTGCGCTGATTACGCTCACCCCCTAATCAATGATGAACTCGAGTATTAATCTAAAAATATATGATGCTCAAAACGAGATCATTGCTGAGTTTCATGAGCACCGCATTCGCTGGGGTCTCATTGAAGATGTAGTGGAACTTTCTGAAGGCTTAGAAGGTAAAAGTGAGCGAGAAGCGTATGTCGCGATGGGGCAGTTTATGCAAAAGGTGTTTCCATCACTGACCCATGACTTGCTTCGCCAAGCGGATGTAGCGGATGTCAAAACCTGCTTCAATCAAATTGTTGCTCTAGTGCAAACCATTGGAGAACCAAGCGAAAAAAAACAGCCTTAGTCAGTGAGTCACCCCAATCAAGTTCTGTCCTGTTGTTTCAGATGGTGATGTCACTGTGTCAGATGTTTCCCTCACTGGATCCACTGTACTTACGTCAAGTGGACGCGATGGAAGTGATTGTTTTGATTCGCAAGATTACAAGATCATCCTCTGGATCATCTCAAGCCAAGCGCAAGAAAGTGTATGCTGACCAGGTAGCCTGGTTTTAGGAGGTGAGCGAATGTCAAATCAAGAAATACTCGGTGGTAAATGGACTCTAGATACCACGGATCTTAAAGCTGGCATTTCCGAAGCCAATCGCTTGATTCGTGTGGCCGATTCAGAGTTTAAAGCCGTAGCCGCCAGCATGGGACAATGGGGCAATCAAGCCGATGGACTCAGTGCAAAGATCAAGTCATTGACCACCATTGTGGATGTGCAAGAACAAAAGGTTCAAGCCTTAAAAGAGCAACATCAAAATATTGTGTCCACTTCAGGTGCCCATAGTAAAGCGGCTCAAGAACTTGAAATTCAAATTAATAAAGAAACCGCCTCTTTAAATCGCAATAAACTCGAGCTTCAAGAGTCCAAAGTTGCGTATCAAAACATCATTGATAAGACTCAAGAAACCGCTCAGAAAAAAGAAGAGCTCAAAAAGAAGACGGAACAACTGACAGCGTCCATCAATGAAATGGGTAAAAAGGCAATGGTGACCTTAACTGCCGCAGCCGCTGCTGCGAGTGCAGCACTCGGTAAGCTGATGATTGACTCAGGCAAATTTGCGGATGATCTCATTACACTTTCCAATAAAACCGGTATCTCCGTCACTCAACTTCAAGAGATGAGTTATGCAGCCCGCTTTGTGGATGTGTCAGTCGAAACGATGACCTCGTCGATGAATAAACTCACCCGCACAATGGAGAGTGCACAAAGTGCCATGCAAAGTGGCAAACTCAATGATCAAGCCAAAGCTTATCAACGCTTAGGCATTGAGGTCACACACCTAGATGGATCACTGCGAAACAATAAAGACGTCTACTATGAAACCATTGATGCTTTAGGGCAGATGAGTAATGAGACCGAGCGAGACGCTTTAGCCATGCAACTCTTTGGTAAATCGGCCACTGAACTCAACCCTTTGATTAAAGCAGGTTCTAAAGAATTTGAGCGACTGGCCCAAGAAGCTCACAGTGTAGGAGCAGTGGTTAGTGAAGATGGAGTAAGTGCATTAGGAGCTTTTGATGATACGATGCAAACCCTTAATGCATCGACTCAAGGCCTCATGCGAGAAGCCCTTGCTCAATTGGCTCCACTTATAAATGAACTTTTAGTAAATCTTAAAGACATGATGCCTCAGATTGTTGATACAATACAGAATTTCATTACCTTTGTAATTGACAATGGACCTCTTATTGCGTCGTTAATTGCAGCCATAGGCACCGGACTTCTAGCATGGAATGTGGTCACAATGGTGCAAGGACTCATTACGGTCATCAAAGGATGGAAGCTCGCGACCGAAGGGATGACCTTATCGCAAGCTCTACTTAATATCGTGATGTCAGCCAATCCTATTGGGATCATCATTACGTTGATAGCCGCACTTGTGGGTGGACTCATAGTGTTATGGAACACCAATGAAGATTTCCGTAAAGCTGTTACCAAGATTTTTAATGATATCCTCAGTACAATTTCAAATGTGGTAAACAGTATTGTGACCTTCTTTACCGTAACGATTCCAAAGTCGCTGTCGGATGTTGGAAAGTGGTTTAGTGATATTGGAACTAATATTGTGAAGGGCATCTGGTCAGGGATTCAAGGCATGGGTCAATGGTTTTCAGATCAAGTGGGTAAATTCTTCAATGGTATTGTGAGTGGTGCAAAGAAACTACTCGGGATCCAATCACCCTCCAAAGTTTTTGCGGGTATTGGAGAAAACATGGCCCAAGGACTTGGCCTTGGTTTTCAAGATGAAATTCAAACCATGCAATCTCAAATCCAAGAGGCTATTCCCATCCCCACCATGAACTCTGTAAGTGGGCACCAAGGAACCTCGCCATCCAGTGCAGGAGGTGCGTCGATCATCATTCATCAACACATTCAATCCCCCAAAGCACTCAGTGCCTTTGAAGTGTATCGCCAAACCAAACATGCAGGTCAGCTCATTGCGGCCACGTTGAAGTAAGCATGATGAAACTAACGTTTACCAATCACCTTAACCAATCCCTATGGATCAATGATGAACAGCACTTCTCACTCATTTATGTCTCAGGTTTTCAACCTCCTAAGGCAAGCATTCAACTGGGTTCACTTCCTGGAGTGGATGGATCCATTCATCTTCATTCCAAAGTAGAACAGCGAACTATTCAATTGACACTACAACTTCACCATGATGGTGAAAGCAGTCGTAGGTCCTTAACAAGTCACTTCAAAGTCAATCAAAAAGGAACCCTTCATGTGGAGGATGCACATCGCCATGTGATCATTGAAGCATGGGTAGAATCATGTGAGTGTCTAGTGATGAGTTGGCCTCTCAAAGCCATGATTTCACTAGTATGTCCTCAGCCTTATTTTGAAGAAGCCAGTGAGCAACAACTTGAGCTTGCTTCCATTACACAAGCATTGAGTTTTCCTCTCAATCTTCTTTCAAGTGGACAACCCTTAGGAAGCCTTTCGTTGTCTACTCCCATGAATGCCTATAATCCCGGGGATAAAGAGATAGGCTTTATTGTTCGTTTTGAATGTGTTTCGGCCGTAACTAATCCCAAGCTTATTAATATGGAGAGCGGAGCATACCTAGAACTACACACCAACATGGAAGCAGGTCAGGTCATTGAAATTAATACCCAAGTCGGGCATAAGCGCATTGAAATGGTCTTATCTAGTGAGCGAGTGAATTTGTTTTCAACCCTCTCTCTAGGATCCACCTTTTTCCAACTTAAAGAAAAAGATAATATCCTGCTTGCGACCAGTGAGTTAGGATCCACAGGGCTGATGACTCAACTTCGTTATCGCCCACAATACAGTGGGGTATAAGATGCATTGCAAAGTGTATAACCAAGCTATTGAATGGGTGGGTGTCATTGATTCGATTAAATCACTCATATGGCATCGCAGTTTTTATGAATCCGGTGAATTTGAACTGGTGGTCCCAGTCACTGTTATTCATCAAGATTTGCTTCAAGTCCAACACTACCTTACCAAAGATGATCGAGGAGAGTTTGGCATTATCGAAACCATTCACATTGAGCAGAATGAGGATGGGGAATGGATGACCTGCAGTGGACGATTGGGACCCTCTCTCTTATCACGTCGGATCATTTATGAGCGAGTGACTATTAGTAACACTGTTGAAATGGTGATGAGAACTTTAGTGACCACCTCGTGCATTACCCCAAATAATCCTGCGAGAGTAATGCCCAATCTTATGTTAGCTCCTTTTGTGGGGCATGCACCGACGGTAACTATGCAGGTGACCTATCGAAACTTAAGTCAAACCCTCTATGAACTAACTCGAACTCATCAAATAGGATGGGACATTCGCCTTGACCCCCTTCAGCGAAAACTAGTCTTCTTCACTTATGAACCAAGTGATAAAACCGCTACGCAAACTGCTGGACCTCAAGTGATTTTTAGTGAAGACTATGAAAACATCCGATCCTCTACCTATGAGCGAAATCAACGCTTCAAGCAAAGTGTGGTACTTGTCGGAGGTCAAGGTGAAGGGGATGAGCGCATCCTCGTTGAAGTGGGAAGTGATGAAGGGTCTCCACGAGTCGAAGCGTTTGTGAATGCGAAGGATCTTCGATGGGAAGCGGAGATGAGTGAGAGTGAATATCTGGATGCACTCATTCAGCGAGGATGGCAAGCCATCGAACCTGAAGTCGAATATCTTGAAGCAAGTGTAGTCCTCAATGGTTCGGTAAGACTCCATGATGATTTTGATCTAGGAGACATCGTGACCATTCAACAATCCCGTTGGAATAAAACGATTGAAGCACAGGTGAGTGAAATCAGTGAAGTATGGGATGAACAAGGCATTACCATTCAACCCATCTTTGGCCAATCGTTAAGCCGTGTCACCACCAAATCCACTCCTGACACCTCAGGCACTAGTGAAGGTCAAAGTCTGAATGTCACCCCCAATAAAGCAATCGTAAGCGATAGTGGTGGAAACATCATTGCGTCATCGGTATCAAGTCAAGAAGTTGGTTATCTAAGTGGTGTAACATCTTTAGTTCAAACTCAACTTAATGGTAAACAAGCCACCATTTCAGGGGCAGCCAGCAGCATTACCTCCAGTAATCTCACTAGCAGTCGTGCACTTGTCAGTGATGGAAGTGGCAAAGTCGCGGTGAGCAGTGTCACCTCCACTCAACTGGGAACATTATCAGGGGTAACTTCTGCGATTCAAACTCAGTTGGATGGGAAAGCAGCCAACAGTCATACCCATATCGTTTCACAAATTACCGACTTTCTTGATAAGGTCTATCCTGTTGGAGCGATTTATATGTCCACCAGTGCAACCTCTCCAGCCACACTCTTTGGAGGAACCTGGGCTGCGATTCAAAACCGATTCCTAGTGGCTGCCGGTGCGACCTATAGTGCAGGATCAACAGGAGGAAGAGCATCGCATGCGCATACCTCAGCTCCCCATAAACATGGAGCAGGATTTGAAAGTGGTGGAGATGGTGATTTGTGGGCTACGGTAACTGGATCGACAGGGTATGTTTACTTTAGAGAAGATGGCACAGTTCCAGCCTCTCAAGCGACATGGCCTGCGACCCATCGTGTTAGTGGTACCTATGGGACAACCTCAAATAGTGTAGGTGGTGGAGCGGATGTGCGTGGGTATACTTCAACGACTACCCCAGATTCTACTGGATCATCAAGTTCACTCCCTCCGTATCTATCTGTGTATATGTGGCAACGAACTGCCTAAGAAAGGAACACAATGCTTTATTCCATGATGTTGGTTCTTCCCCTCGCCATAGGGGTTAATATCCTGCTTGGGTTTGCGATTGCGAAAACTTCATTTCATTATGATAAGCAACTCTTACTTCAAGGGATCTTTAAAGCTACAGCCATCTACGCTGCGATAGGAGGATTTGTGCTCATCGCACGAGTAATTCCTTTAATCGATGTGGAGGGAGTAGGTCAAATTGATATCCTTAATGCCTTAACGATTATCGTCTCTTCAGTCTTAGGAGTTTATATTGTACAAGGACTTCAAAAGCTCACCCAAGCCTTAAAGCTCAAAATTAAAGTACCAGTGCAAACTGATGTGGAACATCAAGCACATGGCACAGAGTAAGGAGATTTAGTATGGCCATTCGAAGTGGTTTCTTTAATAGTATTAACAACGATCGATTGTATTCAGCCAATGAGTTTGCGGAATACTTTTCGACCTTTATTGGCAATGGCGTCTTTCCAACACCTGCAAACAGTCTTCAAGTCGTCGTGAGTGAAGGGGTGAATGTACTTGTTAAAGCTGGGAAAGCATGGATCAATGGATACTATTTTGTGAGTGATGCGGATGAATCGATTCTGTGTACGCCTGACCCCTTGCTTCTTCGCATGGATCGGTTGGTGTTACGACTTCATTTTAGTGCTCGACAGATTACACTGGAGCGAAAAATAGGCACACCAGCGTCAAGTCCAAGTGCACCGTCACTGACACGAAATGCTGAGATGATTGAACTCTCTTTAGCAATCTTGACTCTACCTGCAGCCACCTCAACGATCACTTCAGCGATGATCAGTGATACCCGAAGTAACCCCAGTGAATGTGGGTTTGTCGCTTCCACCATCACTAACATTCCGATCATGAGTGTCAATAAAGCTCTCATATCCAATGTAAGTGGAGAATTGGATGTCAGCACCATCAGTGCACTTGAGTTGTCGATGCTTGCGGGTATTAGTAGTAATATCCAAACTCAACTCAACAGCAAACAAGCCACGATTAGTGGTGGAGCTTCCACGATTACCAGTAATAATTTAACCACCTCCCGAGCTCTTCAATCGGATGGCAGTGGTAAGGTATCGGTGAGCAGTGTGACTTCCACTGAACTTGGATATCTCAGTGGAGTCAGCTCATCACTTCAAACTCAGCTCAATGCAAAGCAAGCCACTATCAGTGGAGCAGCTTCCACACTAGTGAGTAGTAACCTGACAAGCAATCGAGTAATGGTGTCAGATGCGAATGGTAAAGCCTCAGCAGGATCCATTACATCAACGGAGTTAGGGACTCTCTCTGGAGTTAGTTCATCCATTCAGACTCAACTCAATGGAAAACTAGGATCCACTGCCCAAGCCGCTGACTCCCTAAAGATAAATGGTAAGAAGCTGCATGTGGGCACGACTGCCCCTGTAAGTCCTGCGGTGGGTGATCTTTGGGTGGATACCAACTAAGTATGGCCATCAAAACCTTTGGGATTAAACCCACACTCACCAGTGCGTATTGGGGTGGAGTACCTTACTATGCCAATGTTGCCTATCGCACGGTGATGCCTGAGCGGGGAAAGATCATTTCACTGTCGTTAAGACTTGCTCGATACTCTGATTCAGAAGTGCCCATAGTGTGGGGGATGATATGGAATCGCAGTAACGGAGCAACATTAGCTCAATCCAATCACTCTCATTCTCCTAATAATACATACTCCAACTTAGCCAGTCTTCAAACTTATACCTTTAGTTTTGATAAGCAACTCATAGAAGCAGGAACCTTATTATGGATTGGCTATGGAAAGCGTTCCAATCAAAGTGGACGAGCCTTTCACTTTGGAGCAAACAATAACACTTCAGGGCATTTCATCGATTACAACGATGTGAGTCAAAGTGCTCCTGCCACCACATTCACAGCGGCAAGTACTCATTCCAACAATGCTCTTTGGGTAGAAGTCACGTATGAAAGTGGAGGAGAGATTAAGGTATGGGATGGTAGCACACTGGTAACTAAACCAGTGAAAGTCTTTAATGGATCATCATGGGTAGTTAAACCTGTGAAGCATTTTAAAGATGGCCAATGGCAAGAAAGTCAATAAGGAGATCATCATGAAGAAGCCTCATGAAGAATCAGAAGTTATCGAGGATCTTGATTTATCTCAAGAACTCGCGTTTTTATTAGAAGAAGAAAGTGAGGAGTCCCATGAGCAAGACCAACCTAGGACTCGTTGAATACGCGAAGAGTAAACTCAGTGTTCCTACGACTTATATGCTGGGAGGATTTGGAAGGTCTTTAACCCAAGCTATGATTGATCGTCGAGTGAAGGAGTTAAAATGTCCCCATACAATACGAAACTTATCCACCATCCAACAAGGACTAGGCAAAGCCTGTTTTGATTGTGTTGGGCTTATCAAAGGATACCTGTGGGAACAAAAACCAGGCGTCGTCTCCTACAACATCCCTAAGGGAAGTGATCAAAATGTTGGGATGATGTATCGATCCTGTAAAGTTAAAGGAGATTTTAAAGACATGCCAGATACTCCAGGACTACTTGTCTTCACTAAGGATCTTGGTCATCTCGGCATTTACATTGGAAAAGATTCCAAAGGTAATCGTGAATACATTGAATCGACTCCAGCACGAAATCAATGGGGTGTTACAAAAAGCAATGATCAGCTCCGCACATGGGCTTACTGGGGAGAGTATAGTTTCATTGATTATGTGAGTAAAAAAATGCCCACACCATTAAACCCTGGAGATATTGTGTATGTGAGTGGTGTTGGACGCTCCAGCAGTTTAGGCACAGGACGCTCCACCGCTAACTATCGCAACAAACGGATGGTGATCATCAAACATCTTCCTAAGTCTCCATATCCATATGGTTGTTCAACAATGATCTATTCACCTGTTGGTGAGGAAGGATCACGCTATATTACTGCCTACTTCAAAGAAGAATCACTGAAGAAGAATCGACTATGAATAGTGATACCTCATTAAGTATTTCAGTGATCATTGCGATCTTAGGATGTTTTGTGGGGTTAGCAGGATGGATTCGAGGTCGAGATACACGGATCATCAATGATTCTGAGTGGAAAGGCATGGTAAATGCCAAACTTGATATGGCCATTGGACTTAGAAAAGATCACGATGAGCTTCAAGATCGTCATAACCAACATTCCGAACGAATCGGACGAGTAGAGGAATCAACCAAAGCAGCTCATCGAAGAATCGATGCGATTGAAAACAAGAAACAATAAAAGGGCATTGCCCTTTTTTAGTCTAGATACAAATCTAATAGTAAGTCTTTATGCTTTGATAAGATTAGATGATTCTTAACAACGATCCAATAATCAACAAAACAACTTAAAGCAAAATCATGTTCCATATCGTCCTCCCATTTAGATATTAGCAACAAAATACGATTTTCCTAGAAATAATAAATAATTCGTAAATCTATCATCAAGTTCAAATTCACAAATTGTGCTATAATTTTTGTAAATCAAACTTCATTGTTCATACTAGTAATTATGTTCAAAACATAGTTAAAATTGTTTCAAGTGCTTGCGAAAGTTATCTTGATTGCTGAGTGGACTTAGTTTGAGAGCAGTGGTAATGAATGTTTTGAAACAAAGAAGATAGTTGTAGACTACTTTAAGGTTATTATTAATGATTCAATAGACTTAATTAATATTTGTGGTATATTGTTCAAAAAGAGGTTCTATATGAGATATATTGGAAGCAAAGTATTACTTCTAGATTACATTAATAGTGTAGTAGATGAGCTAGCACCTGAAGCAAAAAGTATGTGTGATATATTTTCAGGTACAGCAAGTGTTTCTAGATACTTCAAGGAAAAATTCGAGATCATATCTAATGATCTCTTATATTTTTCATATGTACTTCAAAAAGCAACTATTGAGAATAACTTCATTCCCAATTTTGAAGAAGTTAAATCTGTACTTGGGATTAATGATGTGTTCAGTTATTTGGAAAACGAGAAATACCCTGATGTTGAGAAAATTGGGTTCTTTTATAATAATTTTTCTCCAAATGGGGGAAGAATGTACATAACTGATGATAATGCTCTAAGGATTGATAGTTCGAGGCTATTTGTTGAAGATTGGAAAAGAAGAAAGTTATTATCAGAAAATGAATACTATTACCTAATTGCGTGTATTGTTGAGGGAATTCCATTTATCTCAAATATTTCTGGAACATATGGAGCTTATCATAAAACTTGGGATAAAAGAGCACACAAATCATTTAAACTATTTAAGTTAGAAGTTGTCGATAATATGAAAAATAATAAATCATATAATGAAGATGGTAACAATCTTGTGAGGAAAATTTCGGGGGATATACTTTATATTGATCCACCATATAACGAAAGGCAATATCTTCCTAACTATCATTTATTAGAAACCGCAGCACTATATGATTATCCAGAAGTTAAAGGAAAAACTGGTGTTAGGCCTTATCAAGATAAAAAATCAAAATTCTGTATGAAAAAAACGGTTTTATCTACATTTGAAGATTTAGTTACCAACTCAAATTTTAAACATGTTTTACTTAGTTATAACTCAGAAGGCTTAATGACCTCAGATCAAATTGAAAGTGTAATGAAAAAAATTGGTAAAGAAGAAACATTTAGAATTATTGAAATCCCATATAGAAGATTTAAGAGCAGATCAACAAATCATGATGGGGAAATTCACGAATTCATATATTATATTGAAAAGGATCTAAAAAAATGAGTCTAGTAAAAAGTCCATTGAATTATACAGGGGGGAAATATAAACTACTTAGTCAAATACTTAAGTTCTTCCCTAAGGAAATTGACACTTTTGTGGATCTATTTGGTGGTGGATTTAATGTAGGTGTAAATGTCAAAGCAAATAAAGTTATTTATAATGATCAAATAGACTATTTAGTAGAGATATTTGAATACTTCAAAAAACATGACATTGATTTACTGCTTGAAGAAATCAATCATCTAATCAACGAATTTGACTTGAGCTTATTTAATCAAAAAGGTTATAACCAACTTAGAAGTGAATACAATTCATCAAAATCACCCATGAAGTTATTTACCCTAACTTGTTATTCATTTAATCACCAGATAAGATTTAATTCTAAACATGAATTTAATGCGCCTTTTGGAATCAACAGAAGTTGCTTTAATGATAGAATAAAAAACAATTTGATTAGATTCTGCAATCAACTTAAAAGCAAAGATGTTGAGTTCTCGAATCTAAGTTTTGAGAATTTCAGGGTTACTGATCTGAATAGTAAAGATTTAGTTTATTGTGATCCTCCATATTTGATAACTACAGGTTCATACAATGATGGAAAGAGAGGATTTAATGGTTGGACAGAGACTGAAGAACTATTACTCCTTCAGTTTCTTGATACACTTGATGAATTAGGAGTAAAATTTGCATTATCAAATGTACTAGAGCATAAAGGGGTAAAAAATCAGATTTTAATAGAATGGTCAAAAAAATATAATGTGCACAGAATTGACTCAAATTACGAAAATAGTAATTATCAATCGAAGAATACAGAATTCAAAAGTCTTGAAGTGCTAATAACTAATTATAATCTTGTTGAGGAGGGCAATCAAATTGAAGTTGAGCAACTACAATTTATACGATGGTGAAGAACCAGTTTTATTGAAAGAAGTCTACCCAAATTATCTGGAAATGAATTTGCCAAAATGGGTACTTGATGATATTGAAAATGCATATGTAGTAGGATCATCGTTCAATGCAGTAGTATTGCCAGGGAATAGAAGATACAGCTTAAATAATAGACTTAATCATTTATCGGGATCCGAATGGATATATTTCACTAATTCTGTAATAAATACAAAATTTAATACAAAAGGAAAAGATTCATTTGCACATAATATTAGAAAGATTCACCCAACACCAAAACCACCTCAATTAATGAGAGAAATAATTGAATTTTTTACAAAAGAAAATGAATTGGTAATTGATTTTTTTATGGGAGTAGGAGGAACTCTACTAGGAGCTAGTTTAGCAAATCGAAGGGCTATAGGTTTCGAATTAAATCCTGACTATATATCCGCTTATATCAAGGCTGCTAATGAGCTAAATATTAAAATTGAAAACTCTTTTTGTGTTGATAGTGTTGAAGCACTTGAAAACAACCAGTTTATGAAAGAAGTATTAAACGGTGATGAGGTTTCTTTGATTTTAATAGATCCTCCATACTCAAACATGATGAGTCGCAAGAAGACTGGGGGAGATTTACCAATTCATGGTGCTAACGGAACACCATTTACAAATTCATCACTTGATTTGGGTAATGTATCTTATGAGGTATTTAAAGAGAAGTTTCTTCGTACAATTATATCCAGTGTTAAATATTTGAAACATCGAGGATATCTAGTTGTCTTTATAAAAGATTTGCAGCCTGAAAAGAAAACGACGAACTTATTGCATGCAGATCTAATTGAGATAATTAATAGTATTGATGGACTTTATTATAAAGGACTAAAGATTTGGGCAGATCAAACAACAAAGTTGTATCCTTATGGGTATCCATTTTCATTTGTAGCTAATCAGATCCATCAATATATATTAGTTTTTAGGAAAGAAAATTGAGAATTTTCAAACTAATCCAGTAAAAGCATTTCTGATTACCAAAGGTGCATTTTCATTTATTACAATATTCCCATCTTCACTTATATAAAGTAACACACTAGGGTGTGGAATATTGCTCAAGTTACCTCCGAAAATTGTTAACCATTTTGAGATTGTATGTTTTGGATAGTTTTTTATTATAAACTCATTTGTGATACTACCGTAATTATTTAATTCACTTATTCCATTTGCAAGGGTTTTCAGTTGCTTTCCTTCAATTATTAAAATCTCTTTTGTTGCTTCACTCAATAGTATTAAATCTGGAATAAATAGTAATTCACCTTGAGAATCCTTTTTTGGTAGTACAACAAAAGGATTATTTTGAGTTTTGAAATAACCGCGTTCACAACCAGCGTGGTTCTGATATATCGCTTTTAACCCGAAATTTTCGGCAACTATATGTAGAAAAATAGAAGCTATTTTTTCTGATGATTTTTCATAATGCCAATAATCGGTAGGAAGTTCGAAGTCTGGGATTGAAATTCCTTCCATTTCAATTGATAAAAGCTTACAAATGCTTAAGAATTTATTCCCGGTTTTGAGACTATTGATATATGATTGACTCACTCCATGATTTCTTAATAGAATTCCATTCTTCCAACCTAGATCTCTTATTGTCTTACTTATACATGAGATAGCTCCAATATTCGGGTCATGAGCAATGTTTCCTGATCCGATTGGTTTTTCTAAACGACCTGTAACTACAATCACATTTACATTCATAGTAATTGTAATTGGAACATTTCCGGCAGGAGGTAATCTCATTTGACTTTTCAATTTGATGAGATCATTGATTGAATTGAAAGAACTGAACCACGAACTAATATCTTTGCCTACAATTTTAACATCCTGTGTCAAAAGCATATTAGTACCGAATACACTTGTAGCACTCGGCTTTTTATTTTGTCTTACAATCAATTCATCATTATAAAGCATATATTTTTTAATATTCTTGAAGAAGATATCTATAAAAGCAAACTTTGAAGCTCTTTGATATACTCCGGTGTTTCGGGATTCATCATCACTGGTTTTTGTTTCTTCAATTGCCATTAGTACATTGGGACCACAATAATTGCCTTCTGGTTTCTCAACTTGTTTTACAATCAAAAAATCGAAAAAACTCGATTCACCTGAAACCGTCAATATGAAAATATTCGAAATATTCTTTAGCTTTATGCCGACAAGACAATAAGAAAAAGAAAAGAAACCATCTTTTACAATAGGGGTAATAGTTGGGGTTGTATTTTCCTCAATACTATCTCCGAAATCATCACAATATAATTCAATTATCTTCAACAATACAGAAACCTTAGGCCGTTCTTCAGTTAAAATCCACAAGTTTTCCATGAAATTCCTCCATTAGAGAAATCATATCACAACTAAAAAACAGTTTATATAAAATGTGGTCACAATGTGGTCACGACAAAATAAAAACCGCTGTTTAAGCGGTTTATTTGCATGTTGGCAGGGGTAGCAGGACTGATGGAAAAGCTTTACCAAGTATAACAAATCCACTCTTTAGAGGGTTTTTATGAGCTGTCTCTTACCAAGTTTAACCCTCATTTTCAAAAAATGTGGTCACAAATGTGGTCACAGATGTGGTCACTAATGGAAAATAATCGGACATAATATTTGAAATTATAAATATAAATGAGTGATTGGTTAAGTTGATTGTTATAATAACATTATAATTCGTCATGTTCAACTAATTTTGTGAAACAATGATTTCAATAGGAGGGCGGGAAAGTGGCTAACTGGATCATAATCACCAATCCAAAATTTTACGATATTGTAGGCGCATTCGAGAAATATAAAGAGATTGATTACAAGCAAAGTACTGACATAAAAACTGGAGATACAGTTTATATTTACATGGCACACCCTTATCAGGAAATAAAGTATAAGTGTGTAGCACTAAAAACAGACTTAAGCTCTCGTGAAGTGGACACAAGTGAATTCGATATAGATAACACAAACTATAAAGATGCTGGCCGCTATATGACTTTGGAACTTCAAGAAATTTATGATGAGTATATTACTCTTGAAGATCTACAAGATATAGGGATCAAATCAGTTCAAGGACCATTTAAAGTGAGTGAACGACTTCAAAAATTGATTGATGATAAAGTCCAAAAAGGTAAGAATGAGATTAGACAAACTCAAGTGTTTTTTGTCTTTCAGAATAAGAGTTATCAAGAAGAATCTAGTGAAGGCTATTTGTGGGCACCCAAGAGAAATGATAAAGGTCATATCATTGCTCATTGGGACTTAATGAGAAAAGTCAAAAAAGGTGATTTGATAATTCATAGTTTTAATAGAAGAATAGTCGCTGTCAGTAGAGCAAACAATGATGCATATTCTAGTGAAAGACCTGAAATCAAAGGAACACATTGGAATATTAATGGATGGCGTGTAGATGCTAAATATCATGTTCTTGAAACCCCAATTGACACTATAAACTTAAGAGATCATTTCAGAAAAATCCAACCTAAGAAATTATCCCCATATAATATAAAAAATAGAGGGAATACAGGTTACTTGTACAATGCAAATGTTGAGATGCTTAACTATCTAGTTGAAGTCATTCGAAGTGAATCAATAAAGGATTATGCATCTGTTAGTGAACTAATAAAAAGAAATGATATTGATTTTACTCATGCAATTTATGACGATGAGCAACTCGAGCAAGTCGTAGCTGAAATTATCGAATCAGGTTATGAATCAATAAGCACAGATGATGATCCACATCCGGTTGATAAACCAGATTACATATTCGAAAACAGCAAGAAGAAATTTAAAAGAAATGGAATGGTAGCCTATAAGGCGTTAAAGAGAGCGAATTTCAGTTGCGAGATAGACTCAGAACATCCAAGTTTCATTAGGCGAAAAACGAAGAAAAATTATACAGAACCACATCATTTGATTCCTATGGAATTTCAGGATCGGTTTGAACATTCACTTGATGTTGTAGCTAACATCGTTTCCTTATGCAGTAATTGTCATAATCAAGTTCATTATGGACTTAGCAATTTAGAGATAGTTGAAGCTCTTTTCAAAAAAAGAGCAAATGACCTGAAAAAAAAGGGAATTGAGATTAGTATTGAAGAATTATTCAAATTATATAATGATTAAACTTAACTTTTCGGAATACCACATGTCTACCTCTTTCTAAACAATTTTGATAGGATTAGAGATATACGCAAAAATGAAATAATATAGATTAAGGAAATGGAAAATGGAGACAAAATTTAACTATTATAACAATGAAGAAATCAATCTTTATCTCGGAGATTCGTTCAAAATATTAGAGCTACTGCCGGCAGAGTCATTTGACATGATTTTTGCAGATCCTCCATATTTTTTATCAAATAATGGGATTACTTGTCAGAGTGGTGAAATGGTCTCCGTTAATAAAGCTGAATGGGATATGGGTTTTAAGATTGAGCAAATTCATGATTTCAACGTAAAATGGTTAAAAATGTGCAAGCGATTATTAAAACCGAATGGCACTATTTGGATATCAGGAACAATGCATAATATATATTCAGTAGGTTTAGCTCTTCAAGAATTAGACTATAGAATCTTGAACAATATTACGTGGAGAAAATTGAACCCTCCACCAAATTTGTCATGTCGATTCTTCACTCATAGCACTGAGACAATACTTTGGGCGAGTAAAGGGAAGAAAGCAAAGCATTATTTTGACTATCAATATATGAAAAAAATAAACGGTAACAAGCAAATGAAAGACGTATGGGATTTACCAGCCATTAGCAAAAAGGAAAAGATTCATGGTAAGCACCCTACTCAAAAACCTGAGAAACTACTAGAAAGGATTGTGTTAGCGGCGACTAAATCCGGTGACAAAATACTTGATCCTTTTAATGGAAGTGGGACTACAGGTGTTGTGGCTGTAAAATTAGGAAGAAGCTATGTTGGCATAGATTTAAGTCAAGAGTATCTTGATCTTACGATTAGACGTTTAGAATCAATCAAATTAAACAAATATGGAGGGGATAATGAAGCTAGAAGAGGCGAAAATCAAGCTACGTCAAATTGAGAATATTCCATTAAGAGTATTTATAAATGAGGATGATTTTGCAGATATTATTAGAGCTAAAGGAAGAACGGGGCAATTACTGGAGTTAGCAATTGGATTAAATAATGGTGGAGGCAGATTGGATTTTGAAGATGGAGAACTGAAAACCAACAAATGCGATAGAAATGGAAATCCGAAAGAGACAGTATTTATTACTCAGATTAGTGGGATGATTGATGATTTGATTACTGGTAAACCTTTTTACGAATCTATTGTATATCAAAAGATAAAGAACTTATTATATGTGCCAATATGCAAGGATTCACAAGATCCGAGAGAGTGGTATTTCATGCCCAATATCCATGCTAACTTTGAAGATGAGCAATTTATCGAGATTATTACTCAAATAAAGCATGACTATGAACTGATTTGCTCAGACATAGTGAGACTCTTGAATGCTTCACCAACATCATTCATACATACCAGTGGTGGTGAATATATTCAGATTAGAACAAAAGATGGCATACCTTATAACCCTATCTATTCGAATGTTTATAATAGGTACATTTCAAATAAGAATTATGCATTCTACTTTAAGAAGAGGTTTGTTTATGCACTAAAAGAAGCAGGGAGGAGAATATAATGTCATATGATTTGATGAGAGATAGACTTTTAAGACACTTTAAAAACGAGCATGATATTTGGGATGAGTTTTTGAAGAGAAAAAAAGAACTAGAATTAAATGGACAAAGGAGTTCAATTCCAAGTATATCAAATACGAACACAGTCACAGTTAATAGAGATATAGGAATAACAATATCTTATCCAGGATATAAAACAGATTTTAAATATGGCAAATACGTATATGATTATCGAGTATCGTTTAAAGGAATTGCTATTTCTCATCCAAGTATTATTATTGATCTCTTTAATAAAGCAGTACAACTTGGCGACAATTATAAATTGCTAGAGAAATTCTTGATTGATTTAGCAAAAAAAGGTGATGCAATTGAGCTTCAAAATCACCAGTTTATTTGCGATTTCAATTTTTCATCACCCGATCCACACTTGTTAGAGAAAGCTAATGTTGTTTATAGAAGACAGAATAAATTATATTTGATTGATTCAAATAGAGATTTCAATTTTTCTATAAAGGAATTAGTTGAGTTAATGTCTTGGATCACATTACAAGAAGATATTAACTATCCAATGGAAAAAGGGTTTCAAGGTAGAAGGATGCCGTATTATCGTTATATTGAAGCTGTATACTGTGGTAAACATAATGAACGTAATTTATCTGAGGTGGTAGAACGTGCGTTGGCTCATAACCGTCCAACTCTGTGGTCAGAGATTGATTATTCAGCTATCACGAGACTTGGAAACTAGGAGGAAGTCTAAATGCCAACTAAACACCAGTTATATTTCAGCAATAAAGGAACGAGAAATGAAGTAAGAATGAGGGTTGTCAGTGCATTTTCAAGTGAGGAACCGGGTAATGGTAGTGGAGAAGCGGCTTCAAAACATATATATGAAGTTGAGCATTTAAGTGATGGAGATAAAGTTCTTCTGGTTAGACCATCACGACTTCATAATGGATTTGATTTTCTAATAACATTAGAGAAAATGAGTTTTAAGGAAAAAGGAAACAATAGAAATGCTCCAAAATTCGATGATCTCTTCGCTGACTTGAGGTTAAAAAAAGAAAACAACTTAGAAAGATTTCAGAATCTTGTTCAATTACTTGAACGTGTATTTTTATGTGAGTATGTTTCAGATGAAGAGATTAATGCACTTGGAGAATGTGAAGGTTGGACTATTGAAATGGTTCTTAAAGTATCAAAATGGTTCTTTATTGAGCAAGACATTAGATATTGGAATTATTCTGGAAGATTAAAACTTTGGAATGGGATAAAAAACATATAGTTAAAAATTCATGATTAGTAGTTCGGTGATGCTTCCTCTATTTTCTTTTTTTGAATTTATCATACGCTTTGCCTCAATTCTCAAAATATTATAATTTGAGTACAAATCGTCGAAAAAATTATCGGACATGTCAGTGTTTTTTGGATCTGAATTGCTTAAGAGAACTCTTGCACCTTTATCAGAACATAGTTTAAACCAACTAGCTAGCCTTTTTTGACTGTCATCATTAAAAGCTTCCCTAGCATAGCTATTAAAGCTTGAAGTCGTAGAAAGTGGTCTATAAGGAGGGTCTAAATATATAAAAGCCATGTCATTCACAAATGGTGAAACATTTTCGAAATCACCACTCAATATGGTGGCTTTTTGAAGCATATTACTACAAGCAATAAGATTGGCTTCATCACAAATCTTTGGATTTTTATAATCTCCAAAAGGAACATTAAAACCACCTTTAGAGTTTTGTCGATACAAACCATTAAAGCATGTGCGATTTAAGAAAATCAAGTATGCTATGTGTTGGATTAAAAAAGAGTCAAATACCTTATAGTCAATAACATCTTTTTGATTGTTAAATTCATTTCGTATTTTGTAAAAGAATTCCTTTTGTGCGCTTTGATCTAAGAAATGATACTTAATCTCGATTTTTTTAAGTTGATCAACAAGGTCTAAAACATTCGATTTTACAACTCGATATGCGGTTGCCAATTCAATATTGAAATCATTGATCACATAATGCTCAAATAAGTTAGTATTTGCCACTTCAAAGAAAAGTGCTCCTCCTCCAATAAATGGCTCAATGTAAGTTGTATATCCCGCATCACTGGGTAAGTATCCTTTTAAAACTGGTAAAAGCTGTCCTTTACCACCAGCCCATTTTAAAAAAGGTTTTGCATCAGGTTTCATATTTTTCTCCATTTTTATAGTATAACAGATTAGATAAATACTTTAGTGTTAATTTAATCTTCAATCAGTATTGTCAAGAAGTTCAATGATTTTACTCTCGTTTTCTTTTAGTAAATGAGTATAAACCTTTAGTGTCATATTAATGTCCGAATGCCCGAGTCGTTTAGAAACTGCTACAATGTTCGCGCCTTTGTTAATAAGGAAGGTTGCATGACTATGACGCATATCATGAAGTCGTATTTTGGGAATTGGCTTTTCTCCACGTGCAATAAGGTGTTCATTACAGAGTTTTATTCCATTAGAAAAATAGCGTTGAATTGATGTGGAAGATAAATGTTCATTTCCGCCAAAGAGTAAATGACCTTCAGTTTCAATGAGGGGCTGGATCATCTCTAATACATGTTGATTAATTTGAATCTTACGACGACTAGAATTTGTTTTAAGAGATTTGAATTCACCACTGTATTGATGCATCGATTTATTGATACTAACGACACCATCAACAATATCACGCTTCTCAATAGCTCGAGCTTCACTTCGTCTCATCCCAGTGTAGTACAAGAAGGTGAAGTATGTTTTATATACATAATGATCCACATGCTCAATGAAGAGTTTAAACTGATCAGGTGTCCATACTTCCTTTTCTCTAAATTCAGTGGATTTGAGAGGAACAATTTTAAGGAGTCGAGCGTGATCTTTCAGCTCATAATAATCATATCCAAATCGTGACACACTCTTCAAAAGAAAAATGGCTTTGTTCCGGTATCGGACTGCAGCCTTTTCACTTTCGATGATGTTACGACAATCTAAATAATCACTTGGTTTAATCTTGGACATTGGAATGTCCATCACTCGTCCAAAGAAGCGCTTTGCCACCTGGATGTATTTATTGACATTGTAATCTTCAGCCTCGTGTCGTTTATTTTCAATATACTTATCAAACAGCTCTCTAAAGAGCATATCTTTGACGGGTTCAACGACTTGAGTCATGTCTTCGGTTTGGTTCTCAATCTTCTGGTACTGATCAACTCGATAGGATGATTCATAGTTTTGAGCATCACGTTTCAACTTAAAACCACGCTTGGTATGTGAGATCAGTTTTCCATCATGATTAAGATAGTTGACCTTACAGTACCATGTCCCGCGCTTTTCATCTTTATAGATTGCCATATCTTGTCGTCCTCCCAGATGTTTGATAAAATAACTAAGCAGCAAATATTCCCCTATACGTGTTGCATGTATCCTTTGAAAAAAGGATACTTTTCTTTTACCTTGAATGATTCAAAATATCAAGTCTAAAAGCTCTTTGACGCACAGCTCCATACAAGTTTTCCAATGATGCTAACACTTTGATAATCATCTTCTTTAATAATCATAGCTTGATGTTCAGGATTGTAACTGAGGGGTTCAAGCACAACCCCATCTTTGATGCGATAGTATCGCTTCAAAGTTGCATCAAATCCATTGACCAAAATAGCTCCAATAGATCCATCGTCTAGAGTATGTGTCTTTTGCAGTACTGCGATGTAACCATCAGGAATGATTTTATTCATCGAATCACCCACGACCATCAGTCCAAACAAACCTGTTCGTCCTGCGAGCCAGCTTGGTATCTCAATGTGGTCGAGAATATTCTCAATGGCTTCATTCGGTTGACCCGCAGGGATCTTGCCATAGACCGGAATTTTACTCACCATCACGGATGTACGACTAT
>Ga0208242_100385_pt1 | contig 33362 bp, 33 predicted proteins | sample SubbioAug_CSW13A_FD_184825 | JGI IMG/M metagenome (GOLD analysis project Ga0208242, IMG submission 184825) | Serpentinite rock and fluid subsurface biosphere microbial communities from McLaughlin Reserve, California, USA - CR12Aug_CSW13A (SPAdes) | ecosystem: Environmental > Terrestrial > Deep...
GGTGCATTCATGGCGTTGCTCCTGTCGTGAACGAGGCCAATTGCCTCACTTCACAACATCGCCATGAGTGCCTACGCCGTCAACCAACAATCCATGCTCGGAGACTACCGCGCGAGCGGTTTAGTCCCACGCTGCAAAGTCGTCGCCCATCTAGAACGCCATCAAGCGGCAACGGATCGTCTACAGACGCGGCTCTCGGCCAAGACCCGTTAGAGGCGGACCCGGTAAGTTCGGGTTTACACACAGCTCTTCGACTTTTCTGGTAGGTTGGGTACGTTGCTGTCCTTGAGCCATACCCTGAAAAGTTCGTGCAGCGGGATACCGAGATTTTCGATCACTTCGTCGTACGGCGGGATGGAGAAACCTGCGCTGAAGCCTGCGGGACGGCTCGCGAACGGGTTGATGCGGGGCCTTTTGACGGCCCGTGTTTTCGGGACACATTCGAATAGCGCTTTGGAACGCAGCGTTTCAAAGTCCAACCCCTTGGCTTTGGTATTCAGGGCTTTGATCTTTTGCACCATGTTTTCTGTAAACGCGTTGGTGATGGGGGGAGACGTATCGAAGAAGTTCAGGATGGGGTCTCGCCAGTCCCGGATCGTGTCTGCTGTGCGGTGCCATTCGCTGAGATGCTGGTCGGCGACAAACTTCAGCCAATCGTCGAGGATCGCTCCAGCATGAGCCCTGTCTGGCGCTGAATACAGGCTATAAAAACGCTCTTTCGCTTGGTGTGTCAGGTTCAGCTTTTTGTCGCCCTGAAGCAAGGTGTCAACCCGGCGTTGAGCGGCCGGTTCCAGCCGCGTGTAGGTGGTCTTGAGCCAGGTGGTGTCCTTGCGGCTCAGGCTCTTGAGGGGATCGCGCTTCAAACTCTTCAGGGCGTCCGTGAACTTGTCATTGATCAGTTTCATGACATGGAATTTGTCCACGATCAGTTTTGCGTGCGGAAGTGCTGTGCGGCAGGCGTTCCGGATCGGGCTGTACATGTCAATGCAGATGATCTGTACGTCTTTTGGGCTGTGTAGCGCACGAAGGTATTGCACAACCCGTTCCTTCTCGCGGCCGATGTGCAGTTCCACCAGGGTGTGGTTTTCCAGATCGGTCAGCAAACAAAGGTACTCACCGTTCTTGTACAGCTCGTCGATGCCGAGGACCTTGGGTGTCACCGTTTGGCGTTCGGCAAACAGGCGATCGTAGAACTCTTTGCGAATCTCCCGCACGGTCTTTTCGAGCAAACCGGTCTCTTCCGCCAGCTCGACGTTGCTGCGCTTGTGAAAATGCGCTTCCAGGTGTTCAATGAGCCGTGTCGTGACCCGACGTCGAGTGTCCAAGCCTGGGATGGTGGCGCGAAAAAGCCGGTTGCAGGCCTTGCACTTGTAGCGGTTGCGCTTCAGGTTGATGGTGACGTGTTGGTCCCTCAAGGGCTCGTCCCGGTACAGTCTGTCATCGCTGTTGCCAGACTTTGTGAAGAGGGGGCTTAGGCAGTTTGGGCATCCCGTTGGCAGGGGTTCAGTGACGTAGAAAGTGACGTTGTTGCCCTCTGTCGAGATCGATTCGATCGTCACCGGTAATGGGTGCAGCAAGTGTGGTACGGTGCTCATTTGGAAGTCCCTGTTCAGACATTGTCCCGCATGCCGAAGGCGCCAAAATCATGCGGTGGCGGGCGCCTGAGCTGCCGCCTAAGGCGAAGGGCCTAACAAAAGAAAATTTGGATCTTGAGCATCAGTTTGTGGATGCCAACTTGAGCACACGCAGACGGTCAAGGTGCTGTAAAATCTTCGTTGTGGTGTCACTGTTTGGTGTCACGACATTCCCTCAAAAACTTGACCGAAATACGGAAAAAGTTCTTTTGAATCAATGGCTTGAAGGAGCGCTGGCGGGAGTCCCATCAGCCACCCCAAATGCACAAACCCCTGCAAACACTTGCAGGGGTTTTTTTCTAATGAGCGAGTCTTTGACAAGTGCCCGCCTGGTGCGGCTGCTGGCCGACTGGGCGCCGTTGGATTCGGCCGCAGGAAGCCGACACGGGGCTGTCCAATGGGCGGCTCGGTTGAACCCGTTCGAGGTGGTCCGCTTGCGCGCCGGGCTGGACGCGGTGGATGGCTTGTCGGCTGCGCAGCCTGCTCGCGAGCTCGTCCAGGATCTGGCATGGGGGCAGGCGGCGCTGGGCGACTTGCGTGCCTCCTTGGCCCGTGAAATGCAGCGGGCCGGCGAGGGGCTCGTGGCGAGTGGCGCCCCATCGGTCGATCCCTGTCGCCGGGCCACCCAGGATCTGCAACGCCTGATGGAGTCGGCCGAAGAGGCCTTTCGGGCCGAGTTGCGCCGCCGCCTCTGGTTGGGCTCCCCCCGCTTGCGCCGGCTGGCGGCACTGGATGCGGTGCTGGCCGCTTCGGTGCGCGAACGCCAGCAGCGCCTCCTGGCCACCCGGCTGCTCGCCCGGCTCGATGCGCGAATCCAGTCGCTGGGCGACGGGGTGTCGCCTTCGATCCTCCGCCATGACTGCCTGCGGCTCTGGGAGGCGGAACTCGATTTGCGCCTCCAGCCCGCCCTGGGCCTGCTGGAGGCTTTGCACAACGAATGTCAACCACTGTCGTGAACAAATACCTTGCAGCTCTGGCTTTCGTCGTCGGTCTGGTCGTCGTGGCCTGGGTGGCGCTCGGATTTGCCGGGCACCACCCCCTGGCCCTGGCCATGACGCTGGCGATCGCCTTGGCCTACCTGGTTGGGGCGCGCGAACTCTGGCACGCCGGCAGTGAGGCGGTTGCCGCCAGAGCGGTGTTCCAACGCACCCGCGAACTGCCGGCGGACCTTGAGGACTGGCTCGCAGACCTGCCGCGCACCTGGGGCACGGCGGTGCGCCAGCGGCTGGACGGCGAGCGGGTGCCCCCTGGCGGGCCGGCCCTGACCCCGTACCTGGTCGGCTTGCTGGTGATGCTGGGCATGCTTGGTACGTTCCTGGGGATGGTGATGACCTTCCGCGGGGCGGTGCTCGCCCTGGAAGGTTCTGCCGACTTGCAGGCGATCCGGGCCGCTTTGGCCGCACCTGTCAAGGGCCTGGGGCTGTCGTTTGGCACCTCGGTGGCCGGCGTGGCAGCGTCGGCCATGCTGGGGCTGATGTTGGCACTGGTGCGCCGCGAACGCGCGGCCGCTCTGCAGGCCCTGGAGCGGTGCGTGCGAGTGGTGCTGCAGCCGCACACCCGTGCCCATCGGCGCGACGAAGCGTATGAGGCGGTGCAGGCGCAGGCCCGCATGTGGCCCGTTCTGGCAGAGCGTTTGCAATCGGTGGCCGAGGCGCTGGAGCGGCAAGGTCAGCAGGCCAACGAGCAGGCCCTGGCCCGTCAGGCGGCGTTCCACGAGGCCAACCAACGGGTCTACGGTGAGCTGGCGGCGCGTGTCGAAACGGCTTTGAAAGACAGCCTGGTCGCTGGCACGCAGGCGGCTGGTGATTCATTGCGGCCTGTCGTGGGGCAAGCCATGCAGGCCATGGCCGAGGAAACCCGCCGCCTACACCAGGAACAGGTGACTTGGGTCCGCACAGAGCTGGACCGCCTGCTTGAGACGTTCCAGCAGACCATCAATCGCTGGCGCGCCGAGCAGGCCGAGGCCGAGGGGGCACGGCTGGGTGCCTGGAGCGAGGCCTGGGCGGCGTCTACCGAGTCACTCAGCGGCCGCTGGAGCGGGCAAGTTCAAGAGGTGGTGACCGCGGCCGAGCGCCTGCTGGCCCAGACCGAGGCGCTGGTGCAGGCCCGTACCGCAGCCGAAGCCACGTGGCAACGCGAACAATCGGACCGGGCGCAGGCCAGCGCGGCCTGGCTGAAAGAGGCCATTGCCACGTTGCGGGCCGAGGAGGCCGCGCGTGGGGATGCCGCCGTACAGCGGCTTGCCGAGCTGGAGGGTGCTGTCACACAGCACCTGGCACAACTCGGCCAGAGCCTGGAGGCGCCCTTGTACCGCCTGCTGCAGAGCGCGGCCGAGGTGCCCGCCAGTGCCGCCCAGGTGCTCACCGAACTGCAGGATGCGGTGTCACGCTGGTCGGACCGCGACCGCACCGATCTGGCCGAACGGGTCCGGCTGATGCAGCAGCTCGACGAGTTGATGGCCGCCCTGCGTGCCACCAGCGTCGGTGTGTCGGACGACTTGCGCGCGCAGGCGGTGCAAGTGGCGCAAGCCGCGGGCCATGTGCAGGCCAGCGCGGTCGAGCTGTCGGCCTGGGGGGACTCCTTCGCCCGCGGCGTGCAGGCCTACGGCGCCTCCAGCGAGCAGGTGCTGCAGACGCTGCGCGACCTGGAGTCGGCACTGCGCGACGCCATGGCCCGCAGCGACGACCAGCTGGCCTATTACGTGGCCCAAGCCCGCGAGGTGATTGACCTCAGCATTGCGGCCCAACAGAGCATGCTCCAGGACCTGCAGCGCTGGCGCGAAGACGCTGCGCGCCGCCCCGAGGAGGCGGCCGCGTGAGCAGCAGGGACCCGTCGGACGATGACGCCACCGCCCCGCTGTGGTCGGTGTTCGGCGACCTGATGTCGGGGGTGGTCGGTGCCTTTGTGCTCGTGTTCATCGGCGTGATGGCGGTGCAGATGGAGTTGACCGCCACCTTGCAGACCGAAATGGCCAAGCGCCGGGAAGAGGAACTGCGCCGCGTGGCGTTGGAGCAAGCCCTGGCGATCCCGTTGCAGACTGGGCGCGTCACCCTGAGCGAGGGGCGCATCGGCATCAGCGGCAGTGTGCTGTTTCCCTTGAATTCCGACCAGTTGCACCCGCAGGGCCGCCAACTCCTGCAAAGCCTGGTGCCACCGCTGCGGGTGTACCTGGCCGAGCGAGACGAAATGCTGATGGTCAGCGGTTTCACTGACGACAGCCCGGTGCACGAAGGCAACCGGCGCTTCGCGGACAACCTGGAGCTGTCGGCCCAGCGCGCTTTGACGGTGACGCGGGCCCTGATCGATGAAGGCATGCCGTCGGAGCGGGTGTTCGCCGCCGCCTTCGGGGCCCAGCAGCCGGTCGCCCCCAACACCGACGAGACCGGCCGAGCCCAGAACCGCCGGGTGGAAATGGCACCGGTGCCCCGGGTCACGCGCGAGGCACGGAAGTCGGCAGGCCAATGACCATGGCGGCAGACCCGGTAGGCGATCCGCTGGGGCAGGGAAGCGGCCCCGACGCATTGGCCGCCGTCCTGGTGGAGCTGCATCGGCGGGGCGCCGCTGATGTGGATCCCCTTGGGTTGTGGTTTCTGGAGGGTTTGATCGAGCGCCTGCCACAGCAGCCGCCGCCGGTCGCGGCGCATATCGAGGCCGCGGCCTGGGAAGGCGTGAAGCGGCTGCGCGAACGCTTGGCCCAGCGCCCGCCCACGGTGCCCCAGGGCATGGGTGCGGTCACCCCACCGGCCAGGCCGCTGGCTGCTTTGGTCGCGCGGTTGAAGCGGCCCCATGCGTCACACAGTGCCGATCCCGCCATTTCCTCCCCGGACCCAGGGCCAGCGCCGCTCGAGCGTTTCCGGGACACATGGCGCAAGGTCGATGCGGTCGGCCAAGTGGACCGGGCGCTTGCCCGCGCCCCGGCCAATGCCGGCCCCTTGAACCCACAGCGGCTGATGGTCCAGGCGCTCGACCACCTGCGGCAGCTCTCGCCCGATTACCTGGCCCGTTTGATGACCCAACTGGACGCCCTGGCCTGGCTTGATGCCGAGCAGCCCGATCAGGCGGTCGCACAAGCGCCCAAGGGGGCGGGGGCAGGGTCTTCCAAAGCGGGTGGTGGGCCGCGCCGACCGGGTCGGCGCCGCGCCTGAGGGCGGGCTGGGCGCATGCTGCCCGGTGCCGTCAGCGTGCAGCGGCGGGGCGTGCCGCCGCAAGGCCCACGCTGACCAGCGTGGACAGCAGCAGGGCTCCGGCAAATGGCGCCAGCGTCGGGATGCTGCCAGGGAAGCTGGCGGCTAGCAACCCGCCGCTCAGGCTGCCGGTGGTCCACCAGCCAGGCAGCACCGCGCCCAGCAGCCCGGCCAGGCAACCCGTGATCGCTGCCGTGGCGGTCATCTTGCGCCACAAGCCCAGCAGCACCGGCACCACCGCGGTGGCACACAGCAGGTCGGCAATCAGGAACAGGCGCAGCACCGACAGGCCCTGGAGCGCCACCAGCACTACAGGCACCATCAAGGCCACCGTTACCCAGCGGGCGGTGGGCAGACCGAGGCCGGGGCGGGCCGTGGCCACCAGCGAGGCGATGCCGTTTTGCAGCGTGTCCACCGACGAGGCCACCAGCGCCACCGCCAGCAGCAGCGCTGGCACCGTGAGCCAGCCGGGCGCACCCTTGAGTAGCGCAAAGAAGGGGATGGGCGGGTTGCCGAGGTCCTGGCCGCTGGCGGCGGCCAGCACCCCCAGGCCACCCACCAAACCCACCACGAGCACCGTGGACATACCCCCCAGCCAGGCCCCCTGGCGCAGCGCGGCGTCGTTGCGCGCCGACCAGACCCGCTGCCAGTAGCCCTGGTGAAACAGGTTGGCCGCGGTGACGGCAATCACCAGCGTCAGCGCCACGCTCAGCGACACGTTGAGCGGTGCTCCCGGCGCCGCGGCACTGGCGGTGGTTTGGGGGGAGGACAGTTCGGGCCAGACGACCACGGCCACCAGCGCCAGCAGGGCCAGCAACAGCCAGGCCTGCCAGCGGTCGGTGGCCAGACTGGCACGCAGGCCGCCCCAGGCGGTGTAGATCAGGGTTGTGACGGCCACCCCCACCACGGCCCACTGGCCCGGCAGGCCCGAGAGCATGCCGGTGATCGCGCCAATGGCGGTCAGCTCGGCCGTCAGGAAACAGAGCATGTAGAGCACCGAGATGGCGCTCACCCACAGCCGCAGGCCGGTACCAAAACGGGTTTGCGCGTATTCGCCGATGCTGCGACCCTGCGGCATGAAGCGGCGGATGGCCGGCCCACACCAGCCCAGCACCAGGAAGGGCAGGGCCGCGCCCACGGCATAGCCGGCCACGGCCACCGGTCCGACGAAGGCACCCACTTCCGGTGGGGCAAACAGGATCCAGGCGCCCAGCCCCGAGGCCAGGAACGACAGCCCCAGCGTGCTGGCGCTTTGCGAGTTGCGGGCGGTGACGTATTCGTCAAAGTCCCCGGTGCTGGTGCGGGCGCGCAGCCCGATCCAGGCAAACAGGAACAGGGCGGCCACCAGGGCCGCTGCGGTGATGTAGGGCATGTCGCGCTTCCTCCGCCGGTACGAACCGGATCAGGTTCCAGGGTCTGCGCGGGCCCCCGTGGCCCTGTGCGCACTCTCAGCCCGAACAGTGGGCTCCCCTGGCGACGGGTAGTCAGCGCCGATTCTAGCTGGGGTTGACCAGCACCAGCTTGCCCTTGACCTGTCGGCTCCCCATCAGGGCGTAGGCCTGGTGGAGCTCGCTCATGGGAAGGGTGCGGTCGATGACCGGCTTGATCTTGCCTTCCAGGTACCACTGCGCCAGGGTCTGCATCATGCGGGCATTGGCCTGGGGTTCGCGTTTGGCAAAGTCGCCCCAGAACACCCCCACGATGGAGGCGCCTTTGAGCAGCGGCAGGTTCAGTGGCAGGTTCGGGATGGGCCCGGCGGCAAAGCCGATGACCAGGTAGCGGCCGCGCCAGGCGATGGAGCGAAACGCGGGTTCGGCAAACTCGCCGCCCACCGGGTCGTAGACCACGTCCGGCCCTTTGCCGCCGGTCAGGGCCTTGATCTCGTCGCGGAGGCTGCCGGTTGGCGTGTGCACGCTGTAGTCTAGCGTGGCGTCGGCGCCCGCTTCCTCGCACAGCCGGCATTTTTCGGCATTGGAGGCAGCGGCAATCACGCGCGCGCCAGCTTGCTTGGCGATCTGGATGGCCGCCGTGCCTACGCCCCCGGCTGCTCCCAGGATCAGCACGGTTTCGCCTGGCTGCAAGGCGCCGCGATCGATCAGTGCGTGGTACGACGTGGCGTAGGTCATGATGAAGGCTGCCGCATCCACCAGGTCAAAGGCTTCGGGCAGCGGCATGCAAATTGCCGCCGGGGCCAGGGTGTGGGTGCCAAACCCGCCGGTGCCGCTGAGGCAGGCGACCTTTTGCCCGACCCGCAAGTGGGTCACGTCCGGGCCCACCGCTTCCACCACGCCGGCGTATTCCGACCCCGGCACGAAGGGCAGCGGTGGCTTTATCTGGTACTTGTTCTGCACGATCAGCAGATCCGGGAAGTTCAGGCTGGCGGCATGGATGCGCACCAGTGCTTGGCCCGGGCCGGGCACTGGGGTGGGCCGTTCCTGCCAGGTCAGGGCCTCGACTCCAACGGGGTTTTCACACAACCAAGCGTGCATGGGGTCTCCTTTTCAGTGTATGGGGAACATGCCGGGCATCATAGGCAGACGCCTTGGTACAGGCCAGCCAATCTTGTCCCGCCGGCGACCTACAATGTCCGGCAATGAAAATCCTTCTGTCCAACGACGACGGCTACCAGGCCCCTGGCATCGAGGCGCTGTACCACGCACTCCGCGACATTGCCGAGGTGGAGGTGGTGGCGCCGGAGCACAACAACAGCGCCAAGTCGAACGCGCTGACGCTGCATTCGCCGCTCTACGTCCACACCGCGCCGAACGGCTTTCGCTACGTCAACGGCACGCCGGCCGACTGTGTGCACATCGCGCTCACTGGGTTGCTCGGCTACACGCCCGACCTGGTGGTCTCCGGCATCAACAACGGTGCCAACATGGGCGACGACACCATTTACTCCGGCACTGTGGGAGCCGCGATGGAGGGTTACCTGTTCGGCGTGCCGGCGATCGCGTTTTCGCTCACCGACAAGGGCTGGGCCCACCTCGATGTGGCGGCCCACAAGGCGCGCGAACTGGTCAACTACCTGGCGCCGTCGGTGATGGCGCACACGCAATCGGCGGCGGCTGGCCACCACGAACCCTGGCTGCTCAACGTGAACGTGCCGTGCCGCCCGCTGGCCGACATCCGGGGCTTCAAGGTGGCCCGGCTGGGCCGGCGCCATGCCGCCGAACGCGTCATCACCCAGGTGAACCCGCGCGGCGAGACGATGTACTGGATCGGCGCCGCTGGGCCGGCCAAGGACGACGCGGAAGGCACCGATTTCCATGCCACCCAGCAGGGTTACGTCTCGATCACCCCGCTGCAGATCGACCTGACCGACCATTCCCGCCTGGCGTACTGGGCGCAGTCGGCGGCGCACCTGTCGGCCGGTCTGGTGGGTGGCCTGGCATGAAGCCCCCGGCCGGATCGCCTGCGCCGCGGCCGCGCCCGGGTTTTCCGGCCCGTCTGGACGGTCTCGCGCCAGCTGCATCTTCGGTGGCACGGCCTGCGGCGTCGGTGGCTCAAGTGGCGGGGGCGGTCCGTTTGGCACCTTTGGCTGTGCCGCAGGGCGCTGGCATGGACTCCAGCGCGGTGCGCCAGGCCATGGTCCGTCGGCTGGCGGCGCAGGGATTGTCGCATCCGGCGGTGCAGCAGGCCTTTGCGACGGTGGAGCGCCACCGCTTTGTGGATTCGGCCCTGGTCGCCCAAGCGTACGAAGACACCAGCCTGCCGATCGGCCTGGGACAGACGATTTCCAAGCCCAGCGTGGTGGGGCGCATGCTCGAGCTGCTGTGCGAAGGCCGGGCCACGCCCCTGGGCCGGGTGCTGGAAATCGGTACCGGGTGCGGCTACCAGGCGGCCTTGCTCGCCTGCCTGTGCCGGGAGGTGTACAGCATGGAGCGCCTGCGCGGGCTGCACGAGCGGGCCCGCGACAACCTGCGCCCCTTGCGTCTGCCCAACGTCCACCTCATTCTGGGTGACGGGATGCAAGGCTTTCCTTCCGGCGGGCCGTACGCCGGCATCGTGGCGGCGGCGGGCGGAGCCAACCTCCCCGATGCCTGGCTGGAGCAACTGGCGGTCGGCGGTCGGTTGGTGGCTCCGGCGGAGCTGGTGCCTGGGCAGCAGTCTCTGGTGGTGGTGGACCGCACGCCGCAGGGTTATGTGAAAAAAGTGCTGGAGGCCGTCTGGTTCGTGCCTCTAAAATCGGGCATCGCCTGAACGCGTGTTGCGTTGCAGCACGCCCAGCCTTTGGTCTCTATTTGAGGTATTGCATGGAACCCACCGTTCCTCGTCGTGGCCGCCTCGGTGCGCTGGCCGCGGCCGTTGCAGGTGCGTTGTTGCTGACCGCATGCGGCGCTCCCAAGAAACCGGCCCAGCGGGCCCCTGTCGTTGACCGCACTGCGGGTGTATCACCCGCCGCCACTCCCTTGCCACCCGGTGCAGAGAACGCCGGCAAACCTGGCTACTACACCGTGCGCCCTGGCGACACCCTCATGCGCATTGGGCTCGAAACCGGGCAGAGCTGGCGCGACATCGCGGCCTGGAACGGCCTGACCAACCCTAACCTGATCGAGGTCGGACAGGTGTTGCGCGTCGTGCCGCCGGCCCCAACCACCGCGGCGGCTCCGGCCACCACCGTGGCACCGGCCGAGGGTGGGGGCACCTCCACCAACGCGGTCACTTCATCGACGGTGCAGTCGCGCCCGCTCGACGCCGCCCCGTCGGCCAACAACACGGCACCCGCGGCAGCCAGCGAGGAGCTCTCCTTCGTCTGGCCGGCCAAGGGCCAGATCGTCGATACCTTTGACGAGGCGCGCTACAAGGGCGTTGGCATTGCCGGTCGGCCCGGAGACCCGGTGCTGGCAGCAGCCGATGGCCGCGTGGTCTACGCCGGTGCCGGCCTGCGCGGCTATGGCAACCTTGTCATCCTCAAACACAACAACACCTACCTCACGGCATACGCCCACAACCAGGCGCTGCTGGTCCGCGAAGACCAGAACGTGCGCCAGGGCCAGAAGATTGCCGAGATGGGCAGCAGCGACAGCGACCGTGTGAAGTTGCATTTCGAAGTCCGGCGTCAGGGCAAGCCCGTTGATCCGCTGAAACACCTGCCGGCCCGCTGATGACCCACGACGTGAACCTGCCGGCGCCCGAGGCGTCGGCCACCAGCCTGCCCGAAGGCTGGCTGGAAGTGCTTTCCCTGGATCTGGAGGCGCAGGGCGTGGCCCGCCGGCCCGACGGCAAGGTGGTTTTCATCGACGGCGCGCTGCCGACCGAGCACGTCAGCGCCCAGACCACGCGCCGCAAGAACCAGTGGGAGCAGGCGCAGCTCACCGAGATCCACCGCGAGTCGCCACTGCGTGTCACCCCGCGCTGCCCGCATTTCGGCCTCCACGCCGGGGCCTGCGGCGGCTGCAAGATGCAGCACCTCGACCCGCTGGGGCAGGTGGCGGTCAAGCAGCGCGTGCTGGAAGACAACCTGTGGCACCTGGGCAAGGTTCGCCCGGAGAGCCTGCTGCGCCCGATAGCCGGTCCCGCCTGGGGGTACCGCTACCGGGGCCGCCTGTCGGTGCGCTACGTGGCCAAGAAAGGCGTGGTGCTGGTCGGCTTCCATGAGCGCAAGAGCCGCTACGTGGCCGACATGCAGACCTGCGCGGTCCTGCCGCCGCACGTGAGTGATCTGCTGGTGCCTTTGCGCGCACTCATTGGTGGCATGCAGGCCCGCGAGACCTGCCCTCAGATCGAGCTGGCCTGCGGCGAAGGGGTCACGGCGCTGGTTTTGCGGCACCTGGAACCGTTGAACGAGCCAGACCGGGCGGCGTTGCGCGCCTTTGCGCACGAACACAGCCGCGATGGCGAGTCCATTCAATGGTGGTTGCAGCCCAAGGGGCCCGACACGGTCCACCGGCTGGATTCCGACGACGGCTCACCCACGCTCGCCTACAGCCTGCCCGAGTTTGGCGTGCACATGCCATTTCGGCCGACCGATTTCACGCAGGTCAACCCCTTCATCAACCGCGTGCTGGTGGCGCGGGCGCTGCGGCTGCTCGACGTGCAACGCCACGAACGGGTGATCGACTGGTTCTGCGGGTTGGGCAACTTCACCCTGCCGCTGGCCACGCAGGCGGCCGAGGTGCTGGGCATCGAGGGCAGCGAAGCGCTGGTCGCCCGCTCGCACGAGAACCTGCGCCACAACCAGACCCGTCTGGGCACGCTGGCCCCGACCCGGTTTGTGGCCCGCAACCTGTTCGAAATGGCACCCGACGCGCTGGTGGCCGACGGCGTGGCCGACAAATGGCTGGTGGACCCGCCGCGCGAAGGCGCGTTCGCCCTGTCCAAGGCGCTGGCCGATCTGCACCAGGCCAGCCTCGCGGGTGAGGTCACGCCCACGCTGGCCGATGGCACCGCCTGGCGCCCACCGCATCGCATCGTCTACGTCAGCTGCAACCCGGCCACGCTCGCGCGGGATGCGGGGCTGCTGGTGCACCAGGCAGGCTACCGCTGTACCGCGGCCGGTGTGGTGAACATGTTCCCCCACACGGCCCACGTCGAGTCGATCGCGGTGTTCGAGCGGGTGTGATGCGCGTCAGCGCGCCGGCGCAATGACTGGGCGCGCCGGCAAATTGATCGCCCCGGTGGGTGCATTGCCACCGGGAGCTGCGTTGCCGTTCAGCACTTCCTCCACCGGGGCCGCTGCGGTCGGCGCCGGTGGTGTCGCCGGTGCCGCACTGGCCTGTGAGGGCATGCCCGGGATGTCGTTCTCGCGCATGTACTCGTCCATCTCCCGCCAGCCGGTGAAGATGGCGGCTTTGCTGGCCTTGGGGTTGGACGCGTAGCAATCTTCGAGGCTGCGGACCGCATGCCGGCAGGCGCTGCCGATGGCACGGCCCTCGGCGTCCTTCTTTTCCGCGACCTTGCCCGGCGTTTCTATGCCGAGCGCGTCACAGCCCGTCAGCAGCAAGGCCAGCGCAAGCCACGCCGCGCCCTGCCATGGACGCTTGGAGAGGGAGGAAAAACCGGTCATGCCCGAATTTTCGGCCATCCAGCGGCGAACTTGACCGCACAGCCCAAGAAAAAAGGGGCCCGCGGCCCCTCTGTGGTCATGTCCAGCCCTGGCTCACTCGCGGTCGCCGCCAAACAGGCCAAGCAGGGCCAGCAGGCTCTGGAAGATGTTGAACAGGCTCAGGTACAGGCCCAGGGTGGCGCTGATGTAGTTGGTTTCGCCGCCGTCCACAATGCGCTTGAGGTCCACCAGCAGGAAGGCGCTGAAGATGCCGATGGCCATCACGCTCAGCACCGCCATGCCCACCGGGCTGCCGACAAAGACGTTGATGATGCCGCCGATCATCAGCACGATGGCGCCCATGAACAGCCACTTGCCCAGGCCCTCCAGGTCGCGCTTGATCACGGTGGACAGGTTGGCCATGATGAAGAACACCCCGGCAGTGCCGCCGAATGCGGTCATGATCAGGTCGCTGCCGTTCTTGAAACCCAACACCATCGCCAGCAGGCGCGACAGCATCAGGCCCATGAAGAATGTGAAGGCCAGCAGCACCGGTACACCGGCCGCCGAATTCTTCGTTTTCTCGATCGCGAACATGAAGCCGAAGGCCCCGCCCAGGAACACGATCAGGCCCAGGCCGCCCGTGAGCGACGCGGTGATGCCGGTGGCCACGCCGATCCAGGCGCCCAACACGGTGGGCAGCATGCTCAGGGCCAGCAACCAGTAGGTGTTGCGCAGCACCTTGTTGCGGGCCTGGGTGTCGACAGCAGTGCCAAAACGGCCGTAACTGCGGATCTGATCGGTCATCGGGCGTACTCCTCGAAAAATGGTCATTGTAGGGGGCTGCCTGAACACGGCAGCATCCACGCGTTGAAAGCGGTTAAGCTTTTGGCTTCTTGCAATAGAGCCCTTGGGGCAAGGAAAAGTTCATGAAAACCAAAGCCACTCTCGAATTGTCCGACGTCAAAGCGATCGCCAGCGCGGCCGAAGCCGAGGCACAGAAGAACAACTGGGCGGTGACGATCGCCATCGTCGACGACGGCGGGCACCTGCTGTGGCTGCAGCGCCTGGACGGCGCGCCGGCCGTCTCGGCTCACATCGCCCCGGCCAAGGCGCACACGGCGGCCTTGGGCCGACGTGAAAGCAAGATCTACGAGGACGTGATCAACCAGGGCCGCACCTCGTTCCTGAGTGCCCCGGCAATCGCCGGCATGCTCGAGGGCGGCGTGCCCATTCTGAAAGATGGCCAGTGCCTGGGCGCCGTGGGCGTGAGTGGCGTCAAGTCCAACGAGGACGCCCAGATCGCCAAGGCGGGCATCGCTGCGCTGGGCCTCTGACGAACCCGGTGATCCTCACTTGGTGAGGATCAACTTGCCCTGCCGCGTGGCTTGCAGACGGTAGCACTGCCCCTGGTGGTGGATCCGCAGCTCGCGCTGGCCTTGCAACAGGCAAGTGCTGTCCACCTCCAGCGGCGGCAGGGCCGTTGACGGTCTGGGGGCCGTCGCTGTGCGGTCGACCGTTGACGTGGCGTGTGCGGCTTGCTTGAAGTCTGCGCTGCTCATGGCTCGGTCACGAAGGCCAGTTTGCGCACGCCCGCACGTTGGGCGGCGGCCATGGCCTGGGCCACTCGCTCATAGCGCACCGACTTGTCGCCGCGGATGTGCAGGTCGGGTTGGGGGGTCTGCTGGGCCGCGGCTTGCAGGCGAGCAGTGAGCTCCTCGTCGCTTACCGCGCGGTCGTTCCAGTGGTACTGTCCTTGGGCATCCACGCTCAGCCGTACCGTCTCCGGCTTGTCCGGGTTGGCTTCGGTCGCGGCTTGCGGCAGGTTCACGTTCACGGAGTGCTTCATCACCGGCACGGTGATGATGAAGACGATCAGCAACACCAGCATCACGTCGATCAGCGGGATCATGTTGATCTCGCTGAGCACTTCACCGTCGTCGGCCTCTGGGTTGGAGAATGCCATGCCGGACTCCTTCAAGCCTGCTTGATGGGCCGCACCTTGCCGGCGGGCGCCTGTTCGCTCGCACCCACACGGGCACCGGTAACGAAGTAAGCGTGCAGGTCGTGCGCAAAGCGGTTGAGCTTGTGCAGCAGCCCCTTGTTGCCCCGAACCAGTGCGTTGTACCCCAGCACGGCCGGAATGGCCACCACCAGGCCCAGCGCCGTCATGATGAGTGCCTCCCCAATGGGGCCGGCCACCTTGTCGATGGTGGCGGACCCTGCTGCACCGATGCCCAGCAGCGCGTGGTAAATGCCCCACACCGTACCGAACAGCCCCACGAACGGCGCAGTGGAGCCAACGGAGGCCAGGATGGCCAGTCCGGACTGCAGGCGCGCGGTGAAGTCGTCGAGCGCGTTGCGCAGGGAGCGTGTCACCCACTCGCTCACATCCAGGCTGTCGTGCAACTGGATGGGGCGTTCGCCGTCCAGGTGCAGGATGTGGCTGGTGGCCTCCCGCCCCTGCAGGGCCAGCAGGTAGAAGGGGTTGTCACCCTCGGGGCCGAGCTTGTTCAGGCCTTCGGCAAAGTCCTTGCTGTGCCAGAAATTGTCCACCGCCCGGGCCTGGGCGCGGTGTCGGCGCAGGTTCAGTGCCTTCAGGGCGATGACCGCCCAGCTGGCGACCGACATGGCCAGCAGGATGAGCGCGACCGTGCGTATCACCCAGTCGCCTTGCGACCAGACGTGGCTCAAGCCAAATTGCGTTTCCATAGGGTATTTACTCCAAGACAAAATTGATCGGGACGTTGAACCACATGGCTTCTGCGACACCGTTGCGTTTGCCGGGGACGTAGCGCCAGCGCAGCACGGTCTGGAGTGCCGTCTGGTCCAGGCGTTCGTAACCGCTGGAAGTGCGAATCTCGGCCTTGCTGGCGGTCCCGTCGGCTTCGATCAGTACCCGCACGGTAACTTTGCCTTGCTCTCCCAGGCGTTTGCTCAAGGGGGGGTAGGCGGGGCGCGGGTTGTTCAGGTAGTCGGCATTGGCCGAAGGCAGTTCGATGCGCGGCGCGGCTGGCGCGACAGGCCCTGTGCTGGCGGCCAAAGCGGGGGCGGAGGACGGTGCGGTCACCGCCGCAGCGGAAGGCGCGGCAACGGCAGGCGACTCGGCCGCCGCTGGGTTGGGGGCAAGGGCTTCGGTGGGCGGCGCCACGGCTGGCGATGGATCCGCCGCCGGGCGTGTCACTGGCACGGGTTTGGGGACGGGCGGAGTTTTCTGTGGCTCGGGCGTGCGAGGGGATGGTGCCTGAGGCTGCGTACTGGGTGTGGCCGGTCGGGCAGGGCTGTTGATCCATTCCACCAGAATCTCGGCGGGCACGACCGACTCGCTGGGCCGCTGGCTCAGGCCGTGTTGCAGCAGCCACAGCACTCCGACGTGCGCGGCGACCACGGCGGTCATCACCACGAGTTGGCGGGTTTGCATGGGCGGTGTATGCAAGAGGGACAGAGCGTTCACGGCTTGAGCGCCCACCAGCCGGCGACGGTCACCAAGAGTAAAGCGCTGAACAGTTCAATCAACATAGCCATCATAACCAGTACATCATTTATTATAAACGAGAATGATTTGCATTGTGGTTTGGTTGCAGGTAATCCGGCTTAATCTCAGTCACCCGGGTCACGCCACACAGGGCCATGGTCGCCCACAGCTCGTCCAGCAGCAAGCGCAACACATGGGCCACGCCGCTGGCACCACCGTTCGCCAGCCCCCACAGCACCGGCCGGCCCACCAGCACGGCGTCGGCACCCAGGGCAAGGGCCTTGAAAACGTCGGTGCCGCGGCGGATGCCGCCGTCCACCAGCAGCGCGCAACCACCTTGCACCGCGTCGGCGATGGCCGGCAGCAACTCGGCGGTGGGCTGGGCCGTGTCCAGCACCCGTCCGCCGTGGTTCGAAACAATGAGCCCTGCCACGCCGAGAGACAGGGCGAGGCGGGCGTCGGCGGGGTGGGTAACCCCTTTGAGCAAAAGCGGCAGGGGGGAACATGCCTGGAGCCAGCGTACGTCGTCCCAGGTGGGGGCTTGCGCCAGCAGTTGCTCGGGTGATGCCGCGCTGTGCAGGGCGGGCCAGTGGGGTTGGGGGCCAGTGAGCACTGCCGCGGCACCGGCCCGGCGCTCGCGGTCGCGCACGCCTTGCAGGGGGCATCCACGGTCAGCACCACCGCCTGGTAGCCGGCTGCGTGGGCGCGTTGCACGAGCGCCAGGGTGTGGCCCCGGTCGCCCAGGTGGTAGAGCTGGAACCACAGCGGGCCAGCTTCGCTGGCAGGGCCCACGAGTGGGGCGACGTCTTCCAGGGCGGTGTGGCTTTGCATGCTCAGCACCAGGCCCACCCCCAGCGCTGAGGCGGCCAGTGCCGTCGCGCGCTCGGCGTCCGGGTGGGCCAGGCCATGGCGGGCCATGGGTGCGACCAGCAGCGGGGTGGGGCTGGTACGGGCCAGCAGCGACGTGGTGGTTTGCAGGCCGGTCAAGGGTCGTAACACCCGTGGCCGAAGGGCGATCGATGACCAGGCGGCCTGGTTAGCCCTCAGCGTGATTTCGTCGGCCGCGCCGCCTGCCCAGTAGGCCCAGACCGCTTCGGGTACACGCTGTCGGGCCAGGGCTTCGTGGTCGGCCAGGTTGACCAGCCCCGATGGCAGGGTATGAGTGGCCATCAGGTACTGGCCCATTGCCGCAGCAGGTTGTGATACACCCCAGTGAGCGCTGTGGTTTCGGCACATTCGCCGTGGCGCTCGCGCAGTTTGAGCAGGTTCATGTCGAGATCGAACAGCAGGCGGCGCTGCTCGTCGCTGCGGACCATGCTTTCTACCCAGAAAAACGAGGCCAAGCGGGTTCCCTGGGTCACCGGCGTGACCTCGTGCAGGCTGGTGCCGGGGTAAAGCACCGCGTCGCCGGCGGCCAACTTGATGCGTTGCACGCCGTAGGTATCGTGGACGGTGAGTTCGCCGCCGTCGTACTCCTCAGGGTCCGAGAGGAACAGGGTGCAGGACAAGTCGGTCCTGACCCATTCCTGGGTGCGGCGGGAGTGGAGAACGGCGCCGTCGATGTGCGCGCCGTACGCCGGGTGTTCTGGCCGGTATCGGTTGAACAGCGGGTTGAAATAGCGGCGCGGCAGCGCCGCTGAAAAGAACAATGGGTTACGCTGAACTGCCGCCAGAACCTGGGCCTGGAGCGCTTGGGTTACCGGGTGATCCTGCGCCGCCTGTTCATTGCGCTTGACCGCCAGGGCCTGCGGGCCGGCACTGGCGCGGCCGTCTATCCACAGGCATTCATCAGCAAGAAGCTCGCGCATGGCGCGCACTTCGGTGGGGGGCAGGACCTGGGGCAGTTGCAACAGCATGGCGGAAGGGTGTCAGAACACCGTTTTGAGCGACAGCATGACCTTGCGCGGGGCACCCGGGGTGTAGAAACCGCCATACAGGCCGTCTGCGTAGGTCTTGTCGGTCAGGTTGCTGACGTTGAGCTTGACCGTGGTGCGTTCGTCCACCGTGTATTCCACCATGCCGTCCCACACCGTGAAGGCGCTGGCCGTGTTGACGCGGCTGGTCAGCGGGGTCTGCTCGCTGCGGTAGGTGGCCCCCAGGCCCACACGCCATTGCGGGGCGACGCGGTAGGTGGTCCACGCGCTCAGGCTGTGTTTGGGGGTCAGACCAGGGCGGTCGCCCTGGATGGGGGCGTTGTTTACACAGGGGTTGGAAACAGAACAAACTGCGCCCCCACCAGGACGATTTCGTCCGTCGGTGAATTGTCCCGGTTCGTTGCTCTTGTCGATCTTGGCGCTGGGGATCCACGTGTGGTTGTAGAACACTTCCCACTTGGGTGTGATGCGACCGGCCGCGCTGATTTCCATGCCGGTGGCGTGGCGTTTGCCGGACAACAGCATCTTTGTTGCGGCACTGTCGGGGTCGGTGTTGCGCTCGTTGTACTTCTCGGAGTGGAACAGGGCGATGTTCAGCGTAGCACGCTGTTCGAACAGGTCCCACTTCCCACCCACCTCAAAGTTGCGGCTTTTCTCGGGTGGGGTGTTGGCCATGCGACCATTCGTGCTGTCGGCCGCCAGGTTGCCCAGTGCGAACTGGTAGGTGTCGCCCGAGGTGTTGTAGGACTCGCCGTAGGACAAGTAATACGACGATGTCTCGTCCGGCTGGAACAGCGCACCAACCCGTGGACTCCAGAGGTCTTCCTTCATGATGCCGCTGTTGCCGGCTGTGTCGTGGTAGCTCGCCCTGAAGTGGTCGAAGCGCAGACCGCCCACCAGTTTGACGGTAGACGTGATGCTGACTACGTCTTGAACGTAAAAGCCCAGGCTCTTGGCGTCGAACCTGTTGTATTCCCAATTGCTGCGGGGGTCTGGTACAAAGATGCCGTCGTTGGGCGTGCCAACATAGGTGTTCCTACTGTATGCAGGCGGGCGAGGCAGCGGCGACGTGCCCTGGGTGCTGTAGCCCGGACTGTTGTTGTTGCGCAGGGCATCTTCTGTTGTCAGGTCCAGCCCTGCTGTGAGGTGGTGCCTCATTCCGCCCAGCTCAAACTTGTTGCTGTAGTCACTCTGGACCTGGGTGATGTCGCTGATGCCGCGGCGGCCTTTGAAGTTGCTGCGGCTGAGCACCGTGTTGGCGGTGGGTGGATGGGTCAGGCTGATCGCTTGGCCGTCTGGCTGGAGGTCTCTTGTACCGAATGAGACGACCGTGGCCCACAGGTCGCGCTCGTAGCGCCCATGGCGCAGCGTGGTCTTCAGCTCCTCGTTAGCGCTGAATCGGTGCGTGTGTGAAACCGACAGTGCGGTCTGTTCGCTGCGCAGGTAGTCGCTGGCCAAGCCATAAAAGTTATCAGCGTCCAGCACCGGCACGATGCTCCGTTTGGCGTCGCCGGTCACACCCGTCAGCAATTGCGGGTGGTTGTAGATCGGGCGTTGGTCGGTCTTGAGGTGGTAGAGGTCCACCTGGAACTCGTTGCGTTCGCCAATGCCCGTGCGCCAGCTGGCGGCAAAGCCTTCTCGGTCATCCTTGGCGCCGTGGTTGTCCGCGTCCTGCACCATGGCATTGAAGCGGACGGCGCTGCTCTGGTTGAGCTGTTTGTTCAGGTCCACCTGCGCTCGCCGGTGCTTGCCAGTGCCCACAGTGAGTTCTGCCTCGTAACGGTCCATCAGGAACGGTTGTTTGGTCACCTGGTTGACGACACCACCGGTGGAGCCTTTGCCGAACAGCATGGAAGCGGAGCCTTTGAGCACCTCCACGCGGTCGGTGGCAAAGGTGTCGCGGGTGATGAGCTGGCCTTCCCGCATGCCGTCACGGTAGATGTCGCCGGCCTGGCTGAGCGAGAAGCCCCGCAGGCGGACATCCTCTTCGCCCGTTTCACCCGCCAGAAACGTGACGCCAGCGGTGGCGCGCAGCACGTCCTTGAAATCGTCCAGGTTGCGGTCATCCAGCAGCCGCTCGGTCATTACGGTGACATTCTGCGGGATGTCTCGCAGCGCCTGCTGGCCTTTGCCGATGCGGGTATCGGTGGCGCGCAAGGTACTTTTGGCCTTGATTTCTGCTGGCTCAGATTGCTCCTTCACCGTCACGGTCGACAGGGTGGCTTCTGCTGTAGGGGCAGTTTGTGCCATGGCTGACAGGGAGCTCGCCAGCAGCATCGCGCCCAAGGGGAGCAGGGCGGCTTTGGCAGGGGGGGGCGTGAGCAGGGCGTGCAGCGGTGCTTCACCCAGCGTGGGGGTACGGTGTGTCATGGAAAGCAGCGGAGAGAGGTTGTTGGCTGGCTGACCACGGCATACCCGTGCTGGCTGGCTGATGTGACGAATTGTATATCAAATGCAAATCGTTCGTGTTTAGATTGTTTGCGTAAGCGAAAAAACCGACCTGGTGGTCGGTAGGGTGGCTGTGCCAAGTGCCAGCCCCGGATATCAGCCCAGGATATCAGCCCCGGGCGTGGTCTGGTGCCGTGGCTTGAATCAGGTGGACCATGCGCTGACTGGGCTGGCACTCCGCCCAGATCTGCCGGGCAGAGTTTTCGCACTTGCCACACTGGGTGGCCACACCGTGTTCGAGCTGGAGGTCGTCAAAGCCCGCGCCCTGCTGGGCGCAGCGGGCTATGGTTTTGTCGCTCACACGGTGGCATACGCAGACGATCATTCAAACGCTCCAAGTTGGTCATTGAATGATAATGCTTCGCATTAAGTTGTGCAAGAGGTGCGCGAAATCCATTAAAAAAGGGCGCTGAAGCGCCCCGTGGAAATCAGCCGTGCCGGCTCACTGGATATCGCCCATGATGCTCTGCTGGTAGTTCTGGAGGCCGATCTTTTCAATCAGCTCCAGCTGGGTCTCCAGAAAGTCGATGTGCTCTTCGGTGTCTTCCAGGATCTTCAGCAGCAGGTCGCGTGAAACGTAATCGCGCACGGTTTCGCAGTGGGCCACGCCTTCTTTGATGGTGGCCTGGGCTCCGCGCTCCAAGGCCAGGTCGGCGGCCAGCATTTCTGGCACATCTTCCCCAATGTTGATCTTGCCCAGGTCCTGCAGGTTGGGCAGGCCGTCGAGCATGAAGATGCGGTCCATCAGCCAGTCGGCGTGTTTCATCTCGCCAATCGACTCTTCGTATTCTTTCTTGGCCAACTTGTCCAGGCCCCAGTGCTTGAGCATGCGGTAGTGCACAAAGTACTGGTTGATGGCGGTCAACTCGTTCTTGAGCTGGGCCTGCAGGTGAGAGATGACTTGGGCATCGCCTTTCATGGTGTGCTCCTGATGGTTGGGTCGGTTCGCAGCCAGTGTAGTGCCAGAACGCCGTGGGGCCAATCGCTGCTGGCACACAGGGCCGTTTGGGCGGACCAAAAGCTATGGGGTGGATAGTAACTATCAATAACAAAACGTCATTGCGTGAGGCTATCATATACGGGTTGTCGCGAATATCGCTAACCCTTAACCAACGTCAAAGGAAGACCATGTCCCTCATCAACACCCAAGTGCAGCCGTTCAAGGCCCAGGCATTCCACAACGGCAAGTTCGTTGAAGTGACTGAGCAGAGCCTGAAGGGCAAGTGGTCCGTGCTGATCTTCATGCCGGCCGCCTTCACCTTCAACTGCCCGACCGAAGTGGAAGACGCCGCTGACAACTACGCCGAATTCCAGAAAGTCGGTGCCGAGGTCTACATCGTGACCACCGACACCCACTTCAGCCACAAAGTGTGGCACGAGACCTCTCCTGCCGTGGGCAAGGCCAAGTTCCCGCTGGTGGGCGACCCGACCCACGCCCTGACCAACGCCTTCGGCGTGCACATCCCCGAGGAAGGCCTGGCCCTGCGCGGTACCTTCGTGATCAACCCCGATGGCGTGATCAAGACCGCTGAAGTGCACAGCAACGAGATCGCCCGCGACGTCAAAGAAACCCTGCGCAAGCTGAAGGCTGCCCAGTACACCGCCGCCAACCCCGGCCAGGTGTGCCCGGCCAAGTGGAACGAAGGCGCCAAGACCATCGCTCCTTCGCTGGAGCTGGTCGGCAAGATCTGAGGACGCGCCAGGGTGCTTGCGCATCCAGACCGTCAACAAGGGCGCAGCCGTAAGGCGCGCCCTTTTTTTTCTGGCCAATGCGATGAATATCCGCTATCAATAGCTTAGGAAAATCGAATAAGAAAAACAATAGTAATTAACTATAATTTATCCATTCCGACTCCCACATTACTCACACAGGAACACACCATGCTCGACGACGCACTCAAAGCCCAACTCAAAGCCTACCTGGAACGCGTGACCCAGCCGTTTGAACTGGTGGCGTCGGTGGACGCCTCCGACAGCAGCCGCGAGATGGTCGAACTGCTGCAGACCATCGCCGCGCTGTCCGACAAGATCACCGTGCGCACCGACGGCAACGACGTCCGCAAGCCGTCGTTCAGCCTGCAGCGAGTGGGTACCGACATGAGTCTGCGCTTTGCGGCCATTCCGCTCGGTCACGAGTTCACCTCACTGGTGCTGGCCCTGCTGTGGACGGGCGGACACCCGCCGAAGGTGGAGCCCGAGGTGATCGAGCAGATCAAGGGCCTGGACGGCGACTACAACTTCGAGGTCTACATGTCCTTGAGCTGCCACAACTGCCCGGACGTGGTGCAGGCACTCAGCCTCATGGCAGTGCTCAACCCCAAGGTCAAGACGGTGGTGATCGACGGCGCGCTGTACCAGCAGGAAGTGACCGACCGTGAGGTGATGGCGGTGCCCATGGTGTACCTGAACGGCCAGGTGTTCGGCTCCGGCCGCATGCTGGTGGAAGAAATCGTGGCCAAGCTGGACACCAAGTCGGCCGAGAAAGAGGCCGCCAAGCTGAGCGCCAAGGACGCTTTCGACGTGCTGATGGTGGGGGGTGGTCCGGCCGGTGCCGCTGCAGCGGTGTATGCCGCTCGCAAGGGCATCCGCACCGGCGTGGTGGCCGAGCGCTTTGGTGGCCAGGTCAACGACACCATGGCCATCGAAAACTACATCTCGGTGCTGGAAACCGACGGCCCCAAGTTCGCGGCGGCGCTGGAAGCCCAGGTGCGCCACTACGAGGTGGACATCATGAACCTGCAGCAGGCGGCCAAGATTGTGCCGGCGGCTCAGGAGGGCGGCTTGATCGAGGTGCATCTGGCCAACGGCGGCGTGCTCAAGTCGCGCAGCGTGGTGCTGTCCACCGGCGCTCGCTGGCGCAATGTGAACGTGCCCGGCGAGCAGGAGTACAAGAATAAGGGCGTGGCCTATTGCCCGCACTGTGACGGCCCGCTGTTCAAGGGCAAGCGCACGGCGGTGATCGGCGGGGGCAACTCGGGCGTGGAAGCGGCCATCGACCTGGCCGGTATCGTGGAGCACGTCACGCTGATCGAATTTGCCGACCAGCTCAAGGCCGATGCCGTGCTGGTGAGCAAGCTCAAGAGCCTGCCCAACGTGACCATCATCACCAACGCCCAGACCACCGAAATCACCGGCGACGGCAGCAAGGTCAATGGCATCCGCTACAAGGACCGCGTGAGCGGTGTCGAACACCACATTGCCCTGGAAGGCATCTTCGTGCAGATCGGCCTGGTGCCCAACACCGAATGGCTCAAGGGTACGGTGGAATTGAGCCGCTTTGGGGAGATCGTGGTGGACGCCAAGGGCCACACCAATGTGCCGGGCGTGTTCGCCGCCGGCGATTGCACCACGGTGCCGTACAAGCAGATCGTGATTGCCGCCGGTGAGGGTGCCAAGGCCGCGTTGAGTGCTTTCGACTACCTCATCCGCACACCGCAGCCAATGGCAGAAGCCGTGGCAGCCTGACGGCGCAGGCCCGGTGCTGCTGGGCCTGCATCTGGGGCCGGGGCCCAACAAAAATGCCGGGAAGTACCCGGCATTTTTGCTGAATGGCCCCCAGGGGCAAGCTTACTTCAGGTCGTCGGCGATGACCTGAACAATGCGCTGGGCTGCGCCAGAACGGTCGGGCTGGCCGTTGGCGTCCAGCACCGACACGGTGGTCTGGTTGTCGGTGGTGCGCACGGCAATGCGGTAGCGCTGCGGCGTGGCTTCCTGCTTGGGCGTGCTGCTGAACAGGCGGCCAAAGATGCCGGGTTCGGCCGTCTGGCGGGTGGCGTCCGGCGCCACGTAGCGCACGAAGTAGGTGCCTTGCGAGCGGTCGCGGTCTTCCACCGTGAAGCCCGTACGGTCCAGGGCCAGGCCCACGCGACGCCACGCGCGGTCGAACCCTTCGTCGATCTGCACCACGGGCAGGTTGTTCACCGTGGCCACGCGCGAGGAGGGCGGCACCGCACCGGCGGCCACCAGCGCCTTGGACTGTTCCTGGCTCACGCCAAGCTTGACCATCATGCGGCGCAGGAATTCGGCCTCCAGTTCCATGTCGGCCGGACGCGGTTGCCACACGGTCGAGTCCTTGCGCTCGTTGGAGTACACCTCCACCATGCCGCGGTGGCTGACGAAAACCTCGGTACCGCCGTTGGCCGTGCGTTCCAGGCGGGTGCGGAACTTGTCGCGCTCGCCGGTGGAGTACAGGCTGTCGAAAATCTTGCCCAGCGTCGAGCGGATGATGTCTTGCGGCAGCTTGGCGCGGTTCTCGGCCCAGTCGGTTTCCATCAGGCCCAGGTTTTCCTGGTCGAGTGTCAGCAGGAAACCGTTTTCTTGCCAGAAGTCACGGATGGGGCCCCAGAGCTGCTCGGGCGGGCGATCCACCACCAGCCAGCGCTGGTTGCCGGCCCGTTCGATCCGCACGTCGCCCACCGCTGCGGGGGCGGTGGCGATGCGCTGGGTGGGCTGGGCGACCTGGTAGCCGCTGGCGGTGACCACGTTGCCAGGCACCGTGTAGCGCGACTCGCGGGTGAGCTGGCTCAGATCCGGCGGCACTTCGAGCGAGTTGACCTGTTTGGCGCTCTTGTAGTCGATCTTGTCTTCCTGCAGCACGGAGCAGCCGCTGGCCAGGGCCGCGGCCAGGGCGATGGCGCTCCAGCGGAGCTGGCGTGGGCTGCGGGGGGCAGTGTCAAATTTCATGAAGGACCCGTCGTCTGGTGACATCGATGGTGGGTGGAGGGCTTACAGCAGGCCGGCGCTGCGCAGGGCCTGTTCGACCGCTGGCTGGTTGGCCGCGGTCAGCGGGGTCATGGGCAGGCGCAGGGCCGGGCCACACAGGCCCATGCGCGCCATCGCCCACTTCACCGGGATGGGGTTGGCTTCCACGAACAGCTGCTTGTGCACCGGCATCAGCCGCATCTGGATGGCCATGGCGGTTTTCACGTCGCCGTCAATGGCGGCCACGCACAACTCGTGCATCAGCTTGGGGGCCACGTTGGCGGTCACGCTCACATTGCCCTGGCCGCCACACAGCATCAGCGCCACGGCGGTGGGGTCGTCGCCTGAGTAAACCGCAAAGTGTTCGGGCGTCTCACGGATCAGCCACTGGGCGCGTTCGATGTTGCCGGTGGCCTCCTTGATGCCGACGATGCCAGGCACCTGGGCCAGGCGCACGACCGTGTCGTGGGCCATGTCGGCCACGCTGCGGCCCGGCACGTTGTAGAGCACGATGGGCAGGTCACCGGTCGCTTCGGCGATGGCCTTGAAATGCTGGTACTGGCCCTCTTGTGTGGGCTTGTTGTAGTAGGGCACGACCTGCAGCTGGCAGTCGGCGCCCACCTTCTTGGCAAAACGGGCCAGTTCGATGGCCTCGGCGGTGGAATTGGCGCCGCAGCCGGCCATGATGGGCTTGCGGCCCGCCGCCTGCTCCACCGCCACACGGATGATCTCGCAGTGTTCTTCGACGCTGACCGTGGGCGACTCACCGGTGGTGCCAACCACCCCGATGCAGTCGGTGCCTTCGGCAATGTGCCAGTCGATCAGCTTGCGCAAGGTGGGGTAGTCCACGCTGCCATCTTCGTGCATGGGGGTGACCAGGGCCACGATGCTGCCGGTGATCGGTGTCATAGGAGGGCTGAATTTCGGGTTGGAGTGAATCGATGCAAAGACACATTCTACCCAGCGGCGCGCAAGGGATAGCGCGCGGGCAGTGTGTCGGTGTTGTCCGTCTCGCGGACGGCGCAAATGCGCTGGACGAACCGGTCGGGTTGGCTGAGAAAGCCGTCTTCGTAGGCCACCACGCGCAGGCCGGTACAGACCTGCAGCAACTCACCGGGGCGCAGCAAAAAGTCCGGACGCGAGGGTTTGCCGACCGAGGCGTTGCCGTGTGCAAAGGTTTCGTAGATGAGCACGCCGCCCGGCGCCACGCTGGCCAGGATTTGCGGCCACAGTGGGCGCCACAGGTAGTTGGTCACGACCACGGCGTCGAAGGTCTGGCCCTCCAGCGGCCAGAGACCATTTTCGATGTCGGCTGGCACCGTGCGCACCAGGGGCGCCAGATCGACCAGGGTGGCCAATGCATCGGCATCGCGGTCCACGGCTGTGACGTGGCAGCCTTGCCGTACCAGCCAGCGGGTGTGCCTGCCGTGGCCGCAGGCCAGGTCCAGTGCCTGTGCACCGCCCGGGCGTTGGTCAGGAATCAGATGGGTCCAGCGGCAAATCCACTCGGAAGGGGTGAGCGTGGTGTGTGACGGTGTCATTCAGAAGCAGGCCCAGAGCTTGTCGGCCATGTCCACCATGAAGTCGGGGTGGGTGTAGAAGCTGAAAATGGCCAGCAGCGCCACCACGGCGGCCAGCCACCCCAGCCAGCGCCACGTGGCGGTGCCGCGCCAGGCCGACGGGCCTTGGCCCCAAGGCAGGTTCATGCCGATGCCCCCACCATTCGTTGCGGCCCGCGCTGAATGGGCGTTTCGCGCACCGGCCAGTTCACCACGGCCGCAAACACCCCCAAGGCGATGGAGATGTACCAGACGATGTCGTAGCTGCCCGTCCGGTCGTACAGGAGTCCGCCCAGCCAAACCCCCGTGAAGCTGCCGATCTGGTGGCTGAAGAACACGAAGCCACCCAGCATGGAGAGGTGGGCCACGCCAAACACCTGGGCCACGATGGCGTTGGTGGGAGGCACGGTGGACAGCCACAAGAGCCCCATGGCCGCGGCGAACAGGTACACGCTCCAGGGCGTCAGCGGTGCCAGGAGGAACAGGCTGATGGCCACCGAGCGCGCCAGATAAATGAATGCCAGGATCTTGCGCTTGGCCAGGCGCTGGCCAAGCACCCCGGCGGCATAGGTGCCGAACACGTTGAACAGCCCGATGATGGCGAGCGCGTAACTGGCCACCTGCGGCGACAGGCCATTGTCTTTCAGGTAGCTGGGCATGTGCACCCCAATGAACACCACCTGGAAGCCGCAGACGAAATAGCCCGCCATCAGCAGCTGGAAGCTGCGGTAGCCAAATGCCTCGCGCAAGGCCTGCACGATCGTCTGCTCCCTTAGGGGCGCCGTGGCCGCGCCCGCGTACCCTGGTTCACGCAGGCCCGAGGCCAGGGGGGCAATCACCAGGGCAGCGGCGGCCAGAACGAGGAGTGCTTGCTGCCAGCCGAACTGGGCGATCAGGAAACCCTCCACTGGCACCATCAGGAACTGCCCGAAAGAGCCAGCTGCCGCGGCCATGCCCATCGCCCAGGAGCGGCGCTCGGCCGGGATTTGCCGCCCAATGATGCCGTAAATGACCGCGTAGGTGGTGCCCGCCTGCGCCGCCCCGATCAGCACGCCAGTGGTCAGCGTGAAGAGCAAGGTGGAGGTGGTGAGCGCCATGCCGGCCAGCCCGAGCGCATACAGGACGGCGCCGCCCATGAGCACGCGGAAACCACCAAACCGGTCGGCCAGCATGCCGGCAAAGATCCCAAAAATGCCCCACGACAGGTTCTGCACCGCCATGGCAAAGGCGAAGGTTTCGCGCGTCCAGCCTTGGGCCTGGGTGATGGGCTGCAGCCACAGGCCAAAGCCGTGGCGTATGCCCATGGACAGGGTGACGATGGCGGCACCGCAGGCCAGGACCTGCAAGGCAGACAGTTTGGGGGCGTTCGACGACATCCCGAGACTGTAGCGAATTTGCGCCGGGTTTGCCTGTCGCCCACGGGCCGCGACCGCTCTCTACAATCCCACGCCATGGCAGAAAAACCCCTAACCCCCGGCGTGGCCGGCACCGGCTACGCAGAAAGCTCCATCCGGGTGCTCAAGGGCCTGGAGCCCGTCAAGCAGCGCCCGGGCATGTACACCCGCACCGACAACCCCTTGCACATCGTGCAGGAGGTGCTGGACAACGCCGCCGACGAAGCGCTGGCCGGTTTCGGCAAAAAGATCAAGGTCACGCTGCACGACGACGGCTCGGTCAGCGTGGAGGACGACGGGCGCGGCATCCCACACGGCCTGCACCCTGAAGAGAACGCCCCCGTGCTTGAGCTGGTGTTCACCCGATTGCACGCCGGTGGCAAGTTTGACAAGGGCAAGGGCGGCGCTTACAGCTTTTCGGGCGGCCTGCACGGCGTGGGCGTGAGCGTGACCAACGCCCTGGCCACCCGCCTAGAGGTGACCAGCCACCGTGATGGCCACCTTGCCCGCATGGTGTTTGCCGGCGGCGACGTGGTGGAGCCCTTGAGCCGCCGCCCGCTGGAAGCCGGCGAGCGCAAGCAGGGCACCACCGTGCGCGTGTGGCCGGATGCGAAGTATTTCGAGTCTGCCGCTTTGCCGCAAGGCGAACTGGTGCACCTGCTGCGCAGCAAGGCCGTGCTGATGCCGGGCGTGCTGGTGAGCCTGATCAACGAAAAAACCAGGGACACTCAGACTTGGCAGTACAAGGGCGGCCTGCGCGATTACTTGCAGCAGACGCTCAACGGCGAGCCGGTGATCCCGCTGTTCGAGGGCGAGGGCTATGCCGATTCGGGCCACGAGAGCTTTGCCGAAGGCGAAGGCGCAGCCTGGGCCGTGGCTTTCACCGAGGATGGCGCGCCGGTGCGTGAAAGTTACGTCAACCTCATTCCCACCAGCGCCGGCGGCACGCACGACAGCGGCCTGCGCGACGGCCTGTTCCAGGCCGTGAAAAGCTTCATCGAACTGCATGCCCTGCTGCCCAAGGGGGTGAAGCTGCTGCCCGAAGACGTGTTCGCCCGGGCCAGCTACGTGTTGAGTGCCAAGGTGCTGGACCCGCAGTTCCAGGGTCAGATCAAGGAGCGGCTGAATTCGCGCGACGCCGTGCGGCTGGTGAGCAACTTTGTGCGCCCGGCGTTGGAGCTGTGGCTGAACCACCATGTGGAGTACGGCAAGAAGCTGGCGGAGCTGGCCATCAAGGCCGCGCAAAGCCGCCAGAAGGCGGGTCAGAAGGTGGAGAAGCGCAAGGGCAGCGGTGTGGCCGTGCTGCCGGGCAAGCTGACCGACTGCGAAAGCCGCGACATTGCGCACAACGAACTCTTCCTGGTGGAGGGCGACTCCGCCGGGGGCAGCGCCAAGATGGGCCGCGACAAGGAATGCCAGGCCATCCTGCCGCTGCGCGGCAAGGTGCTCAACACCTGGGAGGTGGAGCGCGACCGCTTGTTCGCCAACACCGAGATCCACGACATTGCCGTGGCCATCGGCGTGGACCCGCACGGCCCCAGCGACACGCCCGACCTGAGCGGCCTGCGCTATGGCAAGGTGTGCATCCTGAGCGACGCCGATGTGGACGGCTCGCACATCCAGGTGCTGCTGCTGACGCTGTTCTTCCGCCACTTCCCCAAGCTGATCGAGGCCGGGCACGTGTACGTGGCGCGCCCGCCGCTCTTCCGCGTGGACGTGCCAGCGCGCGGCAAAAAACCTGCCACCAAGGCCTATGCGCTGGACGAAGGTGAGTTGACGGCCATTCTGGACAAGTGCGCCAAGGACGGCGTGCCGCGCGAGAAGTGCCAGATCAGCCGCTTCAAGGGCCTGGGCGAGATGAACGCTGAGCAGTTGTGGGACACCACGCTCAACCCCGACACCCGCCGCCTGCTGCCCGTGCAGCTGGGCGACCTGGACTTTGCGGCCACCGAAGCCCGCATCACCCAGCTCATGGGCAAGGGCGAGGCCGCTTCGCGCCGCGAGCTGATGGAGTTGCACGGCGACGCGGTGGAGATTGACGTCTGACGGGTCGCGTCAGGCTCGCGGGCGGCCTGGCGGGTACCGCCACCAGGCCCACGCCACCATCAGGGCGAAGCCGGTGTAGAGGAGCGCAAACACCCACAGGGGTGCGTCGTGATAGACGATCTGACCCACCCAGTGCTGGATGAAACTGGACTGGTAGGGCGCTTGCCCGGCTTTCTCGCGCAGGGCATTTTCCCAGAGCGTGAGCGGGCAATATCGGCCCAGCCAGGCCTGCAGTGCCACGGTGGCGATGGCCGCCAGATGGGCCAGACGCCAGCCCCGTCGGTTGACCCAACGCCAGCCCAGCTGGTTGCCCAACACAATGGCCGGCAACCCCAGGACCACGAACAGCACGATTGAAAAGTGCCCGATCAGAACGGCATCGGCGAAGGCCTGGTAGGGCAGCGCCACGGTCGATGCGGTTACTTCGGCCGGTGCAGCGCGCAGAGCTTGTTGCCGTCTGGGTCGCGCACGTAGGCCAAGTAGAGCGCGCCGGCCGGGCCCTGCCGTGGGCCGGGCGGCGATTCGATGGACGTGCCGCCATTGGCGACCGCCACATCATGGAACTGCCGTACCTGCTCCGGCGAGTTGCACTTGAAGCCAATGGTGCTGCCGTTTGCGCAGGTGGCCGGCTCGTTGTTGATGGGCTGTGACACCGAGAACGTGGTGCCATCGTGGCGGTAAAACAGCCGCATATGGCCTGTGCTGGCGGTGTTGCGCATGCCTTCTGGTGCGCCCACTACGCCCAGTACGGCGTCATAAAAGCGCTTGGCCTTTTCGATGTCGTTGGTGCCGACCATCACGTGGCTGAACATGTTCTGTCTCCTGTCAGTGGTTTTTCGGTTTCACAAAGACTGCCAGGGTAACGTATCTCGGTGCGGCTTGCACGGCGTGCGCTCGGGCGGTCTGTCGGCAATCCGGTATAAACGCCGGCATGTCTGCCGATCTGCTGAATCCTCCTGACGAACAGCCCTCCGTACCCCTGGGCGACCCCGACAGCCTGGCCGCCTACGCGCAGCGGGCCTACCTGGAATACGCCTTGAGCGTGGTGAAGGGCCGCGCGCTGCCCGACGTGTGCGATGGCCAGAAGCCCGTGCAGCGGCGCATCCTCTACGCCATGCAGCGCATGGGCCTGGGCTATGGCGGGCCCAACAGCAACACGCCCGCCAAGCCGGTGAAGAGCGCCCGTGTGGTGGGTGACGTGCTGGGCCGCTTCCACCCCCATGGCGACCAGGCCGCCTACGACGCGCTGGTGCGCATGGCGCAGGACTTTGCGCAGCGCTACCCGCTCATCGACGGGCAGGGCAACTTTGGCAGCCGCGACGGCGACGGTGCCGCGGCCATGCGCTACACCGAGGCGCGCTTGGCCAAGATCAGCACCCTGCTGCTGGACGAGATTGACCAGGGCACGGTGGACTTCATTCCCAACTACGACGGCTCCACCGAAGAACCGAAGCAGTTGCCCGCGCGCCTGCCTTTTGTGCTGTTGAACGGCGCCAGCGGCATTGCCGTGGGCATGGCCACCGAGATTCCCAGTCACAACCTGCGCGAGGTGGCTGATGCCTGTGTGGCGCTGGTCAAAACCCCGAAGCTGACCGACGAAGAGCTGTTTGCCCTGCTGCCGGGGCCGGACTACCCCGGTGGCGGCCAGATCATCAGCCCGGCAGGCGACATTCACGACGCTTACCGCACCGGGCGCGGCAGCCTGAAGGTGCGCGCCCGCTGGAAGATTGAAGACCTGGCACGCGGCCAGTGGCAACTGGTGGTGACGGAACTGCCGCCGGGCGTGAGCAGCCAGAAGGTGCTGGAAGAGATTGAAGAACTGACCAACCCCAAGGTGAAGGCGGGCAAGAAGGCGCTGACGCAGGAGCAGACGCAACTCAAGGCCAGCATCTTGGCGGTGCTGGATGGCGTGCGCGACGAATCCAGCAAGGACGCGCCGGTGCGCCTGGTGTTCGAGCCCAAGAGCAGCCGCATCGAGCAGCAGGAACTCATTACCGCGCTGCTGGCGCACACCAGCCTGGAAACGTCTGCCCCCATCAACCTGACCATGGTGGGCCTGGACGGCAAGCCCGTGCCCAAGAGCATGCGGCAGATGCTGGAAGAGTGGGTTGCCTTCCGCCAGACGACCATCACCCGCCGTTCGCAGCACCGCCTGGGCAAGGTGCTGGACCGCATCCACATCCTTGAAGGGCGGCAGATCGTGCTGCTCAACATCGACGAGGTGATTGCCATCATCCGCGCCAGCGACGAGCCCAAGGCCGCGCTGATGGCGCGCTTCAACCTGAGCGACCGGCAGGCCGAGGACATTCTGGAAATCCGCTTGCGCCAGTTGGCGCGGCTGGAGGCCATCAAGATCGAGCAGGAACTGAAGGAACTGCGCGAAGAGCAGGGCAAGCTGGAAGACATTCTGGGCAACCCCAACAGCCTGCGCCGTCTGATGGTGAAAGAGATCGAGGCCGACGCCAAGACCTTTGGCGACGAGCGTCGCACGCTGATCCAGGCCGAAAAAAAGGCGGTGGCCGAGATCAAGGTGGTGGACGAGCCGGTGACGGTGGTGGTGTCTGCCAAGGGCTGGGTGCGTGCGCGCACCGGCCACGGGCACGACGCGGGGGGCTTTGCCTTCAAGGCGGGCGACGGTCTGTACGGCACCTTTGAATGCCGCACGGTGGACACGCTGATCGTGTTGGGCAGCAATGGCCGCGTATACAGCGTGCCCGTGGCCAGCCTGCCGGGCGCGCGCGGCGACGGCCAACCCATCACCACGCTGATTGACCTGGAAGCGGGCACGCAGCCAGTTCATTACTTTGCGGGCGCGGCAGGCACCACGCTGCTGCTGAGCGGTTCGGGCGGCTACGGCTTCCTGGCCACGGTGGACGACATGGTGAGCCGCCAGAAGGCAGGCAAAGCCTTTGTGACGCTGAACGAAGGAGAAACCCTGTGCGCCCCGGCGCTGGCCAGCGGTGCCATGGTGGTGCGCCTCGCTGGGCAGGAAGGCGGCGTGATCGCCCCACCCACGGCCCCCGAGGGTGGCGAGGCCGCGAGTGCCTTGGCACCGGCCA
>Ga0208242_100386_pt1 | contig 33303 bp, 30 predicted proteins | sample SubbioAug_CSW13A_FD_184825 | JGI IMG/M metagenome (GOLD analysis project Ga0208242, IMG submission 184825) | Serpentinite rock and fluid subsurface biosphere microbial communities from McLaughlin Reserve, California, USA - CR12Aug_CSW13A (SPAdes) | ecosystem: Environmental > Terrestrial > Deep...
CGCACGCCGGCGCAACGTGCGCGGGGCCTTCGCGGTGCGGCCCGGGCCGCCGCTGCCGGCGCACATCGCGCTGTTCGACGACGTCATGACCACCGGCGCCACCCTGCAGGACGCCGCGCGCGCCCTGCGCCAGGCCGGGGTGGCGCGGGTGGACCTGTGGGCCCTGGCCCGGGCCTGAGCCTCAGCCCAGGGCGTAGTGCCCGGCGATGCCGGCGAACACCGCCAGGCCCACCCACTGGTTCGACAGGAAGGCCTCGAAGCAGTGCTCGCGCCCGCGGTCGCGGGCGATCCAGAACTGCCGCAGCACCAGCACCAAGGCCACGCCCAGTGCCACGTAATAGAAGATGCCCAGCCCCGCCCGGCTGCCCACCAGCCACATCGCCCAGGCGAAGCCGGCGAAGAGCACGCCCAGGGCCACCAGGTCGGCCTCGCCGAACAGGATGGCGGTGGACTTGGAGCCGGCCTTGATGTCGTCCTCGCGGTCCACCATCGCGTACCAGGTGTCGTAGCCCGTGGTCCACAGCAGGTTGCCCAGGAACAGCAGCCAGGCCAGCGGCGGCACCGTGCCCTGCACCGCCGCGAAGGCCATCGGGATGCCCCAGCCGAAGGCCACGCCCAGGTACACCTGCGGCAGGTAGGTGTGGCGCTTGAGGAAGGGGTACGTCGCGGCCAGGAAGGCGCCGGCCACGCTCAGCCACACCGTCAGCGCATTGGTCAGCAGCACCAGGCCGAAGGCCACCAGCATCATCGCCACGAACACCGCCAGCGCCTCGCGCGGGCTCACCGCGCCGGTGGCCAGCGGCCGGCCCTTGGTGCGCTCGACCTGCGGGTCGAGCCAGCGGTCGGCATAGTCGTTGATCACGCAGCCGGCCGAGCGCGTCAGCCACACGCCGGCGGTGAAGATGAAGAGGATGCCCAGCGGCGGCAGGCCCTCGGCCGCCAGCCACAGCGCCCACCACGTGGGCCAGAGCAGCAGCAGCGTGCCCACCGGGCGGTCGCCGCGCACCAGCTGCCAGTACAGCGGCAGCCGCGCGCGCCAGCCGTCGGCGGGCGGTTCGGGCGTTCGGGCGGGCGCGTTCGACATCCGCGAAAGCCTAGCAGAGCGCCGGCGCGCGCCGCAGCGGCCATGACTTGCGTCGCTTGAACCCGGCGGCGCCGCGCCCCATGCTTGGGTCGTCTTCCACTCGCACGGGAATCGCACGCATGAGCGCAGGCCAGGGTTCCACCGGTAACGTCATCGCCGCCATCTGCAGCCTGTTCATCCCGGGCCTGGGCCAGCTGGTGCAGGGCCGCATCCTGTGGGCGCTGTTCTGGTTCGTGCTCGGCGGCCTGGGCTACGCCATCACCTTCGTGCTTTCGCTGGGCTTCCTGCCCTTCGGCGGCATGCTGGTGGCCATCCTCTCGTGCATCCACGCGGCCGTTTACAAGGGCCGCTGACGCCGTTCAGCCCTGCGCGGCCAGCCAGGTGGCCATGTCCTCGCCGCCCAGCGGGCGCGTGAACAGGTAGCCCTGGGCCTCGTCGCAGCCCTGCTGGCGCAGCAGCTGCAGCACCTTCTCGGTCTCCACGCCCTCGGCCACCACCCCCAGGCCCAGGGCGTGGCCCAGGCTCACCACGGCGTGGGTGAGCTCGAGCATGTTGGCGGCGCTCTCCATCTGGCTGACGAAGCTGCGGTCGATCTTGAGCGTGCGCACCGGGAAGCGGTGCAGGTAGCCCAGGTTCGAGAAGCCCGTGCCGAAGTCGTCGATGGCCAGGGTGATGCCGTTGGCCTTGAACAGCGCGAAGGTGTTGCGCAGCGACTCGCTGTCGCGCATCAGCGCCGACTCGGTGATCTCCAGCACCAGCCGGTCGCTGGGCCAGCGCTCGCGGTCGCAGGCCTGCAGCACCTGGGTGGCGAACTCCGGGTCGCGCAGCTGCAGCGCCGACACGTTCACCGCGATGCGGCCGAACTGCAGGCCCTGCTCGTGCCACAGCCGCGCCTGCCGGCAGGCCTGCTCGAGCACCCAGCGGCCGATCGGCAGGATCTCGCCGCACTCCTCGGCCACCGGGATGAACTCGGCCGGCGAGCGCAGCTCCCCCGACGCCGTTTGCCAGCGCAGCAGGGCTTCGATGCAGGCCACCGAGCCGTCGCGCAGCGACAGCGTCGGCTGGAAGGCCAGGGTGAACTCGCCGCGCGCCAGCGCCTGGCGCAGCTCCTGCTCCAGCGTCACCCGGCGCTGCACGCGCTCGTAGAAGCTGGAGTTGTAGAACTGGAAGGTGTTGCGGCCGGCGTCCTTGGCCGCGTACATCGCGGTGTCGGCGGCGCGCAGCAGGGCCTCGAGGTCGGGCGCGTTCTCGCCCAGCAGGGCGATGCCGATGCTGCACCCGACCTGCGCATCCACGCCCGACAGCGAGATCGGCTCGCCGATGGCGGCGATGATCTTGCGCGCCACCAGGGCCGCGTCCTCGGGCCGCGCCACCTCGCGCAGCAGCACCAGGAACTCGTCGCCGCCCAGGCGCCCCACCAGGTCGCTCGAACGGACGCACTGGCGCAGCCGCCCGGCGATCTCCTGCAGCAGCTGGTCGCCGGCCTCGTGGCCCTGGGTGTCGTTGACGTACTTGAAGCGGTCGAGGTCGAGGAACAGCAGCGCCAACGGCTTGCCGCCGCGCCGCGCCACGTCGATGGCCTCGAGCGCGCGTTCGCGGAACAGGAAGCGGTTGGGCAGGCCGGTGAGCGTGTCGTAGTGCGCCAGCTGCTCGATGCGCTCGCCGGCCTCGTGCTCCTCGGTGATGTCCTGGGTCAGGCCGGTGATGCGGTAGGGCCTGCCCTCGCGGAGCTCCAGGCGGCCGGTGATGCGCAGCCAGATGCGGCGCTCGTCGGGCGTGATGTAGCACACCTCGGCCGTCTGCTCCGGCACGTGCTCCACCATCATCCGGTGGATGGCCTGCTGCACCTTCTGCGCCGACGCCGGGCAGTAGTTGGGCAGCGTGTCCTCGAAACGCAGCGGCGTCCCCGGCTCGATGCCGTGGATGCGGTAGTTCTCGTCGGTCCAGTGCAGCTCGCCGGTCTCGAGCAGGAGCTCGAAGCCGCCGATGCGGCCCATGGCCGCGATGCGATCGAGCAGGTCGTTGCGCCAACGCGAGGTTTCCTCGGCCTTGCGCTGCTCGGTGATGTCGTGCAGCACGCCCACCAGGCTCTGCACCCGGCCGTCCTGGTCCAGGATCGCCTCGCCGCGCGCCTGCACCACGCGCTGCTCGCCGCTCTGGCGCAGCATCACCAGCTCCATCGCGTAGGGCTTGCCCTGCTTGAGCAGGGCCACCGAGGCCTCGTGCAGGCGCGCGTACGATTCGGGCGTGAACAGGTGCCGCTGGTGGCGGAAGCGCGGCGGCGGCTTGTGGCTGGGCAGGCCGACGATCCAGTACAGCTCGTCCGACCACCACAGCTTGTCGTTCTCCGGGTCCCAGCTCCAGTTGCCCAGGTGGGCCACGTGCTGGGCCTGGTTGAGGATGCGCTCGCGTTCGCGCAGCTGCGATTCGATCTGCTTGTAGTCGTGGATGTCGGTGTGCGTGCCCACCACCCGCCGCGGCCGCCCGGCCTGGTCCCAGCTGATGGCGCGGCCGCGGTCGAGGATCCAGCGCCACTTGCCGGTCGCATCGCGCACGCGATAGTCGACGATGTAGCTTTCCCGCTCGCCGGCCAGGTGCGCGTGCAGCGCCACCTTCACGCGTGGGCGGTCGTCGGGGTGGATCAGCACCTGCCAGGCGTCGAAGCTGCCTTCGAAGGCGTCGCGGGCATAGCCGAGCATGGTGAAGCAGCGGCTCGAGCGGTACACCTCGCCGCGCTCGGCGTCCCAGTCCCACAGGCCGTCCTGGGCGTTTTCGAGGGCGAAGCGCCAGCGGGCGCGATCGGGTGACTCGGCCAGGTCGGACGCCTCGGCGGCGTTGTAGAGGCTGACGGTGTAACCCTGGATGCGGCCATCGGCATCGACCACCGCGCGCAGCGTGCAGTCCAGGGTCAGCCCCGGCTGCTCGTGCCGATACTGGATCTCGCGGCCCGGGTGCTCGGCCAGCTGGGCCACGGCCTGGGCCAGGGCCTTGCGCAGTTCGGCCTCCAGGCCGGGGACCACCAGGTCGCGGGCCCGGTCGTTGCCGGCCAGCACCCGCCCGCCCGCGTCGAGCACCAGCAGCGCACGGCGCGAGGGGTGCAGCAGCAGGCTGGAGACGAAGGCGTTGTCCAGGGCTGGCGGACCGGCGGTGGCGGAGGCGTCGGGCATACGTTAACCGCAGCATCCCACGTTGACACCCCGATTTACGTGCTAACCCCCACAGTTCCCGCCCCAACGCCCGGCACAGTCCCGGCCGCGCGTGGCATAATCCCCGGCCACGCGCCCGTAGCTCAGCCGGATAGAGTAGTGGCTTCCGAAGCCCCTACTCATGGGTCAAAGGCGCCGGGTAAAGTGTCACAGGGCCTGAACTCACTTTCAGGCCGGTTTGAAGAAAAAGTCCTTTAGATACGCGCCTGTAGCTCAGCCGGATAGAGTAGTGGCTTCCGAAGCCATTGGTCGGGGGTTCGAATCCCTCCAGGCGCGCCAAACCCCCTGTGACAAATCTGTGCCCTGGCTGTGCCAAGTTTTTTCTGGCCGCCCCGGCCCTATTGAGTAAGGGCGCGCATGGCCACGCCCCGGGCTCCACGGGCCGCCCCCATCTGGACCTTCGCCGCCCGCTTCCGCCGCGGCGCCTTCGGCTGGAAATCCGAAAGGGCCATCGAGCGGCTGGACGAGGCCGCAGCCGAGATCCGGGCCATGGTCCGCGAGGACCCGGTCCTGGCCGCCGACGGGGCCGTGCGTCTCATCGAGAAGCTCTCGCCGGCCTTTGAGAACGTCGACGACTCCTCCTGGCGCCTTTAGGCGGTCATTCGTGATGTCTTCGAAGAGTTCGTGCCCCTGATCGGCACCCTCGAGGTGGCGCCCAAATCCCGGACGGCCTGGCTGGAGCGGCTCTGGCAGGCGATGGCCGACGATCCGATTCCCTGGATCGAGCGGCTGGGCGACCACTGGGGCACCCTGTGCGGCAGTCCTGAGGTCGCCTCGGCTTGGGCCGACGAGCTGCTGCCGGGCCTGCGCGCCGTCTGGGCGCCGGGTGCGAAGGGCCATGGCTGGTATTCCGGCACGGCGCCCTGCCTTTCCTGTCTGTACGCGGCCGGGCGCCACGCCGAGCTGCTGGTGCTGCTGAAATCCCCGCACACCCACGGCTGGTGGGACTACCACCGCTGGGGCGTGAAGGCCCTGCTCGACCACGGGCACCGCCACGAGGCCCTGGCCATGGCGGAGCGCTGCTACCAGCAAGGCCGCTACCGCTACGAGGTGGCCCGCACCTGCGAGTCGACCCTGATCGACCTCGGCCAGCGCGAGCTGGCCTACCGCCAGTACGCGTTCGAGGCCAACCAGGCCAACACCAACCTGGGCACCCTCAAGGCCCTGGCCGACATGTACCTCGAGAAGGACAAGACCCGCATCCTCACCGACCTGGTGGACGCGAATCCGGGTAGCGAGGGCAAGTGGTTCGCCGCGGCCAAGAGCGCCGGGCTGTTCGATGTCGCCGTGAAGCTCGCGCGCAGCAGCCCGGCCGACCCGCGCACCCTCGCCCGCGCCGCACGGGATTTCGCCACCAAGCAGCCGGCGTTTGCGCTGGGGGCGGGGCTTCTGGCCCTGGGCTGGATGGCGCGAGGCTACGGCTACGAGGTGTCGTGCCGGGACGTGGCGATGGCCTGGGAGGCCCGCTTGGCTGCCGGCAAGGTCCACGGGCTGAGCCCCGAGGAAGTCCGGGATCGGGCGCTGGCATTGTGCGACGGCAAGTCTGGCGCCGAGCGGTTCGTTCGCGCAGAGATCAGGCTTTCGATGGGATCGGATTGATCGAGCCAGTCCCGGCAACACGCAAACTCTCAGAAAAAAGGGCCACCGGAGACGCCGGGGCGATTCAAGTTATCGCTCCTGCGCATCCACAAAGCGTCGCAGAATCGCCGCGGATGGGTAGCTGGACATCGATGCAATTCCGTTGGCCAGCTCCACAGGGAAAAGCGCGCCTTCGAATTTGTGGCTCGCCAAAGATGGCAATGTCGCGAGAATACGTGGGAGTCCAATCAGGTCAGTCTCGATCGGCCGATCTCCCGCATCGATATAGCTTCCCGTTGGGACATTGAGAACCATCGACATCCCAGGATCTAGCTTCACGAAAAGCTTCTCGCCCCAGTTTGTCCGTTTCCCATAGGGGTTCGCCAGATCCGGGGAGCGGTACACCTCACGGCGAACGTAGTCATGGTCCAAGACTGCGAATGACCCCGGTTCGCCCCTCGAATGCGGGCTTGCAAAATGGGCAATCGACTGCAAATGATCGGCGAATGCGCCCGTTTTCTCCTGGCCAATGATATGGATCGTCCTTCCTGAGCTCTTTGCGTGCTGCAGGAATTCGCGAATATTTGGAACGAGCTTCGAGTACTGGCTACGCAACGTCAGGGGGCCGTCCTTGATAAAAAGCGTCTCCCCAACCAGTGACTTGTCCGTGTGCGCCCATAGCAAGCGGATTGCGGTGAAGAGCATCAGGTGTTCCATCACCAGCATGTAAGACGAGGCCACCGAATCAGGCGCACTCTCCTCGTCCATATCCAGATGGAATCCAAGAATATCCGACACGAACACTTCGCCCTTGCATACCGGGCAAGCCATCTGATCCAAGTCGAATGGCAGTCCTGCGGAAATCACCTGGTGACAATGTGGGCACTCGAAGGCGGGAGACGAGGACGCCCCGCTCGCCCACTTCTTATAGGCAAGCCATTTCAGCGTTTCATGGAAGGCGCCTGACTCATCCACTTTGAATGAGTCTCGGACAATGTGTCTCACGGCATCGTAGTTGCTTCCGAGAGACGTCCTGACGTTCTTTAGCGGAAACACCGTCGAGTGATAGACCGCGCTGTCCCGCAGAACGTCTTGTAGAAGTAACGGGTGTGGGTGCTCCTTATCGATTGCATCGAGCTTCGCGCGATCAACGAGTAACAGTGCCGTCTTGACGAATGCTACTTCTTTGGGCGGCTTCTGCTCGGATCTAACCGCGACAAATGAACCGTCCACTGCCCAGACGCTTCTTAGAGGAGGCGCGCCGTCTATTTCAATGGCATGCCAAAGCGTTTTAGTAGGATCGCTATCCCGTGGCGCAACTTGCTCAAAGTCATCTACCAGCGCCTTGACCCAGGGACTTTGAACAACTGATAGATGACCAAGTTTCGATGCTGATTCGGCAGGCAAACGTGTCCCCGCGTTGTATGGCATCTCACACCGCCTCGAACTTGACAGCCTGAACTGGGATGATGAATCGATGTGACATCGTCAGCATGCGCATATATCCGGGGGTCTTCGCCTTTAGGATGTCCTGCTCCACTCCTTCAAATGCGACTTGGACACGCCCCAGTGATCTAGCTTCGTCCTGGCTAGATAAGTGCCCTACAAAGAAGTTCTCCGTCTGCGCCAGAAGGTCTTTGTTGATTGTAGATGGCGATTGCGTTGAATACACCATGCCAATGTGAAACTTCGCACCCTCCTTGGCGAAGCGTGCGTATACACCTGTCAAATCTTTCGCGTCCGGAGGAAACAAGTTGTGCGCTTCCTCGAAGTACAGCTGGACAAAGTGACCGCCTAAAGAGTTTCCAACAAACTTCCTTTCTTGGTGAGCGAAGACGGCCTTCGAAAGCATGTCCGCAAAGTAACGGCGAATCTCGTCCGTGGCGTTGCCTAGATCCAAAATAACCGTTTTACCCTCGTCGAGAAGTTCCAGGATCTCGCCAATAAAATCTCCGGCATGGGGAGAGTGAAAACCTTTGTAGGCGCGCAACATGCCGGGGCCAGTTCGCCCTGGACCGGGATTCAAGAAGTCTAAAAGGGCGATGTCATCCGGATCAAACATCGGCTTCCCGGATGAGCCTGACGTTAACGTCGGGTCATTGGGGCTATCACGGCGGAACTGTGCAATCACCTCCAGCTCCGACTTCAATTGCTCGCCAGAAGAAGGCGCGGCGGGCGGGGCGCTCCCGGAGACAGCCTGATAAGCCGCAGTTCGCAACGCACTATTGAAGTGCGGATCGAAATGCTTTGTATGTCGGCCGCTTAGGCCCAACGCACGCAGCCTACCCTCGTCAAAATCAAAGCCTGCCTTGATTAGGATGGCCCAAAACATCTGGATCTTCCGAATCGGCCGCGCCTTCTCTCCTTCTGGCAGGGCTTTTACTGCCTCAATGGACGGCAAGCTGGCGCTAGCGAAACTCCTTACGTAATGAGCGCTGTTATTGTCCTGCGCCAGCATCGAGCCAAGAATCTGAATCGAAGATTCCGTCTGCTCAAAGAAGTTCAATCGGAGTGGCTTGGACGGCGTTTCCGGACGCGCCGTAAGCGCATAGACCTCACACCTCGCAGCGTTCGCTGAACGAAGTGATTTGTTTCCATCCTGCGGATTGTCATTGGCGTACTCGCCGTTGATATCAAAGATGAGCTGCCCAACAGACTTATCATCGATCGTCGAGTCCAGCATTCCTTTGGCGATCAACTTCACAACATTGGATTTGCCAAGTCGTGTTTTTCCGAACATCGCTGTTCGACACCCCTTAAAATCCTTCATCGAGATCGTGACTGGAATGCGCGGCGTGTCCGAACTCGAAAGACCACATTCCATGGTTCTCAGAGCACCGATGGTGACTTGGTTGTCAGGTTTGACCATGCCGTTGACAATGACCTTCAGCAGCGCTTCGTCTGGCGCGAATACCTTGTAGCGATGGGCGCTGACAACGTTGTTCACATCGCCTGAAAATGCCAGCTTCTGCATTTCGGCTGGGTCCGCGTAGAACATCCCGAGAACGTCACAGTCCAGTGCACCCCACTGCAGCTCACTTTGCGTCCAGACATCGAGCTCTGGCATCGACTTCTTATGCAGCTCAAAGTAGGTCTGCTGCACCTGGTTGCTTAGGGGTGTCGGAGACACACCCGTCACGCGAAGAAGCGTGAAATGTGGCGGTGCACCGTTCGCTTTGACTGGAGTCATGATCAAGAAAGAGCCCCGCGGGATTCCACCCACCGCGAGCTTGTACGGGTCACTGGTAATGATCTTGGCCGTATCGAACCCGAGATCCAGAACGTAGCCGACGAAACGCATCTTGCCGATGAGCTTTGCCTTCTCATTGTTCTCCTCAGTTTCTAGGAATTCCCGTAGGGCATCAATTGGATTCCCGTGCGTGGCAGAAGCATTGAGCAAGCTTCCAAGAGTCGACATGCACCCCCCCCTAGATATTGCTTGTAATGACTAGTTCTTCGAACTGACGTCGGCTAGAGCCGTCTGCGGAGATCTGAGAGAAGCGTGACACGGCACGCGTCATGAAATCCCAGCTTGAATACAGGGACCGAACCGAGTGATGGTTGGCGTTTGTAGCAACGACCTTTGCTCCGCGCGACGCCGCTCTCCTTAGTGCGAGGGCTAGCCGTTCCTGATCGGCCCACGAAAACAGAACTTCGTTGTACTTGATGAATCCGTTCAGATTGTGTCGAACGGTATAAGGCGGATCTGCAAAGATGAGATCGTCTTCGGATGCCTCATTAATCAAGCTCTCAAAATCAGCCACGCGCAGCTGGGCGGTCGCCAGCAAAGCCGCCATCGCCTTGAAGTCGTCCGTCTCCATCAGCACAGCGTCTTTGTCGCCACGTGGAACGTTGAACTCACCCTGCTTATTCACCCGATAGATACCATTGAAGCAAGTTCGGTTGAGGTAGATCATTCTCGAGGCACGTTGAACTAAATTCTTTGGCGACTTGGCGCGAACCTCATAGTAATAGTCATCGTCACCATTCTCGTCATGAGCTCTCTGGTGATAGGCGAGACTCTGCTTGAGGCCAACCCAATGCTCTTTTATAGCTTTGTACGCAGCAATAACTTCCGGATTGATGTCCCCGAGGATGGCTTGCTCGGGGCGGAGGTAGAAGTAGACCGCACCACCCCCAAGGAATGGTTCGATATAGCGGCGATATGTTTTTGGAAACAGATGCCCGTGCTGGTGTACGAGCCAGCGCTTCCCGCCCGCCCATTTCAGAAAAGGCGTCAGCGCAACTTGAGTTGTTGAATCCGTATTCATCGCCCCTCGCTCCCCTCGCAGCTCACATCAGGGCCTCAAAGTTGTGGCTGTTTGCGTCGGAAGCCTTGAGCAGCCTGTATTCCATCCCACTGGCCACGGCAACCTGTTCGGCAAACTCCTGTTTGGCTCGAACCACAGCGTCCTCGATCTGGTGGTCCCCCTTGACCTCTACGATGACGTATTTTTCGGTGCCGTCCGGCTCTCTGCGAATGAACAGAAAATCCGGGTAGTAGCTGCGAACCGCATGGGTATCTGGATCAATGTACTGGATGAAGAAGTCGGACTGCCCGTGCGTGAGCATGCCAGTGAAATAGATCTTCTTGACTCTCTTTTCCTTGAGCAAGTCCCAGAACAACGTCTGCTCGGGGTTCGAGTCGAAGCAATAGGTGTCCAAGTGGAAACTCTTTGGGCGGAGCTCCTCGCTGACCTTTGATGCCTTTAGAACCTTGTCTTCGGCAGCTGTGACCTCGTAATAGCCGCTCAATGGAACCTTGATCAGCTCAACCTCATGGTGCTCGGCTTCCTCACTACCCTCCAGCTCATAGAGCATGCCGAATAGACGGGGGATAACCTGGTCATACAAAAGCTCATTGAACTCGTTGACCATCGCGACTAGCGCTTCCGTGCCTTCCTTGGTCGAGTCAAGCAAATCTTCGATCTCAATCGGGCTTCGATTGAGATACCTCGCGACCTCAGCAATCATGGTCAAGCGCGAGAACTGCCGTTTCTCGCGCCGCTCGGTAATGTCGACGGCATTGGCATTCTTTGCACGCGCGGCGTCCTCCGCAGTGAGGCCTTCACGGGTGATCTGAAGGAGTCGGTACTTCTCGGTCAGGGCCGTCCACGCATCGTCATTTTCGCGATCAAGGCCCATGGCCTGCCCTGGAACCAACTTTTTGTCGCGCATTGCGAACTGGCGGCGCACGCGAACGAGTTTGATCTTGACCGGCGGCTCGGTGACACGCACCTGATAAATCTCCTTGTCCTTCGCTGTTTTTGTCAACTCGCCCGTGCTGATCCGGAAGTTCTGTTGCAGCTCCTCGTCCAAAATCTGCAGGTTGCCTTCAGATAGATAGATGTGTCCGGTGTGTTGCGCTTCGCCGACCGACCGCAGGCACCGCATGGTGGCCTGAAGCACAAATACCTTTGACGTAGGCGCTCGAAACATCGCTACGCCGAACAGCGACCGGCAGTTCCACCCTTCGCGGCCCTTGTTGACCAGGAGGATGAATTGCTTGTCGGAATTTTCTGTATCCAGCCGATTAAACTCGCGGATGTCATCGTTGGTCGTGATGCTGTCGTCGCCAACGTTGACCAGAATGCGGGAAGTCGAAATGCCGCGGGCGGTCAACGCACTCTCCAAGGCAGGTTTAAGCTCCTTGGTTATCTCTTCGATCTTCGAGGCAAAAAAAGCCAGTTTTGGCAGCATTCCTTCAGGACGAAGGCCCTTCGTCTCCTCAAGGAAGCGTTCGACCACGACGTCTACAAACTCCTTGGTCCGCGTGTTCTTGTACGCCTTGAGGTCGACCTTCTTCAGATAGCCGCGATCGATGGCCTCCTTCAGGCCATAGGCGTACACCACTTCCGGTAGCACCTCGCGCCCCACGTAGGGCGTTCCGGTGTAGTTGAAGCAGGCGACGACACGCGTGCCGGAAGCCTCCAGGCTCTTGGCCAAGATATCGATCGTCGTTCGGAGACTGGTATCCGTCTGGGCACCAATGCCCATGTCCTTGGCCAGCGCCTTGCCGAAAGCGTGGTGCGCCTCGTCGACGTAGATACCCAACTGCTCCAGGCGGCGCAGCTTCTCGAACCGCTGGTTCGTGGTCAGATCGGCCTCATCCTCGGGCTGGTCAAAAGCGTAGAGATCAGCCGCGCCGGCATAGACGCTGCCTGCCTGGAACACATCCGATGTCGCCCCAAACAACTGCTCGGTCGGCGTCTGCTCCTTACGCTTGCGCTTGAGGATTATCTTCTGCGTGTTGGAAACGATGATGTTGAAGCGCGAACGATCCAGCGTGTCCAGCGACGTGCCCGCCTCCTCAAGGAAGTGGAAGCGCAAGTGGGCTGTCAGGAAGTTGGCATATTCCGCCGGGACGACCCTGGTCAGGTCCAGCGTCTCCAATTCCTTCAGGGCCTGCAACACGGTCTTGTCCGGGGCGAACACCAGGGCGTTGTGGCAATAGCGCTCGTCTTTTTCGAATTTGTTGCCCAGCAGAAACTCGTAAAAGATGCAGGTGGCCATGAGGATGGTCTTACCCGTGCCCATGGTCAGCGCAAAGATGTAGTTCGGGTACGCGCGCGAGTTGCGGCGCATCGCTTCGAATACGGCTTTGTACTGCTCTTGTGTCACCGCGTCGAACAGGCCCAGCGCACCGTTCTGGCCACTGACGATGCCGCCTTCACTGCGACCGGCAAACCGGCCCCGCTTCTCAAACCAGTCTTGAAAGACCTGTTCAACCTTCGCATTGCCCAGGAACTCCTTGAGAAACACGTAGACTTCCAAGGCCTCGAACTGCGGTTGCCGCAGGAAGGCCTTGGGGTTGCGTTCCGGATTGTTGAAGTCGAGGAACTTGCGCGTCAGTTCTTTGTAATGCGAGCGAATGGTTCCGCGATTCGCCTGGTAGAACTGCCACAGGAACTGGAAGAAAGCGAAGTCCAGCGATGCCGAGGTTGTCCGTGCTACGCGGGCTCTAGCCATTGGCCACCTCGCCCTCCCAGGATTCCGAGAGCAAGTCGGTGATCTTCAGGCGAATCGTGCCGGCATCTTTTGGGACCACGTATCGGCCTTCCACCAACTCGTTCTTGCTGGGGACGTCGACAACGGACGGCTGCAGCACCGCACCGTCATAGTTCCAATCGATCAGGATGCTGTCGACCAGCTCGCGCCAGTCCTCCACGTCGCCCCTCTGCAGCGAAAGCTTCTGGAGCAGGTTCATCGGGTAGAAGCGATCGATGACCAGCTCACCCTTCTTGATAGTGACCTTGGCCTCGGAATCACGCTTGAATTCGAGGTTAGCCTTGTCGCGGAGAATGTCGACGACCTCTACATCGATCTTGAAGGGCTTGGCGGCCAGTTCCAATTGAGCAGCCAGATCAGGCTCATGGCCCATGCAGACGAGGGTAATTTTTTCGACTGCGCGATTCGGTGCCTCCGCCTGTCGTCGCTCCCATGCCTTGTAGTCGAAGCCGGCGATTAGTTCGTTTAGGTCGGCGCGAGTAGCGATACGGTTGACAGGCATGATCTTGAACATGCGTCCGTCCTTCTCGCCGTCGAAAACGGCGGCATGTTCAAACTTTTGAATTTCCAACGCTTCAATCAGAAGCTCCCTGGCCTGCACGGGGTTGCGGAAAACATCGTAGTGATTGACGTTATAGAGCTCGAATCCGGTGAAGTGCTTTACTTCGCTGCCTAGCCCCTTTTCCCTCAAGTCTTCTACCACGCCGGCCAGCCGCTTTGTGGTCGTCTGGATTGCGCCAAGGTTGATGTCAGCGCCGATAAAGCGGCGCCCGAGCTTCATTGCTACCGACTGCGTTGTCCCGGAGCCCATAAAGCAGTCAAAAACTAGATCTCCTGGCTTCGATGAAGCAAGAAGGATTCGCTCGATCAGGTGCTCTGGCTTCTGGGTCGGGTAAAACAGATTTTCGGTTTTATCAGCCGGCTGCAACATAGAAAGTCGCCAAACGTTGTCGATCACTCGCGTGTCGCTCATTTGGTACATGACGTTTCCATTTTCATCTCTGGCGTTAATCATCTTCCCGTCGACTTTCTTACGAACGAGTTGCTTTACCGGTTGAGCACGCTTCTCTGTTAGTGGGTTAAACAAGGCCTTTGATTTGTCTTTTGCATACCAGAGGATTGTGTCTGTGGCACGAGGAAATACACCTTTTCGGCTGTCTGGCATTTTGTTGTAGTAATACCAGTACAACTCATTCCTAAAATTGGACGGACCAAATACCTCATCAAGGAGGCATCGCAGGTGGTGGCTCTTGTTCCAGTCGCAGTGCAGATAGATGCTCCCTGACTCACTCATCAGCTCGCGGATCAACACCAAGCGTTCAAACATAAATTGCAGGTACTCGTCGTTTGTCCAGATGTCTCCATACTGTTTTTCTTCAAACGAAGTCGGACTGCTCTGCGCCTGATTTCCTTTAAGTTCAATCGTCTTCTTGTATTCAGCTTTCGAATCAAACGGGGGGTCGATGTACACGAGATCAACTTGGCCCCTGAACTGCTTCAACAAGTGACTCATTACCTGGAGGTTATCGCCCCAAAAAATCTTGTTGCGCCAGCCGTCCACCTCTTCACCGTGAACTTCCTTCAACTGCGCCGGATAGTGCTGCGTTGAAGTGAACGGTCGCTTCCCGCGCCAGTTCAACATCGGGCGACCCTTGATTGGCTCGAACTGGATTTCGCCACCCGGTGTTTCCTGCAGGGTTCGAAGTGGCGGGAACAGCATCCGATCACCAGCATCGGCCACCTCGGCACGAGGGCTGGGCCGATTTCCCTCTAGCTCTCGATAGCGTGGCGGATCAATGCGGTCATCGGCCTCGGCAGCATCCAATAGCCGCTCGATCAACGCGTTCTTGCGCCCGCGTGCATCCACGCCCACCTGCTCACACAGCGCCTTGACCTCCTGCTCGCCCAGATACGGCATCAGGACTTCCGGGCTGCAACGCCTTGCGCGTCGAACTGCGGCCTCCAGATCGTCCCTCTTCCGGCGATCCGCCACGTCCAACTCGAAGTCATCTGCAATGGTCCGCAGGGTGTCCGTCGATACCAGATCGACGATGGCTGGCTTCAACTTCACTTCTCGCTCCTGAATTTCCAAGTCTTGGCGTCGCAATACGCACGCATGTCGCAGTTTGGGCAAAGCTTCGGCGGCCGCGCCGCCATGCTGTAGTCACGATTCTCGATACAGCCGACGATCTGGTCGAATCGTGCGATTGTCTTGCCGATGGCCTTGTCGTCCTTAGCAAAGCTGATGTACGGGTTCCCGCTCTCTTCGCCGGTGTAGTAGAGGTGCATCCGGCTGACCTTCTGGCCAGTACGTTCCTCCACCAGGTGGGCATAGACCTCGAGCTGGCTGCGGTATTGTTGCAGTCGCTCCTTTTCTTTCTCGATATCGGGCTTTTTCTCGGACTTGAAATCGATGATCTCGACGGTGTCGTCCTCGCCGCGAATCAGATCGACGCTGCCCTTGAGGATGTAATCGTCCTTGACCAAGGAAATCTCGACTTCGGCTTCTTTCAGGCGATCCCAGTGGTCACGTTCACGCTCGAAGTAGCGCATGACATGCGCCTCGACCGCTTTTCGGGTCTGGGGCGCCAGATATTGCCTTTCGCGTTTTGAAAGGTATTGATAGTTGACTTCCAACCACCCTTGGATCTGTTCCGGCGTGACGACGTGCGGCTCACCGCGTAGCACCGCCTTGTGCATATCCTCGATGGTCTGGTGCACTAGCGTGCCGAACAGCTGCGCGCCGGCACGAATTGGATTGAATTCAAGATCTTTGAAGAACCGGTACTGCTCGGCGCAGTTCTCGTACAAGGTGATGTGAGAGGTGAAGGAATATTCGCGCTTGAGCTTGATCTCCTTCACCTGCTCGAAGTGCAGCGCGGACAGGTCGACCTTATCGTCCCGCCAGCCCGGAACGCCGTAGAAATACTCAGCGAAGTACTTGGAGGGTGAGCGACCGTGACCATGACGCTCCTGGGCGGCCATGACAAGGAGATTCTGCGCGCGCGAGAAGGCGGTATAGAACAAACGACGGAAGTCAAACGCCTTGATGTGATCCAGCGGTTCGAAGGATGGCTTAGCCAGATAACCGCCGTCATCCAGAAGCGCATCCAACGCTGAATGCTGCTTGCGTGGCACGGCCTCCAAAGATCCGCAGATCACCACCGGGTATTCCAGGCCCTTGGACTGGTGGATGGTCAGGAAGGACACGCAGCCCGCCGGCGCAAATTCCGCCTCGTCTTCGTACTCGTTGATGCCACCATCCATCAGGAAGCGGAAATACTGGTTGAATAGGCTGCGCAGGTTCTGTTCCAGGAACTCCGGGTTGAGCACGTTCACGTAATGGAGATGCTCGAACTTGGCCAACAGCTTGGAGATGGTCGCCAAGTTGTGTGCCGCCCGCCCTTTGTCGACGCCGGACAGCGCCTCGTCGCTCAGATGGCGGGAGAACAGCGGAAACTGAAGCAACTGGTAGAACAAGCCGGAGAACGCATAGTCGGCGTTCTCGGTGAGGTTCATGTGTTTCTTGGCCAGTGGGCGTGCCCAGTCGAGCAGGCGCTTGTTCTCCGGCTTCCGCAGCTCCTCAGCGAAAGCTGAAAAACATTGGTGATCGTAATAGTCCCAGATTCGAAGTGTGGCACCTTCGGCCCATTGGCGCACGGTCGGAAACTGTGGGAATAGGAAAATCAGCGCGCCAATCATTAGGCGAACCTCTTCTCGCTCGAAGAACATGTTCGAACGAGGCGAGTAGACCGGCACGCCGTTGGCTTCCAGGAATCGTCCCAAAGCAAGAACGCGCTCGTTCTTGACCGAGCGGAACAAGAAGGCCACCTGATTCCAATCGACGAGGTTGCCTTGGTCACGGAGTGCATGGAGAAAGGCGAGCACCTCGGCGTGCCAGTTGCCAGACTCGCCATCTGCGTCCGTTGCAGTCAGACGAACGACCGTTGCAGTGTCCGGGAACTCAGCTTCGCGAGGCTCGACGGTCTTGGCGAAGCGGAAGCGCTTCTCGCCCACCTCCCAAGGCTGGCCCTGCATCCACCAGTTGTAGTGCTCGATGATGCGCGGGTGCGAGCGGTAGTTGGTCGTCAGAGTGACCTGCTTGCATGTTCCGGGAGCAAACTGGGACGGAAATTCCAGAATGTTTCGGATCGTGGCGCCGCGGAAGCGATAAAGGCCCTGGTCGTCGTCACCAACGACGCAGATATTCTGCGCATCACCCATCAGCAGCTTGAGGATGCGTTCCTGGATGGTGTTGGTGTCCTGGTACTCGTCGACCATCAAGTAGGTGAGCTTGTCGCGCACCTGGTCAAGAACGGCAGGGTTCTGCTCAAGAAGGCGCAAGGCTTCGAGCTGGATGCCAGAAAAATCGAGGGCGTTATGTTCGGAGAGTAGTGCCTGATATCGCTCAAAGCATGCTGCCAAGGCGCGAACTTCAAGCTCCGGCGCAGCGGCCAATGTGATTGGGTCCAAAGCCTCTTCCGCGACCTTGTTGACCCACTTCATCAGTTGTTCGGATTGAGCCCAGCGTCCTGTCTGGTCGTCGCCCATGACGAGGGCGACATCTGGTATTTCGGCAAACGCTTTGATGCGCTGGTAGAGAAAATACTGCTGGTCGAACTGATCCAGCAGCGAGAAGCTGCGTTTGAGGCGTGTGTACTCCTGAAAATCTTCCAGCAGCCTCAAGCAGATCGAGTGGAAGGTGCCCAGATACATCTCATTGAGGTTGAACGAGATGCCCAATACATTGAGGCGATTGGAGACGCGGGTCGTCAGCTCACGAGCAGCCTTATCGGTGAAGGTCACTACGAAAATCGACTCGGGGGTAACGCCTTTATCCGTGATCAGGTGAACGATTCGCTCGACAAGAGTGAAGGTCTTGCCCGACCCAGGACCGGCAATAATCAGCACCGGGCCGTCAGTGGCCCGGATGGCTTCCAGCTGAGCTGAGTTTGCTTGACTGGCCAATTCCTTGCCCCCCCTATACGACGATGCCTGAATTGCCCCAGCTTCTCCGGAGACGGCGACAAGGCGAGGCGTCCAAGTGTTCGTACTGTTGTCCGTCCGAGAACTAGCTGTAGTCGACCGTTTACTCGGTTATTCATCAAGATAGGTCAGGAGGTCTCCTGGCTGGCACCGAAAGTAGCGGCACAGCTTGTCGACTATCTCAGTCCCAACGTTGGTTCCTGGCTGATTGGCCATCTTCGACAGCGTCGCCCGGTGAACCCCGCTCCCCTCCGCCACCTCGGTCATCGAGATCGAGCGGCGTTCCTTGAATGCCTTGTCGGCAATCAGCTCGGCTAGCCGGAAGCGAATCATTTCTGAATGAACCCTAAATGATGTCGCCATTGAGCGACAAAGGTCGTTGACACGCGACACTTGTCGTCTATGATGCTCGACAAGCGTCGCTGATACGCGACGCCTGTCGAGTCCAATCAACGGAGACGCGCGATGCAAACGTACCTGACCACCGAGCAGTTGGCTACCCGGATCCACTACGACGTCCGGACCATCCGGGACCGCCTCAAGGACAGCGTGCTGCTGGAGGGCGTGCACTACATCCGCCCCTTCGGGGGCCGGAAGCTCCTCTTCATCTGGGAAGCCATCGAGAAGGACATCACCAGCTTCTCGATGGGCCGGGGCCCGCTGATCCCGATGGCCAACGGCGGGGTGGCCCGTGGCTAAGATCCGGGTCCGCCGGGAGACGGGCACCCTGTTCCTGGACTTCCAGTACCGGGGTGCCCGCTGCCGGGAACAGACCGCGCTGCCGGACACCCCCGGCAACCGGAAGGTGCTGGAGTCCCTTGCCAAGCGGATCGAGAAGGCGATCCTCAAGGGCACGTTCGACTACGCGGAGTTCTTCCCGGACAGCCCGCGCGCCAAGGAAGGGGGCGAACCGGGGACGGCATCGTCTGGCACCGCGGCCAGGGGCGACCACCCCACCCCCACCTTCGCCGAGTTCGCCGAGCTTTGGGTCATCGAGTCCGGCCCCCGCTGGCGCGCCCAGTACCGCAGCGAGGTCCGCAAGACCCTCGACGCGATCATCCTGCCCGGCCTCGGCGACAAGCCGCTGGCCACGATCGACCGCGGGCACCTGCTCGGGTTCCAGGCACAGATCGCCAAGCGGCGCGGCCGCAACGGCGAGACGGTGTCTGCCCGGCGCATCAACAAGGTGATGGGCCTGGTGAAAACCATCCTCAACGAGGGCTGTGACCGCCATGGCCTGCAGTCCCCGGCGCGGACCCTCAAGCGGCTCAAGCAGGGCCGCACCGAGGTGATGCCCTTCTCCCTCGAGGAGGTCGAGCTGCTGATCGCCCGGGTTCGGGAGGATTACCGGCCCTACCTTACGGTGCGCCTGCTCACCGGCCTGCGCACCGGCGAGGCCGACGGCCTGCAGTGGGAGGACATCGACTTCGCCGCCGGCGTCTTCCGGGTCGAGCGCACCCACTCCCGGAACGGCGACGGTGGCACCAAGACCGACGGTTCCCGTCGGACGATCCCGATGGTTCCCCAGGTGCGAGCCGCCTTCGAGGCCCAGCGCACCCGATCGGTCGACGGCTGCCCGTGGGTCTTCCACAGCCAGTACGGAAACCCGATGGACGCGGTGAACTTCACCAATCGCATCTGGTACCCGCTGCTGCGCAACCTCGGGCTCAAGCAGCGGCCGCCCTATCAGATGCGCCACACCGCGGCGACGCTGATGTTGGCCGCCGGCGAGAACCCGGAATGGGTGGCCAACGTGCTCGGGCACTCGACCACCGAGATGTTGTTCCGCGTGTACTCGCGTTTCGTGCCCAACCTCACCCGCAACGATGGCCTGGCCTTCGCCGGCCTGGTGAACGGGCACCTCGGCAAGCGGGCCGTGGAGGCCGCCGCCTCGAAGCCGGCTCCGCCCACCGACAACGCCGCGGCCCTCGCCGCCCTGCAGTCGCTGTCCCCCGAGCAGCTCGCGACGCTGCTCACCCTCGCCAAGAAGGCGTCCTGACGTTCAAGGAGGAACACCCATGTTTAACTCGAAGCGCGTTGCCCCTGCCGCCCTGAAGATCCCTGCCGTGGTCGAGGTGATCTCCGACCCCGATCCCAACCACGGCGTGCGCTGCCGGCTCTACAGCAGCTGCGACTGGTGCGAAGCCTGGACGTGGCTGCCCCTCGACACCACGCCCTACGGGCCGTTGCTGTGGGGTGTGGCGACCACGCTGGAGATCGGCCGCCCCTCGGAGGACCTGCTGCTGGTCGACCTGAGGGAGGACGCCGACCTGCCCCTCTCCAATCTGCTGCCCGAGCAGCTGTGCCCGATCCCGGGGTTGGTGCGCCAAACCACACGGCTGATCGACGGCCTGCAGCACGCGGCCCTGCGGGAGTTCATGACCCGGGCTCTCCTACAGCCGGACGTACTGCACGGGTACTGGAACAGCCCGGCATCGCGCAAGGACCATCACGCCTTTCCCGGCGGCCTGGCCCAGCACTCGCTGGAGATCGCCACGATGGTCGCCTCTGTGGAACGGCTGTCGCTCGAGGACAGGGAGCTCGGCATTGTGTTCGCCCTGCTCCACGACTACGGGAAGATCTGGTGCTACGACCCGATCGCGTTCGACCCGGTCGACTCCCGCGAGCATGAGGCCCACGGCCTGATCCGGCTCGAGGAGCACTTGCGCATTCTGACCCAGCAGGACCGGCAGCTTGGCAATCGAATGCGGGAGCTGCTCAGCGGGCGCCGGACGCGGCGAAAGGACGCGTACCCGCTGGCCATCGACACGGTCGTCCGGGCCTTTGACCAGATGAGCTGCGAGATGACCCGCAAGAAACAGGCGGAATCGCGCGCAACTTTGGATTGCGACATTCCCTTCTAGGTTGGAGGTCCACCCCAATGAGGACCCCCACCATGAAGATCGTCCGTTATTCCCAGGCGCGTATTGCCCGCACCTTTGGCCTGGTCCGGGGCATCCGGCTTGTCCGGGTCCGCGACGACCGGCGCCGCATGCGCTGGGCCGTGGCCCTGCGCGTCCTCGGCGGCTGGCGCCTGGTGGGCCGCGACCCGATGACCAGCCCTTGGATCATCCAGCGCGACCCCTGGCTCAACCCCCGGCCGATGCTGTTCCCGAATGTTCGGACTGCTCGACGGCTGCTGGCGAATCTCGACCTGTGAACCCGTCGCAGCCCGTGCGACGGCCCCACCGCAGCGTGTGGCCGTCATGGCCGCCAAGGAGAATCCACATGACCACCCCCGACGAACGGCGCCGCACCCTCGTGCAGACGGGCGCCTTCCTGAAGGAAGTGCGCGGCAACCGCTCCCTGCCTGAGGCGGTTCGCCAGGAAGCCCATCGACTGCTGCGCCACTACCCCAGCCTGCGCGAGATCGAACATCTCGCCAGGATTACCGAAGGCGCCTGGGGCGGGAGCCCGCTGGGCCCTGAGCACGACCCCGACTGGCTTCGGGGTTACGCCCATGGGGCGCATCAGGGTGGATAGCCCGTGGATCACGCGCTCGCTTCAAGCCATCGCCCCCGGTGCCTTGGAGGCGTTCCGCCAGCCCGGACAGGCGCACCTCTCACCGCTCCGGTTCCGCCAATACTTCATCCTCGGAGTGGGCGAGTTGGAGCGCACCGTGGGCGCCCCGCTTTGGCAGCTGCGACGGGAGCCCGAGAACCCCGTGGTCCAGCTTCGGCTGCTTGCATTCCTTCGAGTCCACTCCGCGCTGATGGACCTTGGAAAGGACCCCATCACCGCGGCCTTCCACCTGCGGAACACCCCGATTCCGGCGTTTCGGTACCAGACGCTCTTTGAGGTCGTACGTGAGGGACGCGTCGCTGATGCCTTGGGCTACCTCGACTCCATCAGATCGGGTTTCGTGGGGTAGCCCGCCCACCAGAACAGGAGACCACCATGGAAAAGGATGTCCAGGATTCTCCGGCGGGAGTTCATCGCCGGCTGTCCTACTGCGAAGTCAACGCCAACGCCTCGGACAATCTTCGGCTCGGTGCGGGCCCACCAGAGGAGATCCTGAGTCTGCCGGATGCTGTGACCAGCATCAGATTCTTCATGCTGGAACCACTGGAGGGGGCTTGGTTGCGCGCCCGCTGGTACAGGGGCGAAATCGATGACGCTGGAAAGCTCACGACCCATCCCTTTGCCCACCCAAGCCAGAACGCAGGCGCGTGGGCCGGTTTCATTGTGCCGCTCATGCCGCTGGCGGCGCGGATCGTGCGGGGCATCGTGGCAGGCGGGTTCCTTGATGCCGCTTCAAGTGGAAGCGCCGCTTGGGTCCGGGTCCGGCCTGAGGGGCTGGCCGTGGCAGGGATCCCCGGGAGGCCTACCCTCGCGTCCCTGCTAGAGGATCAATCCGAGGCGCGTTGGTGGCCGGTCTATGTTCGGCTGTTCGGTGACACGGCGAAGCTCGGCGACCTGCTTGAGGCGCTGGGGAAAGACTATATTCCCCCGTTGGGTGGAGGAGAGCCAAGCCCGTGACCCACCAGACCGTGACCATCAAGATCCCGCCGGAGCTGCACCGGCGCTTGGCCGCTCTGGCGACCGAGGGAATCCTCGGCAGGACACTTGAGGAGGTCGTCATCCACCTCACCCGCAATGCGCTGCATCGTGATTGGGTCCCTCGGCCGACGTCACCAGAAAAGCGAATAGCTCCCGATTCGCGCGCGGGGCTCGATCGCGATGCGAAGAGGACCGATCCAATGCCTGACCATGGATACCCGCCAGGACAACGCATGCTCCGCTTGCCGGAAGTCGCTCAAACGGTCGGCCTGAGCAAGAGCACGATTTACGCAATGGTCCACACTGGTACTTTCCCGGCACCCAAAAGGCTTGGGGCTCGATCGGTAGCATGGCTCCAGAGCGAGGTGGCGCTCTGGGTGCTCACCAGGCACAAAGTCTCCTGAGACCCCCGACTCACCTCACTTGCCCAAGGAAGTAGGTATTCGGTGTTCATCTGCAGGTCCCATCCTCCCGGTCTACTAGTTGCACCACCAGACTTTCCCATCACGCAGCCAGAAATGGGATCTGCAGCCTGTTGCTCTCCAAATCGAAGGGTGAAGAGTTGGGCGACTCTTCCTATCAACCACTAGATTCCAACGGGGCTTCGTCCCAGGAAGTAGCATTAGTTCAAGCACATCCTTGCATCCGCATGGGCACATCAGGCCAAGGGACCATTTTTCCCCATCATCGAGAAGCAAAATTGCACGTCCGCGAGGAATTGGATTTGGCATTGACTCCCCACCTGCCTCTGTCACACGCAGAGCAGGTGTGAGCCAACGCTTGAAGTTGGCGTACCACCTCCGAATGAAGGCCATTGACTTCATCGCGCGAGCCCCGGAAGGCCGAGTAGCGGCTCCTCCAATCCGACAGCAAGCCTAACCCGCTCACTCTTCGTGAGATCGTCTTCACTACTCGAGTCCTGCTCACCTGCGGCCAGACTAAAAATGGTTCGTGCGTATCCGCGGTTGCCGTCGAGCCGGTACGGATACGCTCGTGCAATGAACTCTTGCACACAGTCGCTCGCTGCACGCATGTTGACCGTGATGACTGACGGTGCCTGTTCGACGGATCCACGCATGTAGCCTTCCCTTACTCGCTGCGAGAACGCTTCGCGATCTGCTCGTGCCAGGTATTCAGCTGCCAGCGACTGCGGCGTAAAAACCTCTCGGTCCTCTAGCGAAGACCCGCCGGGTTGGACGTAGTCAATACGTCCGCTGATGTCGAGAATGGCCTCCGAGCCGTCGCGCGCGGCGCGTACGGGGATGACGACGCCAACATCGAACAACGGCATCAGGAAAGCTTCGGCCATTCTGTCGCATACGCTTCTACCTTCGTCACTATCCACGCAGCAGAAGATCACATCAGCGTTGGCCACTGCGAGGACCGCGTCTCTAGTGGCGACGGACATGGGAACCGGGTTGACCTCGGTTAGCGGCGAGAAAGATGCAACCTCGCGACTGAATACATCTACTTTGCGCGCTTTGTTTCTTGCGTCGCTTAACGTGCTCCCAAGTATCCTGTTTAGGTTTCGGAACTCGATGAGGTCGTAGTCCACCACAGTAATCTTGCCGACACCGATTCGCGCTAGCTGCTGTCCGACGACACTTCCGGTTCCCGAAACTCCGATGAGCGCAAAATGGAGCCTTCCAAGCTCTTGCCGCATTGCCTCAGAGAAGGCCATGGGGCGTCGCATCGGCTTCCGGTCCGACGCCCAGAACAGGCTGATGTCGTCCCCGTAAACTGCAACTAGGTCGATCGACCTCTCGTTCATCGAGTGGTCGTAGATGCGTGCCTTGGTCGCACCGCCCGGAACCATGATCGCTGTTCCGTGCACGCGATCGTCCTCTGCGCCGCAATAAAGCCCGGCGGCAACTGCCGAAATGACTTGTTGGTCTGACGCGTCATCGGCTGCGGAAAAGTCGAACATTCCACTCGGATGGGAATGCATAAGTATCAGGGAGAGCCCCTGGGTCTCAGCTCGGCCTATCGCCTCCTCAAGCCTCGCTCCCGGCCATACGAGCCGGTCGGATGCGCGATCGCATTCGTCGTGGGGCACGAGGATGACGTCCTTTACCAGGAGCTTGAGTCCTTCGACCCTCATCTGTGTGCAAAGGAGGATGGCCGCTGCCTCGAGGCCATCCTCGGGAAGGAGATGGGATTGCAGGCGACGATGAACGTCGCCTGCAATCACGAGCGTGGAGCGCCGGCTCATGCTCCCACCTCTCGAGCGATCGACTCCTCGACGAGTCCGAGGTGCGTCGCGACTCCGTCGTGGCGAGGGGACCAGATCCCGGGCGCGCGATGGCGAGACCACCGCTGGAAAGTGACACCTGCGATCTGTTGCTTGACGTCCGCCTTTTCGATTGCCACCCCGTCTGCCCGTCGGATTGGTGGGTTGCAATAGAACATGTCGAGCTCGGCGGCCGGATACATCTCCGGAACCTCAATCGCCAGATCACAAGTCGCACGGTCGTATCCGGCTGGCAGCGGATAGGCGCTGATGATCAGCCAACGTCGGCCGTCGTTGACGGTCTGCCACTCGTAACCGCATCCGTCGAGGAACAGTTTGTCCTTCGGAAGCAGTTCGAAGTCTCTCAGAGGAGCGGCCTGCCCGTCTCCATTGTTGATCTGCTTCGGCGTCAGGCGGAGCCGTTCGATGCCGGGCAGCGACAGGTCGATCGAATCCCCGAGCTGAACCTGCCGCTTCTCGCCTCGGATCTTCAGCACGATGATCCAGCCTTGCGCCGGATCGATGCCTGCGAGACGCAGCGCATCTTCAACGATGATCGTAGGGGACTCGGACTCGACCACGACCCCTTGAACATTCAGCTTCCAAGGTGCTTTGCCATTGCCCGGGCCGCTTCCGTTCCCGTGACCTTGGCCAGGGTTGCCATCCGGGCCATTCCCTTGTCCCGGGCTCTGATTGTGATCGGCGGGTTCTCCGCCAGCTTCTTTGATGTTCATAGTTCGGGTCCTTTTTGGAAAAAAGTCAGACGTCCCGCCTCTTGAGCGGGCTTGACGAAGGAGGCCGAGCTATTGACAATCGCAGGCGCCAACCTGGGCGGGCTGCCAACAGCCGTCCTCCACGGCCGGGTACTTCGGTATCCGGCCGTTTTTATTTCAGGCTTCTGTTCATTCGCACCTCCCTTTGTTGAGTGTCGCGACCCCACCTTCTCTTAGAACTTGCCTTTCAACAGAAGGGCAACCTGTTGATTTTGCTTGCCCAGAGCCAAACGCAATCTGTAAATACTTGTTGACAGTTGGGAGTTTATAGAATACACTTTGGAAAGTCAATCCGTAAACCGCGGACTGAATCGAAGGAGCATCCCATGATCGGTAGCCGTCTAAAGAGGGCACGAGAGGCGTGCGGCTATTCCCTTAGAGAGTTGGAAGCCGCAATTGATGGTCAGGTCTCAGCGCAGGCCATCGGCAAGTACGAACGCGACGAGATGATGCCTGGCTCGAAGGCGCTGATGGCGTTGGCCAAGGCGCTCGACGTGTCGGCTGAGTACCTCATGAGCACGCGCGAGATCGAACTGGCCGGGGTGGACTTCCGGAAGGCCGCACATGCCAGCGCCAAAGAAGAGAAGTGCGTAGAAGCGGCCGTGCTCGATCAGGTCGAGCGCTATCTGGAGCTCGAGGAGCTGTTTCCGCAGTCCTCGGCTGAGTGGGTTCAGCCGTCCAGCCTCAGCAATTTTTACGTTCGAAGCGTGGACGATGCCGAGAAGGCGGCGGACATGCTGCGGCAGGAATGGGAATTGGGAGAAGACCCGATTCCAATGATGGCTGAGCTGCTGGAGCAGAAGGGCGTGAAAGTGATCGCCTTGAATTTGTCCGGAAGTGTGTCGGGCTCCAAGGCTTACGTCCGTCGAGCTGCGGCCGGTGACGCACCCGTCATTGTCGTGAACAGTTCGCACAATGGCGAGCGCCAGCGTTTTACGCTCGCGCACGAATTGGCACACCTTGTCCTTCGGTGTGTTGATGTGGATGAAGAGAAGGCGGCTGACCGATTCGCCGGTGCCTTCTTCATGGCGCGCGCGATGCTTTTGAAACTCGTTGGTCAGAACAGATCGGCGATTTCGATCGGCGAACTCGCGGAGTTGAAGAAACTGTTCAAGGTGAGTATTGCTTCGATCGTCGTGCGCTGCTATCAGATCGGCGCGCTGACCAAGGCCGCCTATGGTCGGATCTGGGGCCAGATCAAAGCGAGCGGTTGGAATTCGCAGAACTCCGACGAACCTTTCGCAATTCCGCCTGAGAAGCCCCAGAGGATGGAGCGCCTCTGCCTCCGTGCCGTCTCGGAAGGTGCAATTTCCTATTCGAAGGCGGCGGAACTCCTGCGGATGAGCGTCTTTGACTTCGAGAAGCTCTATCTGGGCCACGCTGCCTAATCGCGATGGCCATCCTCGTCGCCGACACCTCGGTACTGATTGACCTAGAGCGTGCCGGTCTGCTCCAGGTCACTTTTTCATCGGGTCTGGTTCTAGTGGTGCCGGATCTGCTGTACGCCTACGAACTCGAGGATTACAACGGACGGTACTTGCGGGAAATCGGTCTCGTTGTCGCTGAGCTCACCGCGGACGAAGTGGCGGTGGCGCAAGATTACAAAGCAGCACACAAGGCGCTGTCCCTTCCTGATTGCTTTGCTCTGGCCTGCGCACAGCGACCGAATCACTCGCTCGCAACCGGCGACCAGAACCTTCGGAGAGTCGCCACCGACCGCGGCGTAGAAGCCCGTGGTGTCCTTTGGCTACTCGACTTGCTCGCCGAGCACGGGGTGAATCCCGCCACCTTGGCCCAAGGCCTCATGGCGATTCAGGCTCACCCAAAGTGCATGCTTCCCCGCGACGAGATGGACGCGAGAATCAGGTCATGGTCGGCCTGAACTCGCAAACTTCGATGCGGACGGGAGTTATGACCAGCTGGTCTGAGAAGGATCGTGTCGCCAATTGGCTTGTAATTTCTCTACCCTCAACAGGCAAGGAGAGCTCCATGAAAGAAGCGATTCGCCGGCTAGCAGATCATCGGCCCCGCACGCGAGGCCGAGGTCGGCGACTTGTCGATCAGGGCCTTGTGCAAGAAGCACAATCTGACCGATCAGACCTCTTTCCGCTGGCGCAATAGGTTCGGCGGCTAGGACGTGTCCGATACCCGCCGACTCAAGAACCAGGAATCCGACAGCGCCCGGCTCAAGCGGCCGGTTGTGGATCAGATGCCGGTCATCGAAGGGATGAAGGAGATCGCCCGAAAAGGTGACGACCCCGCCGGAACGACGCGACACGGTCCAGGTGCTGGTCCGTCGGCGACTCTCGCAGCGAATGGCCCTTGGTTATCTTTGCCCCAACCGCCGCCAGCTGTACCCCACGGCAGGCCGGCAAGGACCAGGCGGTGGCCGAGTGGCTGCTGGTTGCGTCGCCGAAGGTGCCGCGGCTTGCGTATCGCCGGATGACAGCGTGGCTGAACCTCGCCGAGGCCCGCGTGCGTCGGCTGTTGCGCCAGCTGGGTTTGAATATTGCTCGCTGCCGACTGCGTCGCCGCCGTTCTGGCAACGAGATTCGCCCGCCGGACCCAGCTCGCCCGAATGCGCGTTGGAGTCGCGACTTTGTCCACGACCAGACGGTCGACGCCCACACCCTGAAGATGCTGTGCGTGATCGATGAGTACACCCGCGAATGTCTGGCCATCGAAGTTGGCGCCAGCCTTCGGGCGCATGACTTAATCCTGACCCTGTCGAGGCTGATACGGCTTTATGGCAAGCCGGCATTTGTCCGCTCCGACGACGGCACATGGTTCACCGCGGCCAAGCTGATGCGCTGGCTTCGCGATGCGACGATCGGTCCGGCCGTCATAGGCTCGGGCAGCCTTTGACAGAACGAGTTCGTCGAGGGCTTCAACGACAAGCTGCGGGACGACCTGCTAGACCGGGAACGGTTCTGCAGCTGGGCCGAGGCAAAGGTGCCTATCGATTGCTGGAGGCAGTTCTACAGCGAGCAGCGGTCGATAAGCGCCAACGGTTGCAGGCGGCAGGCGACCGCTCGCCGGAACTGGTCAGAGCCCGATACCATCTACGCCGGACTCACTGCTTAATTGGCTACAATTTCCATACTCAAGTCACAGGTACGCCGCGGCTTTTTTCTGGGATGTTGCGCTCTTTGGAAAGGCGCTTCACTTCAGCCTGAAGCTGGCGACTCTCGGCAGCAAGCTCAACATCAGTCTGGCGATCGCCGGGCGACACGCGATGCTCTCTCAGCCAAGAGCACATCGAATCGATACTGACGCGCAACTGGAGCGAGAACTCGCGGACGGTTCGGCCGTGCTCAAGAACCTGCCGAGCCGCATCGGTCTTAAACTCGTCCGTGTATTGCTTGGTATCCATATCCGCTTCCGTGATTGCCATAATGCGCGGCTTGGAGATGTCTAAAGAACCCGGAGCGGTTCAGCTGCGCCTAGAGTGTTTTATCGCCAGATCAGCGGGCGGAGCACCTTAGCTGCTGGACTACCGATGCGACTTCTGAATCTAATTGCACGAAGTCGAATTGCATTCCTGGATACTGGATTACTGCATATCCGGCGACGTAGTCGCCGCCATGGAACTGCCTACTACAAAGGGTGCCAATATCATGCTCGACGCAAGTAGCCAGGAGTTCGGCCGATTTCGAAGTGCTGAGCTCAATAGATCGCCAAAGGAATGTCTTGGAAGGATCATCTGCGTCTGGAATCTCGTAGTATCCCGCTGCAGTCTTGTGCGCGCTTGCCCAGCCATTCTGAGCCACTAGTCTAACGTGCGAGTCCGGGGCGAATTCCTCCAAGAACCTGGCTTGAAATGAACCACTTTCGGTTACTGATATTGAAGACACTTGTGAGGGCCCAATGCAGGGGCCTTTGCCATCTTCCGAGAAGCATCCCTTTAGGACGAATCCGCCGCGAATTGGATTCGCGGCTCTTGGGCGAGGCGGTGTCGCATCCAGAGCCCGAGGTACGCAGAAGTCGGAACCCGCTCCCAGCAAGCGGTAGACGGATGTGCTGTTTCCACACGCACACGCTACAGCGATCAAGAATGCCGAAATGCTAATTCTTGCAGCTCGGAGCCGGGCAGTAGTCATAGATTTCCCTCGTGGATCCTCTAATCTTGTTCACCATGCGCTCTAGGGCATCAACCTTGAATCCCCCGAACACATCAGGGTTCGCGCCATGTGTTTTGAAGACATCTCGATGAAAGGCGCCGATAACAGCTCGATCCAGACTCACGGGATTCTCTGGGGATGCGCCGTGGTCATCTAGCGCCTGTACATGCGCTCTCGCGAGGGCTTTTCGTATCGCCTCCATCTTATGGCCAAGCGCGATGGTTTGTTCTGTTGACATGCTCCCCAGGTCTGCCCCCATTCCTTCCGCGATGGATGCAGCGAGGAGTAGATTGGTTATAGAGGACAAGCTGGCTTCGAACCGAGTCGAACCGGTATTTGCGGCAACGTCCCCCGCTCTTTTTGCGTACGGATCGCCACCTGACGCCGCCAACGAGTAGTAACGTCTCCAGTCTCCGGCCACGGCGGCCTCACGTTCCTCTGGTGTTACATAGCAACCGTTTCCGTTGCATTCTCTTCCATCCGGATCCAAATTTATAGCTGGATTGTTGTTCGCGTACCAATACCGATTGAAGTTGTCGCCGATGTGTCTCGCCGCGACTGGATCTACTGACAAGAACCTCCCGATTGCCGGTTCGTAATAGCGCTGTTGCATGTAAACCAGCTTCGACCCCGCATCCATCTGGTGGCCCGTGTAGCCCGGCTCGTTGCTCCAGGTGCCGTCGGCGGGTTCGCCCCAGGCGGTCAAACGCTCGCGGCGGGTGACGTTGCCGCTGGCGTCGGTGAAGGCCACCGGGCTGCCCAGGGCGTCAGTGTGCTGGTAGGCCACCTGGGCACCGCCGGTGAACGCCACCTTGCGCGCCGCCACCAGGCTGCCCGACAGGTAGATGTGGTCGGTGTTGGCCTGGGTCTTGTGGTCGTTGGTGTAGAGCAGCTTGCCTTCGTGGCTGTAGTAGAAATACGTCGACACCGGCGAAGCCTCGGCCACACGGCGGCCCAGGCCGTCGTATACGTAGGTGGTCGCCGCAGGCAGCGCCGAGTGGGTCAGCCGGTTCTCCCGGTCGAAGCTCAGCGTGCCGCTGTCCTTGCTGGTGGTATTGCCCCGGGCGTCGTAGCCGAAGCTGCCGTTGCCGCCCTGGGCCGGGCCGGCCACCACGCCGGCGAGGCGGCTTGGCCAACTGCCTGCATTCACTCGCGCCGATAGCGCCGAAGTCTCGATGTGTGGACCCGCACCGGCTTCAGGAGTATTTCGCCATGTGAGCAAACGACTTCGAAGTCCGCATCCAGCTCCAGATTGAAGTAGTTAAACTTTTCGCGATCGCGAAGGAAGTCGATGACGACCTGGACCGACCGATCCATACCTGCCTCCTCAGCCTGACCGGGCAACGCGAGGCCTATAGGTGCCCCGCCCGCGAACCGTTCCGTCAAGGCAGTGTGCCGGCCGGAGGATCTCAAGTGGAGCGTGCGGCGAATGGGAGCGTCACCACACTCAACGGTGACCCCACCAATTTCCAGCGTCATCGAGTCGGTTCCGTCTGGAGAACGATCCACATCCAGCGGCGCATCCGTGTGCTCGCCGGGCCGTGGCGGACGGATGACGCTTACGTCCCTGAAACCATGGACGCTATCGATCACCAGGTTCAAGCCCTGCGCTTCGCCCACCGTCGCCGGTTCGGCGCGAATGGTCGCGTCGACCCATATTCGCGTCGTGATGCCGCCCCCGGAGTAGGCCTCATCGAAGAATGCCTTCAGCCTACTCCTGTCGGGAAACGCGACGCGCACGATCGAAGACCTGCAGGCTGGATCGGTGAGGAAAGCGCCGTGGGGCGTATTGGGGACGAACTCAGCCGTGATCCTCATCTCGCCGGACGGCGCCAGGTTCCGCAATTCGTCGACGACGTCGCAGAAGGGAGCGGACTCCCCGGATCCGAAACTGCACGCAACGACCAGTGTAGAACCGACGATTGCAGCTACGATGAGGCGGACTCGCTCCATGGCTGGTCGGTGGCCTTGCGTGGACGGATGACCGCTAGCGTAGCGGCCGCGCTGCCAGGTCTCCAGCGAACAGACAAAAAATGGGGCGGAGGTGGTTTCCTCTGGAAACCACCTCCGCCCCCGCGGACTAGAGTTGTGGCGGGGCTCAGCCGGCCTTCTGGGCCTCGACGGTGATCTCGATGCGCACCTCGTCGCTCACGGCCGGGGCGTAGGCGCCGACGCCGAACTCGCTGCGCTTGATGTCGAAGCTGGCGTCGAAGCCGACGGCCGGCTTCTTGGTCATCGGGTGCTCGCCCACCTTGTTGATGGTCACGTCCATCACCACCGGCTTGGTCACGCCGTGGATGGTGAGGTTGCCGGCCACGGCCAGCTTGCCCTCGCCGGCCACGGTGACGCCGGTGCTGGTGAAGGTGGCGGTGGGGAACTGCGCGGCGTCGAAGAAGTCGGCGCCCAGCAGGTGCTCGTCGAGCTTGGCCACGCCGGTGGAGATGCTGCTGACCGGGATGGTGACGCTGACGGTGCTCTTGGTCGGGTCGGCCACGTCGTAGTGGAACTCGGACTCGACGGTGTCGAAGCGGCCGGTGATGTTGGAGAAGCCGAAGTGGCTGTAGGTGAACTCGACCTGGGTATGGGTCGGGTCGATGTTGTAGGCCTCGGTGGCGACGGCCGGGGCAGTGGCGACGGCCAGCAGGCCGGCGAGCAGCAGGGACAGGGACTTCATGGGTGGTGTCTCCGGTGGACGAACCGGCAGTTTAGTCGTCCCAAACGTGCAACCAATGCGAAGGTACGGAACGTATCGTTGCGCCGGCTTGCGGTGGTGGCCCGACCGGGGGTTCGTGCTGCGTGAAGGGTGTTTGAGCCCCGGCCCCCCGGCCGGGCGCTCCCGCCACCCGGCTCCGGGGGCGGCCATCCGATGGGAGACACCTGCATGTTCCGATCCACCCTGTTCCTGGCCCTCGTGGCCAGCCTGGCCGCGGGCAGCGCCCTGGCCGACGACTTCCAGTCCCCGCCCGTGGCCGAGACCCTGGCCAAGGCCCGCCAGGCCCAGCTGGCCGCGGCCCGCGGCGGCGTCACCACGGCCGCCGCGCCGACGGTCGAGGAGGTCGGCGACGCCAACAGCTTCGGCCGCGGCGTGAAGTGGCTGGGCCTGATGTCGGGCTTCGCCTTCCTGTCCACCGACTGCACCCCGCCTCCGGGCGAGCCGGCCGACCCGAACTGCGTGCAGCTCAACCCCGCGCCCGGCTTCACCAGCTTCGTCGTGCCCGACGTGGCGGCGATCACGCTGCCGGGCAGGAGCGCCGAGTCGCTGCTGTGCCACAGCCAGACGCCGGTGACGTCCGTGGCGTACGCCAACAACACCGGCGCGCGGCAGCAGTACCGCTTCCAGCTGCTGGCCAGCTACCGCATCGAGAGCGAGGTGCTGCAGGGCCTGAGCGATCCGAACACCGGCGACCCGTACAACGGCGCCATCGAGGTCGGCATCGGCAACCTGGTTGATTCCGGCTACCTCGAGCCGGGCGACAACTTCGTCAAGCAGTACACGCAGACCCGCGCCTGCATCGGCGGCCTGGTCAGCCGGCGCGCCCTGGTCGACGGTTACGGGCTGACGGCGGCCCAGGCCAATCAGTTCTTCCGCAAGCCGATCACCCTGCGCATGACCCTGCGCGGCAACGCGCGCATGGTGGACGCGGCGTCGGTCAACGTCGGCACCCGCCTCACCGGCGACTGAGCCGGCCGGCGCCGCCGCGGCCTCGCGGCGGCGCCGCTTTCCGGGCTAGGCTTTGGCCATGCCCGACTTCCCCACCCCGCCCTGGGCGCTGCACGACGGCGCCGCCGGCCACCGCCGCCAGGTGCTGGCGCTGGC